>Ga0180438_10000264_pt1 | contig 108177 bp, 79 predicted proteins | sample SS_ome_12_FD_132455 | JGI IMG/M metagenome (GOLD analysis project Ga0180438, IMG submission 132455) | Hypersaline lake sediment archaeal communities from the Salton Sea, California, USA - SS_3_D_2 metaG | ecosystem: Environmental > Aquatic > Non-marine Saline and Alkaline > Hypersaline >... | reverse complement strand
TGTCACTCGCTCACCGTCACCGCCTGCGGCCGGGCAACGGCCCGCACGTCGGGGTTGTAATAATCATACGCCACGCTGGCCGGGGCCTGAGCTTTCATCGGATACTTGGCCCGCAGCCGGAAGCTGAAAGCGAACGGATCGCCGTAAGCCAGGTCTTCCAGGTAGAGGATGATCTGCCGCCCGGTCAGGTCGAAACGGCTCAGGCGCACGCCCTCTTCCTTGCCCAGCCCTTGCTCCACCAGGCGGTTCAGGTCTTCGGCCAGCACCTCAAAGCCAGGCGGCACCCCCAGGTCCACCAGCATCATGTTGGCGATCAAGCCCGGCTCGTTCAGCGCCACCTCCACCGAGACGTTGACCTCGTCGTTCATGGCCAACTCGGTGCGATCGTAGGCCACGCCTATCATCACCGCCTCGCCCGGCTCTTCCGGCACGACCGCCCATGGCAGATAATACTCGGCCGTGACCTGATACATCAGGTCGCCCTCACCTTCCACGGCAATCTCGACGCGGTTCTCGCCCTCGAAGGGCCGATCGGAGAAGGTGATCAGTTGCACCACGTCAAAGGTCTCTGGCGTGACGCGTACCGGCTCGGCCTGCTCGCCGTTGAGCGAGACGGCCACGGTCGCCTCAGCCGCCTCGCCGGCCTTTTCCACCGACAGGAGCAGCGCCTTGAGGCTGAGAATCGTCGCCTGGGTCGTCTGCCACGTGCCAAAGCTGTCCTTGACCCGCACCAGATAAGTCAGCGCGCGGTTGGTCACGTCCGGGTGGGCGTCGGCGGTGAGGAGCGCGTACGCTGCCAGGGCCGTCGTCTCGACGCGCCCACTCTTACCCCCACCCCCCATGAACGACTTGGCTCCCGCCTCCCAGTAGGCCGCGCCTTCGTCGTCCCTGGCCTGGGCGACCAGCTCGTCTACGACCTGTTTCGTCATCGGATCGTCCGGCGCGGCAGCAACCAGTGCATTGGCCATGAGCGCCAGCACGTAGCCCGACTGCGCCTCGGTGCGAAACTCTTTGAGGTAAGAGACACCTTTCCGCACCTCTTCCGTGTCGTCGTAACCGGCACCGGCCAGTGCCCAGACGACGTAGGCCGTGGTGCCCAGGTCAGAACCCCCGGCGCGGTAGTCAGGCGTGCTCCAGGAGCCGTCGGCGTTCTGCTGTCGCAGCAACCACCGGGCCGTACGCTCGACGAGCGCTTCGTCCACAGGGTAGACCTGGCTCATGTCATAGATCTCCATCAGCCCGTAGGCACTGAGAAAGACCTGCGCTGGCGGCGCGCCGAATAGCGAGAACCCCCCACCGTCCACCTCGAAGGTCAACAGCCGCTGATAGCCCAGGTTGATGTACTGCTCGGCCTGCATCTGCATCTCCGGCGAGGTCTGGTCACTGCTCTTGAGATAGTCCAGCACGAGAACATTGGGATACGTCACCGACGTAGTTTGTTCAAATCAACCGAAGGGCATACGCAGGATCTTTTCCAATCCTTCGACCACCTGGCTGACGATGCCAGGGTAGATCTTGACGGTGATCTTGGCCGTGCCGTTGATCGCCTCCGGCGGAACAGGCACCATCTCGGTGATTGTATCCTGCAGCCGGTCAGAGACACTGTATTCAAAGCGTTTGCCGTCAGGATAGATGATCACGTCGTGGGTCGAAGTGGTGTAATCGCTCATCCGTTCGCCGACCGCCAGCACCTTGGGCCGGTAGCGTCCACTGACGGCGGTGACACGAATGCGAAAGTAGATCGCTTCCACGTCGTTGGCCTCGATGTAAAGCTCCTTGCTCGGCTCGTCCAGAATCTCGAACCAGTCGGCCTCTTCCAGCGTCAGCGTCACGCGCTGGCCCTGTTTCAGGTAGTTGTGGACGGCCACGGGCATGGCCACCTCGTCGTTCTGCGTGAGAGAGACCGGCAGGTCAATGTCCACGAAGAAATCCTGGAACACTCGCAAGCCATAGGTCGCCGCGCCCAGCCGCCCATCCTGTGACGAGGCCAGCGCCGACAGCCGCCAGGTGGTGATCGAGTCGGCCATGGGCACCTCCAGGCTCAGGTGACCACTGGCGTCCGTCTCCGCCTCTGGTAGCCAAAAGAGCGTCTCGGGGAAGAACTGGCGCAGGCGAGGCGCTTCGCCTGCCGGGGCAGCGCCCGGCGCTTCGGCTTCAACGACCTCTTCGACCTCCTTTTCCACGACCATCGTCGCGCTTGGCAGTGCCGGTCGAACAAGCGGCTGCGGTTGTGAATCCAACTGGCTAACCGTCCCGTCGAAGGTCTGGCCAACGACAGGGCCAAGAGCAATGGCAATGGGCAGCATCGCGCCAAAGAAGGCCAGGCCAGACATGGCCAAACCCGCCAACAGCAGCCTGCCCTGCTTTTTCAGCCCAAAGCCGACAGCCCGCGCAAAGAAAGCGAACGGTACCAGCAGATAGCCGATGAGGAAGGCGATCAACGTCGCGTCAGGTGGCTCCCACTCGGCGATGACGACGGCAAGGACCAGGAGCGGCAGCAAGAGCAGGTAAGCGCCCCACAACAGCAGCTTGATGCCCAGGAGGCCATCTGGCCCTTTGACCGCCCGCCAGACGAGCACGCCCAGTCCAATCAACCCAGCGAGCCCAGCCACAGGCAGACAGAAAAGTGCCGCCCCTTCGAACATCACTTCAAAAAAGTAGCCGAGCTTGTCCAGTGGTGTGTCGTACCAACCCGGCGTGGGCGCGACCATCAGGCACAGGAAGAATGACGTCACTAGCACGATGCCGACCAGCAGGCTCTTCCAGAACACCTTGTCGCGGGCCAGGGCGACGCCTGCCAGGACGGCGATGGTTGCAGGAACGAGCAGCACCAGCGGAAAGAGTCCCTTGGCCACCGTCTTGGCGTAGCTGGCCTGCTTCTGCTCCGCCCGGCGCAGCTTTTCCTGGTGAGAGTTGGCCGTCAGGCCAAAGCTGCTCGCCGGTGCAGCGGCCAACGCTGCCTTGGCCGAGACATCCTGCGCGGCCAGGACGGCCTCTTCCTCCATTTCTGGTGGAGCCATCACCTCCTGCCACGACCAGTACTTGATCTGGTACCTTGGTTTCATCAACTCCCGCTCCAGCAAGAAGTAGAGTTTGAGGAAGCCAGGGTCCTGTTCCTGCAGAGCAAACACCGACTCGTCCACGATCGCCAGTCCCAGCGCCGCGGCGGTGCCCTGGCCGGAGGCCGCGTCGGCCACGTCAAAGCGGACGGTCGCCGTCTCCCCCGGCGCATAACTGTCTTTGTCAGCGCCGACGGATACGGCCAGGTCGCGGGGGGCGTCCACCAACGCCAGCCGCGTGTCGCGGACGATCTGACCATTGGACAGAATCTTGTAGACGTGCAGTTCCAACGTGCCATACAGATCAGGCGTGAGATCGATCTCGACTGCTGCATGGGCGTCGGCTATGTCCAGCGCGCGGGTAGAGACGGTCTGCCCTGCACGAACAATGTCCAGGTAGGCCGTGCCGACCGGCTGGGAGGTGAACACGTCCAGGCGCATCGTCTCGCCCACACGATAGGCGGCCCGCTCCGGGCGGAGCAGCAGGTACTCTTTCTGCCAGGAGCCCTCCAACGCCGATTGGGCTGCGCCGGCGTTCCCCTGCCCATCGCGGGCGCTGAGACTGACCTCGGCATAAGGAGACTGCGGCGTAAAGCGAATTTCTGCCAGGCCATATTCGCTGGTCTGGGCCTTGAGTGTCTGTCCCTCGATGGACGCTGTCACGTCACATTGGGCAGGCGAGCCGTCGGGATAGGCCGTGATGAGATAAAGGATGTTTTTGATCCGCGGACAAAGCTGACCACTCTCGGGAACGGCTTCGATGATGATCGCCTGCTCGGCAACCGGAAGCGCAAGGTTGATCCGTTCGGTGTGATCGGCCTGATCGGTGACGGCCACCTCGACGATGAACGAGGCAACGCCCGACTCCAGCGCGCTGCCGACGAAATAGTCCGGCACATCAAAGACGAACTCATAGTTGCCGGCGGCATCGGTGTGGCCCTGCACGGCGACGACCTGCTGCAATTCCACGTCGTAGGTGTAGCCGTTGACCGCCACCTGCCCCTCACGCACTGGTTTGCCAAAGAAATAGTTGGCCGCCACTTGGCCGGTGACCATCTCGCCGGGGCGGTAGTAGGTCTTGTCGGTCGTCACCGCCACCTTGAATTTGGGCAGTACATAGTGTTTGACCGTGACCGTCCTTTCCGACGTCGTGTCGCCCACGGTGGCAGTAATCTTGTACGCGCCGGTGTTCACCTCATTGGCCAGTTGAAAATCCACGGCGGCGATGCCGTTGCCCGAGGCGGGCTCGGTCTGGCGAAAGACCTTGTTGCCCTTGGGGTCGGCGATGACAAACTCGACCGGCTTTTCGGCCGCCGGACGCAGGGTGAAGGCATCCAGTGCCAGCGCCCGCACGCGGATGGCCTGCCCCGGCTGGTAGAGTGGCTTGTCGGTCGTGAGCAGCACCTTGTAACTGCGCTCGACGATCACATTCCTTTCCAGGCGGTCGCGGCCCAGGGACGACTTTGTTTCGACGACGAGCGTTTGCTGCGGATCTATATCCTCCGGCACAGTAAAGCCCACGTCGGATGTGCCCAGGGCATCCGTCGTGCCTTCAAAGAGAGTGACGGCCTTGCCCCCATCGTGCGGCTCCAGGGCGACCTTGATAGTCGCTTCGGGTACAGGCTCGCCGTCAGAAAAATGCCGCACGGCGACGCGCAACGCAGCCTGGCTGCCGGGCGAAAAGCGGGTCTGTCCCAGCAACACCGTCTCCTGGTCGTCGAGGCGATGCGTCAGTGTGGCCGTGTAAATGAGACCGCCACACAGCGCCAGGAACACCAGCACTGACAGGACCGTGGCAATTAGAATGAGTCGCTTTCTCCGAGACATTTGGGGGCCTCCTTCTTCGTTGTGTGAAATGGCGGTGGGAGCGTCTGGTCACATTACATAGACGCTGGGAGAGAACAAAGGGTTCCGGCATTGAGATACAGTCATTATATCCAGGTAGCGTGGTCTGTCAATAGGTTACTTGTCATCCCCTGGGAAGAGTGGTATACTTGCTCGGTTTGAACGCACCCAGCCAGTCCGCGGAAAGGGGTGAGAGGCTTCTGTGTCTTTCTTTGAAGTATTGTACGCCGTGATCGCCATCCTGCTGGCAGTATACGGCGCGAACGCTTTTGTCATGCTGGCTCTGTATCTGCGGCACCGTCGCCGCCCGACGGTGAGCGCTCCTGCGCTGCCCGTCGATGCGCTGCCGGCCGTCACGGTACAACTGCCTATTTTCAACGAACTATACGTGGTGGAGCAGCTGATAGACGCCGTGGCGCACCTGGAATATCCGCGTGACCGGCTGGAGATCCAGGTGTTGGATGATTCTACAGACGAGACGACAGCCCTCGCTGAGGAGCGCGCAGCACACTGGCAGGCCCGGGGCGTGGACGTTCAGGTGATCCACCGAAAAGTGCGAACAGATTATAAAGCTGGCGCGTTGCGTGAAGGACTCGAGACTGCGCGGGGGGAGTACATGGCCATCTTTGATGCCGACTTTGTACCGCCACCGAATTTCCTGTTGCGCACCGTTCAGCATTTCGTCCAACGACCGCGCCTGGGATTCCTCCAGACGCGGTGGGCGCACTTGAACGGCGACTATTCATCCCTCACACGGGCGCAGACGCTGGCATTGGATGGGCACTTTGTCGTCGAACAGACAGCCCGCCACCGATCCGGTCTCTTTATGAACTTTAACGGCACGGCCGGTCTATGGCGGCGAGAGTGCATCGCTGACGTTGGCGGCTGGCAGGGTGACACCCTCTCAGAAGACCTTGACCTGAGCTACCGGGCACAATTACGCGACTGGGAATGTCTCTACCTGCCTGAGGTGACCGCGCCAGCCGAGGTTCCGCCGCAGGTCAACGCCTTCAAACGACAGCAGTTTCGCTGGGCAAAAGGCTCGATCCAGTGCCTACGGAAACTGTGGCGGCCACTCCTCACTGCCCAACAGCCCTGGTTCACGCGGTTGCAGGGTGTCATTCATATCAGCAGTTACCTGGCCCATCCACTGATGGTGCTGTTGCTGCTCATTACGCTGCCCGTGCTGTTGGGTGCCTGGCAGGTGCGCCTGCCACTGGCTCTGCTGACGCCGGTAAGTCTGGGGCCACCGCTGCTGTATGCCGTCGCGCAGGCCGCGCTGTACCGCGACTGGCCGCGCCGGATCGCTTGCTTGCCGCTGCTGGTCTTGCTGGGCACCGGTATTGCGCTGAACAACACCAGGGCCATCGTCGAGGCATTGCTGGGCCGCCAGACGGCCTTCCAACGCACGCCCAAGTTCCGCGTGGCGGCACGGGGCGAAGGCTGGAGGGCCAATCCTTATGCACTTGGCCTGGACTCCCAGATCCTGGGCGAGGTTCTGTTGAGTCTTTACGCACTGCTGACAGTCGCTGTGGCTCTGCTTAAGGGCCACTTTTTTGCCGTGCCCTTCCTGCTACTTTACGTTGGCGGGTTTGGTTACGTCGCGGCGCTAGGCTGGCGTCATTCGCGCCGACCACGCCACCAACACGGCATCCGCCTACCCAGAGGTCGGCATGTCGTGGGAAAGACCGTGACGTAACTTGCGTTTTTCACCAATCTGGGCTATAATCTTCCTGCCATGGGCGAGTAGCTCAGTTGGTTAGAGCGCACGGTTCACATCCGTGAGGTTCGTAGGTTCGAGTCCTATCTCGCCCACCTTTTCTATGTAGCGATGCGCGGGCACCCGTGGGCGGTTCATCACCCGTTCGGAGCGGTGTCCGCGTGCTTGTTCATCCATGAGACACTGCTGCCCACACCTTGAACCGCTGTGAACACTCTCAAGTTTAGGACGCCAGCATGGCAAAGGTAAGACCTCCACGGCTTAACGTAGACCAAATGGTGTGTGGGCTGCGCTGGTTGCCTCTCTTGCTGGCCCCTGCTCTGGCTTACCTCGATGACCTCCCCCAACGAGAGATTGACCCCGTCTTGCTGTTGGGACTGGCCCTTGGCGGGCTTGTATATAACCTGATTGCGACCTTGATGGCCTATGTCGAGTTCTTCCCAGACTGGGCCGCTCGTGTATTTTGGGCCTTGGATGTCGCCCTCTCCATCGGGTTCCTGCTGGCGGCGGGCTTTTCTATCTACCCTTTGCTCACGATTGGCCTGTTTGCCACGCTGGAGGCAGCCATACGCTTCAACGTGATGGCGGGGATGGGAACAGCCGTCATTCTCGCCCTCGTGACCGGTCTGGGAACGATATGGTCGCAGGTTGGTTTTTCGCCGGACACTCTGCTGCCTCCAGCCCTCAGCCTGGTAGCGCTTTTTCTGGCCGCAGGGGTGGCCGGTGTGCTGGTAGACCGCATCAGCAAGGGAGTAGCCCGCGCCAGGGATGAAGAACTGCGCACCCTGCGCCGGACCAATGAGCGGGCCAAGGCCATCTACCAAATGGCCAGCGCCCTCAACGCTACCCTGAATTACCAACAGGCGATGGAATCGATCCTGGACATCAGCCTCATGGGACTGGAAGAGTTGGAATCGCCAGAGCAAAAGCCTGTTGGTGTGTTGTTGCTTTACGGCGCACAAGGGATGTACGTGGCCACGGCCCGCCATCTGAAGCGAGAAGATGAAAGACGAACGATTTCTGGGGAAGGCGGTCTCATCGCCAGGGCTCTTTCGACTAGCGAAGCAACGCTCGTGCGCAATCTCTTTCGAGATCAGGAATTGAGCCAGTTTGAGTCGTTGCGCGCATGTCGGTCTGCCATTCTCGTGCCGTTGAGAGCTGGCTTCGACATCTATGGCGTAGTCGTCGTGGCCAGTACCGTGACCGATGCTTTCACAGACGAGCACAAGGAAGTGGTGGCTGCCGTTTGCACTCAGGCGGTGATGGCGCTCCAAAATGCCCAGCTTTATCAGGATCTGCGCGAGGAGCGAGACAAGATCATCAATCAGCAAGAAGAGGCGCGCGCACAGTTGGCCCGCGATCTCCACGATGGTCCCACGCAGAGCATCTCGGCCATTGCCATGCGGCTCAACTATGTCAAGTCTCTACTACATCGCGACCCTGCCCGGATCAAGAGGGAATTGGACGACCTGGAAGCGTTAGCCCGGCGCACGACGCGGGAGATTCGCACGATGCTGTTTACGCTGCGGCCTCAACTGTTAGAGACACAGGGCCTAGCGGCTGCTGTAACACACTATGCCGAAAGGATAGGGGAGGATGCAGACTTTCAGATCCATCTAGACTTGATGGATCTGGGCGATACCCTGGACATCAACACCCAGACAGTCGCCTTCAACATTATCGAAGAGGCAGTGAACAACGTCAAAAAACACGCCCAATGCCAAAACGTCTGGGTACGCCTGGGCTTGAGGGATAATTTTTTCATTACTCAGATAGAGGATGACGGCAAGGGCTTTGATGTGAAAGCCACGCTGGACTCATACGACCAGCGGGGTAGTCTGGGATTGTTGAACCTCTACGAGCGGGCCCAACTGGTCGACGGCAAGACGGAAATTTCGTCCACACCAGGACAGGGCACGATCATCACCCTGATCGTTCCTCTGACCCAGTGACCAAAGACGGAAGCCTGAACACAACGGACATGGGTAGCCGCTGTCCGCTCTTTGCCGGGAGTCCTCGATGATGGAAACGCTTCTTGCGCCCCTGCGTCTCGTCTTTTCTTCGCACAACCTATGGTACTGGATAGCTACGTCGGTGCTTCTCTCCGCTCTGCTCAATGGCTTGGTCTGGCGCTGTCGTCGCCTCGCAGCCACTAGAACCCACCCTTCGTTCCGGTGGCTGCTTTCGTTTTTGCGTGAAGGGGGACGCTTTCTGTACTTCGTCGGTCTGCCTTACGTGGCCCTCGTGGGTGGACTGATACCGTCCACCGAGGCTGGCCTGGTCAACCTGGAGTGGTTGCGAGACCTGACACTGTCGCTACCCATGGGTCTGGGTGCTTTTCTCGTTTTGCTGATTCTGCGGGCTGTGGTGTTATGGCGGGAGAAAAACGCGCCCGGTGGCCTCGTGCCATGGGAACCACCACATTCCTTCTGGGTGCCACTGCGAGAGGGTGTGTACCAGGAAATCCACTGGGCCTTCTACCGGAGTGCCCCCCTGATCACGATGCACGACCGGTCTCAAGGCATTGCCTTGGGCCTGGGGATCGTCGCCCTGGAGGCGTGGCTCAACCCTGCCTGGCGGGCGCTCTGGCGCGATCCCGGGCAGGTCCCCGCGGCCCTGCGAACGGCTGGGTTGGCAGTGCTCATGGCTGTCGTTTTCGGCATCACGGGCAATCTGTGGGTCACCGTGGGGTTGCACCTGGTGGTAGACGGTGCCTGTGGGTGGGCGTGGCCGCGCGTCGTGAACGTGCCTCAGTTGGCGGAATAGGGCTCAAACCACCACCAGAAGGCGGCCTCCTTCCCGCTGACAAAGACAGCAAGGAGGGAGACCGCTTCTGTGTGCCGCTGTGAAAGCAGACTATCAGACGCCAAACCCACTACCTGCGCCCTTGGTGATGCGCGGTGGGAGCTTGCCGGCAAAAGCCTCCAGGCTCTCACCGTCCAGCGCCTCCAGGGCGGCCAACTCCTCGTCCGTCAGATCATAACCTTCGCAGGCTTTGGCCGCGTTCTTGATGAGCAGCTTACGGAACTTGGGGTCGGTCGCCGCGCGCCCGATGATCATTTGTACCGCTTCAAGAGACATGATTCTTCCCTCCCGACAAGATTGGTGTGTTCATGAATTAGCATATGAGCGTTTGCAGTTCTTTTCCCGGTCTATCAGCTTCCTGGCCTGACAACTTGGTCAATTCTCCTTGCGCACCCAACTCCTGAAAGATCTCGATGGCACTCGCCAAGTAGAAAGTCCCTTCAGCTTCGAGCCCGACGAGCTTCAGGCAGCGTCCCAGGCTGCTCAGACTCCTGCCCATCTCAAAGCGATCTCCTACTTTTTCCAGCAGTTCTACGCTCCGGCGCAGCCGGTCTTGCGCGGTGCTCACGCCAAGCGCCATTTCCGCCTCGCCCAAGGCTCGAGCAGCGATACCCTGGTCTTTTTGGCTGCCGGTTTCCGTGGCTGTCTCCAAGGCCAGGGCCGCGTACCGATGGGCAGACTCACGCTCCCCACGCATCAACGAAACCTCGGCCAGAACGCTAAAAGTCTCAGCCAGGTATAGTCGTCCACCAACCTCCTGAAAGATCGCCAGAGCCTCTTCAGCACAGCCAATGGCTTCTTCGTGATATCCCTGATCCCGGCAGACGGCCGCGATGTTGATCAGCGAGTTGGCAACCTGAAAAGTATCTTCCTGTCTTCGCTTGATTTCCAGGCTGAGATGATGATATTCCATCGCCTTTGGATAGTCACCCCGCTGATGATAGGCCATGCCAAGATTGTCGTAGGTGCTGGCGATGCCACGCAGATCATTTATCTCCTGACAAACTTGCAGACTTTGCCGGAAATACGCAATCGCTTGCCGAAAGCTGCCAGAAACCTGGTAAGCCTGTCCCAGGTTATTGGAGACCATAGCCATCCTGTTGCGGTGACCGATTTGGTGACACACGCTCAGGCTGCGCTGATAAGTTTCAATGGCTGCCCGAATATCGCCCTGCAGATAAGCCAGTTGACCCAAGTTATTATGTACAGTAGCCACGCCTACCAGGTCGCCGGCCTGTTCCCGAAGTCTGAGGCTTTGCTCAAAAAAGATTCTTGCCTGGTGATAATTTCCCTGGTGCGCGTAGGCCACACCAAGGCTGGTGTAGGCCCACCCTTCATCCCGCCGCCGCTTCGCCTCCTCTGGCAACCGGGCCAGCAGTTCCAGCGCTTGCTCCATGAGAGCGACACCCGCTGCAAACTCACCTTTGCGGACATGCACCCAACCCATCCCGGCCAAAATGCGAGCCATCTGGCGGGATTCGGCAGCCGTGGGATCGGACTCGGCCACCTGCCTCGCCCGAAGGAGCCATTCCACGGCCTTGTTGTACTGACCTTGCGCCTCATGGGCCATACCAATCTTGCGCAACGTTCTTGCCTGCTGCTCAACGGGCCAATCCTCACCCGCCGCTGCCATCGCACGCTGGTAGCCCGCCACGGCCGCCTCGTAACGCCCAACGTGAACGTACACCTCAGCCAGTTTGAACTGTAGATCGGCCCAGCGGAGCGTATGTGCCTGTTCCTGCTCTTCCAGCAACTGAAGCGCTGCCAAGTAGTGGCGGATGGCCGCATCGTTGGCATAAGCGGCCCTGGCCCTGTCTCCCGCGCGAATCGCGTATTGTAGGGCTTTGTCGTAATAGGCGCTACGCCCATAATGATAGGCCAGCAGGTCATAGTATTCCTCCAGGCCATCCTCTGAGTAGGCCCTCTCGTAATAGAGTGCCACCTGCCCATGAAAGTTACGCCGGTGGGCGTGCAGCAGACTCTCGTAGGCCACTTCCTGAGTCAAGATATGCTTAAAAATATACTTCAGATTCGGCTCAGGTTCCTCCAGTGGTGTAAGGTCCACCCGCCGCAAGGTGTCCAGTCGCTGCCGCAGTGCGGCTTGGCTCATCGAGTGAGGATAGATCGCTCTCAGTACGTGATAGGCAAAGATCCGCCCGATGACAGAGGCCACGCGCAGCACCGCGCGGCTCCCCTCGTCAAGGCTGTCTATGCGGCTCATCACCACGCCACTGATGGTATCTGGTATTTCTATCGCCGACAAGTCGCTGATCAGACGGTACTCTCCATCCTCCGGCACCAGATGGCCCCGGTCTATCAGGACGTGGACAACCTCCTGCAAATAGAAGGGATTGCCCTGCGCTCGATCCAGGATCATGCTTTCCAACGCCGGGGGCAGCGATGGCATCTGGAGAAGGAAGGCAGCCAGTTCTCGACTCTCGTCGGAGCTCAGTTCGTCAAGATGGATGACTTGATGATGCGGCAGATCGTCCCACTGTGGTCGAGACCCATCGGGCCGACGAAGGCCGACCAGCATGAGAGAACTGTCGCCCAGGTTACGAGCCACTTCGTTAAGCAATTCCAGCGAGATGGGATCGGCCCACTGCAGGTCTTCAAAGATCAACAGTAACGGCGACTCACTGGCGCGCGACTCCAGCGCCCGGCTCACGATGTCAAAGAACCGTTCTTTGCGGAGTCTGGCGTCCAGGGCGCGGGTGAGGGGTGTTTCCGGCATAGGCAGGCCCAATGCACCGGCGACCACCGGTGTCCAGTCGGCCAAGGTCGGATCTACAGCGATCAGGGCAACCCGCAGCTTTTCTTGTCGAAGGGCTATCTTGTCCTCGGCGGCCCAGCCAAAAAAGCTGCGGAGCAACTCACTCCAGGGCAGGTAGGCCATAGCGCCACCGTAGGAGACGCACCCACCTCGCAAGACACGCAGTCCCACACCCTCGGCGTGGGCCGCCAGTTCGTCCACCAGCCGCGATTTGCCCACACCGGCGTCTCCCACGATGCTCACCACCTGCCCCTCTCCGCCCAACACACGGCCGGTGATAGCTTTGAGAAGCGCCAACTCTTGTTGGCGTCCGACCAATTGGCCGTGCCGTGCAGCTCGTCGGGTGGCAAATCCCTCCTGTCGGAGGCCGGTGACCTGGTAGACTTGCACGGGCTCAGATTTGCCTTTGACGCGCAAGGGGGCCATCGGGTGGCAGGCAAAGCCATCGCCCAGACGGCGCTGCGTCTCTTGGGTGATAATGATCTGCCCTGGTTCCGCAGCGGCCATGAGTCGGACTGCCAAATTCACCGTGTCGCCCATCACGGTATATTCTTTGCGCCTGGGCGAGCCAACGTTGCCCGCAAAAACATTGCCGCAGTGGATACCCACGCGCAGGCGGAGCGCGACCGTGGCCGGCAAAGCGTCCAGCTCTGTGAAGGGACGCAATGCTTCCTGCATCTCCAAGGCCGCGCGCACCGCCCGTTGCAGGTCGTCCTCGTGGGCGTGCGGCGCGCCAAAGAGGATGAGCAGTTTGTCTCCCTCCTGGGCCAGGTCCATCTTGTTGAAGGTCCCATCATAGCGAGCCACGATCTCCAGCACTGCACCGAGATAGCGATCCAGGATGGCCACCACCTCGTCGGCCTCTTTGTCACCCATGGCCTCCACCATTTCACTCAGGCCGAGCAAATTCGCAAAGAGTACCGTAACCGGTTTCAAGTCGGCCCACACCACCGGCGCGTGGGGATCAAGAACGATCTTTTCCAGCAGGCCAGGCTGCAAATAAGGTACCACCGCATCGAGGATCGCAAGCAAATCATCAAGGCTGCCGGGGCGCACAAAGTCGGGTGGTAGCGGTAAAGATGTTGCATCGCTTATGACGCCTGTCACCGAACTGCTGTCAACCACGTAGAGATCATCGGTGACCGGCCGGGCTTCAATCCAATCTCGCACTGCTTCGTAGGTACCTGGCCCGATGACAATCTGGCCCGACCCGGCCGTTTCCCCAGCCCAGGCGGTCAAGTTAAGCGCACGGCCCACCTCCACTTTTTTCATGCCACGGGGTGTGCCGACGTGTGCATCCAGAAAACACCCGCTGTTGATACCGATATGCATCCCTAGAGAAGCTGCACCCAATGACTGGGCGGCCTGCACAACGCTGTCCATGCTCTGTTGCATCCGCACAGCCGCGTATACGGCCAACCGGGCGTGGTCCCGTCCAGAAAAGAGCAGCAGCATCGCGTCGCCGCCGAATTTGAGCAGATCGTAAACAGGATCTCCAATGGCTGGCTCGCTGCCGCTCATCTCGCGACAGCTCTGAGCTATCATCTGGAGCATGTTGGTAAAATAGCCGTTGATCAACTCGGTGAGTTTCTCTGTGCCGTCGGGCAGGGTACTGAGGCGGTCAGCCAAGGCTGTGAAGCCGCTGATGTCGGCAAAGAGGAACGTCCCTTCGGCCAGTTCGCCCCACATCTGTCCTGGCTCCAGGCCGTCCATCAGACGCCAGACGACTCGGCGAGGGAGATAGGTCTGAACGACCCGCCAGGCAGCCTGGAGATGTTCGGTGACGCGCTTCCGCTCGTTGGGCGACCAATGATAAGGATTATCGGACGAAGAGGAGATAAAATCTGGCGGCAGGTACCGCTGCCAGACAGTGACCGGGCGCGACCTTACCCCGCGTTCTTCGGTGTCAGAGAAGACCGTTTGAGAAGCGGGAGAAGTCACGACGTTTGGCTGTGCATCCTGCCTGGAGGGAGAGGACATTTTCTCTCACTCCGCACTAGCCGATATCAACTTGTCGACCATGCACCAGCCCACCTGACCTTCAGTCGTCCTCACCCGTAGCCACTGTTCCTCCTGTATGGCGATAGGTAGGCTGAGCAATTGAACCGACTCACCGGCAACCAGGTCTCCTGTAATGGCATATTCGGTACCGGGTCCAGAACGGAGGACAGCGTCCATCACCAGGGAGGCGAAAGGGACCTCGAGTTCCGAGACTTTTCCAGATACCTGCGGGACAGCGACAACGGTGGGCGACGAAGAGACAGATTGAGGATAGACCGCTTCACGGACAGGAACGTTGATTCTTAGGACTTCCAGTTCCCACATCTCTGTCCTTATTCTGGCCCCTTCGGCCATGGCCGCGATCGCAATGATAACCAGCAGTACCACCGCTACGATGATCGTCGCCACCCAGGCCACCCAGGGTGACATTGCTCGCCTTGGACGACCAGTGTGCATTGACGGTTGCCGCATCCTTGACTCTCCTTTGCCTCGCTTTGAGAGGAGACGCCTATATTATACCATATTTTTGCATAAAACTCTTGTCCTCAAGTCAGATTTGGCAAAAGTATGAATGCCTAATAAATGTGTCCCATCGTCCAGGGGCGATACGTTCCACATCTCGGCAAAATCAAACGAGTAATGAGTCAACAACCCACTACTCGTTTCCTTGCAACCTGTTATGGAGGTGAATCAGAGCTTCAAGACGGCAAGTCTTGAAGCCATCGATTTCTCGGGCTACCCTATTTTGCCAGCAGTTCTTCGACTTCCTTTTCCACCAGCGGCACAACCGTGAACAGGTCGCCCACGATGCCGTAATCGGCATAGTTAAAGATGGGTGCTTCGGGATCCCTGTTGATGGCCACAATGACCTTGGAAGTCTTCATACCAGCCAGGTGTTGAATGGCGCCCGAGATGCCGCAGGCGACGTATAGATTGGGCGTGACGGTCTTGCCTGTCTGGCCTACCTGGTGGCTGTGATCGATCCAGCCAGCGTCCACCGCCGCGCGGGAAGCGCCAACTGAGCCACCCAAGGCCCGGGCCAGCGCCCGGATCGGCTCAAAGCCTTCCGGCCCTTTGACACCCCGCCCGCCGGAGACGATGATAGCCGCCTCGGTCAGTGGCACTTCACCGCCCTCGGCCATGAGCAGGCCTGCCACCTTGGCCCGCACCTCGCCCACATCCACCGTGACAGTCTCCACCGTCGCCGTCTTGGACGTGTCCGGCTCCGGCGCGCCCAACACATTGGGCCGCACAGTGGCCATCTGCGGCGTGGTTTTGAGCTTGACGGTAGCGATAATTTTGCCAGCATAGATCGGCCGGGTGATGAGCAATCGCCTATCGCCATCCAGGGCAAAATCGGTACAGTCAGATTCCACGCCCACGCCCAGCCGTGCCGCCAATCGCGGGGCGACGTCCTTGCCTGTTGCCGAAGCAGCTACAAAGACGGCCGCCGGCTCAATCTGCTGGATGATGCTGGACAGCACGTTGGTATAACCCTCGCTCGAATAGGTCTCCAGCGCCGGGTCGTCGGCCACGTAGATCTTTGCTGCGCCACACTGCGCCAGCAGATCGGCCTGGTCTGCCACGCCGGAGCCAAGCAGCACCGCCTCGGCCACGCCGTCCATCTCCCCGGCCAGGGCTGCCGCCTTGCCCAGCATTTCAAAGGTCACGTTTTTGATCGCACCGTCGCGTACCTCTGCCACCACGAGTATGTTGTTTGACATCCCATGTCCTCCTCAATGTCCAGACTGCCGTTGCAATGCAATCCGCTATATGACCTTTGCCTCTTCCCGCAGAAGCCGCACCAACACTTTGGCCGCCTCCGCTGGCTCACCCTCTATGACCCGGCCGCCACCACGCTCCGGTGGCAGTTCCACCGACACCAACTCCGATCTGGCGTCTAGCATCGCCGGGTCAAGTTCCAGATCGGCCGCCGTCCAGATGGTGTAGGGCTTCTTTTTTGCCTGACGGATGCCGCGGAACGAGGGGTAGCGAGGCTCATTGATGCCTTTCTGCGCCGTAAAGACGGCTGGCAGTGACGTTTCGACCTCCTGCTTGCCCTCTTCCACCTCGCGCTGGGCGATCGCCTTGCTCTTGTCATCGGCGATATCCAGTTTGGTCACGACGGAGACGTGAGGTAGGCCCAGCATCTCGGCCAGCAGAATGCCAACCTGGGCATTGTCGTTGTCCACCCCCTGCTTGCCAGTGAAGATAAAGTCGTACTCGCCGGTTTTTCTGACCGCCGAGGCCAGGACTGCTGCTGTGGTGAAAGCGTCGCCGCCCTCAAAGGCCGGGTCGTTGAGGTGGATGGCCTCATCGCAACCCAAAGCCAGTGCCTGCAAAATGGCCTCGCGGGCCCGGTCTGATCCCATACAGATGACCGTCACCTTACCCTCGCCGACAGCCTCTTTCTTCAGCAGGCACTCCTCAATAGCGTACTCGTCGTAGGGATTGACCACGTACTGGATGCCCTCCTCGACGACAGCGCCATCGCTCACCTGGAAGCGAGTCTCCGTATCCGGCACCTGCTTCATGCAGACAATTGCGTTCATGCGTCCCTCCTCCTCGTGTAGGTATCTTGCAGCATCTTCCTATCGCGTAAAATTGAGTGATCTACTCTGCAAAATCAGAAATCATACTCTAGTCCAACAATGCCTCGATCATGGCCAACGTCTGGTCGGCTGTAAAGTGTTGCAGCGAGATGGCCCCCGAAGGGCACGCCATGGCGCACGCGCCGCAGCCCTTGCATAGCGTTGCATTGACCGTCATGACGTATTTCCACGGATGGAGGGTCAGCGCGCCATAAGGGCACTGGTACTCACATAGACGACAGCCAGCACAGAGCTCTTCGTTGACAATGCTGGTGATGGCCTCGACCTTGACCGTGCCTCTGCTGAGAGGAATCAACGCCGATGACGCCGCCGCCTTGGCCTGGGCGATCGTGTCGGGGATGTCTTTGGGAGCCTGGCACGTGCCAGCCAGAAAGACGCCGTCGCTGGTGGTATCTACCGGGCGCAGCTTGGGGTGTGCCTCGGCGAAAAAGCCATCGGCGGAGCGGGCTAACTTGAGCAGACCAGCTACCTCGTGAGCGTCCTCCCGCGCCTTGACACCGGTGGCAAGCACGACCAGATCGGCGGGCACAGCGATTGCTTCGCCCATCAGCGTGTCCTCGGCGCGGACGATCAGCTTGCCCGTCTTGCGATCGCGGTAGATCTCCGAAGGGTTGCCCCGGCGATAGCGCACGCCCTCAGCACGTACCCGGTCGTAATACTCCTCACAGCCTTTGCCAAAAGCCCGCACGTCCATGTAAAAGACGGTCACGTTCGACTTGGGCAGGGCCTGGCGCACCAGGTGAGCCTGCTTGGCGGTGTACATGCAGCAGATGCGCGAGCAATAGTCCAGGTGCTTCTTGTAGCGCGATCCGACGCAGTGGATAAAGACCACGTCTTCCGGCTTTTGACCGTTGATCCGGATCTCGCCGCGAGTCGGGCCGCCGGGGTCAGCCAGCCGTTCAAACTCCATGCCGGTGATGACGTTGGGATAGACGCCATAGGCCAGCTCTGGCTCCAAGCGCGGATCGAACAGGTCGTAACCAGTGGCGACGATCATGGCCCCTACACTCAGCGTGGCTGTCCTGGGCTTCTGGTCGAACGAGACGGCGTCCTCTGGACAAACAGCAGCGCAGGCGGGTGTTTCGCCACAGGCACCGTTCTTGACGAACAAACAGTGCTCGGCATCAACAACATAAGTCGAGGGTACCGCGCCGGGGAAGGAGTGGTGAATGGCGCCCCGTTTATTCAGGCCCAGATTGTGTTCGTCGGGGATCTGCCCCGCCAGCACACAGGCAGACACACATTCCCCGCAAGCCGTGCAGCGGTCGCCGTCTACGTAGCGAGGGCGCTGGGTCACCGTGACCTCAAAGTTGCCGATGTAGCCTTCGATGTTTTCCACATGAGTATTGGTGAGCAAGACGATATCGGGGTGATTGTCCACCTCGGCCATGACCTCGGTCAGCATGTCGCCAGCATCGTCCAGGTCAGGGAAGGTCTTGTGCAGTTGGGCCATCCGCCCGCCGATGCTGGGTTCGCGTTCGATCAGGTAGGTTTTGAAACCAGCGTCGGCGATGTCCAGCGCCGCACTCATGCCAGCAATCCCACCGCCGATGACCAGCGCCGCCGGGATGACGCTCACCTCACGCTCGAACAGCGCCTCCAACAACACCGCCTTGCTGACGGCGGCGGCGATCAACTGTTTGGCCTTCTCCGTCCCTTCTGCTCTGTCGCTGTGCACCCAGGAGACCTGCTCCCGGATGTTGGCCACTTCCAGGTGATAGGGGTTCACTCCAGCTTCTTGGATCGTCGCCCGAAAAGTCAACTCGTGCATTCGTGGCGAACAAGCAGCGACGACGACACCATCCAGACCCTCGCTTTGTATGTCTTCTGCGATCAGTGCCTGGCCGGGATCGGAACACATATACTGATAAGTGCGGGCCACGGCCACGTGAGGTAGCGTAGCGGCAAAATCACGCACCGCCTCCACGTCCACCGTGGACGCGATGTTGATGCCGCAATGGCACACGTAAACGCCAACCCTGGCCATGTTTATGCCTCCATTGCCTTGGTCACCAACTCCATGACGTCCAACACTCGCAGGCGATCCTCATAACCACCGACCTTGACCGCGTCCTCGAGCGTCAGAAGGCAGAAGGGGCAGGCGACGGCCAGTACATCTGCGCCGGTATCCATCGCCTCCTCGATGCGCTCGCTGGCCAGCCGCTCCTCGACGTTGGTGCCCTCCGACCACATGCGCCCGCCACCGCCCTCGCAGCACAGGCTCCGTTCGCGGACGCGATCCATTTCGACGAATTCGACACCCGGGATAGCCTTCAGGATGTCACGCGGTTCGTCAAAGATGCCATTGACCTTGCCCAGGAAACAGGGGTCGTGGTAGGTCACTTTGAGCTTAACCTCGTTCTTGAGCTCCAGTCTGCCCTCTTTGATCAGGCGGGCGATGACCTGGCTGTAATGCTCCACCGGGAAATCTACCCCGTATTCGTTCTTGAAGGTATTGAAGCAGTGAGGCGAGATGGCTGTCATCCTTTGGAAGTCAGCTTTCTCAAAGATCTCCTCGTACATCTCGACGGTGCCCTCGAACATCTCTTTTTCGCCCATGCGCCGGGCCTCGTGGGCACAGCAGAACTCTTCCTCGCCCAGGATGCCAAAGTCCTCGCCGCCCGCGCGGAAGGCTTTGACCAGCATCCGGCTGATCGGCTGGATACGGGGGTCGTAAGAGGGTGTGCAGCCGACGAACAAGAGCGCTTGCGCTGGTTCGTCCAGGATGCGCGGTACGTCCAGGTCATCTGCCCAGATGGCACGATCCTCGGCGGACATGTTGAGGGGATTGCCCCGGATGCCGATGCTTTTGAGGGCGTCTCGCACCGTTGGCGGCAGGCGACCATTGTCCACCAGCACTGTTCTCAGCCCGACGATCAGCTCGGCCGGATTGACCTCCTTGGGGCAGCGGACGGAGCAGGTGGTGCAGGTGGTGCAGTCCCACAACTCTGGATGTGTGTCCACCGACATGCTGTCCAGCAATGTGTCGTAGATCAACCGCCGGACGTTGAGCACCGTCTTGAGAGATACCGGACAGCCACCGGTGCAACGCCCGCACTGGATGCACTCCAACAAAGCAAGATTCTGGATGAGGGTTTGGGCTTCTTCCAGCATCTATAGCCTCCATCGTTGCCTGTGCAAAAGACAAGCTTGTGTCAACTATACCGCTACCACTGCTTCAGCCTGTGCTGGTTCGGTCTGGCGAGCTTGGGATCGCTTCATTCTCGAGAGTAACACGATGGCCGAAGCAGCCGCTGCCTTGGCGTGGGACACCGTGTCGGGGATGTCCTTTGGCCCCTGAGCTGCACCAGCGAGGTAGATACCTGCCACGCCACTGTCGTTGGGCCGCAGCTTGGCGTGCGCCTCGGCAAAAAAGCCGCTGGGCGATTGTCTCAACCCCAGCATCTCGGCCACCTGCGCCGCGTCGGCGCGGGGCGTCAGACCGGTGGCCAGCACGACCAGGTCGGCCTCCACCGCCACTGGTTGACCCGAGAGCGTGTCCTCGGCACGCACCACCAGCCGCCCCTTACGCTTGTAGATCTCTGAGACACTGCCCCGCCGGTAGACAATGCCCTCCTCCCGCACGCGGTCGTAGAACCCCTCATACCCCTTGCCAAAGGCACGCACGTCCATGTAAAAGACAGTCACGTTGGCATCGGGCAGCCGGTCGTGGAGCAGATGTGCCTGCTTGGCAGTGTACATGCAGCAGACACTGGAACACCACGGGTTGCCAATGCTCCGGTCGCGAGAGCCGACGCACTTGATGAACACCACATCTTTGATGTCGCCCACGCCCTCGATCTCGACCTTACCCGCCGTCGGCCCGCTGGCGGAGACCAAGCGTTCGAATTCCAGGCCGGACAGCACATTGGGATATTGTCCCCAACCCAACTCTGGTTTGCGCGTTGCGTCGAACTGATCAAAGCCGGTAGCGACGACAATAGCGCCAGCCTCCACATTCACGAACTCGTCCTCCTGGTCATAATTGACGGCCCCTGTAGGACAAAACTTCTCACAAACGCGACACTTGCCTCTCTGGAACCAGATGCAGTTTTCGCGGTCAATCACTGGTACGTTGGGAACCGCCTGGGGGAACGGCGTATAGATCGCCTTTCTTGGCCCAACACCCATGTCAAACTCGGACGGCACCCGCTTTGGACATTTCTGCTGGCAGACGCCGCAGCCGGTACAGGTGTCAAAGTCCACATAGCGGGCCTTTTGGCGTACCCGCGCGCAGAACGCACCAGCTTCTCCTGCCACTGCTTCGACTTCTGAATAGGTCATTAACTCGATGTTGGGATGCCGTGATACATCCACCATCTTGGGTGTCAGGATGCAAGACGAGCAATCCAGCGTGGGAAAAGTCTTGTCCAACTGCGACATTCGCCCGCCGATGCTCGGCTCTCGCTCGACGAGACAAACCTGAAAACCAGCGTCGCCGATATCCAGCGCCGCCTGCATGCCAGCGATACCTGCGCCGATCACCAGTGCCGCTGGCTCTCCATTTGCTCGGTTGACCATGCCATGCCTCCTGCCAACAACCTATTCGACCAAGCTGAAATCGTGGCTGCCTCGCTCGCCTAGCTCAGTCAACTCGTCCTCGCGGAAGGTGGTTAGTGGCACCTCGTCCTCCAGGCTAAGCCCCGGGGTGTAGTCAAAGATAGCTTGTGTTTTCTCCCCAACCGTGCGGAAAATGGTGCCTACCGAAATGTCAGAGGGGCAGACGTCGGTGCAGACGCCACAGCCGACGCAAGAGGTGACCATGTGATTGAGCCGGGTCAGGTGAAAGAGCACTGTGTCAGGAAGCATCCTCACGGCACCCCTGCGATCAGCCCAGCGGTAGTAGAGATCCGACTCGTGGTCAAAGGTGGCAGTGCGAAAAACACACTCTTTACAGTAGCAGATGGGACAATTGATCATGCAATTGTGACAGCGAATACAGGTGGAGAACTCGGCCAGTAAGCCCTCGACGCTGCCCACCCGCTCTCGAAACTCGGCAAAGGCCGCGTCTCGGGCCTCGGTGCGAGCCGCGATGAGCTTGTCCACCACGGTTCTGCGCCCAGCCGGTTCTCCGGTATCCTCCAGCCCCAAGGTGTCGGCCACATCTTGCCGCGCGGAAACCATGATCTGCCCATCGTCCACACCAAATAGGCCGAGCGTCACTGCCACGTGATCGCCCTCCGGCACCGGACGCTCGCAAATGCGGCAGCCTTCGCGGAACTGGTAGCCCTCGTGGGGCATCATGGAAGCCTCAGTGGCCTGAGCTAGCAACTCGGCGGTGGGGTCAACTCCTTCGCGTGTCATCTGGGCGTAATCTGCCACGGTATACGCGCCAGGGCAATCCACACCGACGATGAGTGCATTGTCCAGGCTGGCCTGTTCTAGCTTGGTCAATTCGACCAGCGCCCGAATCTCGCACGGGCGCAGCACGACGCCCAGCCTGGGTTTGTTGCCCGTGGCGGTAAGGCTAGTCACCGCCCGCGCTGCGTTGATGGGCATCACTGGCGCCCAGACCTTGACCCCGGCCAGTTTGTCCGGCTTGTTGATAAGCGCCGGGGCCACGTTGTCCCCGGCCGACAATTGCCAGGGCACCAGGAGGGCGTTCACCACACCCTTCTCCAACATGACCCCCAAAAAAGCTGCCACTGCCTCCGGTGCAGATTCCGTCACCGGTAGCATCGCGTGTACTGTCATGCACCACAACCTCCTCGGCGAGGGTACAGCTACCACGCCGTGCTGTTCTATCGCACGCCTAGATTGCGCCCACCCCCTTGAGCGGACTCGGCCCTTTTTCCTTGAGAAACTCGACCATCTCGGTGACAGTGTCGGCGAAATACTGACCTTCGCTGGCGCTGATCCAGCGCAGCCAGACCCGTTCCGGTTCAAAGCCCATCATGCCGAGCGTGCTTTGCAGAATGGCAAAGCGTCGTCGGGCCTTATAGTTGCCGCTCTGATAGTGGCAATCGCCGGGGTGGCAGCCGCCGATGAGCACCCCGTCAGCCCCTTCTACCACCGATTTGAGCACGTAAACCGGGTCAAGCCCGCCACTGCACATCAGCCGGATGATCCGCACGTTGGGCGGATACTGCAGCCGTGACGTGCCGGCCAAGTCAGCGCCGGTATAAGTGCACCAGTTGCACAGAAAGGCGATGATACGCGGTTCAAACTCAGCCATGAGCATCTCCTCTTCGAGAGTTCAGAGGGTTGGAAAGTCGGGTTATTGGATAGTCAGGAACCAGCCAGCACCCTGACGATCTGGCTCCTAACGACCTGACAACCTACTGCCGATACGGAAGGAACTCGGGGCCCAGCAACTCGCGGGCGATGATCAGCTTCATAATGTTCACCGTGCCTTCAGCGCCGATAGAGTAGGAGCGAATACCCCGGATGCCCATCTCGATGGGGGCCTCTTTGGTATAGGCCAGCGCGCCGAACCAGTTCGCCACTTCATTCATCACATCAAAGCCTACGAGCGGGCCTTTCAACTTGGCCAAAGCTGCTGCCAGCGCCACATCGTTATGGTTGAAACGCCCCCCCTGATACATCTGGTCCATAATCCAGGCTGCCTTGTAGGCCAACAGGCGCGCGGCCTCGACCTCACAATACTGCTCGGCCAGCGGAAACTGGATGCCCTCGTAGGAGGCCAGCGGGCGCTTCCACGCCGTGCGCTCTTTGATATACTCGACGCCCATCTCCTGCACAGCCGCGGACGCGCCCACACACGTGGCGGCAATGAGCACCCGCGCCGCCGAAAAGCCTTCCATAGCGTGATAGAACCCCCGATTGAGTTCGCCCACCTGGTGCGATGCTGGCACCCGCAAGCTCTCCATGGCAAAGCCACCGGTGGAGATGCCCATGCGCCCCATGTCCTCGAACAAAGTAGTATTGATATCAGGGTTATCTCGAATGGGAACCGCAAAAAAGGTGAACGCCCTGTGTTCGGCGGCTGCGTCAAAATTGGTGCGAACCAACGTCAGGTGAATGCCCCCCCAGGCGTTGGACTCGGCCACGCCGCTGACGAATACCTTCTCGCCGTTGAGCACCCACTCGCTTCCATCCTTTTCTGCCTTGGCCCGGCAGGCATTGACGATATCCGAACCGCCAGAGGGATCGGTGGTGGCAATGCCCAGGAAAGCCTCACCAGCAGTGACTTTAGGCAAATAAGCCGCCTTGAGTTCCTCCGTTCCGTAGCGATCAAAGATGAACCCCCAGGCGGCCTCCACCAGGTATAGCACCGGGATAGCCAGACTGATGTCAGCGCGACCCAGTTCCTCGGCGGCGATGGCAGCCATCGTCCAATCGGCGCCCGCGCCGCCATACTCCTCAGAGGCGGTCAGGGCCAGCAAACCCAAATCGGCCATGCCTTTGATAATGTCTCTCGGAATCTTGCCGGAAGAGTCAATTTCGCGCACACGCGGTGCAATCTTGTCCTGTGCAAATTCGCGCACCGAGCGCCGCCACATCTCCTGTTCATGCGTCCAGCCAAAGTCCATGATATCGTTTCCTTTCAAAGGTCCTTGTCATGCCAGAAGAGGCATGACCGTCGAAATGTCGCTGGCATTATACCACCGTTCAGGCTTCCCTGCAACGGAAGGTGCGCAAGCTACCCAGTATTGCTATCACAAAACCTATCAATTCTGATAGGGACATTTAGCTAATGTATTATCGCATGGATTTTTCAGTCTGTCAAATCTTAATCTACCAAAGGTTTGGTTGATTAACGGCAGTAGATCGTGGTTTTTGTATACAGCTTTGTCAATCCAAGGTTTACACTACCAGGATGTTGTGATATACTATTGCCCGCAGGTTGTGGCGGTTAGCCATCTGCACAAGAAGCGGACGGCACACTCACCTCAGAACCCGTCGTCCGGCAGGCGGTCAGATGGAGGCTAGCGGCACTGCAAAAGAACGAGACGGCGATAGGTTCTACACCTGTTAGATTGCTGCCACCTGCTGACAACCTGTAAAGAACCAAGGCATAAAGGCTAGAAAGCGAACAAAATGAAAAAAACATCACCTGCTTACAACCAAACCGATCACATGATCGCCCACACGCTGCGCATGCTGGCCGTCGAAGCAGTGCAGCAGGCCAACTCTGGCCATCCCGGCATGCCCCTGGGCACGGCCGACATGATGACAGTGCTGTGGACACGCTTTCTCAAGCACAACCCGGCAGACCCTGCCTGGCTTGACCGTGACCGCTTCGTCCTGTCTGCCGGACATGGTTCTGCCCTGCTATACGCCCAACTACACCTCAGTGGCTATCCTATGCCCTTGGACGAACTGAAGCGTTTCCGCCAATCAGGCAGCCATACCCCTGGCCACCCAGAGTACGATCCAAAACGCGGGGTGGAAACCACTACAGGGCCTCTGGGACAGGGATTTGGCAACGCTGTAGGCATGGCCCTGGCCGAACGCTGGTTGGCCGCCCGCTTCAATAGACCTGGTTTTCCCCTGGTAGATCACTTGACCTACATCGTGGCCTCAGATGGCGATCTGATGGAGGGCGTGTCTCACGAGGCAGCATCCCTGGCCGGTCACTTGGGCCTGGGCCGACTCATCGTCCTCTACGACGACAACCACATCTCCATTGATGGCCCTACCGACCTGGCTTACAGCGACGACGTGCCTGGTCGCTTCGCCGCCTACGGTTGGCATACGCAGCAGGTAGATGGTCACGACATGGCAGCCATTGACGCCGCACTCTGCGCCGCGCAGGCCGAGACGGAACGCCCTTCTCTCATCGCCTGCCGCACCCACATTGGCTACGGCAGCCCGCGCCAGGACACAGCCAAGGTGCACGGCGAACCCTTGGGCGAAGAAGACCTGCGTCGCACCAAGGAAGCCCTGGGCTGGCCATTGGAACCGCGCTTCTACGTGCCTCCGGCCGTCCGCGCGCGCTTTGAGCAGATGAAAAAAGATGGAGCAGATCGCCAAGCAAAGTGGGACGCGCTCCTTTCCCGGTACCGCGAAGCATATCCCGACCTGGGCGCTCAGTGGGACACAGCGATGAACGAGGGATTGCCGGCTGGTTGGGAGTCAGCTCTGCCTACCTTTGTTGACAAAAAACCCCTGGCTACCCGTGCTGCCTCTGGTCAGGTGCTAGACGCCATTGCGCCCCGCCTACCCATGTTGTTGGGTGGTTCGGCCGACCTGACCGGCAGCAACAAGACGCGACCCAAAGGCGCTGAGGCCCTGCGACGAGGCGACTTGAGCGGCTCCTACATCCACTTTGGCGTGCGCGAGCACGGGATGGGTGCCATCCTCAACGGACTGGTGTTGCACGCTGGCGTGCGCCCTTACGGTGGCACCTTCCTCGTCTTCTCCGACTATATGCGCCCACCCATCCGCCTGGCGGCCATGATGGGCCAGCCCGTCATCTATGTCTTTACCCACGATAGCATCGGTCTGGGCGAAGACGGCCCCACACACCAGCCGGTGGAACACCTGACCGCCTTGCGGGCCATCCCCAATTTGGTCGTCATCCGCCCGGCAGATGGCAACGAGACGGCCCAGGCATGGCGGGTGGCGCTGGAGCGGCGCGATGGCCCTACGGCGCTCATCCTCACGCGGCAAGCTCTACCCCAGATCACACCAGCCGGTAACGACCTGGCGCGCGGAGCCTACGTCCTGGCCAAGGCCGCCGGTGGCGCGCCCGACGTGGTCCTTGTCGCCAGTGGCTCCGAGGTCAGCCTGGCGATGGCAGCTCGCGAGCAATTGACCAGGGAAGGCATGGCTGCTCGCGTCGTCTCCATGCCCAGCTGGGAGTTGTTCGACGCTCAGCCGGCCGACTACCGTGCTACTGTGCTGCCCGCGGGCTTGCCTCGCGTCGTCATCGAAGCAGGGATCACGCTGGCCTGGGCGCGCTACGCTGGCAACGGTGGCAGCGTCATTGGCCTCGATCGCTTTGGCGCTTCAGCACCCTATAAAGTCCTTTTCGACCAGTTTGGATTTACCGTCGAGAACATCGTTCGACAAGTGCGCACTTTGGAGCAAAAGAATGAACCTGAGACAGCAGGCCGCTAGCCATGCACTGACCTACGTCCGCAGTGGCATGCTCCTGGGTTTGGGCACTGGCTCCACCACAGCGCACTTTATTGACATGCTAGGGGAGCGACTGCAAAAGGGAGAACTGCGAGACATTGTCGGCGTGCCCACTTCTGAGAAGACGGCAGCCCGCGCCCACGCCCTGGGCATCTCTCTCACCACCCTGACCGACCATCCCCACCTGGATCTGGCGGTAGACGGCGCCGACGAAGTGGACCCGGCTCTCAATCTGATCAAGGGTCTCGGCCGCGCTCTATTGCGCGAAAAGATCGTCGAGACACACGCCGATCGCTTGTTGATAATCGTGGACGAATCCAAGCTGGTTCCCCACCTGGGCAGCCGGGGTCCACTGCCGGTAGAAATCGTCCCCTTTGGTGCAACCCTCCACGTGCGATGGCTCAACACCTTGGGCTGCCGGGCCGAGTTGTGGCGGGAAGCAGATGGCGCGCCCATCGTGACTGACAATGGCAACTACCTGGCGCGCTGCTGGTTCCCCGATGGCATCGCCGACCCTTACGCCCTGGCCCGGGTGCTCGCCGACCGGCCTGGCGTCGTCGAGCACGGCCTGTTTCTTGACATGACCAGCGCCGTCATTGTGGCCAGTCCACAAGGCACCCGCGTTCTGGAGTCAGCGCCATGAGCGTCAAGATCGCGGCCTCGATCCTGTCCGCCGACTTTGGTCGGTTGGCCGAGCAGGTCAGAGAAGCAGAAACCGCTGGCGCAGATTGGATCCACGTGGATGTGATGGACGGGCACTTTGTGCCCAACATGACGATTGGCCCGCCTATCGTCCGCGCCCTACGACCGGTCACAGCGCTGCCGCTGGACACGCACCTGATGATCGAGCAACCAGAACGTCTCATCCCAGCCTTCGCCGAGGCCGGGGTGGACAGGCTCACCGTCCATGTGGAGACCTGCCCGCACTTGCACCGTACCATCTGCCAGATCAAAGAGCTGGGGATCAAGGCAGGCGTTACTCTCAACCCTGCCACACCCCTGGTGGTGCTGGAAGAGATACTGCCCGATGTCGACTTGGTGCTCGTGTTGTCAGTCAATCCTGGCTTTGGCGGCCAGTCATACATCCCCAGCAGCACGGCCAAAATTGCCCGCCTACGCAACATGCTCGACGAGCGCGGACTGACGGAGGTGGAGCTAGAAGTGGACGGCGGCATCAAACCGGACAACGCCGCCGAGGTTGTCGCCGCCGGTGCGACGGTGCTGGTGGTCGGCTCAGCTGTCTTTAACCGGCAGGCCAGCGTCGCCACCAACGTCGCCAGGTTGAGGGAGAGACTGGCCGGCTCCAGTGGGTGAGAGAACGCTTCACAATAAAGAGGCCCCGTGGCTATCAGGTGCGGGACCTTTGCACGAATCCATCCTTGCCAGGTGAGCTAAATCCTGATATAATCCAGACGTCGATCGTGTTGCCTTGGTCGTCCCTGAACGCACGGAGGGTGTCGCCATGTCTACTGATAATTTGCCTGCGTCATGGCCCGAGCTCGTCCAGCAATGGCAGGCGGCGATGGCTTATATTTCTGAGAAAACCTCGTCTTTGCCGGTGTCCCAGGTGGTATCTTCCCTGAGCGACTGGCTAGACTTGCTGCTGAATCCGGCGCTTTCCCCGACGATGCGTGAAGATCAGGTGCACGATCTCCAGCAGCGTTTCACCCGTCGCTGGGAGATCGTGGCGATGAACATGATGTCTGGACAGACGAAGCAGATGAGCCAGCAGATCCTCCTGGATCACTCGACAGACATCACCCGTGGCAAAAAGCCATACGGTAAAGACCTAGCCGATGCGTTCTGGTCGGCGGTCGCGGCACTGCAAAACGACGCGCCCACGGTAGAAGCGCCAGACGTGCTGCCCCCACATGAGGATCTCCGTGCCCACGTGCGAATGGTAGCTACTCGACGCGGGCGATACTACTTGCCCGTCATCTCTTACACTCCCTTGATTGATACCGAATGGCAGGCGATTCTGCCAGAGTTGCCCAAGATGGTGGACGTGACGCTGGCTGTAGAAGGCGTCTCGCTGGTTTGGTTGCAGGGCACACTAGTGCGCGATCAGGCGGGTCGCATCAGCTTGCAGCCAGAGCTCAGCTATCAGCGAGCAGGGCCAGGAACACGAATCAAGCCTCTACGTCTGATTCTGGGCACCGAGTATCAGAAACATGGGGAATGGTTGGGGAACCTGGCCAAGACTGTTGAAGAGCGCCAACAAAAGATGCACGATGACCTACTGGCGCAGATTTCTCTCCACTGCGTCACCATGCAGCTATTCCCCGGCGTGGGAGACTATTTGCTTTACGATCCGAACGACCTGAGCCCTGTGGAGCGGGAGATCTCCAACCGCGTCAATCGGGCGGAGCGGGAACCACGCCAGAAGCCAGCCATTCTCCTCGAAGCTGAATTGGACGAGTTCCAACCCAGGGAACCATTCCCTCCGCCGCCACCTGCCATATCGGAATCTGTCGCTGATACGGTTTTGGTGCCGCCGGTTGCCCCCCCTCGCCCGCCGGCCGCCGAGGACTTGATGCAAGATGCAGAGAGGCTGCGCCAGAAAGGCCAGCTAGCCCTTGAGCAAAACAAGTCGCTGGCCAAAAAATACCTGCTGGCTTCCACCATCCTGGACAACAGCAGCGTAGATGTGTGGATGACGCTGTCGCGATTGGCCAGCAGTGACAAAGAAAAGTCAGCCTTCCTCCGCGAGGCGCAAAAGGTGATGAAGCGAAAGCAGGAATAGGAGCGTGATGGCGGGGATGCCCATCCAATCAAAGCCCCTACTGCCCCGGCTCCATCCTTGCCCCAGGCTGACCAGAAAACCAAAGACCCACAGCAGCTTCCATCGCCACGTAATGTCCCAGGCTCGACTGAGAACCTTCCCAAGGTCCACGGTCGCCTCCTCGCTGATTTCACCTTTGTCCAATCCAGATCTTGCAGATCATCCTGAACTGATACTCTGCAGCTGTCAAGCTGCGCCACTTGCCTTGCGCAATAGTGCCTGCAAAGTGAAGAGCTTCTTTCGATTGACATCTTGGGCAAGGACGGGTACAATGAAGCCTGATAGGAGAAGACATTCGTGAAGACGATAGACTTTGATAACATCCCGGCTGCCCGGGGACGGATTGCCTCCCATATCGTACAGACGCCCGTCACACGTGATGAGGCGCTGGGCCAGCAACTCGGCGGTGAGGTGTGGTTCAAATGGGAGAATCGCCAGACGACCGGCGCTTTCAAACTGCGCGGCGCACTGAACAAGATCCTCTCTCTGCCATCAGGATCCGCTTTCCAAGGCGTTCTGGCTGCCTCTTCGGGCAACCACGGTCAGGGCGTAGCCCTGGCGGCGCAGATGCTCGGCGTGCACGCAACGATCTATGTGCCGGACGACACGCCGCGCAAGAAACTGCAGGGCATGGCGCAACTCGGCGCAGAGGTCGTGACTGTGCCTGGCGGTTACGGCGCGGCTGAGGAGACAGCCTTGGCAGTCGCACGCGATTCCGATGCCGTCTGGGTTTCGGCCTACAACGATCCCGACATCATTGCCGGGGCGGGTACGCTGGCTCTGGAGTGGCTGGAGCAGGTGCCAGCGTTACGCCTGCTACTTGTGCCGACAGGCGGCGGAGGACTCATTTCCGGCGTAGGATTGGCGGCCAAGACATTAAAGCCAGGCATACGCCTCTTTGGTGTGCAGGCAGTGACTTCGGCGGCTCTACATGCTGATTTTTACGGCGGCGACATGAACGCCGTGACTCACCACCCCACCTTGGCCGATGGCCTGGCAGGGCCGGTAGAGGAAGGCTCGATCACGATACCCTTGGTCAGGCAGTTGGTGGATGAGATACTGCTCGTCAGTGAGACCGAGATCGAGCGGGCCATGGCCTATGCCTACCGCATCCACGGAGAAGTCATCGAGGGCGCGGGAGCAGTGGGGCTGGCGGCCCTGCTGGCGGGTAAGGTTCCCTATACGACGGGGCACGTTGTCGGCGTGCTGGTCAGTGGGGGAAACGTGGATTCGGAACGACACACCGAGATTCTGACCCGGCATAGTGGAGACGAAGCGTGGTTCTCAGAGGTAAGACGTTCCTAGAAGGCCCTCCCGGCACAGGCAAGACAACGCTGGCCGTGGAAAGGATGCGGGACCTGCTGGCGGCTGGCGTCCCGGGCGACAGCATCCTGGTGCTGACACCGCAGCGCACATTGGCCGTTCCCTACCTGGAGGTGCTCCGTTCGCCGGAGGCCTCACCTGGTGAGCCCGTGACAGTGGCCACCGTTGGCGGGCTGGCACGTCGCAGTCTTGATCTTTTCTGGCCGCTGGTCGCCGCCGACGCCGGGTTCGCACAGCCGGATGAACCGCCGATCTTTCTCACGCTGGAGACGGCCCAGTACTTTATGGATCGCGTCATCGAGCCATTGCTGGCCGAGGGTTACTTTGACGGTGTGACCATCCAGCCCAACCGGTTGATCAGCCAGGTGCTCGACAACCTCAACAAAGCAGCAGTGGTCGGCTTCTCTCACCAAGAGATCGCAGTGCGACTCAAGCGGGCCTGGGGCGGCGAAAGCAGCCGCAAGCGGATCTACGACGAGGCTCAGGCAGTGGCCGTTCGCTTTCGTGACTATTGCCTGTTCCACAATCTGCTAGACTTTTCTCTGCAGATCGAGGTCTTTTTCCGTGACCTGCTGCCCCTGCCGATCTTTCAGGGTTACTTGTTCGAGCGGTACAGTCACCTCATTGCCGACAACCTCGAAGAAGACACACCGGTGGCCCACGACCTGCTGCAAAGCTGGCTCGCCCGCCCCGAACTGGAGAGCGCGCTGCTGGTCTACGACGACGACGGTGGCTACCGCGTTTTCTTGGGAGCCAACCCGGAGGGCGGCCACGCGCTGCGCGAACTGTGCGATGAGCACATCCGACTGAACGAGTCACATGTCATCCCGCCGGGCATGGAGGCCCTGGGCTACGCGGTGGGCCATGCACTGCATCGCTCTGCTGAGGAGCGCCAGGGCGACATCCGGCACGTTCTGGCCTTTGACCGGCAACGCTTTCATCCGCAGATGCTCGATTGGGCTGCTGACGAGATCGCCCGGCTGGTCCACCAAGAAGGGATCTCGCCGGGGCACATCGTCGTTCTGGCTCCGTTTCTCTCCGACGCGCTGCGCTTCTCCCTGACCGACAAACTGGCTCAGCGGGGCGTCCACACCTGGTCACGCCGGCCATCGCGAGCACTGCATGAGGAGCCAGCCGCCCGTTGTCTGCTGACCCTGGCCGCACTGGCGCACCCAGGGTGGGAGCGCACGCCGCACAAACAGGACGTGACCCAGGCACTGATGCGGGCTATTGCCGAACTCGACCTGGTACGCGCTCGCCTGCTGACCGAGATCACCTACCGATCGCACGAGGGCCGTCCAGAGATCACCAGCTTTGACGATATCCGTCCTGAGATGCAGACGCGCATCGGCTATCGCCTGGGAGAGCGGTTCGAGGACCTGCGCGCCTGGTTGGTCGGTTACACCGCTGGCGAGGAGATGGCGCTGGATCACTTTTGGAGTCGCCTGTTTAGCGAGTTGCTCTCCCAGCCGGGCTACGGCTTTCACAGCGATTACGACGCCGGACAGGTGACGGCCAATCTGATCGAGTCGGCGAACAAGTTCCGCCGTGCGCTGGGCGGCGCGACGTTCGAGGGCGAGTCAGAAGGCAAAGCCTACGTCGAGATGGTAGATCGTGGCGTGCTGGCAGCGCAATACGTCACCTCCTGGCAGACACAGCCGGAGGATGCCGTGCTTCTGGCTCCGGCCTACACCTTTCTCATGAGCAATCGCCCGATGGACTATCAGTTCTGGCTCAAAGCGGGCAGCAGCGCCTGGTGGGAACGAATCTACCAGCCTCTTACCCACCCTTACGTACTGACCCGCCGCTGGGCCAGAGAAAAGGCTGACGAGGTCTGGTCCGACGCCGACGAGTTCGAAGCGCGGCAGGCAGCGCTGTACCGCTTGACGCTGGGGCTGCTACGCCGCTGCCGCAAAAAGGTCTACCTTGGCATCAGCGACCTGGGCGAGCAGGGTTACGAGGAGAAGGGACCGCTGTTGCAGGTCATTCAGCGGGTGCTGAGAACGGTTCAGAACGATAAAGACGGAATGCTACCTGCCTCGGAATAGGGTATAATGAAAAAGTTGATCTGGAGCGCCCATGTTCCAGCCCCGGCCTAGCCAAAAAAGGATCTTGGAATATCGCGGCGGCAAAATGGGCATCTCGGCCGTGCCTGGCAGTGGCAAGACGCACACCCTGTCCTACCTGGCTGCCCAGATCGTCGCCGCTCGCCTGGAGGACAACGACCAGGAAGTGCTGATCGTCACCCTGGTCAACTCGGCGGTGAACAACTTTATCAGCCGGGTCAACAGCTTTGTCCAGGAAAAGGATCTATTGCCCGGTGTTGGCTACCGTGTACGGACGCTTCACGGCCTGGCTCACGACATCGTGCGCGAGCGACCAGGCTTGCTGGGGCTGGCCGAGGATTTCAACATCGTGGACGAACGAGAAGCGGGTGAGATCCTCACCGCTGCCGTCGAAGCGTGGGTGCGGGGCCATCCTGAACTCGCCGAACGCTATCTGGCTCCGAACGTGGAGGGTCAGCGGCGCGAGTGGGTGCAGCGCAGTCGTTGGCCCGATCTGGTGCGGAACATGGCCGCTGCCTTTGTCAAACGGGCCAAAGACCTGGAGCTTGACCCAGATGCCCTTCGCTTCCGCTTGGGCGAAGCTGCTGACGAGTTGCCGCTGGTGCGCATGGGGCTCGACGTCTACACCGACTACCAACGCGGTCTGGCCTATCGCGGCGGCGTGGATTTTGACGACCTGATCCTGCTGGCGCTGACGGCCCTGCGCCTGGACGAAGAATTTCTGGCCCGGCTGCGCCACCGCTGGCCGTTCATCCTGGAAGACGAAGCGCAAGACAGCAGCGAACTCCAGGAAAAGATCCTGCGCCTGCTGGTCGGGCCAGACGGCAACTGGGTGCGCGTCGGCGACCCCAACCAGGCCATCTACGATACTTTCACCAACGCCGATCCGAGCTTTCTCCGCAACTTTCTCCAAGAGCCGGGCGTGGCCCGACACAATCTGCCCAATTCAGGCCGCTCCCAGCTCAAGATTGTCGAACTGGCCAACTACCTGGTGGACTGGGCGGTGACCGAGCATCCTGCGCCCTCTGCCCGCGGTGCGTTTCTACACCAGCACATCGAGCCAACGCCGCCCGGCGATCCCCAGCCAAACCCGCCTGCCGACCGAGACGGCGTGCGTCTCATTGCCCGCCAGTTTACGCCTGACGCGGAAATTAAGGCCGTGCTCGACTCGTTGGCCCGTTGGCTGCCGGACAATGCCGACAAGACCGTGGCTGTGCTGGCGCCGCGCAACCAGCGCGGCTCCCAGGTCATTGACGCCCTCCGCGCCCGTGAGATTCCCTACGTCGAGCTTTTGCAGAGTACGACCTCAACCCGGCTGGCGGCTGGCGCGCTGGGTAATGTGTTGGCTGCCCTGGCCGACCCGGTCTCCTCTTCCCGGCTGGCGGGCGCCTTCCGGGTCTGGCGCCGCCATGACCGGGACGACGCCGACGCCTGGTCGCGCGTCAAAGCCCTGTCTGACCGCCTTCGCCAGGCCCGTGACGTGGAGCGCTTCCTCTGGCCTGGCATTGAAGACGATCCACTGGACGGCTTGAGCGTGAGGCCGAGAGCAGAAGCGGGCGAGGTTGAGGCGTTGTCGGACCTGGCCTCGTTGGCTGAATTTCGAGAGACAATGCGCCGCTGGCAGGCGGCCTCGGTCTTGCCGGTGGACCAACTCATCCTTACCTTGGGCCAGGATCTGTTCGACAAACCTGCCGATCTGGCGCTGACCCACAAGCTAGCCATCATCCTTCGCGCTGCCGCCGATGCCCACCCTGACTGGCGGCTGCCAGAACTGACCGAGGAACTGGCGTCCGTCGCCCGCAACCAGCGCCGCTTCATCGGTCTGTCCGACGAGGACGCTGGCTTTGATCCGGAGCAGCACAGGGGTCAAGTTGTCGTCGCCACCATGCACAAAGCCAAAGGGTTGGAATGGGATCGGGTCTACCTCATGGCGGTCAATAACTACAATTTTCCCTCAGCCCAATCCCATGACACCTACATCGCCGAACGGTGGTTCGTCCGTGACCGGCTCAACCTGGAGATGGAAACAGTCGCACAGCTCAAGTCGCTGTTGACAGACGATGTGCTGCCCTATGCCGAGGGCGAGGCCACCCGCCAGGCCCGCCTGGCTTACGTTGCCGAGCGCCTGCGTCTGCTCTACGTGGGCATCACTCGTGCCAAGCAAGAGCTGATCATCACCTGGAACAGCGGTCGCCCTCAGACACCTCAGCAACCGGCAGTGCCGTTCATCGCCCTCAAGACCTATTGGGAAAAGTAAGAGGAACCATGTCGTTGCCAGATGCATTCCAATTCAGCCAACACAACCTTCAAGACTATGCCGACTGCCCTCGCCGCTTCCAGTTGCGCTACGTGCTCGGGGTGACCTGGCCCGCTGTGAAAGCGGAGCCCATTGCCAAGATGGAACGGCGCGCCTGGCTGGGCCAGCGCTTCCACCGCATGGCGCACCAGCACGCTCTGGGCATTCCCGTCGAGCGGCTGGCAGCGGGGCTGAAAGATGAAGACTTGTATCGCTGGTGGCACAACTTTTTGGCGACCCCCCCCCATAACCTGCCTACGAGCATCCGCCGTGCCGAGGCCTCGCTCTCCGCTTCGCTGGTCGGTCATCGCCTGGTCGCCCGCTACGACCTGCTGGCTGCCGACCCAGGCGAGCGTCTGGTCATTGTGGATTGGAAGATCCACCGGCCCAGGAACCCCAAGCGTCTGCTGAACAGGCTTCAGAGTGTCGTCTACCCCTACGTGCTCATCGAAGCAGGCACTGCTTACAACAGTGGCCAACCGGTGCAGCCAGAGCAGGCGACCATGATCTACTGGTTTGCCGACGCCCCCGGCGACCCCCTCACGTTGACCTACGACGCGACCCGGCACGCCGCTAATCATGACCGTCTGGTCACGCTTGTCCATGAAATTGACGCTCGCTGTGACGAGAATCCAGAAATCTGGCCCCTCACCGACGACGTCGCCCACACCTGCAAGTTTTGCACCTATCGCTCACTCTGTGATCGGGGCAGCGTCGCCGGCGATGTAGATGATTTGGACGAGGACTTGGAGGTTGATCAAGAACTCAGCCTCGACCTGGAGCAGATTGCCGAGATAGTTTTTCAGTGAGTTGTGATGGCAGATTGGCTTGAACCCAAGACAGTCCGGGTCCCGGAATCGTTCCTTGCTGCGGTAGGCGGCCATCCACTGGTGGCGGAAACACTGGCGCGCCGTGGCATCGCCACGCCACAGGCGGCCCGCGCCTTTCTGGACCCTGCCTGCTACACGCCCGCACCGCCGGAAGAGCTACCCGACTTGACCATCGCCGTCGATTGGATAGAAGCAGCGATCCGGGATTGCGAGCGAATCTGCGTCTGGGGTGACTTTGACGTGGACGGCCAGACGGCGACGACACTGTTGGTCTCGACGTTGCAGGCACTGGGTGCGGACGTGACGCATTACATCCCGGTACGCGATCGCGAATCCCATGGGCTCAGCCAGGCGTCGCTGGAGCGAGTGCTAGATGCTGGTGCCCGGCTCATCCTGACCTGCGACACTGGCATCGCTGACCATGCGGCGGTGGCCTACGCCACCTCTCGCGGAGCCGATGTCGTCGTCACCGACCACCACGATCTACCTCCGACGTTGCCCCCAGCTTACGCTGTGGTCAATCCCAAACGGTTGCCGCCGGATCACCCCCTGCGCGAACTGCCCGGCGTCGGCGTGGCCTACAAACTGGCGGAAGCACTCCTGGCACACGAGGGCTGGACCAAAGATACAGCCCAAGGGCCTGCCCTGAGTTCAGTCGAAGGGCTGCTCGACCTGGTGGCTCTGGGTATTGTGGCCGATGTGGCCGCCCAGATAGCTGACGTGCGCTACCTGCTGCAACTCGGTCTGGACGCGCTGCGCCACACCGAGCGCCTGGGCCTGCGCGAGTTGATGCGTGTCGCCGGCCTCCTGCCGGCGAACATCACAGAGGAACAGATCGGCTTTGCACTGGCGCCACGTCTCAACGCCCTGGGCCGTCTGGCTGACGCCAACGTCGCCGTGGAGTTTTTCACCACAACGGATCTCACCCGTGCTCGGACGCTGGCCCACGAGTTGGAGGGCCTCAACGCCCAGCGTCAGTTGCTGACCCATCAGGTGCTCCAGGGCGCGCTGGCTCAGATCAAACAGGACCCTTTGCTGCTCAAGCAAGCCGTGCTGGTCCTGGCACACGCCAACTGGCCGGCAAGTGTCGTCGGCATCGTCGCCGGACGGCTGGCAGAACGTTATCAGCAGCCCGCGATCCTGATCTCCACGCCACCGGGCCAGCCAGCGCGCGGTTCAGCGCGCTCGGTGCCGGGGGTAGATATCAGTGCTGCCATTGCTGCCCACGGCAACATGCTTCACCGCTTTGGCGGACACCCTATGGCAGCCGGCCTCTCCCTTGATGCGGAACAGGTCTCTGCCTTCCGCCGTGCCATCTCGCGCACTGTGGCCAGCATGGCTGCCGAGACACCTCCGCCGCCAGTCGTCGCCGTGGACGCCTACCTGCCACTGGCCGAACTCTCCCTCACTGTCGTGGCTGAATTGGAGCGGCTGGCTCCCTTTGGCAACGGCAACCCTCCACTCACCCTGGTGGCCCGCAATCTGCGGCTGGCCGGCGATGCCAAGATCGGCCGCCGCGAAGAACACCGCCGGGTCACAGTGCGGGACGAAGCAGGTCAAACCTATGAGGTGCTGTGGTGGCATAGCGTTGATTGGCCATTGCCTAAAGGGCCGTTCGACCTGGCCTACACCGTCCGCGCCAGCGATTACCTTGGTCAGCACAACGTGCAGATCGAGTGGGAGGTCGCCCGCGAGCACGAGCCGGAGCGCGTCGCCGTGGCGGCTAGACCGGCGATCCACGTGCGAGACTACCGTCACATCTCCAATCCCCGCGAGGTGCTGGCGGGACTGGCCAAACGGGACGGGGTGCAGGTATGGGCCGAAGGTGAAGCTGCCGTCGTCCTGGAGGGCAAAGGACGGCACCAACTGACGACTGGCCCTACGCTGGCCGTCTGGACCAGCCCGCCCGGCCCAGCAGAGCTCAAGACCGCCCTGGAGCGTGTGTTGCCCCAGACAGTCTATCTTTTTGGTGAGTCGCCCGGCAAAGATGACCTGCCAAGTTTTCTGAGGCGGCTGGCCGGGCTGGTCAAGCACGTTCTGAACGAAAAAGATGGTCGCACCACTCTCGCTGCGTTGGCCGCAGCCACTGCCCAGCGGGAGGCGATTGTCCGCGTTGGCCTGGAATGGCTCGCCGCTCGGGGACAAGTAGATGTCGTCAAAGCGGACGATGACGTCTTGACGTTAGCCTCCGGCGACGGACATCCCCGCCCCGAGACCCGCCGAATCCAGGCCCGGCTCAAGGAGTTGCTGGCAGAGACGACAGCCTATCGCAGCTTTTTCCTGCGCGCCGCCCTTGACCGGCTGATATGAAATGCACTTCGAATGGCTTTCCCGCGAGGAGTTCCGACGTGGACTTGAATCTGTTGCTAGCTTCCAATACGTTGCTGGGCCGCGTTGCCCATTGGCTGCGCGATGGGGGCGTGGAAGCCTATCTCGTGGGCGGGTCCGTGCGTGACGCGCTGATGGGTCGTGCCGCTCATTTCCATGACCTGGATTTTGCCGTGCCAGTGGGAGGTCTGGCTGTAGCTCGCCGTTTGGCCAATCGGCTGGGTGGTGCATTCTTTCCACTAGACACGGAAAGGGACACGGGGCGAGTGGTGTTGACGGAGCCGGATGGCAGTCGATTTTACCTGGATTTTGCCCGATGGCGGGGCGATTCCCTTCGGGCCGATCTGGCGGACCGCGATTTTACGATCAACGCTATGGCCCTCGACGTCACGCAGGGTACAGACGCAACCCTTATCGATCCCTTCGACGGACAGGCCGACCTCTCAGCCAGGGTAGTACGGGCCGTGAGGGATCAATCCTTTGCCCACGACCCAGCACGCACGTTACGCGCTGCTCGCATGGAGGCGGAGCTTGGTTTCAGCATCGAGCCGCACACCGAGACCCTGCTGCGGCAAGCTATCCCCTGGCTAGATCGGGTCTCCCGCGAGCGACTGCGTGACGAATTGGATCGCATCGTCGCCGCGCCGGGCGCGGCAGGTCATGTCCGGCGACTCGACGACCTGGGTCTACTGGCAGCGGTTCTACCCGAGGTTGTCTTTCTAAAGGGAGTACCCCAATCCCCGCCGCATCGCGCCGACGTCTACGCGCACACGTTGCACGTCCTGGAGGCATTGGAGGGGCTGTTCGACCGGCTCTGGCCCGACGATGGCTATCCACCTTTGGCCAGGGAAGCGGCAAACACAATAGACCGGCTGGCACCGTGGCGCGATCAACTGCGCGGCCACCTCCTCCAGTCCACCTCCGGCGACCGCGTGCGCGTCACACTGCTCAAGCTAGCCGCGCTGCTGCACGACATTGGCAAGCCAGTGACCCGTAGCACAGACGAGAAGGGGCGCATCCGCTTCCTGGGCCACGAAAAGAGAGGAGCTGAGATCGCCGCCCGTACGCTCCGGCGTCTACGCTTCAGCCGCGAGGAGGTGGACCTGGTCCAGACGACTGTGGCCCATCACCTACGCCCATTGCTTTTGAGCAAGGCTGAAGTCGTGACGCGCCGGGCAATTTATCGCTTCTTCCGCGACACCGGGGCCGCTGGCCTGGACGCGACCCTGTTGGGTCTGGCCGACTATCTGGGGATTCGCGGAGAGGCACTGAATCTCGTAGAATGGCAGCGCGCGCTGGACGTGACGGTGACCTTGCTAGACAGCTACTTTCATCGCCGCCAGGAGGTGGTTTCCCCACCAAAGCTAGTCAGTGGCCGGGATCTGATGGAAGAGCTCGAACTGTCGCCAGGGCCACGCGTGGGCGATTTGCTGGAGCATGTACGCGAAGCGCAGGCCGAGGGACAGGTCTCCACGCGAGAGGAGGCACTGGAGCTGGCGCGACAGATTCTCGGTAAAGAAAGCTAGTCCTTGTCCTCTGGTCTCAGGAATAACAACCGCTCAAGGAGCCACCAGAGAAAGTTTAGCGCGCGGCGGCGAACAGCAGACCAACGATAGCGCGCCCAGCGTACGGCTACTCGCCAGCGCGGCGGCGCGGCCACCGGTAGCGGCACGCTCCAGCGGACGGTCACGGCAGCCCAGGTAAGGCCAGCCCCAAAGCCCACCAACACCAACGTGTCATCTCTCTCCACCCGCCTGGATTCGACGGCTTCACACAGGGCGAGGGGGACAGAGGCCGACGAGGTGTTGCCATAGCGGTCAAGGTTGACGAACACCTGACTGTCCTCCAACTTGAGCCCCCTGGCTGCCGAATCTATAATGCGCTGATTGGCCTGGTGGGGAATGAGTAGCGACAAATCCTGAGGTGACAGGCCTGCCTTCTCGAGCGCCTGCCGGGTGGCGCGCACCATAATCTTTGAAGCAAAGCGGTAGACCCGTCTGCCATCCATATGCAGGTAATGCATGCCGTTGGTGACGCTGTCCAGCGTGGGTGGCAAGCGACTGCCCCCACCAGGCAGCATCAGCAACTCTCCACCAGAACCATCAGCACCGAGGACTGAGGAGAGGATGCCACCGGGATGTTTGTTGGCCTGCAGCACCACCGCACCCGCTCCGTCGCCAAAGAGGACGCACGTCCGGCGATCAGTCCAGTCTACGATACGGCTCAGGGTCTCTGCGCCGATCACCAGTGCCAGTTGGTAGGCGCCAGACGTTAGGGCGTGACTGGCCATACCGAGGGCATACACAAAACCAGAGCAACCTGCGCTCAGGTCAAAGGCGGCTGCCCGACGAGCGCCCAGCGCGTCTTGCACCAGGCACGCCGTCGAGGGGAAGAGGTACTCCGGTGTGATCGTCCCCACGATGATGAGATCTAGGTTGGCCGGGTCAACATCGGCCACGCGCAGGGCCTCCTGCGCAGCGGCAACGCTCATCGTAGCCGTCGTCTCCTGCTCCGAAGCGATGCGCCGCTCCCGAATGCCGGTGCGGGAATGGATCCACTCGTCGGAGGTGTTCACCATCTGACTCAGATCGTCGTTGGTCAATACCCTTTCAGGTACGTACTTGCCCCACCCCACAATGTGCGCGTACTGTGTCATATCAGACTCACACTCTCCACGGTCAATGCTCAGCCCTCAAACTTGCGCACGATAATAGTGGCATTGTGGCCACCAAAGCCAAAAGAGTTGGACATGGCGGTGCCAATGGACGCTGGTCGCGCCACGTTAGGTACATAGTCCAGATCGCATTCGGGGTCGGGGTGTTGATAATTGATGGTCGGGGGTATCAAGGCTTCGTTCAGGACCTTCAGGCAGACAATCGCCTCCACCGCACCAGCGGCGCCCAGCAGATGTCCCAGCATGGATTTGGTAGAACTGATGGCCATGCCATGGGCATCTTTCCCAAAGACGGTCTTGATAGCTAGCGTCTCAGTCTTGTCGTTCAAGGACGTGCCAGTGCCATGGGCGTTGATATAGTCTACCTCGGCAGGTGAAAGGCCCGCGTTCTTTAGCGCCATGCGCATAGATTGCGCAGCGCCCCAACCATCCTCGGCGGGAGCAGCCATGTGAAAAGCGTCGGCCGTAGAGCCATAGCCAATGACCTCACCGTAGATGTGTGCGTCTCGAGCCAAGGCGTGCTCCAATCGTTCCAGCACCATGACGCCAGCACCTTCACCCATGACAAAGCCGTTGCGGGTAGCATCGAAAGGGCGACTGGCGCGGGTGGGGTCGTCGTTGTCTGTGGATAGAGCACCCATGACATTAAAGGCGGCCAGAGCCACGCCGGTGATGGCCGCCTCGGCACCGCCGGCCACGACGGCGTCCACCCAGCCGCGTCGGATCATCTCGGCAGCCTCACCGACGGCATTGGTGCCGCTCGCGCAGGCCGTAACGACGGCCATGTTTGGTCCTCGGATGCAAAAGTTGATGGCCACCTGCGCTGCTGCCGAATCGGCCAGCATTTTGGGAATCAGAAAGGGGCTGACCCGTCGGGGACCCCGGTTGGTGTAGACATCGGCTGCTTCTAGAAGGCTGGCGATGCCCCCCACGCCGCTGCTGATGATCACGCCAGTGCGCTCCGAGGCTCCATTATCAAGAGTCAAGCCACTGTCGGCGATCGCTTGGTCAGCAGCGACTAGCGCAAACTGGATGAACCGATCGTAGCGGCGTGCGTCTCGCCGTCCAAAATGGGTGGCCGGATCAAAATCCTTGACTTCGGCAGCGATCTGGGTCTGCAACTCGGAAGCATCGAACAGGGTAATAAGGGCAACGCCTGACTCACCGCTGCACAGCCCCTGCCAGGTACTTGCCACATCGTGCCCCAGAGGAGTGACCGCTCCCATTCCAGTGACAACGACCCGTGTCCTGTGCTCCTTCATATCTGCCCCCTGTTGAGAGGAATTCTTAGTAAAGACTCACCGCCAAGATGGCATGCCATTCATCCATCTCTGCGGTGAGTCACCATTCTGCCACTCGCTGCCCCAGACCAGAAACGGGCAGCCCAGACGTCGGGTCTGCAGTAAAGAACACCCAACGCTGGGAAAAGATACGTCCTTGCCATGAGACAAGCAGTGTGGTATACTGAAAATGGCGGACCGAGAATTGTGAATTGAGCACAGTAACCGGAGGTCTCATGTCGCAGACAGCTAGTGCTTGGCTCGAGATCATCGAACAGATCCTGGGGGAATTCCACGCCGTAGACAACGCCACGCCCGACTGGCTGGTGGACGCAGACACAGGCCGTCGCCTCAAGGTGGACAAACTTTACCCCGAATTGGGCATGGCCATTCGATTCAAGGGATCGATCAGCGCGCCACAGTCAGCGGCTCTGGATGAGATAGATCTGATGGACGCGATAGCCCGTGACGAGATTCGCGCCCGCCTCTGTCATCAGGCAGGCATCGCGCTGGTGGTGATCAATGCTGACAGTGATGCCCCTGACAAACCATTGGCCGACATGCACATCGCCCTGAGTGCTGCTGCCCGGCGCATTGCCCAGCGGCGAGTGGCGCAAGAAGCCAAGCTCTCCCTCTTGCCCCGCATTGCCTCGGCCAGAGCGGCGTGCCAGCAGCTATTGGGCGTTGTGTCCGCGCCGCAGGATCTGCTGCCTTTTGCCAAGGCGTGGGAAGACAGGCAGTTTGGTCAGGAGGATAGCGGAGCATCAGTCAGCTATGAACAGGGCATGACCGTGAGACACTCCGCACACGGAAAGGGGCTGGTGTTACACGTGGTACCCAAAGGGGAAGAAAGCGACGCACAGATCGTCGTGCAGTTCTCGGATGGTTCGATACACACTTTTTCACCAGACCAGGCGAGTCGCCAGCTCTTTGTCGGTGAGTAGATCGACCGCGTCAGCGGATCATGCAAGTGAGGTAAGCCCGTGCGAGTCATCAGTGGGCAGGCCAAAGGACGAAAACTGCGCGCCGTGCCTGGAAAGAAGACTCGTCCCATCACCGACCGGGTTAAGCAGGCGCTCTTTGACATCCTGGGCGGCGATGTGGTCGGGTCGCACTTTTTGGACCTCTTTGCTGGCACCGGCAGCGTCGGTATTGAGGCCCTCAGTCGGGGCGCGAAGCAGGCCGTCTTTGTGGAACGGAGCGTTACCGCTGTGCGGATCATTCGTCGCAACCTGGAGACGACGCAACTGGCTGACCAAGCCAGGATCGTCAAAGCCGACGTCTTTGCCTTCCTGTCTCACCCTCGCGCGGAGGAGGCGCCGTTTGACTTTGTTTATGTCGCGCCGCCGCAATATCAGGGCCTGTGGGCCGATACACTGCGCGCGTTGGATGCCGAGAGCAACCCGTTGTTGTTCGCCGAGTCGCTGGTCATCGTCCAGATCCATCCCAAAGAGCACACCCCGTTGCCTCTGACTCACCTGGCATTGACAGACCAACGAAATTATGGCAGCACGCTGCTTTGCTTCTACGAGCCTCTGGTCAACAGATAAGCCCGCCGCACTTTTCAGAGTGCGGTGGGCTTATGTTATCTCCATCTCTGACCATCGGGCGGGTAGGCCAAAAGACCGCTAGAAGGGAATATCCTCCGCTTCCATCATGCCGGGCGGCTCCTCGGCGTCCACCGGTGGTCCACCAACAGCCTGATCTCCCCGGCCACCCAGGAATTTCACCGACTGGGCAACGATCTCGAAAGAGGCACGAGCCTGTCCATCGTTGCCCGTCCAGATGCGAGGCCCACCGGTTCCCGGATCGGGCCGCAAAATGCCCTCGACAAAGACCTGACGACCCTTGCTAAGGTACTGGTTGCACACCTCACCCAATCTCCCCCAGGCAGAAACGCGGAACCAGGCAGTCTCTTCGCCTTGCGAACCATCCTCATTCGTCCACCGGCGGTTAGTGGCCACAGAAAAATTGGTGACTGGTCTGCCGTTGGGTGTATACCGCATCTCAGGATCCCCGCCCAGATTTCCAACGATGATGACTTTTTGATACATCCCCCTTGCTCCTTTCGTGTGCTGCGCTCGTCTCCCCTCTTTAGAATCCGGCTTGAATCGGTTCAGGTAATATCATACCGCATAACGGCACATTTGTCAACTGGACTTTTACGCGTTTCTCAGAAGTGTGATCGCTCCTGGGCGAAGGCTCAGACGAATGGGCGTGCCGGGAGGAGGCAGGCGGTCGCCTCCGCTAAAAGACAGAGCCAGGTCTCCTGCTTCAGTATGCCGCACGACGATGTGGCATCGATCACCCCGGAAAGAGCGGGTTTGCACCTCGCCTTCTATCAGGTTGATAGCCTCGGACAGGGTTACCTCACTCACCCACTCTGCGGCTTCAGGACGGACAAGTACCAGGACCTGCGAGGAGATTTCCGGCGATGGAAGTCCTTCGGCATCCACGTGCAATCGGCCCACCGGGGTCTCGACCACCAGATCAGCCCCGGATTCGACGACGGTTCCCTGCAGAATGTTGCTCATGCCCAAGAAACGGGCAACAAAGGACGTGGCCGGATGGCGATAGATGCCCTCTGGCGTGCCTTCCTGCACTTTGCGTCCCTCTTGCATGACGATGACGCGGTCAGCGATGGCAAAAGCTTCCTGTTGATCGTGCGTGACATAGATGGCGGTGACGCCCACCGATTTGAGGATGGCGCGTAGTTCGTTCATCAGCCGCTCGCGCAGCGCGCGGTCCAGGGAGCCAAGAGGCTCGTCCAGCATGAGGAGATGGGGGCTGGGAGCCAGGCTTCGGGCCAGGGCCACTCGTTGCCGCTCTCCGCCCGAAAGCTCGTTTACGTCGCGGGTCTCAAAGCCAGCAAGCCCTACCAGTTCGAGCATCTCGGCGACGCGTGCCCGTACCTGCCCCGGTGGTGGACCTTGCATCCGCAGACCAAAGGCGACGTTGCCAAAAACATCTTTGTGAGGAAACAGAGCAAAATCCTGGAACATCAGCCCAAAACGCCGGCGGTGGATCGGGACGCCGACCGTGTCTTGGCCTTCGCACAACACGCGTCCGGCGTCGGGCATCTCTAGCCCGGCGATGATACGCAACAGCGTCGTCTTGCCGCACCCACTGGGGCCTAACAGGCAGAGGATATCCCCCTTCTCCACGCCAAAGCTGACGTCGTGGAGAACGCGCATACCCTCAAAGCTCTTGCTGATGTTGTGGACCTCGATGAATGGCATCGGTCAAAACTCACCCACGTTGCCGATGCGAAAGCGCTCGATGGTCATGAAACCCACGGCGCAGACGAGCATAAGCAGGGAGCTCATGGCCAGCGCCTGGCCATAGTTAGCCGCCCCCGGCTGACCCAGGAATCGGTAGATGGCCACAGGCAGGGTGGGATACTGGGGCCGGGCGATGAGCACTGTCGCGCCGAATTCACCCAGGGAGACAGTGAAGGCAAACACCGCGCCCACCAGCATGGCTCGCGAGACGATGGGCAAGTCTACTTCACGCCACACACGCCATGGAGAAGCACCCAGTACTGCTGCCGCTTCGCGCAGACTTGGCTGTATGCCCCGCAGCACCGGCAGCAAGCTCCGCACAACGAAGGGCAGTGCCACAAGCGTGTGGGCCAGAGGCACGAGAGCCGGCGAAGCGCGCAGGTTCAGCGGCGGTTTGTCCAGAGCAACGATGTACCCAAAGCCCAGCGTCACCGCCGAAGTAGCCAGGGGCAGCATGAAAAGGGGATCCAACCAGCGGGCCAGGCGACTTTGGGGGCGTGTCACCAGGGCAGCAGCCGGTGTGCCCAGCGCCACGGCCAGAATCACCGTGGCGGCACTAAAGACCACCGAGTTGCGGATCGCCTCCCAGGGCGGAACAAAGAGAATAGAACCCCGTCGGCTATAAGACAGCTGTTGGTAATAACGCAGACTGTACCCGCCCTCTATACCCACGGACAGGGATCGTTCGACCAGAGTTAGAAGCGGCGTGACCAGCAGCACCAGCATGAAAGCCACATTGACCATCACCAGCAATCGTGCTCGCCACGTGCGAGGGCGACGTTGCGTCACGCGTCGAGGTCGGAACTCTAGTGGCACTGATAGGCTGGCCTGGGTGCGTGTATAGACGATCATCAAACTCAACGTGAACAGGATCTGCAACAGCGAGAGTGCTGCAGCCAGTGGAAGATTAAAGATGTGCACCGTTTGGCGATAGATCTCGACTTCCAGCGTAGCAAAGCGCGATCCACCCAGGATGAGCACCACGCCAAAGCTGGTGAAGCAAAAGATCAAGACCAGCAGTGCTGACGCACCGATGGCGGGAGCCAATAGGGGTAGCGTCACTTCGCGCAGCACTCGCCAACGGTTGCCGCCCAGCAGGCGAGCTGCCTCCTCCAGGCGCGGGTTCAAGTTAGCCCAGAAGCCGCCGACCATGCGTAGCACCACCGTATAGTTGTAGAACACGTGAGCCAGCAGGATGATCCAGATAGTGTGCTGCAACTGTATGGGTGGCCGCTCCAGGCCTCGCCAGGCCATAAGCCACAGGTTCAAGCGGCCTCTGGGCCCCAGCAGTGAGGAGAAGGCAGCTGCAACCACGATAGTTGGCATGACAAAGGGCACGGTGGTCAACGCGCGCAGCAGGGTTTTACCCCGGAACTCGTAGCGGGCAAAAACATAGGCCCCCGGCAGCGCTAGCAGCACCGTCAACAAGGTTGAAACGACTGCTTGCCAGGCGGTGAACCAGAGTGTCCGGGCGTAATAATCCGTGCTCACCAGCTTGCGCAACGCTTCCAGGCCACCCCCTTCGGCCAAAGTCAGACTGACGCCAAAGATGCGCGCCAGAGGGTAGAAAAAGAATGCCACCAGGAATGCCAGGGGCAGCAGGTAGACGACAAATCGCAGCCGGTGGAGTACGAACCGCAGATTTCGAATCGCGAATGACGATAGGCGACAGGCGAGTCGCAATGTGCGATTCTGCGGCTGGCTCACCTCAGAACGTCCTCAGTCCAGGCTTCGATCCACTGGTCTCGACGGGTGGCAATGTCCTCTGGACTGATGAACGCTGGCCTCTCTGGCACCTGGGCAAAGTCAGTGAACACCTGCGGTAGAGCCGCCGATTCGTTGGCTGGAAAGACCCACATATTCAGTGGGATATCCTCCTGGAATTGAGCGCTCAGCATAAAGTCAATGAACCTCTCGGCTATCTCGCGGTTTGGCGTGCCCTTGAGGATGCCCACGAATTCGATCTGCCTAAAGCACGCCCCATCGCCTAGCACGTTGTCGGTGGGCGGCTCTGACAGGGCTCCCTCGCTAAAGTATACTTCGGCAGCCGGACTGGTGGCATAACTGACGACGATGGGCCGGTCGCCGTCGCCTGCCCAGGTAGTGTGGCCCCAGTAGGCATCGTCCCACCCTTCGGTGACGAGCACGTCGTTCGCGCGCATGTCACGCCAAAAGTCCCGGTAGGTATAGCCGCCGGCCTCACCAAAGTAGCCGACAGTAGCCATCAGAAAAGCCAGTCCCGGCGAAGAGGTCGCAGGATTCTCGACCACGGTCAAGCCTTTGTATTCCGGCTTGACCAAATCCTCCAGGGTGTACGGCGGATCCAGGTCCTTCTCCTGGAAAAAAGCCCTGTCGTAATTCAGGCACACATCGCCGAAATCCACCGGCAACAGACGATGCTCCGCATCCAACTCCAGCGCATCGGGGATGTCGGTCAGCAGGGGAGAATCGTAGGGCTCAAAGATGTCTGCCTCGATAGCCCGGCTGAAGAAGGTATTGTCCACTCCGAAGAACAGATCGGCCAGCGGGTTGGCCTTGCTGAGGATGGCCTGATTCAGTGCTGCGCCGGTGTCACCTGCGGGCAGGTGCTGGACGGTCACGTCGTTGGCCTGTTCAAAAGCCGCAAGCACCGACTCGCTGATGGCAAAACTATCGTGGGTCATCAGGATCAGCGTGCGCGGTTCCGACGGGGTGGGCGTCGAGGTTGGGACAGCTGTGCCAGTCGGCACAGAAATGGCCGACGCTGGCAGGGTGGGTGTCGCCGTCGGCGCGGGTGCAGCACAGGCCGCGGCAATCAACAGCCATAGCAGGCTGAGGGTTAGAGTTGTCCTGATTCTCATCTTTTCACCTCCTGTTTGTCATTCATCATGGCCAAAGAACTCCAGAAATTGCCAGGTGACCAACCTTTCTTTCAACGAACACCCGTCCTTCACTTCTGTCCAAAACTATGCACCACCAACAAAAGTCCCTTTTCCACCTTGATGCAGACTGGCAGTGAGACCACGACATTGCTCACGCCGCGCGCGGGCCCGGCAAAGAGGGTCTCACCGGACAGCGGCCACTTGAGGCCCTCGGTATAGACGCCGCTGGCATTGCCATTCAGAGGAATCAACGAGAGGGTGTCACCCACCTGCGCCTCGACGGTGGCCTGATGACCCCCGCGTATGACAAAGGTTTCCTGCTCTTCGTCAGCCAGCTTGACCGATGCACCGGCCAACTCTGGCAGGGTGAGCAACAAGACATTGGCCAGCAGTTGATCCAGCCGCCCACCCAGAGCACCCAGTAGAACGATGTCTGTCGCCCTCTCGTCCACAGCAAGAAGCAGCGCCAATTCCAGGTCGGTCTCGTCCTTTTCGGCCGGGTGCCGGACGAGCCGGCATCCCTGCCGCCCCAGTTGCTCGCGCAGCCCAGCGTCCAGCGAGTCCATGTCACCGACGACGATGTGAGGCGCAAGACCCAGGGACAGTACGTGGTGCGCGCCACCATCGGCAGCGATGATCCGGTCGCCAGGCTGCCACCAACGAGCGATGCCCCTGGCTGTCGGTGGGTCACCGTTGGCTACAATGATAGTGCGCCTGGACACAGGTTCCTCCCCTGTTGACAAAAAACCACCCTGCCAAGCAGGGTGGTTTGATTGGTGCAAAGATGTCTCCCTCCGCTGGCATTACCCAGATCAGGTTCGGTGGGTCGGCGCCGGTGTCGAACGACTCTACTAGACGCCCTCTCAGCTTTGTTCCCCAAGCTCCCCAGAGTATGCAATTTTGCGTACGGCAAGTCTACCACAATGTAGACGTCCTGTCAAGAAGTCAGACCAGAGGCTCCTTGTAGATGTGGAAGCGGCAAGCTTTGTCACCAGCAGCCATGCAATTCACTTCCACTATCTTAAAGTTCTTGCCGGTGGCCCATCGCAAGGCCTCTTGATAAGTGCCTATCGTGACGTAGCAGCCAGGCTTTGACCTGGCTGGCCGCCAGCGGCTGGGGCTGTCCTCAGCAACAAAGACGTAAGCATCGTCAGCCTCCTCCAGATGGGAGGGCATGTTCATGGTAGTGTTGGCGCTGCTGACGATTTTTTGCAGGATCAACTTGACCCGTGCACCCATGGGTAGCGCCTTGAGGGCCAGCCCAGCCAGGCCCAGGACGGCCGGCTGCTCTTCCAGGGTGTAGCGAAACAACGCTCGCCCAATACGCACCAGTATGGCTCGCGCTCCTCTGGGCCCGTAAAAGTCCTCGATAGCCTGCTGGGCCGCGCCGTATTCGCTAAACGTGACACCCAGGTCGGTGTTGTTCGGCGGAAAGCTATCTATGTAGCGTTCCAGTTTGCTCATACGCAGTACCGATTTCAGGCCGTTGTCGCCCATCACCTCGGCCATGGCCGCAAAGAGAACATACAGGGCGGCATTTGGCATCATCCGATCTTCAGACATTCCCCCTCCTCCTTCTGTGACCTCACGAATCAAATAGTCCCCGCTTTACGTATCGAGCCCAGGAAAAATCCAAACTTCTTGTCTGCCTGCCTAAAGCTTGTACAAGCCAGCCTGTCGCTGCCACATTAATACGTCCGCCGCCGCCATTCCTCTTTCACAGCCAGCGCGGCGAGTTGTGCTCCGCTCTGGACCTCCAGGAAATCGCTGAGCAGACGGGTAAACCTGAGGGTGTCGTCCAGCATGGGAAAGTGCCGGGCATTGGGCAGTACAATGGCGCGCACGTTCTCCCCTGCATTGGTCAAACACTCCGGCTGTGGGGGGGCGACGACAGCGTCCTTCTCGCCGTGGATCAACAGCAGAGGTATCTGGATCTGACTCACATCCCGTTGCAAGTCAATATTCATCGTGGAGCGGACGCTGGCTTCCATAACCCCCTGTGCCATCTTGTCCATCGCTTGTTCGACTTCGATGTGCCCATCACTGGGTTTCCAGCCCCTCACGCGATCCACAATAGAGGAGCCAGAACCCAGCAATCTCGGGTTAATGGCGTTGTCTGTCAACGGCGTGCTAACGGTCACAAGTCGCTCGACGCACTCTGGTTTTTCAGCCGTGTAGCGCATCGCTACAGCTGCGCCCAGCGCGTGACCGACCAAGGTCATCAAAGTTAAACCCATCTGTCCAATAAAGGCATCTAACAACTTTACGTACCGCGCGATGCTGTACTCGCCATTCGCCGTGTCAGAGTCGCCGTACCCCCAGAGATCCAACGCATAAGTCCGCCCATATTCCGACATGATCTCCATGGTCGGCACCCAATAGCGCCAGGACCCGAACCAGCCGTGGAGAAAAATCAAAGGCTTCCCACGGCCAAAGGTCTCATAATGTAGCAATTTGCCATCAACAATTATCGCACTCATAACCCGTCGGTGGACCTGTCGAACGAAACGAATTGGGGGTGCAATCCACCATCGACAACTGTCGTGCTCACAACTGACTCTGGAGGCACGCCCAAGTCAAATCCGCTACGACAACTGTCCCCGTTCTGACTGCTGCGTACGGTCACTCTTCTCCAGCCACGGTCGTCAACAGTTCTTTGACGCGCAACGTCAAGTCAGCAGGGGCGAAGGGCTTCAGAATATAGGCTATTGCCCCCGCAGCCAACCCCTGCTTGATCTCTGTTTCCTGTCCTTTGGCAGAGAGAAAAACGATCGGAATGTCCTTCAGGGTGTCCATCTGCTTCATGACCTGACAAGCTTCATAGCCGGTCATGCGGGGCATTCGCACGTCCATCAGGATTAGATCGGGGAGGATCTCTTGAGCCGTTTTCACCGCCTCTAGGCCATCATCGGCCGTCCAGACGTCATAGCCTGCATAGCGCAGGGTGAATGAAACGAGCTCGCGAATGTCTTTCTCGTCTTCGGCTACCAATATCTTTGCGCTACCCGCTTCAACCCGTCCTGTTTCTAGAGAAACTGATGCCATTGGTTGAACACTCCCTGTCTATCTGGTATGTTCGAGACCTTTCATTGCTGTTCGTCAGTGCAATCGATCCCAGCTTACTTCTCTGCATCGCCAGATCCGTTGTGGGCTTTGAGCTTCTGAGTTTGCGCCCGGTAAATGGGCAAGGTAAAACTGAAGGTACTTCCCTGACCCACCTCGCTCTCCACCCAGATGCGCCCGCCGTGCATTTCCACAATGGACTTGGCAATGGGCAGCCCCAGCCCGGTGCCAGATCGCTGGCGCACCAACTCATGGTCACCACGCTCAAAGCGCTCAAAGATGCGGTCCATCTGGTTCCGAGGCACGCCGATGCCTGTGTCGGTTATATCAGTCTGCAACATACTATCCACTCGGCGAACCGAGATCACAACCGAACCACCCACTGGCGTGTAGCTACACGCATTGCTGACCAGGTTGGTCAAGACTTGCACCACGCGATCCTGATCGGCAAGGATGGGTGGCAATCCTGGGGGAACCTGGGTGCGCACCATCACCTGACGCTCTTCGGAGAGACCACGCAGTGAGGCCAACACTTCGTCAATTACCAGGCCAAGCTCGAATGGTTTCGACTCTAACACCACCCGTCCTGTCTCAATACGGGACAGATCTAGGAGATCGGTCACCAGGGTCGAGAGACGGTCAGCGTTGGATTTGACTACCTGCAAAAAGTTCTCTTGGGGTTCACTTAACTCACCCACCGCTCCACCGAGTAACAGATCGGTATACCCCTTGATGGATGTCATCGGCGTACGCAGCTCGTGGGCGACGATGGAGACAAATTCGCTCTTGGCCTGGGCGATCTCTCGTTCGCGGGTAATGTCTCGCAGAACGGTGACGACGCCCCAGAACTCTCCCTCGCCGGCCACCACTGGAGCAAAGTGTGCTTGCAAGATCCGGCCATCCCGCTCCAGGACAGCCTGCCCCATAGACAAGGACTCCAGAGATACACCCCGTGGACTGGCAGAGAATCCAGCCATAATCCCCAATACCATCTCGACAGTCTCTGGTGGAAAGGCGTGATAAACCCACGAAACGTCACGCCCGGTGGGAAGATGGCCGGGGAGCCCCAGCAGCTCCAGAGCTGCATGGTTGATCACGGTGACCTGGCGGTTGACATCGGTCACGACGACGCCATCGGCAATAGATTCCAAAATAGCCAGGTTCTTGCCAGCTTCGGCTCGCTTCTCTTGCAGTGCCTTGCCCAGGCGCTCGGCCTGCTCTCGCACAAACTGGTACAGTTCATAGTTCTTGATGGCAGCTGTCACCTGTGTCGCCGCTGCCTCAACGAGCCGGAGATGTTCCTCGGTAAAATAGTCGAGACGCGGGTGAAAGAGTAACATGACGCCCAGCACGATGCCTTCACTGCTCAGTGGCACAGCCATGGCAGACTGACTTGAGCCTTTCTTCTCCGGGTCCACCTCCCAGCGATCATCCTCATCTACTCCGGTGATGATGGCCGCTTGGTCGTGATCCAATACCCACCCCGCCAGACCGACACCTCGTTTATAGTGAGTGACCTTACCGTTCCTAGGGAGAGGTTCGCTGCGGCCTAGTGCGGCTCGGTACACCAGGTAGCCCGTCTCGATATCCAACAACATGATAGACCCTTGCTTGACACCTACCGCCTGGTTGATGAGAGCTAGGGATCGATTGAGCACCCGGTCGAGATCCAGGCTAGAGGACAGTTCACCAGTGATGCTGTAAAGTGTCGTCACTCGATCTCGTTCAGCCAGCAAATCCTGGTTGGCTTGAGCCAGTTCTATCGTCCGATCCTCAATGCGATTCTCCAGGTCACAGCGCAGGGCGTCCAGTTCTTCGAACAATCGGCAGTTCTCGAGTGCCAGGGCTGCCTGGCTGGCGACAATCGAAAGCACCCGCTGATCGCCCTCAGAAAAGGCCGCCGGACGGCTGCTTTCCGCATTGATGACGCCCAGCACTTTGTCTTCAAAGACCATCGGCACACACAATTCGGAGCGCATACCAGCGCCAACTGTCGTGTAGCGATGTTCCTGATGAACGTCAGAAATATTTATCGGGATGCCAGCCTGGGCCACCGAACCCATGACCCCCTGACCCAACTTGATGCGTAGGTCGCGCTTTTCTGGCGACACGCCCCAGCCGGCTACCACCCAGAGTTCTTTGTCTTCATTCAGCAAGGCAATGAAAAAAAGTTCGTGGTCCAACCAGTGTCGAACAACGGCAGCGATGTCGGCCATAATGTGGTTGCGATCTGTGAGGTGATGCAGGACGGCATCGCTCACCTCGCGCAGCAGAGTCATCTCCTGCAGCCGCCATCTCGTCTCGGCGATGCGGCGTTCCCCCTCCTTGCGCCGCAGACGCTGCGCTCGCTCCCGGTCGGCCAGCATACTGCTAAAGATGGCCGTAATGACCAGCGCAGACAGGTGCACAAACAGAACCTCTGCCCGGCTCAGATTCCAGGGGGCGTCAAGTTGCGTCACGTAGGCCAGCAGACCGTAGAGCACGCAGGCCAGGACATCGTAAGCCAGACGTTCCGCCAGGTCGAAGCGAAAGGCCGCTGAAACGACGACGAGGAAATAGAGCACAAAATAGGGACTGCCCATCCTGGCGCTGAGTACAACGGCCGTCGACACGCCAGCAATATCCATTAGCATCGTCACGCGCCGAAAAGCCAGCCTGGGATGCACGCCCCGTGTCAGTGCCAGCGAGATGATGACGTTGAACGCAGCGAACAACGCCACGCCAATGTTGCCCCTCAGCGCCGCCTGATCTTGAGCGCCGGTAGAAAGGTTGTTGCTCACCAGGAGGAACGCGAGTATCACCCAGCGCACCAGCGCCGTCAGTTTCTCTCCGTAAACATAGATCTCGGTTTCGATGTCTGGGCTCTCCCTCAACCGCGCCCAGAACTTACTTGTCCTTGCCATCTTGCTCCAAGTTTGCCGTGGTCGGCGCGTCCATTATGTCCAAATTGTCATCCCTGGCCAGTGGCAGGGTAAAGCTAAAGATGCTGCCACGCCCCAGTTCGCTGTCCACCCAGATCTCACCGCCGTGCAAAGAGACAATGGACCTGGCAATAGAGAGCCCCAAGCCAGAACCACCGATCTCCCGAATGAGGGGGTTGTCTGCCCGGAAGAAACGGCCGAACAGCTGCTCCTGATCCTGGCGCGAGATGCCGATGCCAGTATCCATCACGTCCACTTGGATCTGACCATCAACCTGCCGAGCCATGATGCCAACCTTCCCGCCACCCGGTGTGTATTTGCAGGCGTTGCTCATCAGGTTAGTGAGCAGTTGAACAAGGCGGCTCCGGTCACCCCATACAACTGGCAGATCACGGGGCACCTCCATCACCAAGGTCAACCCTTTTCTCTCCACCTCGGCCTGGGAGGCGGCCAGCGCCTTATCTACCAGATCGGACAGGTGCAATTCCTGGATCTGCAACTGCACCATGCCAGCCTCGATGTGAGAGACATCCAGCAAATCGTTAGCCAGTTCAGCCAGGCGTTCCACGTTGGTTTTGATAACCTGTAAGAAATCCGCCTGCGTGGGCGTGACCTTACCCACTGACTCTGAAAGCAACAACGCGACGTAACCCTGAAGAGCCGTCATGGGTGTCTTGAGTTCGTGTGCCGCCACAGAGATAAATTCTTCTTTGAGTTGATCAATGCGTGCCTGGCGAGTCACATCCCGGAAGACAGCCACGACACTCAGAGGTTCCCCCGCCTGTCGGGCCACTGGTGCAAAACTGGCGTCAATGACCTTGTCACCCAACTCGAATTTGCACTCCGCCAGGGGCACACCCTGCTGAATCTTTTGCCTGCTGCTGACAAAAGCTGTGAAGACACTCAGCGCGCTTTCGGCCATCTCACTGACTTTTACTTGGTGCACGATGTCATGCAGGCGCTTGCCCAGACAGTAGGCAAGCGGCAGTCCCAGCACGCGCTCCACGGCCGGGTTGGCGCTTGTCATGCGCTCTTGGGAATCAAAGACGATGACCGCGTCGGTGATGCCCTCCACAATAGCGCGAGTCTTTTCCGCCTCGATTTCTTGTTGGCGCAGAGCAGCCTGCAACTCGGCCGTCCGTTCCTCCACACGCCACTCCAGAGAACGGGCCAGGTTCTGCGCCGCCTGAAAGTTTCGGGCGTTCTGGATGGCCAGGGAGGTCTGATCAGCCAGGGTCCGCAAGATGAACGGATCATCTTTGTCAAAGGCATAGATTTGATCGCTCTGAACGTCCAACACACCGATGACTTTATCGCCCAGCTTGAGAGGTACCGCCAGTTCAGACCTCGTATTGGGCAGCGCCTGATTGGGCACAAAGCGAGGCTCCTGTGAGACATCCTGGACCAGCAACGGCTCGCCGTAACCTGCAACCCAACCGACAATTCCCTGCTCGCCAATCCTGAGTCGGACGCCTCCCTGCTCAGTGATGATCCTTCCCGTCTCGCCCGATCCGGCTTGGAACACCACCTCGTCACTTGCCAGTTCCACGAAAAAGATATGGACGTGGTAGTAGCCGAACCGCTCCTTGATCAGATTGACTACCTCGTGAAGCAATCTGTCCAGATCCAGGATGGCACTAATGTGACGGCTTACTTGGCCGATAGTCTCTAACTGCACCGCTCGGCGCTGGGTCTCCTCAAAAAGACGAGCATTTTCGATGGCAATGGCGGCTTGGGTGGCGAACAATTCCAGTATCTCAATCTGGGCGCGACTGGGAACCAGGCCATCTTGCGGGCCATCCACTGAGAGCAAGCCTACCAATGTCCCCTCTCCTCCCCGAAGCGGCACTAATAGCACATCGTCTGGATGCCAGTGCCCAGACGGCATGGTCTCGGACCCCTCAGTGCCGGTGTGGCGAACGCTAGCCAGTCCCCATGCGTCGGCGCGGTGATGGGGCAAAAAGTACGAGTTGCTGACGCGGAACTCCTCGCGCATGACCGTGAGATAGTTGACCAGAGAAGGTCGATACCTTTGCATGTCCTGGAAGGTGACCAGAGGAATCCCCGCCGAAGCCACACGACGCAAGCAAGCTGGATCGCCTTCCACCAGGCTGAGTAAAGCCACGTTGAAACCCACCGTATCGGGAATGGCCTGAACAATGCACTCCAGCACCTCTTCCGGTCCAAGATGGGAGTGTAGGGCCATAGAAATCTCGAATAATCGCTCCTGCAACTGTATGCGGCGACGGAGCGCCTCGCCCTGGCGCACATGCTCGGCATAACGACGCGCGTTGCCGATTGCAACAGCTGCCTGCTCGGCCAGGGCTTCCAAAAAACGAACGTTGTCGTCAGTGAATACAGCAGGATGGGGACTATCCAGATTGATGATCCCCACAACCAGATCCTGGAAACGACAGATGGGCACCGCCACCTCTGAGCGAGTGGCCGGCACCATAGCGCAATAAGTCGCTTCCTGGCCGATGTCAGAAATAGAAATCACTTCTCCCGTTTCCCTGACACGCCCGACGATGCTCTGGCCGATCCAGGATTCTACCTGTCGGGCTCTAGCTACCAATTCGTCGCTATAACCATGCCACGCACACAGACATAGTCCGCCAGTCTCTTCGTCCGCCAAGAAAATACTGCCGTGAACGGCTGGCGTCGCCGCGATAGCCACTTCCATCAACACCCGAAGGATTTTCTCTAAATCCAGAGTTTCGTTTAACTGGTGGCCGATGCGTTGCAGGGCGACCAACTCGGCCACGCGCGCCTGTTCTGGCCGATGTTTTTGCATTCCCCAAGCACCCATTTGGTCACTCACATCTGCGCCACTCCAGGTTCATCCCGATCCCTGCCCAAGGCTTTCTCCCATCACCCGTTCGAGCTCTACCACCAACTGCTCCACAGAGAATGGCTTCGAAAGAAACTCGACCGCCCCCAACGACAGGAGTTTTTCTCGCTCCGAACTATAGTCTGCAGCATGGGCCGACATGGCGATGATAGGGATGTCACGGGTCTCCACGTCCTGCTTGAGGCGGACCAGGGCCTCGTAGCCGTCCATCCCCGGCATCCGCAAATCCAACAGAATCAGTCCAGGTTTCTCCCGTCGAGCCATGGCCAGCGCCTCATAGCCATTTACGGCCACCATGGTCAGGAATCCATAGCGATCCAGTATTCGTGTCAGCAGACTAGCGGTTTCTGGATTGTCTTCCGCGATCAACACCCGGGATTTGCGATCCAGGATCGCCTGTACGCTCTCTACTAGTTGGTGCTCGTCTATCGGCTTGGTCAGGTAATCCACGGCGCCCAGCCGGAATCCACTCTCCTTATCCTGCACAATGGAGAGGATTAACACCGGAATATCAGCGGTGCAAGGGTTGGCCTTCAATTCGCGGAGTACATCGAATCCGTCCCGATCCGGCAGCAGAATGTCAAGAGTGATCATATCTGGGTGTTCGGCGTCGGCCTTGGACAGGGCTTCATCTCCCAGCATGGCGGTGATCACCCGGTAGCCATGGACCTCCAACTGATAGCGCAGAAGTGCCACGATGTCCGGCTCATCCTCCACCACCAGCACTGTCTTGCGGCCTACGTTGCCCAACGATGCTGCCTCTATCTCTATCTCCGATTTTGGAACGACGGCTTCGATGGTAGGCAAGATGAAAGTAAAAGTACTGCCTTTGCCTGGCTCACTATCTACCCAGATACGGCCGCCGTGCATTTCCACAAACATCTTGACGATGGAAAGACCCAGGCCCGTACCGCTCGCTTCCTCCACCAGCGGGTGATCGGCGCGGAAGAAGCGATCCCATATCTTGCTCTGATCCTCTGCCGCAATGCCAATGCCTGTGTCTGAAACATCCGTCCGCAGTGCCCCCACCATCTGAGAAACGGTGATGCGCACTTTACCCTTGGGTGTGTAGCGATAAGCGTTGCTCACCAGGTTGCTCATCACCTGAGTTAACCGTTCGCGGTCACCGTGCACTAGAGGCAGGTTCTTAGGCACTTCTACCTGCAGGGCAAGACCCTTGGCTTCGATCTGGGCACGCAGCGACTCGACCACATCTTGTATCACGTCCCGGATTGCCAGGGGTTGAAAGTCGAGCCTGATCCGTCCAGATTCAATGCGCGAGATGTCAAGCAGATCGTCGATCAGAGCAGTGAGCCGGTTGGAATTGTTGTGGATGATGTTCACGAACCGGTCCTGACCCTCCGTCAACGGGCCCACGGCACCCGCCATCAGCAAATCAGCATAGCCCTTGATGGAGGTAAGCGGCGTGCGTAGTTCGTGCGAAACGGTGGAAACGAATTCCGTCTTGGCAATATCCGCCTGAACCTCGCGGGTAATGTCTCTAAAGACCGAGACGATGCCCACAAACTGCTGACTGCTGGTAAAGACTGGAGCCATGTACGCGCTGACGATGGTCTGTTCCATAGCCAGCTTGGATTGGATCATCGTGGGGCTTTCCCGGTACGCTGTGGGATTAGCTGCCAGTGCCTCCATTGCCTTTAACATCTCCTCGCGCGCGCCTGACTCAAGAATGGCAAAGACATTGCGCACGTCCTGGCCCAACATTGCCCGCCGGCGCGTGCCCAGAATATGCTCGGCGGCACTGTTGACGAGGATGATGCGCCCGCGGGCGTCGGTGACCACCACACCGTCAGCAATAGATTGCAGGATGGCCTGGCTCTTGGAGGCTTCTTCCTGTTCACGACGAAGCGACTCGCCCAGCTCCTGAGCGGTCTGACTGACAAAACTGTACAACTGCGCGTTGCTGATGGCCCTCGCCACCTGCCCAGCGGCGGTGTTTACCAGGCGCAGATGCTCCTCTGTGAAGAAGCCAGGCCGCTCGTCGGAGATAGTCATGACACCGTAGTTATCCAGATCCACGATCAAGGGAGCAATGATGAGCGATCGCGTTCGATCTCCTCCCTTCTCACTTTTCACCCAGCGCGAATCTTGGGTCACGTCCTCTATCAGGAGCACCTGGGAGTGCTCATAGACCCAACCGGCCAGTCCTTTTCCTGGTCCAAACCGCGTAGGCTCACCGTCGAGGGGCAACGGACTATCTCGCCCCAGAATGGCCCGCAGAACCAAGACGTCTTTGCACTGATCCATCAGCATGATAGAGCCATGCGACGCCCCGACGGCCTTGCTGACGATGCGCAGCGTACGATCCATGACGGAAGCCAGGTCCAGGCTGGCCGAAATCTCGCGCGTGATTGTGTAGAGAGCCTCAAGTTGGTCCCGTTCGTACCTCAGGGTATCAGTCCCTCGATCCATCACCAACTGCTCTCCAGGGCCAGCAACAGCCTCGACTGCCAGGATCGCTACATGATCTAGATACGCGCCAACCTGAACAGACCAGTCTGCCACTACGTGGCCCTCCTCCGATTCCCGAAGGAGATCAGTGATAGTAGCGCGAAGCAAAAAGATCGCTGCCAGTGCATCTGACAGAGAACTCTGTTGAGCTGGTGGCGCTGCGTTCGCCCACGTCCGAAGAGCATCGGCCACGCCCCTTCGTGCTGCCTCATCCGATCCAATCGCGCATTCCAGGATGTCAAAGAGGCCAGACCAATCACACTCCCAAACGGGGGACATGGTCCTTCCTACCGCTTCTAACCAGCGCGCCTTCAATGACGATCGATTGTTCTTGAACCATGTTCTCAAGGTCTTCATCTGCCTGTCCGCTCTCCTATGGGGCTCTTGCGCTCATTACGCGACAGCCACTGTTACGCTATTCCATATCTTTTCGGGCCGGGCAGCAATTGTCTTGGCCCAGTCTTGGGGATCACTTCAAAAGCCAATCAGGGTTCGCTCGCTTCGAATCTCAAAACTGCATGACCTTCAGCGAAACCCGGCAATGCTACTGCCTACTCGCCTGACCCAGATGTGACCAATTTGTGCCTGGCATCGTCGCCCTGGTCGACTAACTCGTGCTCTACATCCTGACCGTTGCTCTCATGCTCGTCGGAGGAAAAGACTGTGGAAGCAGTCTTTACCTGCTCAGCGTCCTCCGGGTCAGCCACAGGGACCGTGAATGAGAACTCACTGCCTTTACCCGGTTCGCTCCACACCTTGAGCTCTCCGCCGTGCATCTCCACCAGATTCTTGACGATAGACAGGCCCAATCCCGTGCCGCTGCTATTCTGAACCAATGGGTGATCGGCCCGAAAGAAGGGATCGAATATCTTGGCTCGATCCTCCTTTGAGATCCCAATGCCGGTGTCCGTCACAGTCGCTCGCAGAAAGCTGTCTTGCGGCGTCGCTGTGATGCAAATCCGACCGCCGATCGGAGTGTACTTGTAGGCATTAGATACCAAATTGGTCAAAATCTGGATAAGGCGATCCCGATCCGCCTGGACCGGTGGCAGATCGACTGGCACCTCCACGACCAGTTCCAGGTCTTTCTCTTCGATCTTGCCCTGCAGCGAATCCAGGACATATTGAAGGACGATTGGGAAAGAAACCAACTCCAGTTGAAGGGACAGCTGGCCGGTCTCGATCTTTGATAGGTTCAGGAGGTCTTCTACGAGGTCAGACAAACGATCCACGTTGGACTTGACGATGCTCAGAAAGTGCCGCTGTTCTTCAGAGACATGACCAGTCGTCCCCATGAGGATCAGCTCAAGGAAACCCTTGATAGCGGTCATGGGCGTGCGTAGCTCATGGGAGACGGTGGAGACAATTTCGCTCTTCATACGCGCCACTTCCACGTCACGGGTGATGTCACGGAACACGGACACCGTGCCCAGGAACTCTGTGTCCAGGTACACAGGCGACAAATGCACACTGACAATGCGGTCCTCAATTTCAAGCGTTTCTTCCATATAATAACTCGTTTCGGCGCCGTCGAGATCGGACTGCCAGCCATCTGCCAATGCCGTCCAGGCAGAAGCCGCCAAGTCATACAGGCCCGACATGTCCCGGATATTTCGTCCCAGCACAGCCTCACGAGGAATGCTCAAGGTGCGGACAGCCGCCGCGTTGAACAGAATGACTTTGCCAGTCGAATCGGCTACCATGACGCCGTCCGCAATGGCTTCCAGAATGGCCTGACTCTTGGCAGTGTCAGCCTGGTAGGCGTGAGCCAGCTTGCCCAGGCGTTGAGCCGACTGCTGAACGAGGGAATAAAGACCTGCATTGTCAATAGCCGCAGCCGCTTGGTGCCCACTGGTCAGCACCAACTGCAATTGAGCCTCTGTAAAATAGTCGACTCGCGGGTGGAAGAGCATCAATACACCCAGGGCAGCTTCGCCCGCAAGCATCGGAACAGCCAAAGCCGACTTGCTCTCTCCCCCCATGTCCTCCCGCTGCAACCAGCGAGGGTCTTCCGCCACGTCCGCTACGATGGCTGGTTCCAGCGTCTCAAGCACCCAGCCCGCCAGGCCTACGCCCCGCCGGTACTTTGTCGTGCGGCCACCCCGAGGCAGAGGCTCTCGACTGCCTCGAGCTGCACGGTGAACCAGGTATTCCGATTCGGGATCCACCAGCAAAATGGAAGCCTGTGGCGCACCGACGGCCTCGCAGATCAGGGATAGGGAGCGGTTCAGCACCCGATCCATGTCCAGGCTGATGGCCAACTCGCTGGCGATCCGGTAGAGGGTCTGCACCCGGTCACGCTCCAGCGTGAGGTCGTAAACAGCCTCCACCAGATCCTCGGTGCGCTCCTCCACCCGTCGCTCCATCTCGTTGGCCAGGTTCTGCACCTGTTGAAAGAGTTGTGAATTGCGCACCGCAACGGCAGACTGCGCAGCAATCGTCGAAAGTACGCCCAGGTGATCTTGATCGTAAGCCTGCTCTTTTTCGTAATGCTGTACACAGATGACACCCAGTGCCCGGTCCCCGGCCAGCATCGGCACACCCAACCAGGAGCGGCCTTGCGTACCAAGGACCTCGACGCCCAATTCCCCCATGCGCTCCCGCACCCGATCCGGCAGCAAGAGTGGCCGCTTATGGACCAAGACATACTCGGTCAATCCCCACCCACCCTCACGTGGTGACCAGTCTCGGCGCTCACCGTGCTCTATTACAAGCGGAAAGGAAACCTGTTCCGTTTCCTCATCGTAGAAGGCAATATAAAAGTTCGTCGTGTCCATCACCTGGCTGACCTGGGTGTAGATCGTGTTCAGGATCGCCTCCAGGTCGAGGGAGGCACTGATGGCTTGACCGGTTTGGTACAAGATCGATAGTTCAGTGATGTTCCGCTCGCGCTCGGCAAAAAGCTCGGCGTTTTCAAGCGCCACCGCTGCCTGAGACGCCATCACGGCCAGCAGGTCCATGTCCCGTTGGGTAAGGGGAGGATCGTTTCGGCGGTTCATCACTGCCAGAATACCCACTACCTGCTCTTTGCTCTGTAAAGGCGTCACGACTGCCGATCTCAATCCCTGTTCAGCGATCCAGCAGCGCACTCGACCGGTCACCCGCTCGTCATCCATCAAGTCACGAGAGATAGCAGGTGTTCGCTCGCGAATCACCCACCCGGCCAGCCCTTCCCGGACGAAAGCATAGTCCACATTCTCCAGCAGGTGCTCATCCAGGCCATGGACCGCCCGACGCGTCACTCGCTCATCCTCCACCGAGACCAAAAAGATCCACCCACACGAAGCACCGACCAACCGCGTGGCCTGGGTCACAAGCGTGCGCAGCATGGTCTCCAACTCCAAGGTGGAAGCCATCTGTTGGCCAGTCTCCAGCAACACACCCATTTCCAATACGTGGCGCTTGGTCTCTTCAAAGAGGCGCGCATTCTGGATCGCCACCGCCGCTTGGTTGGCAAAGATCAAAGCCAGTTGGCCTGCTTCTACATCATAAAAGCCCGGTGTCAGTTTATCTAGGGTGATGATACCCACCGGCTGATCGCGGAAGATCAATGGCACACCCATCCAGGAACGGTTTCGCTGGGACGCAGCCATCCGAGAGACTTCGTACCACTCACCAGCGTCGGCCACGATGTACGGCTGCCGTGAGAGAATCACCTCCCGGTTGGGGTGCCCGTCATCCAGGGGAAAGGAGAGACCCGGAACCCTGTCAGGCGACTCGTGCCCTCGCGCAGCAATGACCTCCATATGGTCCTCTGTAAGAAGCTGGATAGTGGCACTGTCGTACTCTACCACCTCGCCGAGACGATCCAGGATGATCTCAAGGACCTCTTGCAGATTCAGCGTGGCGCTCAGGGCCTCGGCCACCTTCCGCAGGGTATCGGCCAAGCGACGGCGCTCCTGCTCCAAGGCGAAAAGACGTGCATTTTCCAGAGCAACGGCAGCCTGGTGGGCAAAGATCTCCAGCGATTCGACCACAAAGAGGTTAGGTCGTCTGCCGTCAGTGGGCTTGTCAACGGAGATGATGCCCAGCAATTGCCCGTCGGTGGCGCGCAATGGCACCAACAACATGTCCTCGGGATGCCACTTCTCTTCTTGCCATCCCTTGGTCTCAACCAGTGACATCGGCGTGTGAATGTGTAGCCCTTGTGCCCAATCCCCCCGCCTTTCAAAGGGGAAAAAGTAGGATTGGCTGATCTGGTATTCTGGCCGCATGATCCGTTCCAGGCGTACCAGAGGCTGACGCACCTTTTTTAGTTCGTCAAAGACTGCCAGAGGTAGCCCCGCCATGGCCACGCGACGCAGCACAGGTTGAGCACACTTTGCAGTCTCTTCTACCACGCTGATAAGCACGACCTCGAAACCGACGGCATTGGACATCCCAAAGGCAATCTCTCCCAGCACCTCCTCCAAGGACAGATCTGCACGCAGGGCACGGCTTATGAAGAGCAGGCTGCTCAATTGCTCTGTGCGCCTTCGTAAGAGGTCGCCCCGGTGAACCTGTTCTTGGTAAGCGCGGGCATTGCCAATGGCAATGGCCGCCTGGAGCGCTAGCGCCTGCATAAAGCGTATGTGGTCGTCGGTAAAGTGCTGAGCCGTGGAGCTGCCCAGGTGTATGAGGCCTACAACCTGTTCTTGATAAAAGATAGGCACCGCCGCCGTGGCACGAACGTCGTTGCGAGTGGAAAGGAGATCCACGCCAGCATGGGTGTCATCCACAACGTAAGGCGACTGTTGGTCGAACACCTGCCAGAGGGGCTTTTGCTCGTAAAGCGAGTCCTCCAGCAACAGGACCTCGAGCCGCTCCACCTCTTGCGCCTGGCAGCCCCAGCTCGCCAGCAATTGCAGGCGTTGCGCCTCGGCATCTAGCAACAGGACGTTCCCGTGAGAGGCCCCGGTGGTTCTGATGGCCTGCTCCAAGACGAGGTTGAGGATATGCTGCAAGTCCAAGGTAATATTCATCTCGCTACTGATCCGGTTCAGCGCGACCAACTCTTCGACCCTGGTTTTCAGGCTTTCGTCCGTCTGTGCGTACAGGCGTGCTTTTTCAATCGCCACCGCAAACTGAGAAGCAACAGTAGAGAGTAGACGAGCGTCTGCCTGACTAAAGGAACCTGTTCGCTTGTTGACCACGTACAGCTCACCGATGTTGCCGTCGGAACCAGGCAACGGCACGCCCAGGGCGTTTCTTGCTCCAAAGACGCTCACAAAGGGACGATAGGCTGGAATAACGCGCTTGTCGAGCTCGAGGTCGTTGCTGATGAAAGGTCGGTCTGCAGCAAAGACGCTGGTCTGAAAGCCCTCGACATCCGTACGAATTCGGAATTGAGCGATATCTTGTGCTGGTACCCCGAACGACGCAGCTGGCTGGGCGATGAGCATCCCGCGAGATTCATCGTGCAACAGCAGCGTCCCTTTTTCCGCATCCATCAACTGGACCACGCGGCTCATTGCCTGACCTAATAACTCGTCGAGATCCAACGTGGAACTGAACGCCAGTGCGATCTCGTACAGCCCTTCCATTTCCTCGGCCCGGCGACGCTGCGCCTCGTACAATCGTGCGTTCTCCAGGGCAATGGCTGCCTGGTTGGCCAGCGCCTGGCTCAATTTCATATCGGACTCACTAAAGTGACGAGGAACTTTATCGTAGAGTTCCACCAGACCTATGACCTTGTCCCGGGTCACCAAGGGAACAGCCAACAGAGAAGCATGGCCGGTTTCAGCTAACAACCGTCGCTCCTGAAAGTCGCTTGTCTCGTCGTCAAGGTTCACGGTCAGAGGTTGGCGAGTCTCCAGTAGCCACGCAGTGGCCGGATAGTCGGCCATGGCATAGACCCGACCCACTTCCGAGTTCTCTGGTGCAACGATATAGTCAGTCAAGGTGACCACCACGCCAGCCTCTTTATCCCACTCGGAGATTGCGCATCCGCTGGCTCCGATAGCTTGGGTCATGGCAGCGGCCACGCTGTCGAGCACCTGGCCGATGTCCAGGCTAGAAGTCGCTGCGCGTCCGGCCTGGTGCAGTAGCGATACCTCTTCCAGAAGACGCTGCGCTTCTTCAAAGAGGCGGGCGTTCTCAATGGCTACCGCCGCCTGGCTGGCGAAGGTCTGCAGTACAGTCAGATCGTCCTGGGAGTAGGCACTCGCCTCGACACGGGCCATCTCCAGCGTGCCGACCAGAGCGTCCCCTACCATCAACGGCACACCCAGGTAAGAGCGAAACGGCTGGTCAGGCAAGTCCAGTTTAGGTCGCAGATCCTGGCGGACAGTCGTATCCGGGATGAGCAATGGCTCCCGATGCCGGGCGATCCAGCCAGTGTAGCCCTCGGTTAGCCGATAAAAGCCCCCCATCCTAGTCCGGTAAGCAGGGTCGCCAGCGCTGCCACGGGTGAACATGGTTTCCTTGCCAGCATCCCACAGGCAAATCTCAGCCACAAAGTAAGGCAAGAGCTGCTGCACGCTTTCCAGGATGGTGACCAGAGTCGTCTCCAGATCCAGGCTGGCTGTAATGGCACTGTTGATCTCGTTAATGGCCGCCATTTCTTGGGCACGGCGGCGCTCCTCTTCAAAAAGCCGAGCGTTGGTGATGGCAATGGCCGCGTGATCAGCCAGGTGCCGCACAAAACGCAGGGCTTCTTGGCCAAAACCGTTGGGCTCGGTGCTCTCCAGGTCAAGTACCCCAATGACCTGACCCTCGCGGATGATGGGAACCGCCAGTTGACTCTGCGCGCCCGGCAGACCCTCAAAATAGTCGGGGTCTTGGTGAACATCCGGTACCAGTGCTGGCTCACCGGTTCGGACAACGCGGCCAATGATGCCCACATCCATGCTCCAGGGTCCGTGGCTATCCTGCAACACATTGTCGGCAGGATAGCCCTGTAGGGCTAGGATGCGCAGACAACTGTGAGCCTCTTCAGCCAGTCCTACCAAGCCAGCCATAGCACTGGTGCTCTCGACCGCTCGATCGAGCACCAGATCGATGACACGCTGTAGATCCAGCGTGGCTGAGAGCTCACGGTCTATCTCGGCAATGCTGGAGAGTTCCTTCACACGGCGGGCTAGGGCCTCATCGGTCTGCTGGTAGAGACGGGCGTTCTCGATGGCTATCTCGCTCTTGCCACCGATGGCGATCAGTCTCTCTAGGTCTGCCTGGCTGAACGCGCCTGTCCGCCTATCAAACAGACAGATCAGGCCAAACGGCTGCCAGCCTCGCCGCAACGGCACAGCAACGAGTGAGCCATATAGGTCCGTTTCCGAAGCAGCAAAAGCCAAGCGAGGATCGTCCGGCAGGGCATTATCCAGGTAGGGCTCGTTTTGCTCCAGCAGCCAGCGTCCTAACGATTCTTCTGCGGCCCGACCGGGTGAACTTGCTTGAAAATCGCCGATGCCACGCTGAACTGCCATTTTCAGCCGCCCCAACGTTTCGTCCCACAGCAAGATCTCGCCCGCGCAAGTGTCCAATTCGGATATGGACTGTTCGAGGATCACGTCCAGCAACTCATTCAACTGCAGTTCCTGGCTGAACCGTTCACCCAGCCGATTGAGCGTGCGGTAGAGATTTCGCTGTCGTCGTTGCGACCGGCCAAAGTGACCAACGAGCGCGGCCGTGCCATTGAGCACCAGAACGGTCGCGAGAAGGTTAATGACAAAGGGCGTAATGCCATGCTCAACGAGACGCCGGCCGACGATGGGACTAGAGAGGGCTGTGCTCAAGATAGAGAGGCCCATACCCAGACCCAGACCATAGTTGTAGGCCGCTAGGCCAACAGGCAAAAGAAAAAGATACCACAAGACCGGCGCGTAACCTGGCTGCCACGCTTCTGTCGCATAGACCAGCACAGTCAGCGCCACCATGCTGAGGCTCAGAAAAACAGCCATCGGGCGCTGATCGGGTCTGGATCCGCGATTAGAATGTCGGCTCCATGTAGTCATAGCACAGCTTCTACGGGTGAATTCCAATGGGCTGTCCTACCAGCAGGTCAGGCTTGTGCACTGTCCCGTCGGGCAGCCGCTGCCGCCTCGGTGATCTCACGAATGTCGGTAAATGGGCTTTCTGACACCAGACCAATGGCCAATGACATGAGTGGGACTTGCCTCTCATGACCGTTGGCGTCCTTGACTGTCATAAATCCCCGTTCTTTTTCTCGAAATGAGTAAAAAGTTCCTACATCCGTCCCAAACTGGTCAATCAACCGCTGTCGAAGCACCTCGGCCTTTTCCGCGGTGGTGATGAGGATAAAGTCGTCACCTCCAACGTGGCCGATAAAATCGTTGACTGTACCGAATTCGTCCACCAATTCGGTCAACAGTATTGCCACGAAGCGAAGGACATCGTCACCAGCCACAAAGCCATGCACTTCCTTGAATGGCTCAAAGCCGGTTAAGCCGACGTAGAGTATCGCCCAACCGTTGCGCCGCATGAGTTTCTTGAGTTGCTCCTCAATGAGCTTGGAACTGGGCAAGCCTGTCGTGGGGTTGGTCAGATTCTCGTACTGAGCCCGCTTGAGTGTGTTCTGCACCCGCCACTTTAGCTCCTCTATGTCAAAGGGCTTGGTAATGTAATCGTCGGCACCTAGTTCCAGACCAGCGATTTTGTCGCTGCGCTCATCCTTTTGGGTAAGGAAAAGGATCGGAATGTGACTGGTGCGCAGGTTGTTGCGCAGACGCCGACAGACCTCGTAGCCGTCAATGTCTGGCAACATAATGTCCAGCACGACGATGTTGGGTAACTTGCGCCGACAGGTCTCCAGAGCGTCCGCGCCCCGAGCGGCGACCAGAACTTCGTAGCCTAGAGACTCGAAGTAGATGCGCAGCATTTTGGAGATGTCCTTGTCGTCTTCGACAACCAGAATACGGCCTTTGCTCATCGTTGCCACCCTCCCATCTGGCCAGTGACGATCGTCACTGCAGCTATGGAATGTATCATCGCACGCCAGTTCATGCTCGTTTTCGGTAGGTTTTCTCCTTGATGGCCTCAATCTCTTCGTCGCTTATGGCGCGGTCAAACGAGCGAAAACTGTCCAAACGGAAACCGTGCCGTTGACCCAACTGTGCGATTTCCTCTACTTGCTCCATAGTTAGGTCGCGGCCCAATGTATAATTTTCAAAGCGACCTTCCAAGGCCAGCACCATGGTCTCAGCGATGCAACCGAAGGTCAGGTGGGGTGGCAGGCCATAGTCAAAGCCAAAATCCACCTCACCAGGCACGGCAACCAGTCCGCCCTCGATGACCAGTACATCGTCTCGCTCTTTCACCACCCGCTGGGATACGTCGCGGGGACGGGCTACATCACAAACGACGGCACCCGTTTTCAGATGATGAGCGTCTATGATCGTGTCAATGGCACTGGTCACTGTCACCACCAGGTCTGCCTGTTGGATGGCACCGATGTCCACAGACACGCTCACTTTTGCTCCGCCTACCGCCTCGACCCGCTGGCGCACTTGAGCCAGCCGGTCTGGCCGACGGCCCACCAACAGGATGTGGGCGACAGAGCGGGCCAGCATTTCAGAGCAAACCGCCCCGATGGATCCCGTCGCGCCTACCACCGCCGCCGAAGCACAGGTGGGGGCGATATCCATGCGACGTGCCGCCTCTAGAACACCCTGCACCGCCAGTGCCACGGTGTAGCTATTGCCCGTCGTCGCGGCAATGTCCAGATTTCTGGCCACCGTCACGCCAGCATCCCCCACCACCTTTGTGAAGGCGCCCAGCCCCACAATCTGAGCGCCTAGCCGCTCGGCTAGCCGACCAGTCTGGATGATCTTGCGGTAGACTTTATCCACTGGCAGGTTCAACATTGCGGCTGGCGTGAGCGGACAAGCTACGAACCAGCCTTCGATCTCCTTACCTGTGGTGGCCGATCGGACGCCTGTAATACGCGAGATGTTCAGCGGCGGGAAAAATCGACAGAAATAGTTGATGATGCCCACTGGAAGGTAGCGTCCTAACAAGGAGAACTTTTTAGCTACATCTTCCTTTGGATCTCCAGGATGAAGCATGAAAGCAAAGCGATCCACTCGATTGTGCCCCCCCTTACGCCTCTAGCCCTCCTGTGAACCTCGATACTGGGGCTGGTGCAGTTCCCCATCCCTTAGCCGATGGTGATGGCTCTCACTATAGGGTACGTTCTCAATGATGACGAAATGATCGTCTGTAACCGCCAAGACTGTATCCGACTCGATTATCCGGCCTGGGTAGACGACAAAACCAGAACCGATGCGACAGTTATGCCCCACACAACTGCCCAACACATTGCGCTCGGTGCTGACCAATTTGCCGCGATGATAAGTCATGACCGGTCTGGGGATCAGGTTAAAGTCGGTAAAAGTATTGCCTGCGCCTATGAACGAGTTCCGTCCCACCACGCAGAGTTGCAAGCACGCGTTCTGCGCCACAATGCAGCGCTCCATGAGCACGGTCGAGGTCATGGCTGCGCGGAAAGACAGCCAACTGCCGTCGCCAATGACGCTCCACTGAACCTGGCAGCCCTGCATGACGCTGACGTTGTTACCGATAATGGACTGCGTGATCACCGCACCTGCCTCTATGGTCACATTATTGCCGATGACCGTCGGCCCTTGGATCACTGCAGTCGGATCAATGGCACAATTCTTACCTATGTGCACCAATTTCGAAGAACTCAGAACGTGTTTCCTTTCCAGGAAAGCTTTCACCACGAGCTTGAGCTTGTTCTTGAGTTGATAAAGCTCCTTATCCGCCCGTGCCCCTCTGGACAAGATGCCGAAAGGCGAATTGGCAATAAAGAGGTGCACCCAGTTTTCGATGGACAGAAAGGGCTTCAACGGCACATGGAAGACAACTTGCCCCTTTTCAGAGGCCAGATAAGTCGGAATGCGATAGTAGCCCATCTCGTAGGGTTCGGTGTCTATCACCAGAGGCTTGGGATTCTTTTCAACCCCGCGAGGAAAGTACCACAGGTCGGCCACGTAAAAGTCACCCTGCCGGCGAATGCCTTCCTGTAGAGGCAGCGCGTGCCCTACGATAGCTCCGTCATCCACTGCAAACGCAACCTGGCGGGCTATGCCACTGGCGCGGGCACGCTTGACGAATTCGTCAATGAAGTTCTGGTCGAAGAATAGATTGTCGCGATAGACGAGCATCTCCTTGTCTAGGTCAGCGGGGATCTCGCTCAGTGATTCACATTCGATCTCCTGGACGCAGTACGGCGCCAGGATATCCCGTTGATGGAACCACAGTGGCTTGTTCAGCACCCGCAGCTCGCGCGCTGGCTCATTGAATGGAGGTATGAATCTCTTGTCAGGAATGATGACCTTCTGTATTGACATGTTGTTGTTCCACCGACAGACTCGCGTGACTATGACGACAGATCATAACGAATAGCAGATAAAATGAAGGGGAGTAGGCTAGACCCCCTCCCCATATGTGCAGTTGATTCGATGTAGAAACTGAGCCAAGCTCGACATGGCGTTGGTGCCATTGTAGCCCATCAGGTCCTCACGAGCCAGGAGAATGATGCATCCCATTTCGTCAGGATAACGATCATGCTCCCTGGCACCTAGCCGTACCGTCCCTTCAGCCATGTTCCTGTCTTTTTACAAACAACAGTCCTCCTGCCGAGTTCTCGCTGCCATGACGTGTCGTCCTATTCGGCTAAAAAGGTCAGCAGCGAGTCATGAAAGAGTTCAGGTTCATCCAGCATAGGGAAATGGCGAGACTCCAACATCATCCGTGTCCTGGATCTCGTGACACCATTTTTCAGCACTTCCGCCTGTTTTGGACTCACAATATTGTCGCCCCGCCCATAAATACCCAGAACATCCACGCCTATTTTCCCCAGACGAGGACACAGATCAGTACGCCACAGCGAGCCAATACTTCGCAGGAACGCTTCGATGTCCGTTTGAGAAAAGTCTCGTTTCAGAACCTGGTACACTTGCTGGCCGTCTTTGGCCAGGATAGGCGAAAAGACCTTGAACCCAAACAAGAGAGCCGAGGGCACCCGCCAAATCACGCTGGCAATAAGGCGAAAGCTGCTCAGCTTTAACAAAGGATTGAGCGAACTCCCCACCACGGGTGATCCGACGACGACAATTCTTTCTACTCGCGAAGGATAATCCAAAGCCAGGCTCAGTGCGACCGTACCCCCCATAGAATGGCCAATGATCGGCGCATGAGCAATCCCCATCTTGTCCATGAACTGATCTACCATGCTGACATATGAGGCCACGTTATAGCTCTGTACGCTGTTCTTGGCCGAATCACCAAAGCCCCAGAAATCCAGAGCGTAGATTCTGTAGCGTCCCTCTGCCGAGAGCGCTGCCATGGTGTCGCGCCAGAGACCCCATGAGCTCAGCCAGCCATGAAGAAAAAGGATGGGTTTGCCTCGCCCGTCCACTTCGTAATGGACGATTCCTTCGGTGGTGACGATGGAACTCAAGACCATCTCCTTAAACTTCGATCCAAGACCAGCGCAGCAAGAGTCTTGCCCAACCAGGCCACCACTACTCTGTGTTCATTTCCTCCAAAATAGAATACAGCAGTTCCAGCAAGACGACCTTGACGCTCTCCTTGTCCGTGGCAACCAAGGGCAACACTTTTATGTTGCGGTCAATCTTGAGGGCGATCCGTAGGTCTCCCGGTGACCAGGCATCCTCCTGATCTTGCTTGTTGGCAGCCACCACGTAAGGCGTGGGAGCATAACCGCGAAAAACCTCCAGAATGCGTCTGGCCTCGCGGAACGTTTCCGGCCGAGCACTGTCAATAAGCACGACAAAACCCAACATCCCTTCCGAAAGGATCTCCCACATGAAATCAAACCGCTTCTGCCCCGGCGTTCCAAACAGATACAGCACCAGGCTTTCATCCACCGTGATACGACCAAAATCCATGGCCACCGTCGTTTCATCCTTAATGTTCTGCTCCGCTTCACCGGAGATCCTGCGCTCGGTGGCGACGACGTCAATTTCACTTATAGACCGGATGAACTGTGTTTTACCTGCACTGAAAGGGCCAGTGACGACCATCTTGACAGTTTGCATGTCCCTCTATCCCCCCAAGATACACCTACAACCGCTTGATCCGGTCAATCAATTTCTCGACAACGCTGCGTTTAACGGTAGGTGGCCTGCTGACTTGCTCACTTGGTCGCATCTCTCGGCCCTCAGGTCGCACGAGTTCCACCAGACCAGCCTGGAGCATACCGTAAACCACCTTACGTACCTGAAAGTCAGTCATGTTGTTCGATTGGGCAATCTGGCGAATGGTATTACGCGGGCTGATAAAAGAAATCACCCGCCACTCTTCAACGCTCAGGCTGATATTGCGCAAGCGGGCACTAGGGTTATCCGTGAACTTGAGCGCCATGTCCAGATCGGGCAATTCATCCTGGAGCCGCTCCCACTCCTTTATGCGGCGACTGCCCTCCATGATCACGTTGTCGAGGTCAATGGTAACCGTGATCTTGTCATCGGAGGGCAGCAAGTTAGGATTGAAGAGAAACGTGCCATCCAGCCATGTGAACAACCGGTAGACAATGTCCAGCACGTGGGTTTTCACCCCCTGCACAATGTCACCTCGGGACACGTACCCTGCTCTCATGAGCAACCTAGCCAGCTCCTTATCATCCTTGGCCTCGGGACGAGCCTGGATGGCCTTAGCCTGTTCGGAAGACAGCTTGCCAATCTTTTGCAGCATTGTAACCAGACGGCCATTATCAGGTTCTTGCCGCATGGCATAGATAAGCTTGCCCTCCCGAAAGAACATCTGAGCATGTACTTTCTCGGTCTGGATGTTTAGCGCTCCTGTCTTGCGCGCCAAATTGATCAGATTTAGCAATTGCGTCGCGCCAAAGTCTTTCAAATTTCCTTTGAGTGCCATCTCCTCCCACCTCATCGGCCTGAAAAACCACAGTCTTATCCCCCACCTCTTCTGGGAGCGCCTCGTCTTCTACCAATTATACCCTTACTTTTGTATCAAGTCAACCATCCTTGCTTATTGATGCGATACGATAATGTTACAAAGTAGCCACAGGACCACGATGCGGCAACCTCCCTGCCGCGAAAGCGCCGTTGGGCAAAAGCGCTCGCTTGACAATCTCGCACGCTGCGCTATAATCTGTCCGGTACTGGAACAGCGACTCACACTCTTACAGTGGGAGACGATATTGTGCGAGCAGTGATACAACGGGTGAGTCAGGCATCGGTGACGGTGGGCGACCAGGTGGTGGGCCATATTGGCCAAGGACTGATGGTCCTGCTGGGTATTAAGACCGGCGACACGGAGGCCGAAGCCAGGTGGATGGCGCAAAAAATCGCTGGGCTACGCATCTTTGACGACGATGCGGGCAGGTTCAACCTCTCATTGCGGGATGTGGACGGATCGGCGCTGGTGGTTTCGCAGTTCACGCTTTACGGTGACGCCCGAAAGGGCCGCCGTCCGAGCTTCACCGATGCGGCTCCCCCAGATGTAGCTGAACCACTGGTTGAGCGCTTCGTCGAGCTCCTCCGTGCCGAGGAACTGCCGGTGGAGACGGGCATCTTTGGGGCTCTCATGCAGGTAGAGATCCACAACGACGGGCCGGTCACGTTGATCTTGGAGAAATGAGAGTGGACTATTTCAACGCCTGGTATCAAGTCAATGCGGCGGCTCTATGGCTGGAGACCGCCATTGCTATCTTGATTTTGTTGGGTGTCGTGGCTTTTCTCTGGGTACGATTGCGGCGGCTTGAGGACCGCTACGATCGGCTCATGGGCAATTCGGCAGGTGGCAGCCTTCAAGAGATGCTGGAGAGTCACGTACGCCGGGTCCGAGGCGCGCTTGATCGAGTGGATGCGCTAGAGCAATTGGCTCATGAGATGCAGCGCACACTGGGATACAGTGTGCAGTGGGTAGGCATGGTGCGCTTTAACCCTTTCCGCGATACCGGTGGCGACCAGAGCTTTGCCATCGCTCTAGCAAACGCCCATGGCGACGGCATCATCCTTAGCAGCCTACATCGCCGCGACATAACCCGCGTTTACGCCAAACCACTCTTGGACTGGAAATCCACCCATCCACTGACTGAGGAAGAACTGGAGGCTATCGAGGTGGCACGTCGCAATCATGCACCGGCGTGACACATTGCGGTGGGGCACGATATCTGTTCCATGTCATGACGCTCTACCGAAAGACAGTCACCCGTAACATAATTCAGAGCCATTTTCTGTTTTTACATTCTTACAGGTTCAAGGGGGGGACGGCGATGTTCAGCAAGGGTGGAAAGATCGAGGCACCAGAGGAAGAGATCGAAACGATCATCGGTCCTACAGCCTGCTTTCGGGGCACAATTCGATCCAAGGGCAGCATCCGCATTGACGGCGTTTTCGAAGGAGTCATCAAAACGACGGGCAGCCTCATCATCGGCGAGCAGGCCAAGGTTCTTGCCGACATTGACGCGCACAACATCTTGTCAGTCGCCGATGCAGTGCAGGGCAATTCTTCATCGTTGACAATTACCACAAGTATAAGGGGGTGCACAAACGGTGTTCAGCAGAACTAAAGACAAGATCAAGGCTCCGCCAGTTGAAACGATCGAGACGGTTATCGGCCCCACGGCCAGCTTTCGGGGCACGGTTCGAGCCGACGGTAACATCCGCATTGACGGTGTTTTTGAAGGAGCCGTCGAAACAGCCGGCAACCTCATCATTGGCGATCAGGCCAAGATACTGGCCGATATTGTCGCCCACAACGTCTCGGTGGCCGGTGCCGTAAAGGGCGACATCAGCGCCAACCGCGTGGAGGTGCTCGAGTCAGGTCGCGTCTGGGGTAACCTCACGGTGAACTCGTTCACTCTGGACGACGGGGGTTTTGTGAGCGGCCAGGTCAACATGCACACCGACATGTCGCCGCCAATGCTTGAAGCACCCACCACACAGGAAATGGATTCCGACGCCGAACCTGGGCCTATCGAGGGCGAGATCGTGGACGAGGAAGACTGACTTCCCGGTACTTTGTCGCAGGTTCTCCCATGATCAAAACGGCTTCTCGTAAAGAGAAGCTGTTTTCCCATGTTTGGTCATTCTGTGTTCAGTTTTCCCCGTCCGCTCCTCCGGTCAAATACCCTGTCACTCCTCTGCTGGGCTCTGGCGTTGGTGCCCGCTACCGGGTCACGCTAGCGACGGCAGGGATTGTAATCGTACCCCAGCCCGACGACAATGTCCGCCTCGCTTTCATCTTTCAGACCGGAAAGGCGCGCCACGTTATCTGGCAACACGCGGAACAGCTCAGTCAGGAGAGCCTCAGTGAGCGGCTTGCCAGCATAGACCGTCAGGCGCGTCTGAAGATAGTCCTTCTGGTCGCTGTCAGCGACGGTCACGTCCAGGATACCCTCCCAACGAAGGCGGTCAGCAGCCAGGGCAGCAAGGCCCGGGCGAGCCGTGCCATTGAGCACGACGACGCGCGCCCCCTCGGCGGTCAGCGCGCTGACCTCTTCCACTGGTGGGGCAAAGAACTCGACCAGTGCCGCCTGCATCTCGGTTGGTTTCGGCAAAAGCACCTGCGCGCCCTGGGGTGTGACCCATCCCCGAACCTGATCCCGTCCGATGAAGCGACTTTTGATGTTCTGCGGCTCCAACTGTACGCCGATGTAGGCCAGCGAGAGGACATCGGTCAGGCTCAGGTCGGTTTGCACGGCGCTGCTCAGCATCTGCCATAGCTCCGGCACCCTGGGCAAAATGTCCACCTGCATGGCCTTGTCCCACAGCCCGCGCAACACCTTTTGCTGTCGCCGGCTGCGGTCAAAGTCGCTGGTGCTGAGACGTGAGCGCGCATAGAACAACGCCGCTTTGCCGCCCAGGTGCTGGACGCCGGGCGCGAGAGACAGGGTGTAAAGTTCGCCTGGCGACGCAGGGTCGGGAAAAATATCCTCAAGGGGACAGTCCACTGCCACGTCTATGCCACCTAGTGTGTCTATCAGCTCGATAAGTGCGTTAAAGTCGCCGCGCAGGTAATAATGCACCGGCACACCCAGATTGTGCAGGATGGTGCGCTTGATCAGAGCCGGGCCACCACCAGGATATTTTCGATATTCGCCGGTAAAATCCGCCGTGTTGATACGCTCGTAGCCATAGCCAGGAATGTAAACCCACAAATCACGGGGGATGGAGAGCATGCCCGCCGTTTTCTGCCGGATGTTTATGATGAGCAGAATAATGGTGTCAGTGCGCCAGACACTTCCTGGTGTATAGACGTCGGTACCCAGCAGCAAGATGTTGACAGCATCGGGATCCATCGTCAGTGGCGCAGCGGGCGTAGGGGCGGTAGCTGGCAACGGCGGCACTGTTGGTGTAGGGGTCGGTGACTCGGCAGAGCTTCTCTCTACGTCAGACTCAGCGCTCGGCCTGGGCGTATTCAAAAGAGTCACCACAGGCGTGGGCGTAGGCAGAGGCAGAAAAAGAATCTGACCCACCTGGATAAGGTCATCCTGCAAGCAATTGGCGACCTGCACCTCACCCACGGCGAGATGGTGAGCCTGAGCAAGGGAGAAAAGGGTGTCACCACTCTGCACAGCGTACGCACTCCACTCCCCTGGCGGTGGACAAGCCAGTGCAGCAGGCGGCAGCGTCGGCGTGAAGGAGGGCGTGGTGAACTGTGCGTCCGGCGAATCGGCCTGCAACGCGGGGGAGATCTCAGCCACAGCGACGGGCGTGAGAGTAGGGAAATATCCGACGACGATCTCCTCCACCGGTTCTGGCTGGGGGAGCGCTTCCCAGGCCAGGACGATGACGACCAAATAGATCGCAATATTGACCACCACGACGCTGGCTAAGACCAGTCTCTCGCCTTTGGTCATGCTCTCTTGCCTTCAATCGTTGGACATCCACCAGTCGTTGATGCTGAATCCCTGCCTGCCATCCCCTCCTAGTATACCATAAAACGTAAAAATGCAAAACGGTTTGACGATTCACACTTCACTTGCCGATGCAAAAGCGGCTAAAGATTGCCTCCAACATATCCTCGTGAGCCGTTTCACCGGTGATCTCGCCAAGAACGTTAACAGCGGCTGTCACGTCTATACTGACAAAGTCGGCAGGCAGGCCATCGGCCAGCGTTGCCTGGGCAGCGATGACGTGATCCAGCGCCCGGTGGAGCGACTCTTTGTGACGCGGACTACTCACCAGCACTGCGTCAGAGGCGACGACCCGCCCGGCAAAGACCGTCTCGATGATGGTCTCCTCCAACATCTCCAACCCCTTGCCTGTCAGAGCCGAGACGCGCAGGTGAGGGCGTTGCGCCAAGAGACAGCCTGCATCCGCAACGGCCGGCAGATCGCTCTTGTTAACCACGACCAGCGCCGTCTTTTCGCCCACCAGTGCAGCGATGTCATAATCGGTCGGGGTAAGGGACTCGCTGCCATCGACCACCAGCAAAGCAAGATCAGCGCTGGCTAGCGCCGTCCGGCTGCGCTCGATGCCGAGCCGCTCGACTGGGTCGTCCGAGGCGGCGCGGATGCCGGCCGTGTCGACCAGCACCAGCGGCACACCTCGCAGGTTCAACGTTTCCTCCAGCGTATCGCGGGTGGTACCCGGGATCGGCGTGACAATAGCCCGGCTGGTGCGCAACAGCGCGTTTAGCAGACTGCTCTTGCCCACGTTGGGCCGCCCGACGATGGCCGTCCGCAGGCCGTGCCGGTAGATGATGCCCTGTTCGGCGCTGGCCAGCAGCCGTTCCAACGTCTCCTGTACGGCCTCCAAGTCCGGTCCCATATCCCGCTCCGGGATCTCGTCCTCGGCAAAGTCAACGGCCGCCTCCAGCCAGGCCAGCACATCCACCAACTGCCCCCGCACCCGTCGTATCTCTTCCGACAGCCGCCCGCCTAGCTGATCCATAGCCAGGCGCAGTCCAGCCTCGGTGCGCGCCTGCACCACGTCCAACACCGCCTCGGCCTGGGCCAGGTCGATCCGGCCGTTGAGAAAGGCGCGCAGCGTAAACTCTCCAGGTTCAGCCAGGCGCGCTCCGTCGCGCAGGCAGAGCTCTAGCACCCGGCGCAGTGGCACCACGCCGCCGTGACAGTTGATTTCCACCACATCCTGGCGGGTAAAAGTGCGCGGCGAAGGCATGTAGACAACCAACACCTCATCCACAACCTTGCCACAAGCAGGATCTACGACGCGGCCATAGGTCAGGCGATGGGGAACAAGGCTCGGCGGGGTGGGAGGAAAAAGGGCGCGACGCCCCGCGGCAAAGAAACCCTGGACAATGCCCAGGGCCTCCGGCCCGCTCATACGCACGATGCCGATGCCGCCCTCGCCCACGGGAGTCGAGATGGCGGCGATGGTGTCGTCCAGGGTGAACATCTAATAGGCTCCGGGTGTGTGCTGACTATCCAGTGATGGCCTCCGGGTCTGCCAATCGGTGGCCTGCTCGTAAGCATAGGCCACGCGCAACACCATCTCTTCGCCAAAGGCCGGTCCCATCAGCTGCAAGCCTATCGGCAGCTCGCCGGCAAAACCGCATGGCATGGACAGGCCGCACACGCCCGCCAGGTTCATGGACAGGGTAAACACATCAGACAGGTACATCTGCAGCGGATCGTCACTCTTTTCACCGATGCGAAAGGCGACGGTAGGAGCTGTGGGGGCAGCAATGACGTCACATCCTTCAAAGACCACTTCAAAATCCTGCTTGATAAGCGTCCGCACCTGCTGGGCCTTGAGGTAATAGGCATCATAGTAGCCTGCCGACAGGGCATAGGTGCCCAGCATGATGCGCCGCTTTACCTCGGCCCCAAAGCCGTACTGTCGCGTTTTGCGATAAGCGTCCCACACATCTGCGGCATCGGGATACGAATAACCGTACTTGACCCCGTCGTAGCGGGCCAGGTTGGCCGAAGCCTCGGCTGGGGCGACGAGATAGTAGACCGGCAAGGCGTACTCGGTGTGAGGCAAAGACACCTCGACAATTTCTGCGCCCAGGTTCGCCAGCTTGTCAATCGCCCTCCGCACGGCTGTCTCGACCTCTGACTGCATTCCCTCGATGAAATACTCCCCGGGCACGCCGACGCGTACCCCTCGCACGTCCGGCACCAGTGACCGGGTATAGTCCAGCAGTGGTGCGTTCACTGAGGTGGAATCCCGCTGGTCGTGACCGGCGATGGCTCCCAGCAACACCGCTGCATCGGTCACGTCCTTTGTCAAAGGGCCGATCTGATCGAGCGACGATGCAAAAGCCACCAGCCCGTAGCGTGACACGCGGCCATACGTGGGCTTGAGCCCCACCACGCCGCAGAACGCTGCTGGCTGGCGCACACTGCCGCCGGTATCGCTTCCGAGAGCGCCCAGACACTCGTCGGCGGCCACGGCAGCGGCGCTGCCCCCACTGGAGCCGCCCGGCACACGCGTCAGGTCCCAGGGATTGTGGGTCACGAAAAAGCCCGAGTTCTCTGTGCTGGAGCCCATAGCGAACTCGTCGGTGTTAGTTTTGCCTAGAATGACCGCTCCCTGGTGGCGCATCCGCTCGACGACGGTCGCGCTGTAGGGTGGCACAAAGTTCTCCAGGATGCGCGATCCGCAAGTGGTGGTTACGCCTTCGAGGCAAATGACGTCCTTGACAGCCAGGGGCACACCCAGCAGAGAAGCACCTTCACCGCGCTCCCGGCGAGCATCCGCCTCTCGCGCCTGCTCCAGTGCCAGTTCCGGCGTCAGCGTCAGGTAAGCTTTTACCTCGTTGTCCACTGCCAGGATGCGATCTATCGTTGCCTGGGTCAATTCCACCGACGAGACCTCGCCCTTGCTCATCAGCGACTGCGCTTCGTGGATGGTCAGTTCGTGCAACTTCATCGGCCACTTTCTCCCCTTACGCCCTCTAATCTGTCCACTCCAGAATGGCCTTCACCCGGAAGCACCCTTCTGCCGTCCCCGGTGCGTTAGCCAGCGCGTCTCTTGTGGGAAGAGAGGCCTTTGCCGCGTCCTCGCGCATCACGTTGCGCAGCGGCAGGACAGTGGGCGTGGGCGGGATGGCAGACGTGTCCACCTGGTTCAGCCGGTCGGCGTATGCCAGGATGGCAGACAGTTGCTCCTGGAAAGTGGCCTTTTCCTCGTCGGTCAGCCCCAGTTTTGCCAGTTCGGCGATGTGTTCGACCTCGGTCAGACTCAGTTTCACGTGTTCCCCCTCAGTCCATGACTAGATGTGCGCAATTATAACACCGTCTCACAGCGCGGACAAGTGTTTTAGCCACACCTCCTGGCCCAGCCAAGCCGGAACCAAGCGGGAAAACCTTACCACAAAGGTGCCAAGACACAAAGGGAAAATGGCAGACAACTGCCCCATCCAGTCAGAATGGTGTATAATGGGCAGTACCCAACCGCTGCGTTCATAGGAGGCATCATGAGACCCTTCAACTTGCAGGAACATCCCCACCGGCGCTACAATCCACTGACCGGCGAGTGGGTCATCGTTTCGCCGCACCGGCTGCGACGGCCATGGCAGGGTCAGGTGGAGACGTCGTTCCAGGAGAGCCGCCCGGCCTACGACCCAACCTGCTACCTTTGCCCGGGCAACGAGCGGGCTGGCGGAGCGCGCAATCCGACCTACAGCGGCACCTTTGTCTTTGACAACGACTTTCCCGGATTGCTGGGCGACACATCGCCGGACAAACTGGACGTCCAGGGGTTGATCGTTGCCCAGGCAGAGCGGGGCATCTGCCGCGTGGTCTGCTTCGCGCCGCGCCATGACCTGACGCTGCCCGAGCTGGAGCCGGCGGCACTCCGCCAGGTGGTGGACACCTGGGCCGAGCAGACGGAGGCTCTGGGCGCGCGGCCTTTTGTCAATTATGTGCAGCTCTTTGAGAACAAGGGGGCGATGATGGGCGCCAGCAACCCACATCCCCACGGCCAGATCTGGGCCACCGAGCATCTGCCCAACGAGCCGACAAAAGAGCAGGCGGCCCAGCTCGATTACCAGGCCGCCCACGGCGCTTGTTTACTGTGCGATGTCCTGACTTTGGAATTGACCCAGGGAGAACGGATCGTGTGTGCCAACGAACACTTTGTGGCGCTGGTGCCCTTTTGGGCCACGTGGCCCTTTGAGACAATGATCTTGAGCCGCCGTCACGTCTCAGCTCTGCCGGACCTCGCCGGTGCCGAGCGGGACGCCCTGGCTGACGTGCTCAAGCGGCTGACGACCCGCTACGACAATCTGTTTCAAACCTCGTTTCCCTACTCGGCCGGCTTTCACCAACGGCCTACCGACGGCGACCCGCACCCCGAATGGCACCTGCACGCCCATTTTTATCCGCCGCTGCTGCGCTCGGCTACGGTCCGCAAGTTCATGGTCGGCTTTGAGATGCTGGGCACACCCCAGCGAGACCTCACCGCCGAGACCAGTGCCGCCCGCCTGCGTGCGATGTCGGAGCGTCATTTCCGGCAGACGTCACTGGGCACGCAAACGTAGATGACTCGTTGTCCTATCAAAGATGACCAAAGAGACCGACGTATCATCCAATCTGTTGCCCAGACACGGGGTCTAGTCTCAGGTCGCCCATGCGCAGGCTGGCCACGCCGTCCAGGCTGGACAGGGGCGCCCGCACCGACAACGTTCTCTGGACCGGATCGAGATCCTCAACCACGCCCAGACCCAGGACAAAGCCAGCCTCGTCCTGAAAGGCCAACAGCCGGTCACGGGCCCTCCCCTCCAGGCCGGCCACTGGCAGCCGGTCTAATTGTACCGAGAGCAGGCCCGCATTGGCAAAGTACCGTCGAAATTTCTTCTCACGGTGAGCAATACGCGCCTCGCGCGTCTTTTCTCGAACTTCTCGTGCCACGGGGAGCTCGCGCACGCGCAGGTCCTTTCGGCGGCGGAGGGGCCAGAGGATATGTTCCAGTTCCGCGCCGCGGGCCAGCGCAAAGAGTGTCGTCGGTTGCAGCAGTTCGATCTTCCACTGCTTCAGCGCCCCGCCGCCCACGGCTGCATCGATCATGCCGGTGGTGTCCATGACTATCACTTCAGCGTCCCGGCCGCGCGCCCACGTCTGCAACTTGTGCGCGCCCACGACCACGGGCAGCATGTGCCCCCGTGGCGAAACGGCGCCAACGAAAAAGACAGCATGCGGGCCGGCCGGCGGGAAGGTCGGTTTTCCGTCTGGATCGCACAGAGCAGCGGTCATCGTCGCCGGAAGGCCCAGCGTGTTCTGCCCGACGTCACCGTCCAGATAGGCGACCCTCCGGCCCAGGCGACACAACGCCAGAAACAAGTAGCGGGCAAAGGTCGTTTTGCCCGCGTCCGTGTCACCCAAGATCATGAGCGTCCCCCCAACGTCGGTGAGATCGAGTCGCCGCCAGGCGGGAGGGACAAAGAGTTTTGCCATCGTCCAACTACTCCGGCTTACGGCCTTGCTTCGCCTGTAGCGTATCGATTGAACCAATCCACGATGCGGTTGAGACGGTCTATGCGGTGTTTCGGCTCGCCGCTGCGGGACAGTTCGTGGCCCTCGCGGGGATAGCGGACAAAGCCGACGGTGTGGCCCAGACGGCGAAGGGCAGCGTAGAGCTGCTCTGCGCCGATGATCGGCGCGCGGTAGTCCTGTTCCGAGTGCAAGATGAGCAGCGGCGTGCGCATGTCCTTCACGTAGGCCAGCGGAGAATGCTCCCACAGTTTTGCTGGATCGTCCCAGTAAAAGGTCTCATAGATCCGCTCGGTAAAGCGGGGAATGTCGGTCGCGCCGGTGAACGCGCCCAGGTCATAGACACCCCGTTGGGCCACAGCCGCCTTGAAGCGATCGTCGTGGCCGATGATCCAGGCGGTCATATAGCCGCCGTAGGAACCACCGGTGATCGCCAGCCGGTCGGCGTCCACGTAGCCCTGAGCCACGACGCAGTCCACGCCGGTCAGGTAGTCCTGGTAATCGGCCAAGCCCCAGTTGGCGTGGATGGCCGTGCGAAAGTCGTGACCGTAACCATCGGAACCGCGCGGGTTGCAGTAAAAGACGACGTAACCTCGTGCAGCCAGCACCTGATACTCGTGCCACATGCTCGGTCCGGCAGGCCCCCACATGGCGTGCGGGCCGCCGTGGATCTCTAACACCAGGGGATACGCCCCCGCAGGGTCGAATTCGGGTGGCTTGACGATCCAGCCCTGGATGCGAGTGCCGTCGTGTGCCTCGTACCACAGTTCTTCGCTGGACGCGACCTTTCTTGTCGCCAGAAACCTGGCATTGACCTCAGTCAGCCGCCGTTCGTCGAGCCCATCGGCATCGGCGACAAAGAGATCGGAGGGATTGTCCGGCTCGCTGAGGACGTAAGCCAGATGGTCGTTCGTCACATCAAAGCCGGTGACAAAGCACACCCCGCTCACGATCTGCTCTACCGGGCCTCCAGCCACCGGCACGCGATAGAGACCGTTGTTGCCATGCACTCCGGCGGTAAAGTAGAGCCACTGGCTGTCGGGCGTCCAGCGGAAATCGTTGACCGAAGCATCAAAGCTGGCGGTCAATTCTACCGCCTCGCCGCCGCTCGTAGGCACGACGGTCAGGCGTCTCCCCTCGGAAGGTGGCACCCTATCCGGTACGCGGACGTAAGCGACCCACTGACCATCGGGTGATGCCACAGGGTCCATGGGGTGATAGCCTCGCTTACTCAGCACGGCAGGCTCGCCACCTGTGAGAGACACGCGAAGCACTTGGCCACAGTAGAAAAGGTCGTGGGTCTCGGCGTCACGGACAGACCAGGTAATGAGGGCCGAACCATCGGGCAGCCAACTCGCTGGCGCAAAGTCCAAGTCGTCGTCGGTGGCACGTTGCGGCCTGGCGTTTTCTGTGTCTACGTCTATGACGTACAGGTGGCGGTAGTGATCGCGCAGATAGTCCGTGCCAGTGCGGTAGGGGAAACGGCTGACAACGTGGGGGTCGAACTTTTTCTCGCGGGCTTTCTTTTTCTCCTCGGTGCGGCGCTGGCGTTCGTCGGCGTCGAATTCCTCGTCTGGCTCATCAGCACCCTCTGCCGCTCGCTCCTCGGCGCTGACGGGTGAGACGAAGGCAATGCGCCGGCCATCAGCCGACCAGGACGGGTCGCTGGCGCCGTTCTCCATGTTTGTCAGTCGCCGGGCCTCGCCGCCATCCAGGTCAATGAGATAGACCTGATTTCTGTCTTCGTGACGGTTAGAGACAAAAGCCAGTCGCTGGCCATCGGGTGCCCAGCGCGGTGAGATGTCGCGCGTTTCACCGGCCGTGAACCGCTTGCCAGGGCCACCGTTCACCGGCGAGATCCAGACTGCGCTGTGGTAGTTGTTGTCCTTTTTGTCCACTTTTAACAGGACGTAGGCCACCCGCGAACCGTCCGGGCTGAGGCGTGGGTCCTCCAGGCGTTGAATGTGATAAAAGTCCTCGGCGGTGATCAGATAGCTGTCCTCGGCCGGGACTGAGCCAGTATTCGCTTTCAATTCTCCCTCCTCGTTTGCAAAAATCCGCCGACGACCGATCGGCAAGCCAGGTCCGGAACTTTGGCTGATATTGTATCAGAAAGCAATGGGATATGCAACTGTTTCGCCGACAGTCTCCTTTGACAGGTCTGTCAAGCTGTGCTATAACTGGCCCATCAATCACATCAGCCCAAGGGATGAGTCATGCCTTACGAATATCTGGATCACGAAGCGGACATCGGAGTGCGTGGCATCGGTGCGACGGCAGAGGAGGCCCTGGCCGAAGGGGCACGGGCCATGCTTCACGTCATGGTGAACCCACGAACGGTGACACCTGCCACCGAGATCCCTGTGCGCTGTCAGGCCGACGATCTGGAGTCACTCTTTGTGACCCTGCTCAACGAACTGCTCTACCTGCGAGAGGTCAAGGCTACGACGCTGGTGGACTTGTGCGTCACACGACTGGAAGAGATCGACAGTGGCTGGATGCTGGAGGGGATAACCAGTGGCGAGCCGCTGGATCCCGACAAACACGAGTTTCTCACCGAAGTCAAGGCCGCGACCTACTTTGGGCTCAAGTACTACATGGAGGGCGACCGCCACGTGTTCCAATGTGTGGTAGACGTATAGTCTGGATTGACGGTTAACTGAATTCATGCTACAATTCTGACAGTGACAGATTTCGGAAGTCTCAGAAGACTTCCGAAATCTGAACGAGATTCGTACACACAAAGCCGACCCGGCTTCCCATCATTGCCAGGGGAGAGAGTCGGCGCTTTGATCTGGGAAGGAGGTGGGACAGTGGGCAAGACGATCAAGGTGACAGACCACATGGCCTTGAAACAGGTTGAACCGTATGTGTGGGAGGTGCCACCCTACGGCGACATGCGGGTGCCGGGTCGCATCTACGGCGACCAGGAGATCATAGACCACCTGATAGGCGATGTGAAGAAGGGCAAAGAGTGGAACGCTCTGGTGCAGATCGTCAACGTCGCTGCGCTGCCAGGCATCCAGCAAGCCTCGATGGCCATGGCCGACGTTCACCCCGGCTACGGGTTTCCCATCGGCGGAGTGGGGGCGTTTGACCTGGAAGAGGGTGTCGTCAGCGTGGCAGGCGTGGGTTACGACATCAACTGCGGTGTGCGCACCCTTCACACGGAGCTCACCCGCGAGGAGATCGAACCCAAGAAAGAGACGCTGGCCGACGCGCTCTACCAGACCGTGCCAGCCGGCCTCGGCTCTACCGGTGACATCCGTCTCTCGCTCAAAGAGATCGACAAGGTGCTCACCGAGGGGGCCGAGTTTGTGGTCAGGCGGGGTTACGGCATTGACGGCGACCTGGACTATGTCGAAGAGCGCGGTCGCATCGCGGGTGCGAATCCCGAGGCGGTGAGCCGCAAGGCCAAAGAGCGCCAGTTCAAGCAGGTAGGCACGCTTGGTTCCGGCAATCACTACCTGGAAGTACAATGGGTGGAGGAGATCTATGACCAGCGGGTGGCCGCCGCCTACGGCCTCTTTCCCGACCAGATTCTGGTCAGCATCCACTCCGGTAGCCGGGCGCTGGGACATCAGATCGGCAACGACTACCTGCCCAAGCTGGAGCGAGCCAGCCGCAAGTATGGCATCCCCATCCGCGAGCGAGAACTGGTCTGCGCGCCGTTTAACAGCCCGGAAGGGGGTGAATACCTTGGTGCGGTGAACTGCGGCATCAACTGCGCCTTTGCCAACCGGCAGGCACTGGCCCACCTGGCCCGCATCAGCTTTCAGAAAGCGCTGGGCGTGCGGCCCGACCGAATCCTCACGCTCTACGAGGTGGCCCACAACACCGCCAAAGTGGAGACGCATGAGGTGGACGGCGTGGCCAAGAAACTGGTCGTCCACCGCAAGGGAGCCACCCGCGCTTTCGGCCCAGGTCGGCCAGAGGTGCCGGAGGCCTACCGCGAGGTGGGGCAGCCGGTACTGGTGGGTGGCACCATGGGCACCTACTCTTACGTCCTCCACGGCACAGAACTGGCCATGCAGAACACTTTTGGCAGCGCGCTCCATGGCGCAGGGCGAATGCTCTCCCGCCGGCAGGCCAAAAAGAAATACTGGGGCGGAGACGTGATTACGGGCCTGGCTGGAAAAGGCATCATCATTCGTGCCCACTCCAAGGCCGGCGTGGCCGAAGAAGCGCCAGGAGCCTACAAAGACGTAGAACAGGTGGTGGACGTGATGCACAACGCCGGGATCATCCGCAAGGTGGCGCGCGTGCGCCCGCTCATCTGCGTCAAAGGGTGAGGCAACACCCTCGTATTAATTAAACAGCAAGAGGGCATGGCTCAGGAGAGTCCATGCCCTCGTTTTTTCACACGAGGCAGAATCAGTTCGTCGGCAAATAGATGAGCGGGTTTCGACTTTTTCCGTTCAGGCGGATTTCAAAGTGCAGGTGGGGGCCGGTAGCATTGCCGCTGTCGCCCATGCGCCCGATGAGCGTGCCTTTGGCCACCGAAGTGCCTTCCTCCACCAGGATGACGTGCAGGTGTGCGTAAAGCGTCTGGAAACCATTGCCGTGATCAATCAAGATCATCTTGCCATAACCAACCTCACTCCAACCGACTTTGACCACATAGCCCGAGTCCGCAGCATAGATGGGGACACCGGCGGCATTGCCAATGTCAATGGCATGATGATTGGGGTAGCAATTGAACCCACAGGTGATGTGGCCACTCGTCGGCCAGCCAAACACGCCCGTGCCTCGCTCGGCGTTCTCCGGTATCGGCCCTGTGTAGTGCTCCACCACGCGCGGGATGTACGGCTTCTTCCCACCCGGAATGACCAGTTTGAGGCCCAACGTAAGCTTGCCACCTTCGGGGACATGGTTGAGTTCGTAGCTGACGATATCCTCGACGGTGACTTTGTAGTAATCGGCGATGGTGTCCAGTGAATCTCCACTCACTACCGTGTGGTACGCACCGTCCACCGGCAGGATGATCAGCTCATGGCCCAATTTGAGCAGATCGGGCACGGCCTCAATAGCTGGGTTCGACCACATCAGTGTGTCGACATTCAGGCCAAAGTAGGACGCGATCCCCGAGAGCGTATCGCCGGAGCGAACGGTGTAGATGACGATCTCGCGGCGAGTGGCCTCCTCGAACTCGGCCTCTGGGTTGGCCGCTGGCGTTGGTGAGGGTAACGTCAATACAGGTGAGACACCCCGCTCCACCGGCAGAACGAGGGTAGGTGCCGGTGGTGGTTCAGCGAAAGTGGTACGTAGCACAGGAGCGCTCAGCAATGGCCCCCCAGATGGCGAAACCGTCCGCATACCGCCACGGACCGTCACCGGCTCCGAGTCGCGTTCGCCCAGTTGGGGAGCAGGAGTGGGGGTGTTCAGGTAGTCGTAGCTGCCGGGCAGCTCCATCCCCGTCAGGGAAAGAGCCGTTGTCACCAGTAGGACAACCACTAGGTGGGTCGTGTATCGGGAGAGGAGAGGGGCCAGGCCTTTCTGTGCCAGGGCGACAGTACGCCACCACTGGTTTGTCAGTCCATTGTCTGTCTCTCCCTCCGAAGGGGAGGGACAATCCGATGTTTCGGCCATGATCTCCTTTTTCCAGGTACCGCTACGCCACATTGGACGAGCAGCGCCCTGAAACCTTGGAGAGTATTATACCACAAAAACGCCGAAAGAGGAAATCTACTACTTTCAAGCCAGAGACCGTCAAAAGAGTAAAATCAATGAATCAATGAGCACCCTGAATCCTTCGTCTGAACTCACAGCTTTCGACGGCGAGTCAGCCGGACGTTTCAGGGTGCTCTGATTAGATGTTAGCTCAAATTGAACTGCATCTTTTCATAGATTCATCGAATCGTCCAGGCCCCTCACCTACTTGAGCTGCCGGATGACCATGACAACCTTGCCCTGCACTTCGACGCTGGCCGCCGGGACATAGATGGGCTGCATCGTGGGGTTGGCCGGTTGGAGGCGCACACTCTTGCCTTCCAGGTAGAAATGCTTGAGTGTGGTCTCCTCTCTGTCCTTGAGCCATACGGCCACCATGTCGCCGTTGGATGCCTGCTGCTGGTGTTTCATGACCACGATGTCACCGTCGTTGATCAGAGCGTCAATCATCGAGTCGCCGCGCACCTGTAGCGCATATAGGTCCTCCTGCTCGGACAAAATCTCTCGCGCCAACTCGACCGTTTCCCCGCCAAAGAGAGAAAAGTCAGAGCCGGGTACAGGAATGGGTGAGCCAGCGGCGATGCGACCCAACAAAGGGATGCGAATCACCTGCCCCGGCATCCAACGATCACCCGACCTCTCATCCCTCAACCGGATGCCCCGGGATACGGTTCGATCACGGTCAATGAGTTCCTTTCTCTCCAAAACATTCAGATTATAGTTGACCACAGAAGTCGAAGAGATACCCGCCGCCTTTCCGATCTCGCGGATAGAGGGCGGGTAACCGTTCTCGGTCAGGAACTCACGGATGAAAGCCAGCATTTGCTCTTGACGAGATGACAATGCCATCATGCGCCTCCTCTCCAGGGCTCGCTTGTCTACCTATCTCCGTATAATTACCCCAAAGTTGAAGACATTATACCACGAACATGCGTTCTATGTCAAGGGCAAATAGAAATCGCAACTGCGCTACCAGGTCACCTCGTGAACGCAGGCAGAATCAGGCGGTGACGATGGCCAGCGTCTCGCCACACTGGGGACATTTGTCGCCGTCCACCAGTTTGTTGCGCAGGCGGTAACCAAAGCGCTCGATGGCCACAGCATCACAGGAAGGGCAACGGGTGTGCTCGTGGGGGTCTCCAGGGACATTTCCGGCATAGACATAGTGCAGTCCAGCCTCGTAGCCAATCTCGACCGCGCGATGGATGCTGCTTACCGGCGTCAGTGGATAATGGCGCATCTTGTAGTCTGGGTGAAAGCGGGAGATGTGCCACGGCAAGTCCAGGTTGAGGGCGGCAAGCCAGGTGGCCAGTTGGCGCAACTCGTCCTCGTCGTCGTTCTCGCCAGGGATGAGTAGCGTCGTCACTTCCACCCACACGCCCATGTCGTGCATTTTGGTGATGCTGTCCAGCACTGGCTGCAATCGTCCGCCGCAGAACTTTTTGTAGAAACCATCGGTGAAGGCCTTGAGATCTATGTTGGCTGCGTGGAGATCATCTCCGATGGCATCCAACGTCTGTGGCGTCATAAAGCCGTTGGTCACGAAAATGTTCTTGATGCCTTGCTGCGAGGCGAGCCGGGCCGTGTCGTAGGCGTATTCAAAAAAGATGGTCGGCTCGGTGTAGGTATAGGCGATGGTGGCACAGCCATGGCTGGCGGCCATTGACACCACCCTCTCCGGCGGCAGGTCGCGGGCGTAGCGACCCCACCCCTTGCCGCCCTCTTTCGACAATTGCGAGATGTCGGCGTTCTGGCAAAAAAGACAGCGAAAGTTGCATCCCGCCGTGGCGATGGAAAAGGCCGTCGTACCGGGGAGAAAGTGATAAAGTGGCTTCTTTTCGATCGGATCCACCGCTGCCGAGATGGACCGGCCATAGACCAGCGTGTACAGTGTGCCGTCACGGTTCTCTCGCACGGCGCAGACCCCCAGCTTGCCGGGCCGGATCTTGCACCGATGGGCACACAGGTCGCAGCGCAACGCACCGTCTTCCAACTTCTCATATAGCATTGCCTCGTGCATGACACTTCCTCCTGGATTCTAGATCAACGGCGAACGCTCCCAGGCACGGACGACGCGCCAGCGGCAGGTACTGACGTGCTGAACCAACTCGAAGCGATCGCCGCTGGCGGCCATGACCAGGAAATGGTGGACAATACCGTCATCCCCCTCTTCTTCCCATCGCCGGCCCAGGTCGGTGATCGCCAGCCGCCGACCCTGCCAGGCAAAGGCGCGAGGCACTGGTACGCCGTCTGTGTCTATCCAGATCTCCACGTTCGTCGGTTCATCCACAAATCTCACGTTGGACATCCCTCCAGGTATGCCAGTAGCAGGCCCAGCGCCGCGTCAACTGAAGCGGCTTTGTTGCCTGCCCGGTCGTGAGGCCAGACGTACCGCTCGCACCGCTCAACGTCCCGGGCCGAGAGGGCAATGTACACCAGGCCAACCGGTTTTCCCGGCATGCCGCCCCCTGGTCCGACGATGCCCGTCACAGCCAGGGCCACGTCGGCCATTAGCAGGCACCGCGCGCCGCGTGCCATCTCCAGGGCCGTCTGTTCGCTCACCGCGCCGTCGTCGCGCAGCGTATCGTGGCCCACGCCCAGCACCCGCTCCTTAGCGTCGTTGGCATAGGCCACCACCCCGCCGATGAAATACTCCGAACTGCCCGCTACGTTCGTGATACGGTGGCCGATCAACCCGCCGGTGCAGGACTCGGCCAGGGCCAGCGTGAGGCCCCGCTTGGCGAGCAACTGGCCGACTCTTTGCTCCACGACGCGTTCGCTGGCTTGATTCATCTACGATACCTCCACTTGAGTTGCCCTCATTGTCCAGCCAGCCGTATTGTACTCCCAAAGTTGGGCAGGGTCAAGGGTAGGCAAAGACAACGAGGCCCTCAGCGCATCGTCTGAGAGGCCTCGTTGTGTAGGGGGAGTAAGGCTTACCATTAAGACGACGAAAGGCGAGAAAGAGTTCCCGCCTCCGTGCTAATATTCCCGCAAAAAATCGCCACCGGGCCACCCCCTCATCAACGCCCAGAAGACAGACTACCCGCTAGCTCGAGGACGAAACAGCAAGAACAACCCCAGCAAGGCCGCGCCCAGCAGCGGGCTCAGGCACCACAACCCCGTTGGCGACTTTGACTTGGACGTGGGGGGGTTGTCCTCAGGCTCCCGACGGGTGGCTGCCGCCTGAGGTGTACCGGTCAGTTGGGGCAACGGCGTCAGCGCAGTGGTCTCAGGGGTCTCCATTGGTACGAGCGTGGCGCGGGTGACGCCCTCGCGTGACGGCGCGCCAATGTACGCCCGCCACTCGTCCTCCAGACCATCCACGTCAAAACCCAACACCTCCCTGAAGCCGTCGTCCTGATGTGCCCCTACAGCAAAGACCTCCAGCAGTTGGGCCATAACCTTGTTGCCATAGACCTCGAAAATGAACTCGATGACGCTGTTGCTCTCGGCGTACGAAAGAATCGCCTGATCGTAATCCTGGGGAAAGTTGCTGGCCAGCGAGCGGATGGACAAAAGACTGTTGTTTTCGACAGCCTCCTGCAACGCCACACTTTCGTCATCGGTCATGGAGCCTTCATAGTGCATGGCCAGTCCCTCCTCCATCCAATGTGGCAACTTGCCAAAAGGCGGCTCCATCATCTGAGCGAGGACGGCGTGGGTCAGTTCATGCGGCACGACCCGCAAGCCATAGTCCAGATTGTCTGGCGCGACGCCCAGGGCAATGACGGCATAATCGGTGAACGACGTGCCACCTACCCATTCGTGAGAGCCCTCGCCCAGGGCAACGCGCAGGTCGTCATATGTGCCGTAGACAAAGACCTTGACCTGATTCTCAACTTGCACTCCCAGCTCGGCCGAGATCTGATCCAGCGCCTGGACTGCCCGCTCGAACAGAGCACTGCCCAGGCTGTCGTCCCCTTTGTACCAATACAAAGCAACAGCCTCGTTGTCCAACACTTGCCAAGGATGTCTATCGTCCATGTAGACGAACGTGACCGGCTCGGTCTTCACCTGGTTGCCCGCAGCGTCCTGTATCTCCCACCAGTACTTGACCGTCACGCCAGGGGGGCGATAAGTATCTTCGGCCATCTCATCCCACGTTACCTCGACCGACACCGACTGGCCAGGCTCAAACTCAGATTCGTCTCGCTGCCGCCCCGACTCGCCACTGATGCGGGCAGCCAGAATCACCTCGGTGATGTCGGTGTCAGAACTGGCTTCCAGATTGAAAGTGATGTGATCGCGAAAGGCATAATCGTAAGCATTGCGCACCACCTGAATGCCGCCCTGTGCCCCACATGGCGAGGCCAGCATCAGACTCAGAAGGACAAGAGACCCTATCAGTCCCAGTCGCCACGCTTTGGTCATGACTATCTCTCCCTTGATCCGCGCGAGCTAGCGCGAGAATGAAGCCGATTATATCATTGCCTACCAGTCTTGGCAATCGCTGGCTATTTGCCTGGTGAGCCGAAAGGACGTATAATGTCAAGTTGGGCAGGACGAGCAAGAACATCGAGAGGAGAAAAGGAGACCATGCTCACGCGGATGTCTAGTGCGCGAGAACTGGCCGCAAGAGCCCATGAGATAGGGGCTTCGGTCTTGCGCGGCCAACTGGCGCGCCACAACTCAGATTGGATCGTCGATGACACGCCGTTGGCAAAGTGGTTGGCCGAGTTCGAAGGACGGCAAGTTTTTCTCATTGCCATCGCCTCCGATGCCAGGTCGGAGCCAAATGTCGTCAAGCGCACCTGCCGCACCTGCGGCCGGGATTATGAGGGCACCGAGTGCCCCTACTGCCGCGAAGCGCGAATTCGCCTGCGAGGACGATGAGCAACGCATTCGGGGGAAAATGCTGACGGACATGATGGCAGACAACGGAGGTGCAACGTGGCAATTGACATCAGGCTGGCCAGGCTTTCAGTGAATCATATAGCCTAGAGACAAGCGCTACTTTTTCTGGGTGGGGACAATGCAGGAAATTGAACGTCGAATATTGAACGCGATCGATGCTGAGAGCCTGCTGGCTACTCTGGCCGATTTGATCGCCATCCGCAGTCTGGGAGGACAGGAGACACCGGCGCAAGAGTACGTGGCCGAGTTCATGGATCGGCTGGGTATGGAGGTGGATGTCTGGGAATTGAATCTCGACGCCCTGCGCCAGCACCCTGCCTTCAGCATGGAGATCGAACGACCTGGTGCGCTCGGTGTGGTAGGCGCAATGGGTGAGGACTGCGGCGGACAGAGTCTCATCCTCAACGGCCACGTAGATGTCGTACCGGCCGGCGATGAAGCCCGGTGGCACCACCCACCCTGGCAGGCCACCGTCACCGACGGGCGCGTCTATGGGCGAGGGGCGTGTGACATGAAGGGCGGGTTGGTCTGCGCCCTGTACGCTGCCAAAGCGATCCGCGACGCAGGCGTGCGACTCCGGGGACGACTCCTCATCGAGTCGGTCGTCGGCGAGGAGGATGGCGGTGTGGGCACGCTGGCCGCAGTGCTACGCGGCTATCGCGCCGACGGTGCAGTGGTGGTCGAGCCGACCGAGCTGGCCGTTGCCCCGGCGCAGGCAGGTGCGCTCTCCTTCCGCGTGACGGTCCCAGGCCACTCGGCCCATGGCTGTGTCCGCGAGGAGGGCGTCAGCGCCATCGAAAAGTTCTTCCCCGTCCAGCAGGCACTCATGGATCTGGAACGAGCGCGCAATCAGGCCGCCGTGCATCCGCTATACGCTCGCTACCGGCTGCCCTATGCCCTGTGCATCGGCCGGCTAGAGGCCGGCGACTGGGCCTCGTCGGTCGCGGAGTGGCTCGTCTTCCAGGGTCGCTATGGCGTCGCGCCTGGTGAGAACGTGACTGAGGCCCGTCGCCAATTTGAGGAGGCTGTGACCCAGGCCGTCCAAGCCGATCCCTGGCTGCGCGAGCATCCACCAACGGTCGAGTGGTGGGGCGGCCAGTTCGCCCCTGCCAGCATCCCCACCGATCATCCTCTGGTAGAGACCCTCACAACGGCATTTGCCAAGGCTACCGGCGCGCCAGCCCGCGTCGAGGGCATGACCTACGGCGCCGACATGCGGCTCCTGGTCAACGAAGGGCAAACGCCAACCGTGCTCTTTGGCCCTGGTGACGTGCGCTGTTCGCATCGCCCAGACGAGTTTGTGCCAGCGGATGATCTGCTGGCTGCAACACAGACGCTGGCGTTGGCCACAGTAAGGGTTTGTGGAGGTGTATGGTGAAATCCCCTTGGCTGCGACTCATCGAAGCGACCGCTGTATTACTCTTTGTCCTGCAGGCCACGCGGACGCTCTTCTCGACGCTATTTGGCGTGATTTATGACGCAGTCTTTGCGGGGCCGTTCACGCCGATCGTCGCCCTGATCGGCCTGCTGGTGCTACTGGCCTACCTCTCCCCACTGGCTGCCCCCCGCGACACCGACCGGGTGCGGCTGACGTTGCTGGCCGCCGTTGCCGTTGCCGCCGTTGCCCGCGTGCCGATGGCGATCAACCATCATCCGGTGCGGCTATACAGCAGTATCGTCGTCGTCGCTGCGGGCGGTGTCTACCTGGCGGCCCTGCTGCGCCACGCGCCCGGGCATTTCGCGCGAGCCGCCGTCCTGGCCCTGTTCACCGATCAGCTCTTGCGCGTCCTGGGGAACACCTGGGACGTCTCCATGCGCCCCGTGTGGATCGTTCCCCAGATTCTCCTCTCTGCCGGGGTTATCATGTTGGCCCACCACCTGTCGCGACCAGAGGTGGCCTATTACGAGATCGGAGGGACGACCGGCGTGCGGGTCGGATTGCTGGGAGCACTGGCCTGGGCGGGGTTCCTGTTCGTCGAGACGTCGCTGCTGTCGTTGCCCAACGCATTGGCTCGCTGGAGCGAGGGGAGCTACGCCATCCTGGCACCTCTGCTCCTCGGCGTGACATTGCTGGCGGTCATGCCCAGCCTGCGAGAAGGGATCGTCCGCGCCGCCGGCGGCGATGCGATCCACGCCCGATTGTGGGGTCTGGTGCTGCTCCTCGTCTCGCTGGTCGGTTTGGTGGCTGGGCGCCGGCTGCCGGGTGCGCTGGCGGTCGTCGCCTTGCTGGCAGCGCAGGCAGCGCTGATCTTGGCACTGCCGCACCTGCTGATCCTTCGTACCGACGGGGCCTCAGAACGGATTGGACTCTGGCTGGCCGTCGGGGGGCTGTTCTTCTTGCTTCTCAACTTTGCCTACGCATTCACCTTCACCTATCCCTACACGATTGAGGCGTTCAAAGGAATGGGCCTGCCGGTTCTGCTCCTTGCCGCACTGCTGGCGACGCTCCCGGCGCTGGTGCGACCCATTTCATTCAGCGGGGCCGCTGAGACAGAGGGCACGGGTTGGGTGGCCTGGGCAGTGGCCGTGCTGGCATTGGTGACAGTGACGGCGGCAGCAGCGCGGCCCCATCGCGTCACACCACGGCTGGCTGGCAATGCGGTCCGCGTGGGGACGTACAACATCCACTACGGCTACAACGGACCCTGGCGCTACACCCTGGAAGAACAGGCCCGCACCATCGAGGCCAGTGGTGCCGATGTGGTTGCCCTGCAAGAGGTGGATACCGGGCGCATCACTTCCTACGGCGTGGACACCGCCCTCTGGCTCAGCCGTCGCCTGGACATGGAAGTCGTCTACCTGCCAACCCTCGAGCAGTTGAGCGGCATTGCCCTCCTGTCACGTTTCCCTATCGAGGCAAGCCAGACCCGCCTGCTGACCAGTCAACTGGAGCAAACCGGCATCATTCGCGTTCGCCTGCAGGTAGGGGACCGCGCGCTGGATGCCTACGCCGTCTGGATGGGTCTTTCGCCCGAGGAACGAGCGGGGCAACTGACCGACGCGCTGGCCTTCATCGCCGAGGCCGACACAGTCACGCCAGCCGTCTGGGGCGGCGATTTCAATTCGCAACCCGACTCGCCCGTTCACGCGCGCATCACGGCGGCAGGTTTCCTGGATCCTTTTACTGAGCTGGGTCTGGAGCCCGCGCCCACCGATCCCGCCGACGCACCTCAGAAACGGATTGACTTTGTCTGGCTGCGCGGCCTCGCGCCGGTGGACGGCGAAGTGGTGAACTCGCTGGCTTCCGATCACCGCATGGTGGTCGTCGAGGGGCGATTCAATCGCTAAAGCTGGGCGTTGACACCAAGAAGGATAGGGGGTAAAATACCTATAGGAGAGGCCTCATCGCCACGAGTGGAGAAGAATGGATGAGCAACAAACAGCCACCGAGAGTCTATTTGGATGTATGCGCCCTCTCCCGCCCATTCGACGATCAAGATCAAGTGCGAATCCGTCTGGAGACCAGCGCTGTCGACCTGATATTGAGCCATGCTCGTAGCGGTGACTTGCAGCTCGTTGTGTCACGTGTTCACGATGTAGAGATAGCAGCTATCTCCCATATGGAAGAGCGCCGTCAACTGGAGCTAATGCTAGAACAGATCGGTGTGAGACCTACCCTCGACCTGGCACGAGCTAGACAGAGGGCTGAAGCACTGGTAGCCCAAAACGTCGGTGTAGCTGATGCAGCGCATCTGGCCTTTGCTGAACAAGCCAGCGCAGACTTTGTAACATACGACGATCGTCTGCTGCACCAGTGTCGCCGCATTGGCCTCAAGGTGTGGTTTGGCACACCTCCGACCTATTGCGACAAGGAGAATCTGCGATGACAACTGTTCGCTATTTGGCAGAGGACGAATTGATTCGCCGCGCTATTGAAGTATTGATGACTCACCTGGGGCCTATGGAAACCGCTCGATTCCTAAGTCTGCCTCAAGCACGTCGAAACGAGTCGGTTCGACGGCATCGTCTCTGGCAGGAGAGCCTGGACAAAGAGCAGTTCTTTGACCAAATATTTGGCCCTTTGGAAGAGAGAGTCGTTTCGGCGTGACAATAGGTCTATTCAGCAGAGTGCCAACTGCTTGCCGCAAGATATGCAAGTTGGCGCTTTTTGCGTGAGGCTCGCACAATGGACAAACTGATCATCACCGTTGCCCCCACAGGCAACGTGCCAACCAAGGACATGAACCCCCACCTGCCGGCGACGCCGGAGGAGATTGCCGAGACGGCCGTTCGCTGCCGCGAAGCGGGTGCCAGCCTGATCCACGTCCACGCCCGCAACGCGGAGGGCAGGCCGACGCTGGACCCTGACATATTTGCCCGTATCTACCACTCGATCGCCGAGCGCACCGATCTCATCGTGCAAATCTCCACCGGCGGGCGGGCCAGCATGGACACACAAGCGCGAGCAGCGGCGGTGTGTCGCCTCCAACCGGAGATGGCCTCCTTAACTACCGGCTCGATGAACTTCCCCGACCGCATCTATGCCAACCCCTTCGACGTCGTCGAATACCTGGCAGCGGCCATGAAGGAGGCAAACACCAAGCCCGAGATGGAGATCTTTGAGCCAGGGATGATCGCCAACGCACTGGTGCTCGCAGACAAGGGCCTGGCGACGCCACCACTACACTTTGACTTTGTGCTGGGCAGCCGGGGCTCGCTGCCTGCCTCGCCCAAAAACCTACTCTTTCTCAGCGAATCTATCCCCCCCGGCTCAACCTGGACCGTGGCCGCGGTCGGGCGATGGCAACTGCCCATGGCCGTGCTGGCCATTGTCATAGGCGGCCACGTGCGCGTGGGATTGGAAGACAACATCTATTACCGAAAAGGAGAACTGGCCACCAACGAGCAGCTCGTCGCCCGCGTGGCGCGCATCGCTGCCGAGTTGGGCCGGCCGGTGGCCACGCCAGACGAGGCGCGGAAAATCTTGAGTCTGACTGGGAGGGACAGATGACCGGACACGTTCTCTACCGCCGACTGGGCCACGACTATCCCACCGTCCAGCGCGGCGAAGGCGCTTACCTTTACGATACGGCAGGTCGTCGCTATCTCGACGCTGCGGGCGGCGCGCTGGTGGCCAACATCGGCCACGGCGTGGCGGAAGTCGCCGAGGCGATGGCTGCCCAGGCACAGCGGGTAGCCTTTGCTCACGGCACGCAATTCACCAGCGAGCCACTGGAGGCCTACGCCGCCGCGCTAGGTGAGGTCTCGCCCATTCCCGATCCGTGGCTCTACCTCGTATCCGGCGGCTCTGAAGCGGTAGAAACAGCGCTCAAGTTGGCCAGACAAACCTGCGTGGCGCGAGGGGAGCCTGGTCGCTACAAAATCATCGCCCGCTGGAGCGGCTACCACGGTGCGACGCTGGGCGCGCTGTCGGCCTCGGGGCGAACGCCGCTGCGGCGGCCCTATGCACCCCTGCTGATCGACGTGCCGCACATTCCCCCGGCTTTCTGTTACCGCTGCCCTCTCAGCAAAACCTATCCCTCGTGCGGGGCAGCCTGCGCCGATGCGCTAGAAGCTGAGATCTTGCGCCAGGGGCCAGAGACAGTGGCTGCCTTCATCGCCGAGCCGGTGGTGGGCGCCACCCTGGCTGCCGCCGTCCCGCCGCCAGAATACTGGCCCCGCGTGCGAGAGACCTGCGACCGCCACGGCGTGTTGCTCATCGCCGACGAGGTGATGACCGGCCTGGGGCGGACAGGTCGTTGGTTCGCCATAGATCACTGGGCCGTAACGCCCGACATCCTGGTGACGGCCAAGGGAGCCAGCGGCGGCTACTTTCCGCTGGGGCTGGTGCTAGTCAAGGGTGAGTTGGTAGAGGCGATCCGGGGTGGTCCGGGCAATTTCGCACATGGCTTCACCTACGCCAACGGCGTGATGGGTGCGGCAGTAGGGCTGGCGGTGTTGCGCTACTTGCAGGCCCACGATCTGATCGCCGCCAGTGCGCGCATGGGGGAAGACCTGTTGCACAAGCTGGCATCGCTGCGTGAGCTGCCAGCCGTGGGGGACGTGCGAGGCCTGGGACTGATGGCCGGTGTTGAGTTGGTTGCCGACAAGGCCAGCAAACACCCGTTTCCGCGGTCACAAAGGATCGCCGAGCGGGTCCAGGCAGCGGCCATGGCGCGTGGCATGATCGTCTATTACGGCACCGGTCTGGCCGACAGCGTAGACGGCGACGCCGTTCTTCTCGGCCCGCCGTTCATCGTCACTGAGACACAAATTGACGACATCGTGGCCGTGCTGGGCGAGGCAATCGCCGGGGCGACAGTCTGATCCGCGGAAGAGCAGTCCTCAACTATGGATTGAAGAATGCCAGTAGCAATTCGTTGAACTCGGTAGCGCGCTCCAATTGAGGACAGTGACCACAGCCAGGAAAGATGTGGACGCGGGCGTTGGGCAGCAATCGCCGACCAATTTCTGCTTGCTCAGGCGGCACCAGCCGGTCGCGTCCGCCCCAGACGATAAGGGTGGACGTGATGAGCGTGGACAATTCCTCGTGCAGCGGCCTGAGGATGCTTGCTTTGATGCCGCCCAGACTTACGCCCACACGTGCCACATCGTGGAGCATCTCGGACGCGCCGGGCAACACAGCCAGCGCGCGGACGCGATCCAACCAATCAGCGGTGAGCCACGAACTGTCGCCGTGGATGAAGCGACGGTGAAACATCTCCAGCTTGCGCCGGTCAGGGCGGGCGAGCCAGCGGCCCAGCAGGGGGAGAGGAATTAGCCGAAAGATCCAATGAACCTGGCGGCCGAACCCGGCCGGGCTGACCAGAACCAGGCGATCCACAGCCTCGGGGAACTGGAGGGAGAACTGCATCGCGATCAGCCCGCCCAGCGAGTTGCCGACGACGTGTGCTCTGGGAACCTCTACCGCCTGCAGGAAGCGCCGTAGAAAGCCCGTGGCCAGGGACAACGAAAGCATCTCTGGCAGTCGCTCCGACTGCCCAAAGCCCGGCAGATCGAGCACATAGACGCGATGGTGTGCTGCCAGCGCTGCCACGTTCCGCACCCACCACTCCACCGACGCGCCAAAGCCGTGCACCAGCAGCACCGGTGCCCCATTCTCTCCGGAGTGCCAGTAGCGGATGCGAACGCCGTCAACGTGGAGGTATTGGTCTTTCATGACACCTGGTCTATTCGCTCCGTTCCACCTGTACAATCTCTACGGTGGATCTTTGCCCATCGAAACTCCACCACACGCCTTCGCAGGAGCCACTTCCCCTTTTTACTCTACTACGCCCTCCATCAGCCAACGAACAGCATTGGTACCGAACTGGTTTTGTGCCTCCCACGGCATGAGATAGATCGGGAAGCCAATAAAGAGGGTCTTGCCGCCGGTGAACTCGTCGCCGTCCACAGCAACGACCGCTTCTCCGGCAAACTCGCTGCCCGGGCCGCGCACAAAGACAACCGTCTCCGCGTCTTCCCCCAGCCGGTAGGGGCTGTAATCCGTGTCGGCCGTAAATCGCTGCAGGGTAATGACCTGATCCGCCTCAAAACCCTCAACCAGAGGATGGTCGGCCTGCGCCACCTGGATATCCAGCAGCAGACCGCCTTCGCTCTCCTCAGGATCGCCGATAAAAGCCCCAGCCAGGATCACCCGCCCGCCGTCGGCCAGGTAGGCGCCGATGGTCAAAAGATCGTTCGGGGCAGGCGTCGTTTCTTCTTCCTGGTAATCGCCGGTGCACCAGATGACGGCGTCGTAGGATTGCATCTGCTCCAGCGTGACTTCTCCATCCCACAAGGTGGACCACACGGTGGCCGGGTAGCCTGCCTCAATGGACATGGTCTGGAAGTCATAGGCACTCGTCCACGACTCGTAGACACCGGTGCCATTGTCATCGGCCACGACGAGAATACCACCTTCGGCGGCGGAGGTGGGTGTAGGCGTGGGGTGAGAATCGTCTTCGGGAGTGGGCGTCGGCGTGAGTTCCTCTTCGGACGGCTCGTACTCAGTAGGACACAGCGCCAGGCTGATCGTCGCCGGGTCGCCGCTGCGATCCTCGTCCATCAGGCAGTGGGTGAAATCGCCAAGAGTCAGTCGTTGGATGGTGGTGTTCAAGCCCTCCTCACCGAAGGCCAGCACGATGACGACCTGGCGCCCGTCTTCTTCGTTGTGGTAGAACAGCGCGACTTCTTTAGCGTCCACTTGGCCTACGCCAGCGACGTTGATCCAGTCGCGCAGAGGTTTTTCTGTCGGCGTGGGCGAGGCCTGGCCTGAGTCCTGCCGAATGGATTCTGGCGTGGGCATCGGTGTGGCGGTGTAGCGCGGCGTAGGCGTAGGAGTCGCTCTCTTTTGTTCCGCCGTCTCCAGTGTGAAGGAAATGTCCCGACTGGCCAGAATCCCACTGACTTCCGGCGAGAACTCGATGCCCTCGTAGAACCCAACAAAGAGCGTGTCGCGGCCAGCTCGCGGTTCAGTTTGCCAACGCAGGGTTCTGTCCACCGACTCGAATGCCGACTGAAGGACGTAGCCCTGGTCAATCATGTCTGCCGACAAGGCGGCTTCACCTGGCTCGCCTGCCAGCGGAACCAGATCCACCTCATCGCCAAAGAAGTGGGGAAAGTCGGTCAGTCCAAAAGTGCGCTCCGCACCAGCCAAAAAGTCGGCGATGTTGGCGATCAGCCGGTTGTTGTCGGCGCTGCTGTTGTACGGCTCGGTCATAAAGGTGAAATCCGAGACAGCCAGCACGTGGCCATCGCCGCCTAGACTCATCGTCGTCAAACCGCCAGTCTGCTCGCTGAGGGAAGAAGTCGTGCGTTCGTCGGCGGTGATGACCGCCTCTTCGCCAGCAGCGACCGAGTGAGCGGCATAAAAAACAACCTCGTTCAGGCCAGCGGTCAGCCGACTTTCTGCAAAGTCTCTCAGAATGACATATTGGTAGTTGCCAGCGTTCTGTGTCGTGTTGTAGATATAGTCGTCCGCAAAGGCCAGACCAAAGCGAGAGGCCAGGCTGTTGATGGCCGCCACGTCGGTGGTAGGTACGGTGAATTGATAACCGGCCTCGTCGTACACAGTGCTGAGGGCATAACGGCTGGGATCAGTCACGAGCAGGACTCGGCCGCCCTGCCCGACAAAGCGCTCTACGGCTTCGCTCTCCCGGGGATAGAAGGGTTCGTGGGGAGCAATGACGACCAACGCAGTAGCATCGTGCAAAAAGTCAGGCAGGTGGTCGCCGGGTGTGAGCGACACAGCTTCCAGGCCGCGTGTGGTAAGCCGGGCCAGCAGCACGTTCAGATCGACATCGTCCACTGTGTTACCGTGAGCATGGTCCACGATGACTCGGCCTTTGCCCTGCTGGACGTCCACGTCGGTAAAGGTAGTCAAGGCCACAGTAGGCACAGTCACGGCAGCGTAATCTGGCCGGTTCACAGACTGGGGAACGTAGAGACGACGGTAGTAATAGCCAACTCGCAGCACAGTAGGCAAGACGAGCAACGCCAGAAAGAGAAGGACACGGCCAAGAGGCTTGAGCAGCGTGCGGGACACAGGCTTCATAGTCACGGCCTCCTCTTCTCAGGCTCGATGTACAGGTAGTAGAGACCTTGGCGCCAGGCGGGATCGCCGCGAGCCTGTAGCGCCTCTAGGCGACCGAAAGGTCCCTCGTCTGCTGCCGGCAACTCGTCGCCGTAGACTAGGCTGGCCACGTCCGCCACCTGGTAATGGGCCAGGTGGGCCAGGCCGGCCGCTTTCTGCACCGCTTCGCTATTGGCGCCCAGTTCGTCTATCAACCCCAGCTGTAGCGCCTGCAGGCCCAAAAAGACCTCACCGCTGGAGAGGGTTTCGCGATCAACGCGCAGTTTGGCCTCCCGTTGGGCAAAGACGGCTTCCAGAAACCCCAGCTTGGTCAACTCGATCTGCCGCATAAAGTCTCCCCGGGAGCCTCCGGAGAACTTGAAGGGGCCCGTAGACACATAGTCCTCGTCTGCAAAGCGCTGGTAGTCGGTGGACGGCAGGAAACTGACGACGCCAATGTTGCCCACGGTAGAAGCTGGCTTGGCAAAGATATAATCGCCCGCAGAGGCCATGTAATAACCACCGCTGGCCGCCACATTGTCTATGGTGATGACCAATGGCTTGACCTGGCGCAACTCTAACAACCGGTAGTAAAGCTCTTCGGTGGCCGTCACTTCGCCGCCCGGGCTGTCGATCTCCAGCACCACCGCGCGAATGTTGGGCTCGTCCCGGGCGCGATCCAGCAGCGCGCGTAAGCCGGTGACGCTTCCACTGTCAATGATACTTTCGAAGCGGATGATCCCCACCCGAGGCGCTGGCACCAGCACGGCGGCCAGAATGATGCCAACCAGGAGGGGAAAGACGAGCCAGAGGACAAAACGAGCCAGTCCCTGAATCGGTGAGGGCAAAGAGGGATCGTTCATGGCGCTTATCCTTTCTGTCCTGACAACGACGCACCGGGGCAGGCACAGAGCTTCTTTCAACAGCACGTACCATTATACTCGCAAAGCAAAAGAAAGACAAAACTTTTTCTTGTCAAGTCACCAAATCTGTGCTAAACTTGCGTTAGCATAGATCGTCCTCTCGGCGAGAGTAAGATAAGCCAATGAAACTGAGATTGCCGGCGACAGCAAAAGACATCCGTGCTTTCCTTGCCTCTCTAGATTGGGAGACCCTGGTTCAGCAGGTGGAGCACGAAATGCAAGCGCAAGTGGCCATCGTCGGCCCCGTCAACGCTGGCAAGTCCACCCTGTTCAACGCCCTCAAAGGCACCCAGATTTCGCCCGTAAGCGCCGTGCCAGGCACCACACGGAGGCTGGTACAGGAACGCCTGGGGCCGTTTTTGCTGGTGGATACGCCAGGCTTTGGCAAAATAGACGGGGTGGATCTGGCTCGGATCGCGTTCCGCAGCGTAGAGCCATCCAATCTCGTCATCCTGCTGCTTGACGGTGCAGCCGGCCTGCGGCAGACCGATCGGGACCTCTACCGCAAACTTGTTGACACGAAGCGACCGCTGATAGTTGTGCTCAACAAGATAGACCTGCTGGACAAGACGGATCTGCCCCACGTCCTAGCAAACCTGGAAGGCAAATTGGGTGCTGATGTCATCCCCATCTCGGCCAAAAAGGAGACCGGTTTGGCGAATCGGCTCTTTCCCCGTATCATCGAATCCCACCCGCCACTGGCTGTATCGTTGGGTCGAGCCCTGCCCGCCTACCGGCGTCAGGCAGCGCGGCGACTGGTACGCAACGCTTCGACCTTCAACGCCCTGGTGGGTGCAGAACCGGTGCCAGGGCTCGATATCCCCCTGCTGTTGAGCATCCAGGTCCGGCTGGTGCTGCGGCTGGCGGCGATCTATGGCAGAGCTATGACAACTCGCAGTGCCAAGGAGCTAATCAGCACCATTACCGGTGGCATGGCCTTCCGTTACCTGGCAGCCGAGGTTGCCAGACCGCTGCCCGGTGTGGGTTGGCTCGTCTCTGGAGCGGTCGCCGCAGCTGGCACCTGGACGATTGGCCAGGTAGCTATTCGCTATTTTGACAGCGAACGGAGCTTGACACCCCGGCAAATGAAACGGCTTTACCGGCGACTCTTGCACCGGCGTGGCGTTCAGGACGCCTGAAACCTTATGGGTTGGATAGAAGCGATTAACGGACTGCTCTGGCTGGTTAGCCTGGCTATCGTCTTCCTACTGGCCCACGCAGTCTACCGGCAACAGAAAGGCACAGCAGAGAGGCTGCTCCTGTGCATGGTAACGGCTCTGTCGCTTTCCATCTTCCGCCACGTCCTGGAGGCCGCTTTCAGAGCGTTAGAATCGGTCTCACCTCTCATGGCAAACCTCGGCCTAAAGGACTTTTTCCATAATCTCTGGCCGGTGGACATTGCTGCCCTGGTTATCTTTGCCGGCCTGAGCCTCCACTTTGCGCAGGTGTTCCCCTGGTTCAGTCCGCTGCTCCAACGCTGGCCCCGCCTACCCTATCTCATCTATACTCCGGCCCTGGTGCTGGCCGGGATGATGTTGACCCGCCTGTGGTTGTCGGACACGGCCTACCGCACTTTCTGGCGCCTGGGCAACATGAGCGACGACGCACCTCAACTGATCTTTGTCGTAGCGTTGATGTTGTCAAGCTTGCTCCGTTGGGTGTACGTGACTCTATCTACCAGGAGCAAGTTGGTGCGACAACGGATGATAGGGCTTCTTGGAGGCACCTCTGTTGCCGCGCTTGTCGCCGTTGCCACCGATTTCGTGCCTGACATCCTGGGGCTTCCCGTGATAGCGGGAAACGTGCCTGGTCTGCGACAACTGCCCCCCCTGATCTTTTTTGTCTCTTTCGCGTGGGCTATCCAACGCCACCAAATCCTGGATGTGCGCCTGGTGATGAGTCGCAGCCTGGTGTACACATTGCTCACTGGCGCTCTGATGTTGTTGTATACTCTCGTGACACTTACTGCCATGATACTTTTGCAGCACGGGATGGATGGCCCTGTGAACCTGGCCGCGCCGTTGCTGGCCACTGTTGTCATAGTTGTTGTGGCTATTCCCCTGCGCGACGCCGTCCAACGGCGGATGGATCGCCTCTTTTTCGGCCAGGCTCATGACTACCGTGAGGTCTTGCGCGAGCACAGCCGCCAGCTTACGGTCCCGATGTCTCCTGCAGCCCTGATGGATGAGATCCTGGATCGCGTCGAGACGAACCTTCACCCTCGGGGCGTGGCAATCGCCTTGCAGGAGGAGGAGACTTTTGTTGTGAGAGCTGCAAGGGGCCATACAGCGGGAACTGAGTTAGGCACCTCACTCACCCTGTCAAAGCCTACTGTGAAACGCTTGCTGGCCGAAGGAGAGCCGATCGCTCTACAGCCAGACGGAATAGGCCTGGAGCGAACGAAGAGTGAGGCGCTTCACCTGGCGCACAAACTGCAGGGTATGTCGCTTATCGTGCCTTTCGTAGCGCAAGAAGCGTTGCTCGGCTGGATGGGATTGTGGCCCCGGCAGAATGACTTGCCCTACACGCTGCGTCAGCGCCAATTCCTGGCCACCCTGATCAATCAGAGCTGTGTAGCTCTGCAGAATGCCGACCTATACGAGAGGATGAAACGCAAGGCCTCCGAGTTGGCCGCGCTTAACGCTATTTCCACGGCGATTACCTCCACCTTGGATCTAGATAGAGTATTACAAACCATTACCGACTCGGTAATGCGCGTCGTCGGTTGCCAGAAAATCGCCATCTACGTCCTGGACCACACGCGACAGGTGGTAAACCTGGCAATGGGACAGGGTCTGAGCCAGGCGTTTACTCGCGCGTGCCAGGCGATACCATTGGGCGAAGATTTGCGTACGATCACGATTTTCACTGGCCAGTCCCTGACAGTACCGGACATCCAAGGGATGCCTGGTGGCGCCAGCATCAACGAATTCTTGGCCCAGGAATGCATACACGCCATGGCCGGGGTGCCGTTGTGGGGCAAGGAGGGCCCCATCGGCAGTCTGGCAATATATTACACCGCCCCTCATCGCTTCACCGACGACGAGATGGAACTTTTGACCAACCTGGCGACCCAAGCGTCCATCGCTCTGGAAAACGCCCGCCTCTACGCCCTGACTGATCAGGCGCTGGCCCAGCGAGTGGAAGAACTCTCTGCCATCCTCAACTCTGTCCATGAAGGCATCCTCATGATGGACCTGCAAGATCGCATCGTGATGATCAACCCCACCGTCGAAGAGTTGTTGGAGACGCCCCACTTCCAACTCATCGGGCGCAAACTTTTGGAGGTAATGCAGGACGGCCAGGCACGAGAAGCTCGCCCCTTTGACGTGGAAGATGTCTGGCAGATCCCTTCCATGCTCGACCAGGCTGATGGAGCACGGCGCGGCGTGGCCAAAGATGTCGTCGAACTGGCCTACCCCCGCCATCGCTTTCTGGAGCGCGTCATTACGCCTGTGGAGAATGGAACAGGCACGCTTCTGGGACGCATGGTGATCCTGCGAGATATCACTGAGGAAAAAAAAGTGGAACGGATGCGCGAAGATCTGAGCGACATGATCGTCCACGACCTTCGCGCCCCACTGTCCGTCATTATCAGCGGCAGCACGCTATTGCAGGAGGTCGTCACCGACCAAGCAATGGAAGAAAATGCCCTATCGCTGTTGGATATCATCACCACCAGCAGCCAGCGCATGTTGGACCTGGTGAACACGTTGCTGGACATCAGCAGTATGGAATCTGGTAGGCTGGCGCTGGACACAGAGCCCTTTGATTTGCTGGACACAGTACAACAGGTCGTAGAGCAGTTGCAGCCGTTGAGCGTCAGCCATGGTGTTCATCCCACAGTTGCCATTCCTCCCGATTTTCCCTGGGTGTGGGCCGATCGCGAACGGATCATCAGGGTGCTCACCAACTTGCTGGACAACGCCATCAAATTCACGCCAGCGGGCGGCCGGGTGCAGATCTC
>Ga0180438_10000263_pt1 | contig 108184 bp, 96 predicted proteins | sample SS_ome_12_FD_132455 | JGI IMG/M metagenome (GOLD analysis project Ga0180438, IMG submission 132455) | Hypersaline lake sediment archaeal communities from the Salton Sea, California, USA - SS_3_D_2 metaG | ecosystem: Environmental > Aquatic > Non-marine Saline and Alkaline > Hypersaline >... | reverse complement strand
CATGGGCATAAATTAGGTTTTATTACTCGGCAAATTCATCGATCAAGGGTAAAAAATGTCGACAATAAGAGGAGTAAATTTCTGAGATTTCAAGTGTCGGCAGTTTGTATGAATAATTCAGCTTTATTGACAAAGTGAAGGCAGGTGGTATAATAGGGTGACTTTTTTTTAGAAGAGCTGAGATGATCATAGAAATTGAGAGAATTCCCGAAGAAGGGCTGAAGATTTCCAGAGACTTTGAGTTCGCTTGCGATGAGTTGATCGAGGAAAATACAGTTTTTCTAGAACCCGTTCATGTTGAAGGAACCGCACATCGAGTCGGAGAAGAAGTTTTGATCAAAGGTCGGTTAACCACCCGGCTTAACTTCATCTGCTGCCGGTGTTTGACTCCCTTTGAGTTCCCTGTGGACTCTGAGTTTGACCTGATCTTTCTCCCTGAAGATTTAGAGGATCCCAAAGAGCAGTTAGAAAATGAAGACATGAGCAAGCTTTTCTATCAAAAACGGAGCATTGATTTGGAAAGCATCATCCTCGAGCAGCTCAATTTGACCTTTCCGATGAGACCGCTCTGTTCGGATAAATGCCAGGGACTCTGTCCTGTATGTGGAAACCTTGTGAATGAGGGCTCATGTACTTGTACGAAGAGTGAATCGGATCATCGCCTTGACAAATTAAAGACCTTTTTGAGAGATAAAAGCTAAATGGCAAATCCAAAACGAAGACATTCCCACTCGAGAAAAAAGAAAAGGAGAGCTCACGATGCTCTCGAGGTCCCTTCTTTTTCATTGTGCTCGAACTGCGGGAGCCCGAAGCTACCGCATCGCGCCTGTCCTGAATGCGGCTATTATAAGGGACGCCAAGTGATCGAAGGAACAGAAGAATAAATCAGAGGTTGGAATGAGAGTTGCAGTCGATGCCATGGGGGGCGACTTCGGGCCGAGAGTCACTGTCGAGGGTGCATTGAAAGCCTCTCGGGAGCTGGATATCGAAATACTCCTCGTTGGCGTTGAAAATCTTATCAAAAAAGAGTTTGATAAACTCAATCACGAAAACACACGGATTACCATCGTCAATGCGGCAGAGTCTATCGGGATGAGCGAAGGGATACTTTCTTTTAGACGAAAGAAAAAGTCCTCTATCCGCGTGGGCACGCAACTGGTCAAGGAAAAAAAAGCAGCGGCATTTGTGAGCACGGGAAACACAGCCGCCGTTGTGTACTTATCCAAAAAAGTCATGGGAGCGCTGAAAGGCGTTGACCGCCCGGCGCTATCTCTCCTCGTGCCCACTTTGACAAGCCTGACCCTGCTCATCGATGTCGGGGCCAACGTGAATTGCAGGCCGCATCATCTCGAGCAGTTTGCGGTCATGGGCAGGATTTTTATGGAGAGCATTATGGGCATCAAAGATCCGCGTGTGGCTTTGATGAGCATAGGCGAAGAGAGAACTAAGGGAAACGATTTGACCAAGGAAGTGCATAAACGGCTGGAGGCTTCCAGCATGAATTTCATCGGAAACGTGGAGGGGAAGGATATTTATTCGGGCAAGGCGGATGTGATCGTGAGCGATGGATTCACTGGAAATATTGCTCTGAAAGTGAGTGAGGGAGCGGTGGATACGCTGTTCAACTTCGCCCGAACAGAAGTTATGAAAAATTTTTGGGCCAAGATTGGCTTTCTGCTTATGAAGCGGAACCTGAAGAAGCTCTATAAACGGGTTCATTACTCGGAATACGGAGGAGCCCAACTTCTCGGGATCAATGGGGTCTGCGTGATAGGGCACGGCCGTTCTAACGCCGTGGCTGTGAAGAACGCTATCAAGTTAGCCAAAGACTTTGTAGACAATAAGGTGCAGGATAGAATTCAAAAGGAGATTAGCGTGTTTTCCGAAGGGCTTGAAAGGATGAGAGCTTAAGATGGAATTTGACGGAAGAGTCTCCTTGGTCACAGGAGCTTCTCAGGGAATCGGCGAAGCTATCGCTCTATCTCTTGCACAAGAAGGGGCGGAGGTCGTCTTGGTTGATATCCAGGAAGAAAAGCTGGAGGAAGTCGTTGCCAAAATTCAGTCTTTGGGAGGCCGGGCAGCCGCGTATTGTGTTGATGTGTGTCGCTTTGACCAGGTAACTGAAGCAGTCGAGACAATCCTCGAGAAGCATACGAAAATCGATCATCTCATCAATAATGCTGGTATTACGAAAGATAATTTACTCATGCGTATGAAAGAAGAAGAGTGGGACGCTGTTATTGCTGTGAATTTAAAAGGCGTCTTTAATTTTACCAAAGCGGTCATACGCTCTATGGTTTCCAATAGGTATGGCCGAATCGTGAATATTTCCTCGGTTGTTGGCCTCATGGGGAACGTAGGCCAGTCCAACTACTCCGCATCCAAAGCGGGCGTAGTCGGATTCACCAAATCACTGGCCAGAGAAGTGGCCCCCAGAGGGATTACCGTAAACGCCGTGGCTCCGGGCTACATTGCAACCCCTATGACGGATGCCCTGCCTGAATCGATCACGAAAATGTTCGTGGATCTCATTCCGATGAAAAGGTTCGGTTCTCCAGAGGACGTGGCGCGGACAGTGAAATTTCTGCTCTCCAATGATTCGTCCTACATCACTGGCCAGGTTATCGGTGTTAACGGGGGAATGTTAATGTAAAGGGCACCAAATTTAATCTTAAAAATAAATAGAAGATTTAGGAGGGAAGAATGGAAAGAGATGAATTGTTGCAGAAAATAAAGGAGATCGTTGCTGATAAACTCAGCATCAGCGAAGATCAAGTAACGGAAGAAGCCTCTTTTATCGATGATTTAGGAGCGGATTCTCTGGACACGGTTGAACTCGTGATGGCTTTAGAGGATGAGTTCGATATGGACATCCCCGATGAGGATGCCGAGAAATTGACGACGGTGGGTAAAGCCATTGAGTATGTTTTAGGACATCTCGGCAAAAAATAAAGCGCGTCATGACCGTCTCCAGATCGCCCCTAACGGGGGTTTCAGCCAAGAGAGTTGTGGTTACGGGAATAGGCCTGCTCACCCCAGTCGGGATGGGCATTCATGAAAATTGGCAGAACATCCTGGCTGGGCGAGGCAGTGTCGGCCCCATCACGAAATTTGATACCTCGGATTTCTCGACAAAAATTGCTGCCGAAGTCAAGAATTTTAATCCTCTGGATTTTATCGAGAAGAAAGAAGTCCGGAAGATGGATCCCTTTATTCAGTATGCCGTAGCTGCGGCTGAACTGGCTGTGCAAGATGCCGCTATCGATAGTGCTGTTCTCCAAGGAGACCGAACAGGAGTCTACATCGGTTCCGGAATTGGTGGCATAGGCGGGATCGAAGAGACCGTGCTGCGCCTTCATGAAAAGGGGCCCAGTCGAGTGTCACCCTATTTTTTGATCTCTACCATCATCAACGAGGCTTCCGGACAGATTTCAATCAAGTACAGGGCAAGAGGCCCTAACTTAGCCAATGCCACTGCCTGTGCAACCAGCACCCATTCCATCGGCGACTCCTTTAAACTGATCGCTAGAGGAGATGCGGAGATCATGATCACAGGAGGAGCTGAAGCTCCGATTACGCCATTGGGTATGGCCGGATTTTGTGCCATGAGGGCGCTTTCTCAGCGGAACGATGAGCCGGAGAAAGCTTCCCGTCCATTTGATGTGGAGCGGGACGGCTTTATCGTCGGCGAAGGCGCGGGGATTCTTCTCCTGGAAGAACTGGAGCATGCCCAAAAGAGGGAAGCTAAGATCTATGCCGAAATCGTGGGTTATGGAATGAGCGGTGATGCTTACCACTCATCTGCGCCGTGCCTTGATGGCGAGGGGGCTTATTTATGCATGAATGCGGCGGTCAAGGACGCCGGGATAAAGCCTGAAGATATCGATTACATCAATGCCCACGGCACCTCCACTCCCTGGAACGATAAGATAGAAACGCTGGCTATCAAAAGGTCTTTTGGAGATCATGCCTACAAGCTGGCTGTCAGTTCGACCAAGTCCATGATTGGGCACCTGCTGGGAGCTGCGGGCGGGGTGGAGGCGGCGTACTGCATCCTCGCCTTGAGGGATCAGACACTTCCTCCCACCATCAATTATGAAAACCCTGATCCTGACTGTGACCTCGACTATGTCGCTGGAGGGGCCCGCAAATCCGATATTCGCTATGCTCTCAGCAATTCTTTCGGGTTTGGAGGGACTAACGGCACCCTGATCTTTAAACGCTTTGACGGCTGATTTATTGCTCAAAGGGGTTCGAATAGCCCGTGGGTCATTCAAAGCGTCTATTCTTTTGTCTCTACCCACCGAAAGGTTGACATCACTTTAGCAAGACTGGGGGAATTTTAGAGCCGACTACAGTGGGAGTCGACCTCGGTATGAGACACAAAGCCGTGGGGATGAGGCGTTGATAACAGGTTGATCCGGATGCGACTCTCAAGAGGTCAGATGTCCGGCCGCGTTAAAGCAGGCCTGCTTTTACCAATTTGTTGATTGAAATTTTGGGGTTCATTGTATATCATGTCTCCTCATGATTATCGTCTGTAAATTATAAGAGGAGGAGGCATAAGTGAATATTTATGTGTTCGTGAAAAGAGTTCCGGATACCGAATCCAAAATCAGGATAGACCACAACACAAACAGTGTCATCGAAGAAGGCTTGAATTTTGTCTTAAGTCCGTATGATGAGTACGCTATGGAAGAAGCCCTTCGTCTGCGAGAGGCAAAGGGAGGCAAAGTGACTGCCGTATCGGTCGGACCCGATGAGACCACGGTCATACTGAAGAAATGCCTGGCCATGGGAGCGGATGAAGCAATCCTCATCAAAGATGACTCAGGGGAGCAGTATGATGGGTTGAGAGTTGCCAAGATTATTGCCAAAGCGCTAGAGACGAATTTACAGGATTATAATCTGCTCTTGTTCGGGAAACAAGCTGTCGGTTCTGACAACAGCCAAGTGCCCTCTATGGTTGCAGAGCTGTTGGCACTTCCCCAGGTGAATGTGGTCACCAAGCTCGAGATTGAAGGGAACTCAGCCGTCGCCCACCGGGAGATAGAGGGGGCAACAGAAAAGATTTCTTTTGCATTGCCCGCCATCGTCAGTGCCCAGAAGGGATTGAATGAACCCCGATATGAAACACTCAAGGGGATTATGATGGCCAAGAAAAAACAAATTCCGGTGGTGACGCTTCAGGATTTAGGGCTAAGCGATGGAGACCTGGCACCTCAACTTGAAATAGTCAAGATGGAGGGGCCACCACCTAGAGAAGCCGGGCGCGTTATCGAAGACGAGCCTGAAGTCGCCGCAAAGAAACTGGTGGAATTTTTACGCCAGGAAGCAAAGGTCGTATGAGAGGAGGAGGATTATGATTTTAGTGTATATAGAAGTCAGAGACGGTAAAATTAAAAAGTCTTCTTTAGAAGCCCTTTCCGAAGGAAGAAGAAGGGCCGACGAGCTGAATACAGAACTCCATGCCGTTCTCGTCGGGCATAATCTGGAGGGACTCGCTGCCGAACCCTTCAAGTTTGGAGCCGCCAAAACTTATGTCCTCGAGAACTCTCTTCTCAGCCATTATTCCCCTTCGGGATATGCCTATGCCCTTCAATCGCTGTGCCAGGAAATAAATCCGGAAATAATCTTCTTTTCGGCAACCTCTTTGGGAAAAGACCTTGCTCCTCGCTTGGCCGCCAATCTGGGAGTCAGCCTGGCTTCCGATTGCATTAAAACAGAGGTCAGGGATGGAGGGCTGGAGGTCCTGAGGCCAATTTTTGCAGGTAAAGCCTTCGCCACTTTCCGATTCAAATCATCTCCAGTCATGGCCAGCTTGAGGCCGAACGTGTTCCCCCTGATCGATGCCCTGGATGCCCAGGGTGATGTCGACAAACGTGACGTTGTCATCGCGGAAGAAAAAGTAAAAGATCGAGTTCAGGAAGTGCTCAAGGAGGAGGGCGCTGCACTCGACGTCACCGAAGCGGAGATAATTGTCTCCGGCGGACGAGGAATGAAGGGTTCCGAGAATTTTGACCTGCTGAAGGAACTTGTCGGAATTCTGCCCCACTCTGCTCTGGGGGCTTCCCGTTCAGCCGTGGATGCGGATTGGATCGATCATCAGCACCAGGTAGGGCAGACCGGGAAGACCGTCTCCCCCAATCTCTACATGGCCTTTGGGATTTCCGGTGCAATCCAGCATTTGGCTGGCATGTCCTCTTCGAAAGTCATCGTGGCTGTGAATAAAGATCCTGAAGCCCCGATTTTTAAGGTGGCCAATTTTGGCATAGTGGGAGATCTTTTCCAGGTCATCCCTCATCTGAAACAGGAGTTAGAGAAAGTCCTCTCCGAATAAGGACTTATCTGAGAGGGCATTGCCCTGTTTGGGCCGGCCTTCCTATAATATTTTATAGATAGCGAGCGGGATCAAAACACTCAGGACGAGGCTCACCAGCACTTCGGAGGGGGTGTGACCAATGTTCTCCTCCAATTTCTCAAAACCTGCTTTGCCTTCGTTCATTCTGTTCACTGTGCGTGCGAGCTTTCCCAATTTCGGCCTGACCTGGACCGCATCATACACCACGTTCATGGTCAGGACCGCACTGATCATGAAATAATGAGAGAACCCGGTTTCCATGTAGAGAGCTGTAGTCAGGGGCGCTACCCATGATGTGTGACCGGAAGGCATGCCTCCCTCTTCCATGAGAAATCTCTTTTCGAGTTTTCCTGCTCTGATCCATTTGATAATCGGCTTCAGGACATTCACGAAAACCCATGTGGCGACGATACTGAGAATTATCTTTGTCATGGCCGTCACTCAGAATAGGGATCCCCTTCGCTTTTGAGAAGGTCCAGCAGCACCTGGTTCCTTTCCGATCGTGTTTCCCCGATGCTTGTCACATAGATGGCCGGGGCATCGACTACCGGGCACTTGTTCTCGCAGATACCGCATCCTGTGCAGGTCTCCATATCCACAACAGGTGCCTGAGCAGTCAGTATGGTGCCATCAGGCTGCTCGACGGAGTTTTGGATGAATTTGATGGCCTTAGGAGATACAGGGCAGTGCTCTTCGCAGACGATACAGGGATTCCCGAATTTCCAGGGAATACAGCGGTTTTTGTTCACCCATGCCGTGCCAATTTTGAGTTCGTTCTTTTTTTCGATGGTGAGTTCTTGAATGGCACCGGTGGGACAGACCTGAGTACAGAGAGAGCAATAGTATTCACAGTACCCGATCTCGGGCACGAGCATAGGCGTCCAGATGCCTTCTGGCCCCGCTTCGGTCATTGCGGGCTGAAGGGCATTTGTCGGACAGACCTTCATGCATTCTCCGCATTTCACACATTTTTGCAGGAATTGCTTTTCCGGAAGGGCACCAGGTGGCCGGATCAGTTTCTCCGAAGCCCTGCTTCGGGCCGGAGCAATACGGAAAAATGGAACGGCTAGAATTCCCAGTATTGAGGTGAGGAGGACCTTGCGCCGGGAGAGGTCGATGGTTCCCCTGCGCTCTGGGGCGAAACGAAGAGGAAAACCGATTGCACTGGTGGGACAAATAGAACTGCAGGTAAAACAGTAATCACATTCTGAGCTTTTCCATTCTTCATTCGGGTAGGGATTGGCTTGTGTCTGGCACTGGATGGAGCAGAGATGGCAATCGATGCATTTGTCCTTATCGATCTTGAGTTTCAACACGTTCCACCGCGAGAGCAGCCCCAGAAGTGCTCCTAGCGGACAGATATAACGGCACCAGAAACGCTCTCTGGTCATGTTGAACAGGACAATTCCAACGAAGATCAAGCCTATGAATAACCCCTGCAGGAAGACGGTGTTTATATCGATGTTTGCGAAGAATTGAACCAGGCTGTCTCCCAGTGATGACAGCCCAAGCTGGTAGAGGATTCCCATCAGATTCGAGAAGGCCAGGCTCAAAACCGGTAAAATACTTATGGTGAATGACCTGACAAGAAAGGATAAGGGATCGAAAATTCCTACTAAGTCAAGAGTGAAGAGTGAACTTAAAAGTACAAAAATGAGAATGTAATATTTCCAGGCGATTTGACTGTCTTTGACTTTTTTCGGCCTCAGGAGTCTGGTCTTTTTGAAGAGAAAGGAAAAAAACTGCTGGAGTGATCCCAGAGGGCATACCCAACCGCAGGCTACACGGCCGAGGACAAGGGTTACCATAACGGTCAGCACGGCGGGGAGAAACAGAGCGAACATTGCTCTGGATGCGATAAAGGTTGTGAGTGCGAGAAGAGGATCAAAGTGAAAAAATATTTCGACGCGTCCGATGTAGTCTTCTCCGGGAAATCGAGTCGTCAGGAGCAGGTAGAAAAAGAAAGCAAAGAATAAGGTCTGCGCAACGATTCGAATTATTTGGATAGCCCGATATTTGTTAGATCGTTCTTTTTTCAATTTTGAGTTTCTCCAAATCGAATTCACCGTGCCCTTTTTTCTGAGCAAGGGGAAGGAAAGGCAGCTCTTCGGGATTGATCTCGAATAGTGTCGCTCCCATGGCATCGACGGCGACATAATCGATTCCCGCAATGACCGTCTTCTGGAGTTTGGTGTCGGAGATACGGCCGCCTTGTGGGCCGTTCCTGATAAGCATTCTGTAGGCATCTAAAACGCTGAGCACCGGCTTGAAAAAGGCTGATAGGTCGACGACCGCAAGATCAAGATTCTGATGAAGTTGGTTCCGATTGCCACCGATGGCACCGAGCCAATTCTTCATGCCAAGTGTCACTCTGGAGAGGCTGTGCGTTTTGGCAATGGGCGCGTTAATAATTTTATCCGCTTCCACAAAATCAGTGTACACCTCCCAGTCCTTCAGGGAGTCACCGTTGATAGAGAGCTTTTTCAATTTGTGCTTATTGGGAAGTGGAACGTCGGCTCCTGCGGCCTTGGCCGCTTTCTGGATTCCGGAGCGAACATAGGTTCGTCGTGCCGGATTACAGGGATTGTCCATGACTTTGACTTCTTTGGCTCCGGCCTCAAAACAGAGCTCCACCAGGGTCTTGATGACATCCGGGTTTGTGCAAGCGGCCTGTTCGGGCGTCCTGTCCCAGCCGATGTTCGGTTTGACCAGGACTTTATCCCCTTTAGAGATAAACCGCTGCATCCCGCCTAAAGATTTGATCGCCTCTTTGGTGATCAAAGAGGGTGACTCGCCCATTATGACAGATAAATCAGGAGAATTGCTCCCTTGGGCTATAAGGCTTGGATTGATGTTCAGTATCAGGCTGCCGACGGCCAAATCCTTCAAAAATTCTCTTCTTTTCATGATCTTATCCTTTCCCTAAAGATTCCACGTAATCTTTTATTCCGTTGAAAATACCCTGGGCAACAAGGCGGCGGTATTTCGCGCTTTTCAATCTTTCAGCCTCGCGGCTGTTGCTGAGATGGGAGATCTCGACCAAAACCGAAGGCATTTCTCCACCGATAAGAACCCAAAAGGGGCCTCCTTTGACGCCCAAGTCTTTGACATCTTTGTATTCTGTAGAAAGCATGCGGGTTAAATTGCTTTGAATTCTTGTTGCCAGCTCTTTGGATTCGATGATTTTGCTGTTCCGCGTGATCTTAGTGATGATTTCCTTCATTTCGCTGATGTTCTTCGTGGAGGTTGCATTTTCTTGAGCCGCTATGGCCGTGACAGAGGGGTCGCTGCTGAAATTCAAAAAAAATGTCTGTACACCCGAGCGTTTTCTGTTGGGGAAAGCATTGGCGTGAACCGATATATAGAGATCGGCACGCTTTTGATTGGCTATGACGGGGCGGCTCTCCACAGGAAGAAAAATATCCGTTTCCCTGGTCAGAATCACCTCCAGCCCATTATAACGGCTCAGGATTTTTTGGAGTTCCTTGCAGACGTCCAGGACGACAGTTTTTTCCTGGAGTCCGTTCTTTCCGATACAGCCAGGATCCTTTCCCCCGTGTCCCGGGTCAATGACCACTCTCCCTATCCCCAAGCCCAGTTGGCGGGCCATAGAGTATCCTTCTTTAGCCGGTTTGGCCGGCTTTGGCAATTCGAGATCAGGAGTTTTAAGGCCAGGTTCCTTGGGATAGATATCGATAACGACTCTGAAGGGGTCGAACAGATGCCAGACATGGTATCTGGCAATTCTATCGGAATTGATGTCAGCGACGATTCTAACGGTCGTTGGATTTTTTTGGGCAATCCTTACGGTTTTCAGGTAGTCGTTGCTGAGACTTTCCGTCTTCCCGTGCAGGATTGGATTTAGCTTTGCCTGATAGATATCGACGTAGATCCTGTCTGGAGATGCGAGTTGGCTGTAGTAGTACTCCCTGAGTTTTCCGATGTCCACGACGATTCGTGTGAAGGTGGGGTGGATGTGGTTGCGGAGGTTGTAGACTTCGACGTGCTGATCATTCTGTCCATGGGCGACCGTAGAAAACGTCATCAGAATGAGAAATAGGAGGGAGATCGCTTTTCTAGACATGGCCTGCATTCTCTATAAATTCTATAAAACTTCTCAAATGCTGTCAATGGATTGAGCTCTCGTCCCTGAGAACCCCACCGCCATCAGTGATTTTCGGCGTGCAGGAACGGGGTGCAAGGCAGCGCTTTGAAGAGCCATTTAACGACAGCCTACGAGTTGTCTACTATAAAGAATTCCCCTTATGAAGTCAATTTTTGCCCTGTGAAATTGCCAATCTGGGGGTCTTTGATGGATTTATTGGCTTTTCGTTTACAACCGCTTTTCCCTCTGATAAAATCTGTGTATGAATAAGGTTGTGGTACTGGATTTTGGTTCTCAATACACGCAGCTGATTGCCAGAAAAATAAGAGAATTGGGAGTTTTTTCGGAGATTGTCCCTTATGATTATCCTCTTTTGAAAATAAAATCTGAACGGCCAGGCGCCATTGTCCTCTCCGGCGGGCCTCAGAGTGTTTATGAAGAGGCGGCCCCTCGCCTTTCCCCGGATGTTTTTCATCAGGGGATTCCCATTTTGGGAATCTGTTATGGCCTGCAACTCATGGCTTATCTCCTAGGCGGAAAGGTCGCTCCTTCGAAAAAAAGAGAGTATGGATTTGCCACTCTGCAGGTCAAAAAAAGGGGGGGGCTCCTTATGGGCGTCCGAGACAATGGACAGGTCTGGATGAGTCACGGCGACAAGGTGGCTCAAATTCCTCCGGGTTTTACCATTGCCGGAGTGACAGGAAACTGTGAAAACGCTGTCATAGAAAACAGGGAGAAGAGATGGTTCGGCGTTCAGTTTCATCCGGAAGTGATCCACACCAAACAGGGACTTAAAATACTGGCCAATTTTCTGTTTTCGCTTTCCGGGCTGGAAAAGGACTGGACCATGGGTTCCTTCATTGCCAAGAAGGTGAGGGAAATTCGTGCTTTGGTGGGGACAAAAAAAGTCATCTGCGGACTCAGCGGGGGAGTGGATTCTCTTGTGACGGCCTTGATTTTACAGCGGGCAATCAAGAATAATTTGTATTGTATTTTTGTAGACAACGGGCTTTTACGGAAGGGGCAATATCAGGAATTGATGACAAAGTTCCACGATAAATTTGACCTGAATGTGATTGGCGTAGAGGCTTCTGATGCTTTTCTGGAAAGGCTGAAGAGAGTGATCTCCCCCGAGCGAAAGAGAAAGATTATCGGCGAAGTGTTCATCCAGATTTTCGAAGAGGAGGCCAAAAAACTGGGGCAGATAGATTATCTAGCCCAAGGAACGATTTATCCGGATGTGATCGAAAGCAATCCTGTCAAGGGCCCCTCCTCCAGCATCAAATCGCACCACAACGTTGGTGGTCTCCCAAAAGGACTGAGATTTAAGTTGATAGAACCACTCAGAGAGCTTTTCAAAGACGAGGTCAGAGCTCTGGGAGTGGAACTGGGTGTCGATCCTGATTTCATCCATCAACACCCCTTTCCGGGACCGGGACTCGCGGTGAGAATTGTCGGTGAAGTCAATCGTGAAAGACTGGAAATGCTGCGGGCTGCAGATGATGTCCTTCTCAGTGAAATCCACAAGGCCAGAGTATACAAGAAACTTTGGCAGGCCTTCGTTGTTTTGCTTCCGGTTAGATCGGTTGGCGTGATGGGAGATCGCCGGACTTACCAAAGGGTAGCCGTTATCCGCCTGGTCCAAAGCGTGGATGGGATGACGGCCGATTGGTATCCTGCTGATTCTCAACTTTTGTCTAAGATATCCAATCGAATAGTCAACGAGAATGATGGGATAAACCGTGTCGTCTATGATATAACATCCAAACCCCCAGGAACGATCGAGTGGGAATGAGCCGGCATTCTCCCGGTCATAATCGGGTGAGCGAAGACGGAGATTAAGGATGGAAGCAACGTTCATTCACCTTCACACACACTCGGAGTTCAGCATTCTGGACGGTGCTCTCAAAACAGAAGGGCTTGTCAATGCAGCCTATGAGTACAACATGCCCGCCGTGGCTCTGACCGATCATGGGAATATTTTCGGAGCTGTCAACTTCTTCAAACAAGCTAAAGAGAAGAGCGTGAAGCCCATACTCGGGTGTGAAATTTATGTTTCGCCACGAAGCCGCTTCGAGAAGAAGCCGGATAAATCAGGACCGCTACATTCCCATCTCCTCTTGCTCGTCAAAGATGAGATGGGGTATCGAAACCTCTGCCATCTCATCACCAAGGCCTATCTAGAGGGCTTCTACTACAGGCCTCGCATCGACAAGGCCCTGCTCGCTGAACACGCCGAAGGACTGATCGGCCTTTCCGGTTGCCTCAAAGGGGAAATCAGCTATTGCCTTAGGCTCGGTATGGAGAAGAAGGCCGAAGAGGTGGCTATGGACTATGCCTCTTGCTTTTCTGAAGGTGATTTCTACGTTGAAATCCAGGATCACGGCCTCCAGCCACAAAAGGAGACAAACCCCCTGCTGATCCAGCTGGCACGCAAGATGAATTTACCTCTGGTTGCGACCAACGACGTCCACTATCTCAACAAAGAAGACGCGGAAAGCCATGATATTCTCCTCTGCATCCAGACAAACAAAAGGGTTACGGACTCCGACCGGATTCGTTTCGGATCAGAAGAATTTTACTTCAAATCGGGTGAAGAGATGATGGAGGTGTTCAAAGAAGTCCCGGACGCGATCCAGAACACGACCAAGATTGCCGCCAAGTGCAACTTTGATTTTCCATCGTCAGGATATTTTCTCCCCAACTTCACTCCTCCAGAAGGATCCACGCTGGGAAACTATTTTGCCTCTGTCGCCCGATTGGGACTTGAGGATCGGATGCAACGCCTCCAGAAGAGGATCGACAGGCAGGAGCTTCCCAGCCGCCAAGTGTACGAGGCGCGTCTCGAAAGGGAGATAAAGCTCGTATCAGAAATGGGATTTGAGGGGTATTTCCTCATCGTCTGGGATCTCATCCGGGAGGCTAAATCAAAGGGCATTCCTGTGGGACCCGGACGCGGTTCGGCAGCAGGGAGCCTGCTCGCTTTCAGTCTTGGGATTACAGACATCGATCCACTCGAGTATGATCTTCTTTTCGAGAGATTTTTGAACCCGGAAAGGATCAGCCTCCCCGATATTGACATCGACTTTTGCGGGCGAAGGCGAGACGAGGTTATTTCTTATGTGACCAACAAATATGGACAGGACAATGTGTGCCAAATCATCACTTTTGGGACCATGGCCGCACGGCAGGCAGTCAGAGACGTCGGTAGAACACTGGAGGTGCCTCTCCCAGAAGTTGACCGTATTGCCAAGATGATTCCCTTCGGTCCGGATGCTTCGATAGAAGGAGCCCTGAAAAATATCCCCCAATTTCGTGAGCTGAGGGATCAAAAACCGAAGATTGCTAATCTTATGGCGATTGCTCAGAAACTTGAGGGGCAAGTACGTCATCCCTCCATCCATGCGGCGGGTATCGTTATCACTCCTCAGCCTCTAGTCGAATTCATGCCTCTCTACCAGTCCGTTAAAGGGGAAATCACCACCCAGTTTCCGATGCAGGATATCGAGGCCATCGGCCTCCTCAAGATGGATCTTCTGGGATTGAGGAATCTCACTGTCATTCAGGACACCGTCAACCTGATTGCCAGAGATACCGGGGAAAAGGTAGACATGGACGCTATTCCGCTGGACGATCAAAAAACCTTTCAGCTCTTTCAGGCCGGAAACACAGACGGCGTCTTTCAGTTCGAGAGTCAGGGCATGAAGGATTTGCTCCGCAATTTCAAACCGGAAGAGTTCCGCGATCTGATCGCCCTGAATGCCCTGTACCGACCCGGGCCTTTGCAGAGTGGGATGACGGATGAATTCATCAAATGCAAGAACCATCCTGACCGCATAAAGTATGAGTTTCCCGAGTTAGAACCAATACTGGAGGAAACCAAGGGGCTCATTGTGTATCAAGAACAGGTCATGCGGATTGCGACCGAGATAGCCGGATTTTCAATGGCCGAAGCGGACATCCTGCGCAAAGCGATGGGAAAGAAAAAGACAGCCGTGATGAAGGCCCAGAAGCAGAGGTTTATGCGGGGGGCGAAGGAGCAGGGTATCAGCCATGCTAAGGCCAATAAAATTTTCGAACAGATTAAATATTTTGCTGGATACGGATTCAACAAATCACACAGTGCGGCCTATGCCTACCTTGCCTATCGGACTGCCTACCTAAAATCCCACCATCCTTTGGAATTCATGGCTGCGCTCTTGACATCCGAAGCCGAGAGAGGAGCGACCTCGCAGGTTATCAAGTATATCAACGAGTGTAAGGAGATGGGGATCGAGGTTCTTCCCCCGGACGTCAACAAAAGCGATCTGACATTTATCGTGGAAGATGATGGAATTCGGTTTGGGCTGGCTGCTGTGAAGAATGTGGGAGAAGGTGCTGTCAGGGATTTGCTTCGGGTGAGAAAGAAAAACGGCGCTTTTGTGTCACCCTTCGACCTCTTCAGGGGAGAGACGCCGAAATTCGTCAACAGGAAAGTACTCGAGAGCCTGATTAAAGCAGGCGCCTTTGACTCCCTCGGATGGAAAAGATCCCAGCTTTTTCATCTCATCGATAAGATGATCGATTACTCACATGAATATCAGAAAGTGCGGACATCGAAGCAGAACTATTTATTTGGGGCTTCTCAAGTGGAACCGCCCCCAGTCCCGCCTGAGATAAAGGACATGAGCGAGTGGGATGAGTCACTCTCCCTCTCTTATGAAAAAGATGCACTGGGCTTCTACATAACAGGGCATCCTCTTGCTCAATACGGAAAAAGTCTGAGCAAGCTGGTCTCTCGCTCCATCCATCAGTTTGATGATGAGAAGGATTTCAACACAGAAGTGACTGTGGCCGGGATCATCACAACGATGAAATCACTGAAGACCAAAAAAGACGAGAGGATGGCCACTTTCACACTGGAAGATCTCAGCGGGCGCATTGAGGTTGTTGTCTTTCCCGATGCGTTCAAGACCTACTATGATTTGCTCAGTGAAGACCAGCTGGTTTGGATAAAGGGAAAATTTCTCGGTGAGGGAGAGAATCGGCGGATCCATCTTGTCCAAATCATGCCTCTCGATGAGGCCTTACAGAAGCAAGCCAAAAGAATGTTTCTCAGGATTTTTCTTCCTGGTATCGAAGAATCCGTCTTCAAGGACCTGAAAAAAATATTGGAGAAACACGAAGGTGAGTGTCCTGTCTTTTTTGAGCTGGAAACGCCCCATTCCTACCGGATGATCGTTCAATCTGTAGACATAGAAGGAGTTGCTCCGTCTGAGGAGCTCAGTCGAAACATCGAAGACCTTCTAGGAGAACAAACGGTCTTCATCGAATATTGATCGTCAGCATCCTTAAGACCGTGATGTTCTCAAACTTAAAGAATGCACAGATAGGGGCGAGTCATTATCTGTGTTTGGCGAAAACCCCGCCACACACCCTCTGGCACTCACACAGACAATGGCTCGCTAAAACGCGTCCCAACCAGCCCATGTGGCTCATTCGGATGAGGAATCGCCTTATTCCTTCGGCTTCCAGCCTATAAACCATGAGCAACTTGGATTTTCAAACGATTTTTGCCATCACGCCATCTGATCACTCAAGACTGCCTCATGAGTGGTGTGTCATCATGATACTAAAGATGTTTAAGAACTAAGGGAAATGTTTATTAAACGGGCCGTTTCAGATATAATCTCAAGGATTCATTGCTTTACGGTTCGTTTTTGAGTGTGGAATGTCTTATAAGCTGGTGGTCGCCCATAACAGTCCTTCCGTTCACAAAGCCATCCGTCTGGCTTTTCCAGAGCAGGAATATGAAATATTCTCTTTCAAGGATGGAGTCGAAGTCATGCAGGAGCTGAACCAGATCAATCCGGATGCTATTCTGCTGAGCCTTTCACTCCATGAGGAAGAGGGCTATGAGATTGGTCGCTACCTAAAAAGCCAAGACAAATTTAAGCAAATTCCGCTAATCCTGCTCTACGGTGCATTTGAAGTCCTGAATGAAGAGAGGGTGGGAACCCTTGTCTATGAGGATCTTATCCAGGAACCCTTTGATTCAGAAAAACTTGTTCGGGTTGTTTTTGATTTGATTGAGAAACGGCGGGGGCCGCAAACATTGCCAGAAGAGCCCAGCCATGACGACTTGCCTCCTCCTCTGACTCCGATAGAGATGGACTCTCGAGTAAAGGATTTGGTCAGAAGGGAAATTATCGATGTCGAAAGGGAGCTCGAAAAGAGGATAAGAGCCAGGATTCTATCCGATCTCAAAGACTACGGCGAGAAGAAATAACCAGCTCTCCAGGAACCAGTGGATGTCCTGTGAAATGGAGGATTAAGCCTTTGATCTTTTTAATTCATGACGGTATGCAGGAGGAATCAAATGCTTTTGGCCGTGGATATCGGTAACACAACCATCGAAGTGGGGGCCTTTGAAGAAAAGAAATTGATCCAGCATTGGCAGATCAGATCAGAAAAGGAAAAAACATGTGATGAGTACAAAGTCCTGTTGCTAAATTTATTTTCAATCTCCAGTGTAGATATCTCTCGTGTGGAAGGAGTAATTATTTCCAGCGTGGTTCCTCCTCTCACGCCCGTGTTCAGGAATTTGAGTCAAAGCCTGTTCCGGGTCAAAGCGCTTGTTGTCGGTCCCGGGCTCAAAACGGGAATCCCGATTTTATACGAGAATCCTCTCGAGGTGGGCGCCGACAGAATAGTTGGCGCAGCCGCTGCCTATGCCAAATACGGAGGTCCGAGTATTGTGGTTGATTTCGGAACAGCCACGACCTTTGATGCTATTTCGGGTGAAGGCGAGTATTTGGGAGGGGCCATTGCACCTGGCATACAGATTTCTGCCGAAGCCCTCTATCTCAGGACGGCGAAACTGCCAAGGGTAGAAATCGCCAAACCCAAGAAGGCTATCGGCCGCACGACGACAAGCAGCATGCACTCTGGTCTGTACTATGGATACATCGGCCTCGTATCCAAAATTATTGAGGTGATGAGCCTGGAACTTGGACGAAATGTGACGGTCATTGCCACGGGAGGGTATTCCTCTCTCATCGGTGGTGAAATCGAAGCCATTGCCCATAGTGAACCTTTTCTTGTTCTGGAAGGTTTGCGGCTTCTGTTCGAAAAGAACACAGAGTGATTTTTCGAAAAGACAGAATTTTGTGTCGTAGTTCCATACCGTGAGTCAAAAAAAGAAGACCAAAGGAAAAGGATGGACGTTCAAAGCTAGAGAAGACTATTACCGTACGATAAGCCAGTATTTTCTCGAAAGACGGAGAGCCCCTTTCTTCCTTTCCTCCCAGGAACTCAACGTCATCTCTGACTGGGAAAAAATGAAGATCCCTCTCCGGGTCGTTCTCGACGGATTACAACAGGCCTTTGAAAACCGCAGGCAGAGGATGGGGCGACGGGGTAAATTCTTTTCGCTCAATCAGTGCCATCGCTATGTCCTGGAGGCGCACAAACAGCATCGAGAAAGGCGGATTGGGGGGGAGAGAGGGGTTTCGCCAAAGGACCTGTCGGCCAAGAAGAAAAAAATTCTTGCCGAAATCGACCGCTTTTTAGCCCATTCTCCCGGCCAATTAGATGAGTTGAATCGTCTCTTTGCCCAGCTTCGTGACGAGTTGAATCAAGGCAAGTGGGATGAAGAACACATCGAAAAGACAGAAGCGCTTATAGAGGAAATTCTGGTGAGTAAAGCCACACCCACGGACAGAAAACATGCGACTGACGCAGTTACCTCCGATTATGGGCTCATGGGCCGTGAGGAATTAGAACGCGTCGTCCGGCTCAGGCTGATCAAAGAGCTCAGACAAAGATATCGAATCCCCTATGTCTCTCCCTTTTACTTTTAGTGTCGGGAATGCTCAGACAAATATTTTCTCTCATCGCCAAGAACAGGCATGGCCTGACTCTCCACACGATAGCCAAAATGCTCCAGCTTTCGGACAAAGAAAGGCTTCTCCTAGAGAATAGTCTGCAGGAGCTCGAGAACAGAGGCGCAGTCCTGCGGATAAAAAACCGCTACATCGTCCGCCAGCGGTCGAGTTTAGTCAGAGGGAAAGTGGTTACCGTTCATCCAGGCTTCGGATTTATCAGACCTGAGGATGAGTTGATGGAGGACATTTTTGTTCCATCACGTCATTTCGGCAATGCCCATCTTGGGGATGTCGTCGAGGTCCTCTATAAAGAAAGACCGGGGCGAAAGCACCACGAAGGGAGGGTGATCAGAGTTTTGGAAAAGGGGAGGGATGAAGCCCTTGGTTTCTATCGGGAAAGAAGGGGGAAAGGCTTTTTTCAATCCTATGACTCGCCATCGCTTGAAGACATCCCTTTGAGATCGGAAAGGATGACTTCTCTGAAAGAAGGTACTATCGTTAAGGTTGACAGAGAGACCATGGGCCTGCTGGAAGTCCTTGGCCATCCCGATGAGCCGGGAGTCGATACACAAGTGATCATCGAGAGGTTCGAGCTTGCCTCCCGATTTCCTCAGGACGTTCTGGATGAAGCGGAGCGGATACCTGAAGAAGTGCAAAGCCAAGACCTTGAGGGAAGACTAGACTTTCGGGATTGGCCCTCCGTGACCATCGACGGGCCTGATGCCCAAGACTTCGATGATGCCGTCAGCATCAGGATTCAGAAGAATAATAATTTTCTCCTGGGTGTTCACATTGCGGATGTGTCCCATTATGTTAGGGCTGGATCCGATCTCGATCAGGAGGCCTTCCGAAGAGGAACGAGCGTCTACTTTCCTGACAGGACGCTCCCCATGCTTCCCGAAAGGCTGTCCAATGGCCTTTGCAGCCTTCGCCCCAACGAGGATAAGCTCACCATGTCTGTTTTACTCGAGCTAGATAGGCAGGGAAATGTCGTGCGGGCTCAGTTCCATCCCAGTGTCATAAAAACTGTGCAGCGGCTGACATACGAATCCGTTTTCGCCATTTTTGAGGGAGATAAAGAAATAAAGAAGAAGTATCGAGAACTTGTCCCCGACTTGCTGCTCATGCGCGATCTCGCGGCTTGCCTGAGAGAGAATAGGATGAATGCCGGGAGTTTGGATTTTGACATAGCAGAGCCCCATTTGGTGTATGAAGGCCCCAGGCTCCAGTCCGTTATTCCTTCTGAGAGAAACGAGGCTCATCAGCTCATAGAGGAGTTTATGGTTGCCGCGAATGAAGCCGTTGCTTCCTATCTGCTTGCCGAAAGTATGCCTCTGATTTTTCGCATTCATCCTCCTCCTGTCCCCGCGGACCTCCTCAAGTTGCGAGAGATTTTAGCTCAATTCGGCATTTCCCTTCCTGCCACAAGGAAGCTGAAGGCGAAGGATTTGCAATCAGCGCTGGATCAGGCGCGGGGAAAACCGGAAGAGAAATTCATCTCGCTGCAGATCCTTAAGAGCCTCAGGCTGGCTGTTTATTCTGATGAAAACCGAGGGCACTACGGGCTTGCCAAGAGAGAATACACTCATTTCACATCTCCCATACGGCGTTACCCAGACCTTGCTGTTCACAGGATTTTGAAAGTGACTCTTCAGAAAAGGGACACCAGAATTCCAGCGCTATCATCCGTCGCTCATCACTGCACGGAACAGGAGAAAAGAGCGGATGAGGCTGAAAGAGAGCTGTTGGAATGGAGAATTTTCCGCCTGCTGAGAACAAGACTCGGAGGTGAATTTGAAGGTGTCGTTGTCGATATATCCCGGGCAGGGCTTATTGTTGAGCTCAAGGATTATTTTGTCGAAGGCCTTATTCCGGTCGAGGATTTAAGGGGCAATTTTCATTTCCGCAGAGATAGCAAATCCTATGTGGAGATGAGAACGGGCTATGTTTTAGGACTGGGAGTGAAGGTGAACGTCCTCCTCGCTTCTGTCAATCCCACACTCAGACGGATGATCCTTACACTCTCCTAGCAAGAGAAGAGGATATTTAGGGATGTTTTCGCTCCACTCGGATTATAAACGTCGCCACCCCCTCACCCGTTATCTCTCGAAGAGAAAATCTTCCCATGGCTCTCTAGCTCTCCCTCAGTACTCTCTTAGAGATGATGTGCAGCATGACGGTTCTGAGAGTGAATTTTTCCCGGCTGGTTGGCTTTTGGAGGCGGGGAATTTATAATGGAGGGGACTGGACGACAAACGGGAGATCACATTGAGAACGCCATTCTTTGATGCCGTATTAGAAGCCGCCCCACCCCCTAAGGCCCCATCTTTGGATGTGATTTTACACCTAAAGGGTGAAAAAATACAGGCCACCGTTTATCCGTATGAGAGGGTGGATGATCAGGATGATCAGCCCCTCTATGTGCGGGTGCATTTATCCCAACCGGCCCTGTTGAAGTGGGGGGATCGGTTCATTGTGCGGCGCAAAAAGGCACCTGAATTCAAGGCTGATGGCAGAGTCCTCAATCCCGACATAGCGAAGGCCAAACCTGGTGAATTGAAGAAAAGGCTGGAGCTTCTGGAGCGACTATCGGGATCGGAAAAGGAAATGCTGTTAGCCAAAACCCAGAATCAGGGGATACATGGCCTTGGCGAGAAGGACATGGCCTCCTTTTGTTCATTGGCCAGAGAGGCTCTGGTCAGACTGAGTCGTGAACTCGAGGCAGAGGGAGTGCTCAAAATTCTTTCCTTTTCGCCGCTGCATCTGTTAACTCAGTCCAGCTTTGATTTCTTGTGTGATCAGATTTTGACTTATCTGGCGCATTTCCACAGCAAGAATCCCGGAGAGATAGGGGCTCCCATTGACAGTATCGCAGAGAGGTTCAGGCTTCACTCAAGAATACTTTCATTGGCGTTGAAACAGCTCACACGGACAGGCAAGGTCAGAGAGTACGGCAACCACATCGCGCGATCCGATTTTCAAGTACAGCTGTCTCCCGAGGAAGAGGAACTCCTTAAGGATCTGGAGGAGATGTCACTTAAGGGAGAGCTCCATTCCGTTTCCTTCGAGGAGTTGAAAAGGCGGTTTCGTCTGTCCAGCAGGAATCTCGACAGGATGCTTGACTTTCTCGTCGAGAGAAAGAAGATCGTCAAAGGGAAGGACGGGTATATTATCCACTCCAGCTGGCTCGATGAACTCATCCAAAAAGTGAAAAACTCAGGGAAGAGAGAGCTGAGTGTTTCCGAGTTCAAGATGATGACGGGATTGTCTCGGAAGTATGCCATCCCTCTTCTGGAACTGCTCGATCAGATGGGCGTGACACGTCGGAGGGGGCCTGGCCGGGAGATATTGTGAGAGGGGGGAGGGCGGAGTTCGTAGGAGAATGAAGGGATTAAAAGCTTTGATTCAGGAATAGGGGTGTTTGCCTTGTTTATCTCTACGAACTCCGAACAACGGACTCCTAATGGGTCAGATCCTTTCAGCGATAATGACAAGGCCGAAAAGGCCTCCCACAACAAAATAGCTCACAAAAGCTATTGTCCCAAACCCTGACCACACAGAGCCAATGGTTACCCAAGACGCTAAAACTCCAATGACGCCAAGCGTCTTAACGTTTCTTTTTAAGAAGTTTTTTACTTTCATCCGCTTCAAAACCTTGGCCTTTTATTTTTTTTCGTCACCCATCTTTTAAGCAAATTGCATGCCAAATTGTAAGCTATTGAAAATATTAGAGATAAAAAAATAAAGAATTGGGCACGAGGGCCTTGAGGCGACAATAATTGTTAATTTACAGCAAATTTTGTCAACTTTTCAGCTGAAGACGAAAGCATTGAGAGATGTTTTCGCTCCCCTCAGATTATCAACGGAGGAAAAAGCCGTATTTGAGGGGGTCGTCGGGATCGAGCAGGAACTCGCTGCGGCCGGTGATATGGGCTGTCCCCGTAATCTCGGGGATAACAGCTTCATGCGGGCCGAATCGTGTCGGGGCCAAAACCCGGCCGGTAAAGCACGTTCCCAAGATGCTTTCGACCACAAAAGGCTGGTCAATACCGATATCGCCTCGGGCGTAATGGAGGGCTGCGCGAGCGCTCACGCCAGTCCCCGTAGGGCTTCTGTCTATTTCTCCTTCAGCGAAGACGCACACATTGCGGCTGTGATGGCTTGGATCACGTGCAGGGCCTGTGAAAATGGTTCCGTATAGAAAACCGAGCTCCCCTTCGGTGGGATGCCGGATTTCCGATTCAGCGATAATGGCGCGTTTTATGCGAAGGCCGAAGTCAATCAGTTTGCGGTTATCTTCAGGATCCAGCTCCAATCCTAACTCATCAGCTCGACAGAAAGCATAGAAGGCGCCTCCGAAGGCGATATCGTAGGTGACTGGTCCGATCCCGGGGACATCCACTTTTTGGTCTGTCAGATAAACAAATGAGGGGACATTCACAAAGGAGACTTTGTTGACCTTCCCCTCCCTTAGATGGGCGGTGGCCATGACTCGACCTGCTGGCGTGTCGATGTTCAGCTCGCTTGCGGCTTTTTCGGCCTCGATGAAGCCTGTTTCGACGAGGACTGTCGATAGGGCGATAATCCCGTGGCCGCACATAGTGCTGTAACCTTCGTTGTGAAAGAAAATCACGCCGACAGTTCCGTCTTGAGTGACAGGCTCAGTCAGAAGGCATCCGTACATGTCGGCATGTCCTCTGGGCTCCCAGATAAGCGCTTTTCTGAGATGGTCATATTCCTGCTTCACATACTGACGTTTCTCGAGGATCGTTTTTCCTGGGAGGGCAGGAAATCCGCCAGTGATGATCCGGAGGGGCTCGCCTTCGGTATGGGCGTCAATGGTTGTGATTTTTATCCAGTGAGAAGGAGGTGTCCACTCTCTTTGCATTGGTCAAATGTCGACTTTCCAAACCGGAGTCAACGCCCTATCTACGGACGTGCAAGAAATTATCCAAAAATCGGACTAATTTTTCTTCTTTTTGTCTTTTTGGTCTTTTTTGTCCTTGGGCTTCTTTTTTTCCAGAGCTGATTTCAACATATCGGCGAAGATCCCCGACATCGGTTCCTCGGTGGGTGTCAATTCGAATTCTTCCTTCTTTTCTTTGACGGTCTCCTCTTTGGATTCGACCGGGAGTTCTGGCTTGATCTTTTTATCTTCTTTGACTGCAAAGAGAGCTTCGAGCTCAGATTCTTCCAATTCTATCCGCTCTTCGAGGATTTTCCTCTCTCCCTTTCTTCTTCGGGGCGCCCGCTCTGGCTCGACACGCAGCATGGGCCGTTTTTTCTTGGGGACTTTTTCCTTTTTTGGTTTGACCGGGGGCTCTTTCGGCACTTCCTCTTCGATTTGTTTTGGAGGCGGCGGCGGCGGTGGAGGCGGCGGCGGTGGTTTCAGTCTAACCTCTTTCTTTTTCTTTTCAGGGACCTTGACTTCCTCGACGGTTTGCAGGGTCACTTCGGCTTCGATTTCACCGACTGTCCCTATCTCAGGTAACTCTTCGCTGGTTAATTCTTTGACCTCAGACAGAGGGATCTCTTCCTGGGCTATATCAATTTCCTCTTCGGCTGGAACGCCCTCTTCAACCTGGGGCTCGTGGTAGAAGAAGATGCCAGGATTCTTATCCGATTGGCTGAATTCCGGGGAGCCCAAGAGAACTTTTTCCACGTCTTCTTGAGTGGTGTGTTTGAGAACATCAACTAGATGAAACGCACGCAAGGAGTGAAGTGACAAGGCTTCACCCTCCATGCCGAAGGATTTGAAGACAAGAATCAGCAGATCGCGCAGATCGTGCTTATCTCGCTGGTCGTAGAGGGCGAGTAGTTTCTTCAAAGTTTCATTTTCAAGGTGAATGATCTTGTGAGGAAGGCAGTGCGTGTAGGTCTCTTCCTCTTTCGCTTCGAATGTATCCTCTTTCGCATTATAGGACACTTTGAGGAGAGTCAATTTTTTCTTCGATTTCTTTAGCCAAAAGGAAATATTCGTTCCGTCCTTTTTCTCAATGGTCAGGCTTGCCCCTTGTGGGACATTGTTTTCATCGAAGAAGTCCTTCAGTCCGAGGAAGATACCCGAAGAAGGATAATAGTAAACCGTGTAGCTTTTTCCCGAATCCGAATCGGTAAAGCTGTATTCTCGTGCTTTAGAAAGCTCTTTGTTCAGATTTTTCGGGACTTTGATTCCTCCAGAGAGAACCTCTCTCCAAGTGAGGTAAATTTTAAGCGGAAATTCCTGAGGAGGTGAAGTTTTAGCGCTTTTCTCCTCATCCAGGGTTGGCAACTTGGCTCGACGCGTCGAAAGCGGAACATTCTTGAAAAAGGAGTCCAAAATCTTCTTGGGGAACCACTTTCCCCATCCCTCTGGAGAAACATAGAGGATACTTTTTTTGTATTTTTTTTCCAGGATGTGGTTCAGACTCAAGCAGTAGAGTTCGAAAAGATCGTCTTCTGGATCTTTTCCCAAAAGCTGACTGACTAAATCTGACGTTGCGGCCGACACCTTTGTCTCCGCACATCGTTTTTCGATGGCCTTAATGTGTTTCTCCTCTATGGCCACTCTTTTTGCCGAGAGTTGCCAGAGTTGATTCCAGCAGAAGAAGGCGTCAGATTTAATGAGCGCTGCATTCAGGTTTTTAGCCAGGAGTTTCAGGTCTTTTTCCGTCATCGGCAGTTCACTCAACCTGGGATCGTCGGCTCGCTTAAGGATTTCGGGAGGCTCGGCTTTGCCATCGAGATTACTGGGGATAAGGACCTGTGTCTTGGTTTTCTTCATGTAATCGATGTGTTTCCGGAAGGTCCCTCCTCCGGCATAGTCAACCTCGAGCATTTCACAGTTGAAACTGTCGTATGGTATTTTTTTGATGACCTTGAGAACGACAGAGCCCTGAAATAATTCTGTTCCTTTACTGCTCACGATCAATGGCTCATCGTATTCCCTATAGACAAGATCACCGACCTCATACTGGCAGTTGGGATCGTATTTTTTTACCTCATGGCTGAGGTGATGGGCGCTTTTTTTGAAGGCAATTTTTCGTGTGATTTCCTGAAGAGGAAGAGGTTTGTCCGTTTTGGACAGCTCCTTCTCGAGAAAAGTGAGATCGTCGGCTGAGATTTCTGTTGTTACGTTTTCCTTTTCCATTTTTACCGTGTTTCTCCGAGCAGCATGGATAGAATTATTTTCTGGACATGCAGACGGTTTTCAGCCTGATCATACACGACCGACTGGGCTGAATCCATGACTTCATCCGTAACTTCCTCGCCTCTGCGGGCCGGGAGGCAGTGCATGAACACGGCATCTGACCTGGCCTCAGCCATGAGTCGGGAGTTGACCTGATAGCGAGAAAGAGTCCGGATTCTTGCCTGTTTGTCCCCTTCCTGTCCCATGGATGTCCAGGTATCCGTGTATACAGCATCTGCTTCCTTGACCGCCTCCATCGGGTCAGAAGTCAAAATACAGCGGAAGCCCGTCTTTCTTCCGTCTTCTTCCGCCATTCTTAGAATATCTGGATCTGGCTCGTAGCCCTCAGGGGTGGCCATGGCCATCTCTGTTCCTGCTTTGGCTGATGCCAGAAGCAAGCTGTGGGCCACGTTATTCCCATCTCCAACATAGGTAAGCTTCAGATTCGAGAGCCCTCCTTTCTTTTCTCTGAGAGTCATAAAATCCGCCATGGCCTGACAGGGATGAAGGAGGTCAGTCAAGGCGTTGATGATGGGGACGGAGCTGACCTCGGCCAGATTCACGACGGTATCATGACGGAAAGTTCTGATCATGATCCCATCGACCCAACGCTCCAGGTTTTTTACCACATCGTAAGCCGACTCCCTCGTTCCCATCTGGATATCCGAGGGATTCAGGTAGATAGCCTCTCCCCCCAATTGCAGCATCCCCACCTCAAAGGTCATCCGGGTGCGGAGAGACGGTTTTTCGAAGATCATGGCCAAAATTTTACCGTTGAGTTTATTTTGAAAAGCCCTCGGCCTTTTCTTGATATCCTCGGCCAAATCTAGGACCTGGTTAAACTCGTAGATTGAAATGTCATGGATCGAGAGAAAATTGTCAAAACTCATCAATATTCCTAGTGTGCTGATATTATCTTCGTTCCTGAGCGATTAATCAAGGCTGCCTTGAGGTGGCTGGCCGAGGTTATCAAAACCTCCTGTCCTCCGTTTTGTATGTATTCGATGGCAGATCTAATTTTGGGCCCCATCGAACCCGGCGGAAACTGCCCGTCATCCAGGTGCTGTTGGGCCTCTTTGACATCCATAACTTGAAGGGGTTCTTCTTCGGGTGTGCCGAAATTCAGTTTCACTCGTTCGACATTTGTCAGGATGACAAATAGATCAGCCTTGACTTCTCGAGCAATCAAACTGGCCGCGTAGTCTTTATCGATGACAGCTTCGACACCTTGAAAGAAACCTCTTCCGTTGATGATGATAGGAATTCCTCCCCCTCCAGCAGCAATCACGATATTGCCGGAATGGACCAAATCATGGAGAATCCTTTTGGGGACCACATCTATAGGCCTCGGAGAGGGTACCACTTTCCGGAATCCTCTTCCAGCATCCTCCATCATGTCCCATTTTTTTTCCTTCACGAGCATCTGGGCTCTGTATTTGGAATAGAAGGGACCGATGGGTTTGGTCGGGTTTTCAAAGGCTGGATCATTCCTATCCACGATAACCTGGGTTATGAGTGTCGCCACTTCTTTGTCCAGAGAATTCTTTCGGAGCTCGTTGATGACGGCCTTTTCGAGCATGAATCCCATGCTTCCCTCGGTCATGGCGTCACAGATTTCCAGAGAAAAGGGAGGAATCTTGGTGATTGCCTCCTCCATTTGGATGAGAAGGTTCCCGACTTGGGGGCCGTTCCCATGGACGATGATGAGGTCATACCCTTTTTTCACGACATGAATCATAAGCTTGGCTGCCTTTTGGGCATTCCTCATTTGTTCGGACTGCAATCCTCGTTGATCCTTGGGAAGGATGGCATTCCCTCCGAAGGCGATGACTGCAATTTTTCTTTTCATTTAAAATCCTCTCCTTAAAATGGAAAAAAACTTATGTAAACAAAAAAAAGCTAGTATAATACAGCACCTATTTTTATGCAATGGGGCTGAGCCAGAGAACGGCTTCAAATCTGTGACGGATTTCGTTGATAGATGAATTCGTTTTTGGGGGCATCATAATCCTTTTTCGGTGAAGCCCCTCTCCACCACGAAGCTCTTCAAACGACACCCTTAATGGGGTTCTGCCCCAGAAATGGAATAGCCTGGCTGAATTCGGCCCGAATAGACAATTAAATTGAGGTCCGGTAGAATAGGCATTGCCTTGAGAGGAGCAAACAAGATTGATCGGGATAATGTCTGATTCCCATGACAACCTGGACGCGATTCAGAGAGCCGTGCGCTATTTCTCGGATGTGAACTGCAAACTGGTTGTTCACGCCGGAGATTTCATTGCTCCGTTTGCCGCTAAAGAACTGAGTTTTCTTGGTTGTCCTGTCAAGGCTGTTTTTGGAAACTGTGACGGAGAGAAAAAAGGGTTGGAAAAGGTTTTTGACCTCATTGGAGAGATCAAAAGGGAGCCATTTTCGTTTGAATATGCGCAGCAAAGATTCCTTCTGACCCATACTCAATTTGCCAACACGGCCTATATTCGTTCCGGAAAATATGATGTGATAATCTACGGCCATACCCATAAACCGGAGATCAGGAAGGCAAGAGGTTTGCTTCTCCTCAATCCGGGAGAGGCCGGAGGTTGGCTGACAGGCAAGAGCTCCCTTGCCCTTCTGGACCCTGAGACGCTGGAGGCAGAAATCATCTTTCTGTAAGATTCCTGCTGACATCGGTCGAATGAATGGAGGCTAAATCATTGGCAAGAAGGATCAACAGGCGTCAGAAGCCCGCCTGGCAGAAGGTGCGAAAGCAGAAACCTTCCACTCCCAAGAAAGGTGTGTCCCGGGAGGGTCCTCAAAGGCACAAACCTGGATATTCATCACCACAAAAATAAATCCCTGATTCCATGAGCTAAGATGAATCCGGAGAAGTGTCGACACTCGGTCCGGGAAAAATTGGGCTAGGTTGGTTGGGACTCGTCATATTCGCTTCATTCCAGCCTTAAAATTTATCATATTGCCCTTCTTTGCCTAATACAGTACACATCATTGCCGGAAGCCATCAGGGTTTGAAAGAGCCTTTCAGGAGGTGAAACGTATTGACACTCAAGCACTAAATCATTAATATATATAAGCTTGAGAAGGATGTAGGCGCGTAGCTCAGTGGAAGAGTGCTTCCTTGACGCGGAAGAAGTCGAGGGTTCGATCCCCTCCGCGCCTACCATTTTTATTGAATGCTGTATTCCAGAGGACGCGCTAAAGAGTCAATTCTTTACCATCCCCTTTGAATACATAACAAAAAAAAATGGCTGATTTAGTAAAAATCACGGTAGATAAGTCTACTTTCGCTATCGAGAAGGGAACCACTCTATCCGAATTTTTCTCATCTCAGAATTGGGGGGAAACGCCCCTCCTCGTAAAAATCAACGGGCAGTTGATGGATCTGGATATCCGCATAGACAAGGATTTGGAGATTCAACCCATCTATGAAGAAAGTAAAGACGCACTGGATGTCTTGCGACATAGCGCGGCCCATCTCATGGCACATGCCGTACTCGATCTGTTCCCCGGCACAAAAACCGGGATCGGACCAGCGGTTGAAAATGGATTCTATTATGATTTTCTGCGGGATGAACCCTTTACCCAGGAAGATTTGGAAAAGATCGAGAGGAGAATGAGAGAGCTGGCACGGGAGAACATCCCAATAGAGCGGCAATTCTTCAGCAAGGATGATGCGATACGGAAATTCAAAGCCATGGGGCAAGATCTGAAAGTGGAACTTATCCAGGAAAAAGGGGATGACAGCGTCAGCGCCTATGGGCAGGATGATTTCCTCGATTTCTGTCTTGGCCCGCACGTGCCTTCGACGGGATACATACGGCATTTCAAGCTTCTTTCCGTATCCGGAGCCTACTGGAAGGGAGATGAAAAGGGCCAGCAACTCCAAAGGATCTATGGGGCTGTCTATTTTACCGAAAAGGAGCTGGATGATTTCCTGGCCATGCTGGAAGAAGCCAAACAGCGTGACCACAGGAAGTTGGGGCCAGAGCTGGACCTTTTCAGTTTCAACGAACAGCTCGGAGGAGGTCTTATCCTTTGGCATCCGAAGGGGGCTGCAATCAGGAGCGAAATCGAAGATTTCTGGAGAGAGGAGCACAGGAAAGCCGATTATGAACTTCTGTACTCTCCGCATGTGGCCAAGCTGGATGTCTGGCGGACAAGCGGTCATACCGAATACTATGATGCGCTCTATCCTGCTTTTGAGAGAGAAGGAATAGAGTACCAGCTCAAGCCGATGAATTGTCCCTTTCACATTATGGTCTACAAGTCACGGCAGAGGAGCTACCGTGATCTCCCCTTAAGGTGGGCTGAACTGGGAACCGTTTATCGATATGAAAGAAGTGGGGTTCTCCACGGACTCCTCCGTGTTCGAGGATTCACACAGGATGATGCGCACATATTCTGCAGAGAAGATCAGCTGGCTGAGGAAATCAAGAGGACAGTCCGACTCTCCCTGAGTCTCTTTGCCGCCTTTGGTTTTGTGGACTATGAAGTCTTCCTCTCCACATGTCCCGATAAGCATTGTGGAGGCTTGGCGGATTGGTCCAAAGCGACGAAGGCCCTTGAGACGGCCTTGAAAGAGGAGCAGTTGGATTACAAGGTTGATGAGGGCGAGGGTGTTTTTTACGGGCCTAAAATCGATATAAAATTCAGGGATGCTCTCCGCAGAACCTGGCAGCTTACTACTGTCCAGCTTGATTTCAATTTGCCGGATAGGTTTGACATGCACTATGTTGGCGAGGACGGCAAGTATCACAGACCTTTTATGATCCACAGGGCTCTTCTCGGATCGTTAGAAAGGTTTTTTGGCATTTTGATCGAGCACTACAAAGGGAATTTTCCCCTTTGGTTGGCGGCTATCCAAGTTGTCATCATTCCCATTGCTGACAGGCATAATGCGTATGCCAAAACATTGCGGCAGAGACTCAAGGAAGCGAGAATCAGAGTTGATATCGATGATCGAAGAGAGAAAATGGGTTACAAGATCAGAGATGCCGAGATCCATAAAATTCCAATCATCCTCATTGTCGGAGACAAGGAAATCGAACAAAACAACGTCTCCATTAGGGTCCATACCATCGGAGATAGAGGAAAAATGGATGTTGATGAATTTCTTGCAAAAATAGAGGAATTGATTAACAATAAATCGATGGAAATTGATCTTTAAGGAGGCTAGTCATTAGAAGGCGAACTTTTTATCCGGGGAGAAGGAAAGAAAAACCTCATCGGATCAATGAGATGATCAGAGAGAAAGAAGTCAGGCTTATCGATGAGAATAAAGAACAGATCGGGGTTCGGCCAATAGAAGAAGCTCTAGCCTTAGCCGCAGATGCGGGGCTAGATCTTGTCGAAGTCGCTCCTCAAGCGAATCCTCCAGTGTGCCGGATAATGGATTACGGAAAATATCTTTATGAATTACATAAAAAGGCTCATGAAGCGAAAAAACACCAAAAACAAGTCCAGGTGAAGGAAATAAAATTCAGGCCCAAAATAAGCATCCACGATTATAACTTCAAAATACGGCACGTTCAGCGGTTTCTGAAAGAGGGAAACAAGGTCAAGATAACCGTGATGCTTCGAGGCAGAGAAAAAGCTAAACCAGAATTGGCGCATGGCATTTTAGATAGGGTTTTTGCAGATGTAGAGGAGTTGGGAACCCAGGACGGAAATGTCCGTACGCAGCCCTGGGCCGTTTCAGCCTTGCTGAGCCCCACAAAGTCAGGAGAGAAAGATGCCAAAACTAAAAACACACAAAGGAGCCCAAAAGAGGTTCAAAATAACAGGGAAAAAGAAAGTCGTTCACAGTAAAGCCTATAAAAGCCATATTTTGACCAAGAAGTCAGCAAAAAGAAAGAGAAAACTCAGAAAGACAGACTTTATCAGCCAATCCGACCGGAGTCGGATCAAAGACATGCTTCCTTATGAGTTTTGAACGCTAGACTTTCAAGTCTTCGGGAACAGACTCCTGGATTTCATTGTGGATGGAGATATGACATAGGTTTTTACAGGAGGAGAACACAATGCCTAGAGTGAGAAGAGGAACGAAAAAAAGACAAAGACGATCGAAAATTCTAAAGCAAGCCAAAGGATATTGGGGTGCAAGGAGCCACAATTACCGGACCGCCAAAGAAGCGGTAGAAAGAGCTCTCCTGTATTCCTACAGGGATAGAAGAACCCGCAAAAGAGACTTCAGGAGGCTGTGGATCATTCGTATCAAAGCAGCTGCAGAGAATAACGGACTCTCCTACAGCCGTTTTATCCACGGATTGAAGACGCTGGATATTGAGCTCGACAGGAAAATCCTAGCTGATCTGGCTGTGAACTCTCCCCAGACTTTTGGTCGGATTGCGGAGAAGGTCAAAGAAGCTGCGGCGTAGAAGGAATTGAGTCCGGATGAGCATGCTCAGAGAGAAAGTCCAAAAGCACAAGAAAGCCTTTGAACAAGCCCTGGAGGAAATCCAGGATTTGACGTCTCTCCAGGAATTGCGCAATCTGTATCTGAGTCGAGGTAGGGGGCATTTAACGCATCTCTTTGAGTCCTTGAAGTCCGTAGAGCCGGAGGAAAAGCCTGCTGCGGGCAAAATGATTAATGAATTGAAAAGCTATGTTCAGTCGAAAATCCAGGAACGTCATGAAGAGCTCCAAGCACCTCCAACAAGCGAAGATGAGGTTGATCTGACGCTCCCCGGTGAACACCGCTACATCGGTTCGCCCAATCCGTTGATCATCCTGCAGGAAGAGATCGAAGAAATCTTTCAGCGGATGGGGTTCTCCATTGAGGATGGCCCCGAGATAGAGACGGATTACTATAACTTCGAAGCCCTGAATTTCCCTCCTCACCATCCCGCCCGAGATGACTGGGACACTCTGTACATAACGGATGATTTGCTGTTGAGAACTCACACCTCTCCGGTTCAGATAAGGGTAATGGAAAAGAGAAAGCCGCCCATCCGCATCATCACACCGGGGAAAGTATACCGCAAAGAAACACCTGACCCTACGCATCTGCCAATGTTCTACCAGGTTGAGGGACTCGTCGTGGATGAGGGGATAACCTTCGCTCATCTTAAAGGAACCATGGAGTATTTCCTGAAAACCCTTTTTCATGAAAGGACAAAGGTCAGGTTTCGGCCGAGTTTCTTCCCTTTCACGGAACCCTCGGCTGAGGTCGACATCGGTTGCCCTGCTTGTGATGGCAACGGCGGAGAATGTCGAACCTGTGGAGGCACAGGATGGATTGAGCTTTCGGGAGCAGGCATGGTCGATCCTCAAGTGCTGAAAAATGTCAACATAGATCCAGAAAAATACTCGGGATTTGCTTGGGGGATGGGCATAGAACGATTAGCCATGCATGCCTACCAAATTCCGGACATGAGATCATTTTATGAGAACGATCTGAGATTCATTCGACAGTTTTTAGAAAAATGAGAATAAGCGTTAACTGGCTCAAGGATTTCATCGATGTGAACCAGTCTGCCACAGAGCTTATCCAGACCCTAAACAATATTGGGATGATGGTCGATTCCTGGGAAGAAAAGAATGGAGATCTCTTGTTGGAGCTAGAAACATATGCCAATCGACCGGATACACTGGGTCACATTGGAGTTGCCAGGGAGTTAGCCGCGGCATTGAACTTGCCCCTGAAAGATCGGGACTGGCCACTGACAGAACTGGAGGAGGCTTCTTCCGATAATATTGACATTGAGATCTACGACGAAGACCTCTGCCCTCGATACTGTGGAATTGTTGTTAAGGACATCAAAGTTGGCCCTTCCCCCGATTGGATGAAGAATCGCCTCGAAACCATGGGTTTGACTCCCATCAATAATGTGGTCGATGCCTCCAACTATGTCCTGTTTGCAACGTCCCATCCCACCCATGCCTTTGATCTGGCCAAGCTATCCGGCCATAAGATCATCGTCCGGAGGGCAAAGAATGGTGAAACGTTCAGGACGCTCGAGAATCAGGATTTAAATCTGTCCCCTGAAATGCTCGTCATTGCCGATGAAAAGAAACCCGTTGCCCTTGCGGGCGTCATCGGAGGCGAGAACACGGCCGTATCGGACAGCACCAGGGATATCCTCATTGAAAGTGCGTACTTCAATCCCATTTCTATCCGAAAAACGAGCAAAGCGACAGCCATCCAGACGGACGCTTCCTACCGCTTCGAGCGGGGAGCAGATATTGCTTTTCCGCCTAAAGCAGCCCTAATGGTGGCGTCATTGCTGACGCAATTTGGAGGTAAAGCGGCCAAGGGGATGGTTGATGTTTATCCCAAACCTAGAAAAAGCAGGACAGTGGTTCTTCGCCATAAGCGGCTATCTGATTTTCTTGGGGTTAAGGTCTCTGCCGATTTTATCACGAAGATCCTGATGAAACTGGAATTCCAGGTGGAGATGCAGCCAAACAGTGTCTGGCAGGTGAGAGTTCCCTTCTTCCGTGTCGACATCGAGAGGGAGGCGGATCTCATTGAGGAAATCGCGCGCTTCTTCGGATATGACAACATCCCCTCACAGATCCCACCACTTTTCGAGTACGAACCTCCCCCGGATCCCAAGAGAAAACAAATTCAGAAGTTGCGGCAGATGCTTTTCTTCCATGGCTTCGATGAGGTCGTGAATTTCAGTTTTTCCAACCCTGAAGAAGAAAAACTGCTCCAATCTGGCCGGCAGGCCGTGGAAATTCGAAATCCTATTTCTACGAAGGCCTCGCACCTCAGGACTTCCATGCTGGGAGGTTTGCTCGAAAACATCACCTGGAATACAAACAGAGGTGTCGAAGGCATACATATTTTTGAAATCGGAAATGTGTATTTCTCGAATGATTTAGCCAGTAAAGAACAGCTAACCCTTGCTATGGCCACGACGGGTTTGCTCGAAAAGGACAGCTGGCACGAACAGAGAAGAAAGAGCAATTTTTTCCATCTTAAGGGTGCCTGTGAAGCTGTGCTGGCTCATCTGCGGTTTGTTCCTGTCACCTTTAGAGCCGAAGATTTTCCCCAGTATGCGAAGAAGAGTTCACTTGCGGTTCTCGTCAAAGGAGAGAAAGTCGGCCAGTTGGGGAAAATACGAAAGGAGATCCTTGAGGCTTATTCCCAAAAAGAGTCAGTTTGGGCGCTGGAGTTGGAGCTTCACTCTCTTTTCCAAAGGCAGCCCCAACCCTTCCAGTATTCACCGGTCATCAAATACCCCAGTGTCATCCGTGACGTCTCCTTCATAGCTGACCAAAACGTGAGCTACCAGGATGTCAAGCTGACTCTGGAAGGATTATCCATCCCCTATTTGGAAAAGTACGAGCTCTACGACCGGTTCTCAGGGTCGTCTGTGACCAAAGGGAAAGTGAGCCTGTCTTTCCGCTTTCATTTTCGGCACCCTCAGAGAACTTTGCTTGCGGAAGAGGTTGAAAACTATCAGAAAAAGATCATTAAAACCCTGAGCAGCGAGTTCAATTTTCAATTGAGGGAAGGAGGGAAAATTGACAAGTGAACTGGAAAGAATTAAAATTCTTGAGGGAAAAATTTCCCAAGTTGTGGACTTTCTGAACAAAACTGTGACTGAAAACGATCGGCTCAAAGAGCAGCTAAAAGAATTGAAAGCCGAGAGAAAGGGGCTGGTTGAGAAGGAAAGAAAGGCTGAACATTTGAACGAAACTATAAAAAAATATGAGAATGAGAGGGAGGTTATCAAGGAAAAGATTGAGTCTTTAATAAATCAGATTGATCAACTCGGACTATGATTGACAAAATTATTGAAATCGAAATCTATAAACAGAAATACAGGATTAAAGTCAAAGGAGAAGAAGACGAAAAATACATCAGCCATTTAACTTCATATGTTGATCAGAAAATGCGTGAAGTGGCCGTCAAATCCAGATCTGTGGATACTCTAAAAGTGGCGGTCCTGGCAGCATTGAATATTGCAGATGAATTTTTTCTCTGCCAGAAGAAAATGGATCAGCTCAATGAAGTTATAGGGCACATGGAGGATGAAATAGAAGGTTTGGAGGGATTCCTCAAGAGGGATTCACAGAAAATTGAAAAGTTCGAAGACAATATATAGAAAAACGAAGAAAGTTGTCCGGAGAGGACAGCGCTTCTAACGGAAACAATGGAGACTGCGGCAATTGAGAACACGAACTGGAGCTCGGTGGTCAATTTTTTTTTGATGCCACTGCTAGAGTGATTTTTTCCCTCCTTACTTTCATCTCCTTTGGCCCCTGATAAGGAGGTGGTCAAAGTGAATTTTAGCTACATTATATTATTGGGCCTAGTCTTTATTTTGTCTTGTGTTGTGGTCGTTTTGCTGGTTAAGAAGACGGCAGGAGTTCGGTCCATCCTGAGAGCACAACAGGAAGCGAATGAGATTGTTGAGAAGGCGAAGGAAGATGCTGACAAATTAAAACGAGAATCGAAGCTTGAAGCAAAGGAGAAATATCTTAACCTTAAGTCTGATTTCGAACGCCAAACTAGGGACAGGAGGCGCAAGCTGAATGACATGGAGAGAAGGCTTGTCAAGAAAGAGGAGAACCTGGAGCGCAAATTCCAAACCATGGAGAAGAAGGAAAGGGATTTCTCTCAGAAAGAGCAGCAGATCTATTCTCGCGAGAGAGAGATCGGGAACAAGCTGAGGGAGTATGAAGAGATGGGCAAGAAAGCCCTAGCAGAACTTGAGCGCATCGCCGCCATGAGTCAGGAGGAAGCTAAGAAGGAGATTCAACGGAAGGTCGAGGATGAGGCGAAGCTTGAGGCTGTTCAAATCATGCGCCGCATAGAGGAAGAGACCAAGGAAAAGAGTCAAAGGATGGCTCGGGACATCATCAGCCAAGCGATCCAGAGGTCGGCAGCCGAGCATGTGGTGGAGACCACGGTTTCTGTCGTGGACCTCCCGTCTGACGATATGAAGGGCCGGATCATCGGGAGAGAGGGACGAAATATCCGGGCTCTTGAACTGGCTACAGGCGTGGACATCATCGTTGATGATACGCCTGAAGCGGTTATTCTCTCCAGTTTTGATCCCATCCGGCGTGAAATGGCCCGTCTGGCTATTGAGAAACTTGTGGTCGACGGAAGAATTCACCCCGCCCGTATCGAGGAAGTTGTGGATAATGTCAAGGAAGAGCTGGAGGAGAAGTTGAAGCAAGAGGGAGAATCGGTCATTCTCGAACTCAGAATCCAGAATATGCACCCTGAACTCATCAAGCTCATGGGAAAGCTGAAATACCGAACAAGCTACGGACAAAATGTCCTTCAGCACTCGAAAGAGGTGGCTACGCTTGCCGCCCTGATGGCCAAGGAACTCGGGGCAGACCCCAATGTGTCTATGAGGGCCGGTCTTTTGCATGACATCGGGAAAGCCGTGGATCGGGAGGTCGAAGGCACCCACACGGAATTGAGTGTTGAATTGGCGAAAAAGTACGGGGAGAAAGAGGCTGTGATTCAGGCCATCGCCTCTCACCACCGGGATGTGGATTTCCCTTCCGTCGAGGCTGTTTTGGTGCAGTCTGCCGATACTCTTTCCGCTGCAAGGCCTGGGGCACGGCGAGAGTTGCTGGAGACATACATCAAAAGACTGGAAAAGCTGGAGGAAATAGCCAATTCTTACGAAGGTGTGGCCAAAGCCTTCGCCCTCCAGGCAGGTCGAGAGATACGGATCATTGTCGAAGCCCAGAAAATATCCGATGATAAAGCATCCTTGGCGGCCAAGGATATTGCTCAGAAAATCAAGGAGGAACTCGATTATCCGGGGCAGATAAAAGTTACCGTAATCCGTGAGATGAGAGCTGTTGAGTATGCCCGATAAAATAGGCGTGTTGTTCATTGGAGATGTTATCGGACGGCCTGGTCGAAGAGCTCTTGCGAAACATCTGCCCTCCCTGAAGCAAAAGTGCAGACCTGATGTCGTCATCGTCAACGCAGAGAATGCGGCGGGGGGGATCGGTATAACAAGGAACGTCTGCCATGAGCTCCTGGGTTATGCAGATGTCCTGACTTCGGGAAATCACATATGGGATAAAAAAGAAGCTCTTTCCCTCCTCGCATCCGAACCCCGATTGCTAAGGCCTGCCAACTATCCGCCTGTCAATCCCGGGAATGGTGCCTTTATCCTAGACAAGGGAAAGCAGACGATCGGGATTCTGAATCTCCAAGGGAGGGTTTTCATGGAACCGATTGATTGCCCCTTCCGAGTGGCGGATAGAGAGATCGAGTCCCTGAGAAACAGGACTCCTGTTATCATTGTCGATTTCCATGCCGAGGCCACTTCGGAAAAACAGGCAATGGGCTGGTATTTGGACGGTAGAGTCTCTGCCGTCATTGGAACGCACACCCATATTCCCACGGCTGACGAACGTGTATTGCCTCGAGGCACAGCCTATATCACGGATATTGGAATGGTGGGAGGGTACAACTCGGTCATAGGCATCAGAAGAGACCAAGCCCTGGACCGATTCCTCACTTCCAGGCCCCAGCGTTTTGAGCCTGGGAAAGATGGCGCGATATTTTCATCTGTATGTATTGAAATCGATTCGGCCACTGGTAAGGCCTTGGATATCCGCAGGCAAATACTGGTCGATGAGAGTTGGGATGGAGAGGAGGGAGATGAAGCCTGATAAGGTCTATACGGTTTCTGAAATAACACAGCTCATAAAATACGAGCTCGAATCCGGCTTCTCTCTAATCTGGATCGAAGGAGAGATCTCTGATTTCAGGCGAGCCCATTCGGGGCATGTCTATATGAAGCTAAAGGACGATAGAAGCCAGATTTCAGCCGTCATTTGGCGATCTTCAGCCCAGAAAATCCCCTTTGACCTGGAAAATGGGCTTCTGGTTATCTGCAAAGGGCGGATCAGCGTTTATGAACCGCGCGGAGAATACCAGATTATTGTCGATGTCATCGAGCCCAAAGGAAAAGGAGCCCTCCAGCTGGCCTTCGAACAACTCAAAGAGAAGTTGAGCAAAGAGGGGCTTTTTAATCCTCAAATCAAGAAAAAACTCCCTCTTCTCCCAAAAAAAGTGGGCGTGGTCACCTCTCCAAGAGGTGCCGCCATAATCGATATCATCCGCACGCTCGAGCGGAGGTTTGCCAGAGTACACATCCTGATATATCCCGCCAAGGTCCAGGGAGAGGGAGCGGCAGCGGAGATTGAAGAGGGCATCGATTATTTGAGCCAGTACCCTGGAATCGATGTGATCATTGTCGGCCGCGGAGGGGGCTCGATGGAAGACCTCTGGGCCTTCAATGAGGAACGCGTGGCTCGGGCAATATTTCGCTGTCCTGTCCCGATCATTTCTGCGGTCGGACATGAGATTGACTTCACCATCTCCGATTTTGTCGCTGATTACAGAGCTTCCACCCCTTCGGTGGCTGCCGAGATGGTTATCGAGAAGGAGCAATCTTTCCTGGAATGGATATCCAATTTCGAGGATAGAATACATCATCATCTGAGCTATCTTCTCCAAGAGCAAAAAAACAGGGTGCTGGATCTGGTCCACCATCAGGTTTTCCAGAATTTTAAGCTGAGACTGTTCAGCCTGGCCCAAAGAGTGGATGAACTGGAAGCAAGATCTGTGGATAACATCAAAAGCATGCGGCACAGGATTGTGGAGAGCGGTTCCAGAGCTATCATTCTGGAGGAGAAAATGGCCAGTTTGATCAAGAGCTTGATCCTGAACTGGAAAGCTATCTGGGAGAGGCTGTCTGTCGAACTGGACAGCTTAAGTCCCTTGAATGTCCTTAAAAAAGGGTATACTCTCTGTTGGAAGGATGGTGGCCAGGAACTCGTCCGCACCATCGATGAAGTTAAGGAGAAAGAAGAGATGTGTGTGACGTTTTCAAAGGGAGAGTTCAGTTGTCTGGTCAAAGGTGTGGACAGGGAGAAACCCATCGAATCACGGTTTAGCAATCCAGTGAAGACAAGTCGCTAAGTGAGGTGGAGGGCATGACTGAAAAGAGTTTTGAAAAGGCACTGGCCGACTTAGAGAAAATTGTGGAAAAAATGGAGGAAGGAGGACTCTCTTTGAATGAGTCTTTAGCGCTGTTTGAAAAAGGAGTCAAGCTGGCGCGTTTCTTAAGAGGAGAGCTGGACAGGGCCGAAAAGAAGATCGAGATCCTTCTCAAGGATGAGAAGGGAGAAATCAAGGAGGAGCCTTTTACGCTCAATGAGGAGGAGGCTGATACATCCGAAGGAGAAGAGAATCCCGATTCCGGTGAGAATCAGGGCCTTCCGTTCTAGTCGGGATTATTTATAATGAGCCAAATACTCGATCGCATCGAAAATCCAAAAGATCTGAAGGATCTCTCCTTAAAAGAGCTCTCTCAACTGGCCAAGGAGATCCGTGCCCTGATCGTCAGTACCGTCTCTCAAACCGGGGGACACCTTTCTTCAAACCTGGGTGTTATCGAGATGACCATTGCCCTTCACTATGTGTTCGATGCCCTATCGGATAAGATTCTGTGGGATGTCGGCCACCAATGTTACACCCATAAGATTTTAACGGGAAGAAAGGACAATTTTTCCAAACTCCGCCAACAGGAAGGTATCTGTGGCTTTCCCTGTCGGGAAGAAAGCAACTATGACTGCTACAACACAGGCCATGCCTCCACAGCCCTCTCGGCTGCCCTGGGAATGGCCGTCGCCCGGGACAAGAAGAAGGAGGACCATCAGGTTCTGGCGGTTGTGGGCGACGGCAGTTTGACGGGAGGAGTGGCTTGGGAAGCCCTGAACCAGATAGGCCACCTCCGAGAAAAACTGATCATCGTTCTCAACTATAACGAAATGTCGATCTCACACAACGTGGGGGCTATGTCCAAGTACTTGACCTACCTTGTCTCAGGACAGCATTATTTGCGGATAAAAGACCACGCCAAGACGATTTTGAAAGCCATCCCTGCAGTAGGGTGGCCAATGATCAAGGCTGGTCGGGCGATCGAGGACGTCATCAAGAAGACCTTTTTTCCAGGACTGGTGTTCGAAGAGCTTGGCATTCGCTACATCGGCCCCGTTCAGGGTCACAGTCTCAGGTCTCTGATCGAAGTGTTCGAGGATGCCAAAGCCTATGACGGCCCTGTCCTGATTCTGTGCGTGACGAAAAAGGGAAAAGGATTTGCACCCGCAGAAAAGAATCCCACCCGTTACCACAGCGCTTCGCCTTTCGACGTCAAAACCGGAGAATCGCTGAGCCGAGGGAAAAAGACGACTTTTTCGGAGGTCTTTGGTCAAACGGTTATAGAGTTGGCGGAAGAAAATGATAAAGTGGTGGCCATTACGGCCGCCATGCCCGACGGGACCGGATTGCAGGGTTTTGCCAAACGTTTTCCCGAGCGCTTTTTTGACGTGGGGATTGCCGAACAGCATGCCATCAACTTTGCCACAGGGCTTTCCCTCAGCGGATTCAAACCCATTGTGGCTATCTATTCCACTTTCCTTCAGAGAGCTTATGATCAGTTGTATCACGATGTCTCCCTGATGGATATCCCCATCGTGTTTGGGCTGGATCGCTCGGGGATAGTTCCTGATGACGGCCCCACGCATCAAGGTATCAACGATATCGTCTATCTCCGTCATATGCCTCACATGATTGTCATGGCCCCCAAGGATGAGAATGAATTACGGCATATGCTGAAGTCTGCCCTCTCCTATCCTCATCCGGCATCTGTTCGATTTCCCAAGGGGAGTGCCCTAGGGGTTCCCTTAGATAAGACATTACTGGAGATACCGTTAGGTAAAGCAGAAACCTTGAAAGAAGGAAAAGACCTGCTTCTCGCTTTTGGAAGCATGGTCTATCCTGCCCTTGAAGCCGCCGAAAAACTGCTGGAGTTTGGGATCGATATGGCAGTGGTGAATGCCCGGTTTGCCAAACCTCTGGATGAGGAATTGATACTTCGCTATGCACAACCAGGCCGGGTCATCGTCACTGTAGAAGAGGGAGTCATTGCAGGTGGATTCGGGAGTTCCGTGCGTGAGTTATTGGATAGAGAAGAACGATTCAATATACGTGTCAAGACTATTGCCCTCCCTCTAGAGGTTCTTCCCGTCGGCAAGGTTGAGCAGATCAAGAAGAGGTACAGACTTGATACCGACGGGCTCGCCCGGCAGATTCGAGAATTTTATGAATCAGTCCGTTCTCTGGATCCATAACCCTATGGTAGAGATGAGTATACGGTTTTCATGCTTTCGATATTTCGGTCATCGACAGCAATCCTTCCTCCCCCTGATAAGAAGACAGAGTGCAAAATCCTCAGAGTTTCCCCCTGCGAAAAAACTCCATATGGATCAGGCGGAATGCCGATGACCAAGAAAGAGAGAGCCGACAAACTGGTCGTCAGCCGGGGATATGCCGATAGCCGGCATAAAGCCCAAGCTCTCATCATGGCAGGCTTGGTGTATTCTGGGGGTTCACGTGTCGAAAAGGCAGGGCAACTGGTTCCTGTGGACCACGCGTTGACCCTGAAGGAAACAGCTCCCTACGCGAGTCGGGGAGGCTTAAAACTCAAAGAGGCCTTAGATACCTTTGACATTTCGGTTGAGGGCCAGATCGCTGCAGACCTGGGCGTTTCCACCGGAGGATTCACCGACTGCCTCCTTAAGGAGGGGGCAAAAAAAGTCTATGCCGTCGATGTCGATACCAGGCAAATAGATGTCCACCTCAGGAATGATCCCCGAGTCATTCTCCTCGAAAAGAATGCGCGCCATTTGATAAAAACTGATTTTCAGGATGTTCTGGATGTGATCGTGCTGGATTTGTCTTTCATTTCTGTGCTCAAAGTTCTGCCAGCTGTGAAAAGGATAATCGGGCAGGGCACCCTGCTTGCCCTTATCAAGCCGCAGTTTGAGGTGGGAAAAGGCAAGGTCGGGAAGAAGGGAATAGTCAGGGATCCCGTGCAGCATGAGGAAGTTTTGGAGAGAATTAGCCGGGAAGCTGAGGCGATGTCTTTTTCCTTTCGGGGCGTCATTAAAACTTCTGTCAGAGGTCAAAAGGGAAATCAAGAGTTTTTTGTTCATTGGTCCCTACAAGAGCATTCCTCAGGTTCCTCTCATGCCATCACTATGATTAAGGAGGCTGTCTGGGATGAATAAGATGAATCGTGTCGGTTTTGTCATTAAACCCCATGCCCCGAATATCGAGCAGATCTTGAATGATTTGACCGGATATTTTGAGAAGAAAGGGATAGAATGCATCCTGGAGGATGTGGCCTCGCAAAAGCTCCAGAGAAAGGGCGGAATTCCCAGAGAACAAGTACCGATGAGCGTAGATATGGTCCTTGTGCTGGGGGGTGACGGAACACTCCTGAGTGTGGCGCATTTGGCTGCTCAAGAAAATATTCCTGTACTCGGTGTCAATCTCGGCAGCTTGGGTTTTTTAACGGAAGTTCCCCTTGATGAGATGTATTTGACTATCGAATCCTATTTAGACGGGAATAAGGAGATTGTCAATCCCAGGCATATGCTCGAAGCGAGTACCAAAGATAAGGCCTATTATTGCCTGAATGACGTGGTTATTAACAAAGGCGCCTTGGCCAGAATGATCCAGTGTGAGATCTGGATTGACGGCAAAGAGATTGCCACCGCCAAAGCAGACGGCTTAATCATCTCCACGCCGACGGGGTCCACGGCCTATTCTCTGGCAGCGGGGGGGCCGATCATCCAGCCCAACATCCCGGCTATCATTCTCGTCCCCATCTGTCCTCATACACTCACCTTCCGTCCTATGGTCATCTCGGCCAAATCAGTGGTCAAAGTGAAGCTCGGCACGGGAGGAGAAGAAGTCAATCTCACTCTCGACGGCCAGAGAGGCGGCCTGCTGGAAAAGGGTGATGTGGTTACTGTGAAACGTTCAGCGTTCATTCTGCAGCTGATTTCTTCACCCAAGAGGAATTATTTCGATCTTCTCCAAGAAAAGCTCGGCTGGGCTAAAGTCGCTACCTGATCATGAGGTGGTGCGAATCATTTTCTGTATTCGTCGCAGACCCCGCCACCCACCCTACCCTCATCTTTAAAAGTTATTAAGTCACTTACTACATACAATATTGTGAAGAAACTAAGACAGATCAAGAGACTGGCTGAGGCGAGGGCTTGATGAAATTGCGGACGCAGTTAAGATGCTGCAATTGGCTGAGTTGTTAGAGTAGCGGCAAGAAAAGCTTTATTTATTTCGAAAAAATAACTTTATATATCACTAATATCAGATGGATATATCATCGCACCAGTTTTTTCGTCAAAGAGAATTCTTATCAATACTTTTGAGTAAATATCTAACAGCTTAAGAAGTTCTGCATTATTATTTTTTAATACTTTTTTCCATTTACTGCGTATTGACCTGTAAGTGGATTTATAAAAATTGTCGAATAGTCTATCTGCCCCAGAACTATCGAAACCTGCTGTATGGTACAGATTCATCGACTCTAAACGATCAAGGTCTTTATCGCTAAATCTTGCCACATGAACATGTATTCGTCTTGTTTCAAGGATGCCTTTAAGGGAACTGCTAACGAAGGAAAAAGTTGGCCTTGTCATACGCAAAATACTTTGATGTCTGCTATCCTGTTTATAAAATCTTCTGATCTTGGTCAGAAAGGCTATCAGACGTTCTTTTAATAAATATAGCTCGCTATAGTAATTTTCTAAATGATATCGAAGGTGTCGCGGTTTGGTTATTTGTTTATTATGATAAGGAAAACTTGAGATGTAGATTTCAATGTCATAGAGCGTACTTACTGACGCTTGAATCTCTAAGAATCCTTGGAATATTTTGCCAAAGAATTTCGTCTTTTCACTTGGTTTGTGACTAATAACGGTTGGGCCTCCTGTATCAAACAGTGTGTTCCAAATTGCTTCACCTAATTCTTTCTGTCGTATTTTAAAAGAGGGCAACATTAGTCTTTTAGCTTCCTCTATTATAAGGGAATTAAATCTATCCCACCCTTCTAGCACTTCGTCAGTTTTTCCCAATATTCTTGTCTCTTTCTGAATTTTTTGCCAATTTATATATGAGAGCGTTTTTTCGATCACGCTCTTTATAGAACGCTTTTATCTCGTCATCTGAAACTCTCTTCTTCCCTATAATATCTGTAATCATTGAGTTAGTAATTATATAGCTGAGAGGAGGCATGAGTTCAGACTTCCCTCCTCTCAACTTTGCCAACTCCATCGATTGTTTCCATTGATCCATTGAGGTAGATACGATAAGTTTACGTATTTCCCTTTTGTTTTCAGAATTCTTTTGGATTAGGATTACACTCAGATTGAAGACTTGGCCGATAAATATCCCACCTAATGCACTGATCAAAGCTAAAATTCCTGGCTCCATGTAACCACCCTCCTTTATAAAATTATATCAATTCTCCAGCGCTTTATCTATCACCTCACAATCTGTCGGCTGTTGTCAGGAAAGGATGGCTTGTTCTATAAGAACTTACATGATCTACAATAGCAAATACTTTGAAGGACTGAAAATCATTGGTTAGATTGATAAAATAGATAATAATGACAGAAAATTTGATTCAATTCGATAAGACCAAAGGAGTTATATTATGGCTATCCGTCAAACTAGGATATTTGTTCTTTCCAAAGAGCCATTAGAAAACTGGGCTGAAACTATATTAGGAAAGGTTATTTGCCCACTTACAAACGATTTTATGGATTCATTAGAGTGGTTTTGGTTCTCTCGATATGTCAATGAAATCGGTAAAGATGAAAGTAATTGTAAAATGGAGGGAATTCCTGATGAATATAAACAAGCACTTCGTCCTGATGGGCCTGGGATTCATCGAAGTCTACGATTTCGTTATAACATCAAAGACAACCAAAGAGAATCTTTTGAAAAAAGGGCAGAGGGTTTAATAAATCATCATAGCTACGCCATATCGGATTTTAGAGACTACAACTTTGTTGCAGATACTGGAAGTACTCGATTTTTAGGAGTTGAGAAAAGATTTGCAGGAAGGAATGCTCATAGGGCACTTTTAGCAACTCAATTCTATATGGCCACTTCTCGCCTAGTGCTTGATGCACTAGTTGGGCCAGATAATCAAGGTCGTTTTAAGTTCGAAACAGCAGATGATTTAGTGAACAACCCGCAAAAATCAACATTTCAGTCTTTCCTACACTTATTCTGTAATATTACAAATGTCCCAACATATGTATATGTTTTTCAAAAGATTAAACCTAACTTAATTGATTTTGGCACATCTTATTCTTCGCCTGAACCACCGAGGGGAGGGTGGGATAGTGCAACGCCAATTCAAATTCGATTCTGAGCATTGATAAATCTAACGAAGTTCTTTTTCTAGTCTCAATAAGCGCTCATTATCTGGCTCAATTTTTAAGCCATTTTGACATTGCAGTAAAGCATCCGCTTTTCGCCCAATTCGTATAAGAGCTAGAGCTAACGAGTGGCCATTGACAACGTTATGATGACGTTCTCGATATCCAATAGGATTAGGATAAAATCCATTTGAAAGGGCTTCAACTGACTTTTCGATCATCCTTCTTTTTTCTCTTAAATCTCTTTTATTCTTAGCCAAATAAGACAAACATACACCAAGGAAATGATGATCTTTAGCATCGCTCTCATCACAATAAACTGCCATTTCATAACATTCAACTGCTTGAGAATAATTCTTCAACCGCTTCTCCATATTGCCCCAACTTCTCCAAGCTGATATGTGTTTGTCATCCAAGCTTAGTGCTTTCTTAAATTTTTCTTTTGCCGATCCAAATGCCCCTTCATCTCTTTCGACTAATCCCCAAACCTGATAAAGATTTGCTGTTGCCTTATAGGATTCAGCTTTTTCCAGTCTATCTATCGCTTTTTTATAGTTCCCTGATTGATAAGCTCGAAAAGCAACGTCTACAAGCATATTCGAAATCCTATCCTTTTCAGGCAAAAGTTCTTTACTAACAAGTTCTTGCATCTGACTTAATGCTTCCTCATATTCGCCTAGTTCTGCTAAATAGACTTTGTGACTATCTCTCAATTCTTCTTCTAGTACTGGCTCTTCCTTTAATTTTCTCGATACAAAATCTCCAGTAAGGGGAAGAAGTGAGTATCTAAATGTAGTTCGACTTGAGTCATATTCTTCGTTAATGAATGCGTTTCTTCTTAATTTAGCTAAAGCATCTTTAACCCGTAATTCTGGAAGACTAGTGTTTCGTCTAATTTCTTCTTCGGAAGGAGGATTGGAAAATATAGTAATAGACATTAAAACTTTTTGCTCCTCCGAATCAAATCCTTGCCATGACTCCGAAAAACAAAAATCAAGAATATCATCTTGAGCAAGTCCCGTTTCAAGTTTTGCTAAATAAGATTCTAGTGATACTCCTGATGCTATACGGCCTACAGCGAGTTTGATTGCTAGGGGTATGCCTCCAACCCTATTAATCATTCTCTTAATAATATCGTTTTTGGCACTAATGATCTCTTTTGCATCTAAGTCCTCTGCTGTTTCAGTTAATAGGTTCTTTGCTTCTTCATAGTGTAAAGCAGTGAGCCTTACGGTTCTTTGGCTCTCTTCAATTCTACTTCTTGTAGTGACCAGAGCTTTGCTTGGTTTTGGTAGATCTGCAAGAAATGTGAAAATGTTCGGATTTTCTATAGTTTCTAGGTTATCAAGGATAAGAAGACATGGAGTTATGCTTAGTATCTCATCAACTAGCTCTTTTCTCACAGAAAGCGAAGCATTTACTTTTTCCGAGAAACCCGTGGTCTTTAATATTATATTTAGTAGACTGTTTAAATCTGAAAATGTAGGAGTGATGTAACGAATCCCTCTGGTTCCTAGAAGTTCTTTTTTTGCACTCACCCATATTATATACTCGAATATAGTATCTCCTGAATGTGCAAGATCGCGTAACTGGTAAGCACAATTTAAAGCTAATGCAGTTTTTCCGACTCCGCCTATACCATCAATGCAGACAACCCAAGCTCTGGGATGATTTAGGTATTCTAAGACTTGTTTTTTCTCTTTTTCTCGGCCGAAAAATTTTGAGTACTCAGGTCTAGGAAGATTATCATAACAAGGAGGCAGTTTTCTTTGTTCTGATTCTTCAATCTCCTCAATGTCTTCAATACCAGTCTCAGCAGGTGATTTTGACGAAGGTCTCTTAAATTCTAAGAGTGGGGGTATATCCTCACCTATTTCTTCATAAATATCTCTACATATAACTGCCAATCTTTCATATTCTTTAGTACCAACTCCTGGTCGTACATGTCGCACTGGATCCCTCATTCTAACAATATCGTTCAATTTCACTTCAATCCCTTTTGGCTCAGTGCCAAAGTAATCCTTAAACACCGTATTATAGTTATCCTTTCGGACAATAATGTCCTTCAATTCACCTATATGAGCGTAATCAATTAATTCTCCAATAGGTATTCTGGGAAGCTTTTTTAATTCGTCTTTTTTTAGTCTAGTATTACATTCATTTATAACACCACCAGGAACCTGGGTTTTCCACCAAGAGTCTCCATAGTGATGGCTTAGTTTCGCTGAAATAAATTTACGGAGAGTAATTTCAAAATGATCTAAAATCTGCTGACACGCATTTTGGCAATCCATTATAAAACCCCTTTTTCATAGTGTTTTTTTAACATAAATAAATTGAAAGAAAAACACAATATAAAAATCTGATCTGGACTAACAATTATGGAAAAATAATTCAATAAGTAGCTTAGTCCTACCTTTTGTGACCTTTAGATTTCGATATGACAGCTAAGCGTTTAACGCCTCATTAGAGAGACGAGCACAAAGGGGGAATTTTCTCACCGATTCAAAAATTCAAAAATTCCTTGCAATTTTATTTAAAAGGCATTAAAATAAAATTACGATGAACGATACAAATCGTAAATGGTACCAGGCCAAGGACATCCGAACTCTCCTCGGTGTCACCAGCGGCCAACTCTTTCATTGGGGCCAGACCTGGGGATTAATCCAGCCGGAGATCAAAGCAAAAGGAAGGGCCTTCAAAGATAGATATTCGTTCAGAAACCTTTTGGATATAGCATTGGTCAAAGAGCTTAACGCCCTTGGATTCGAACCCAGCAAAATCGGAGAAATTATTGCACCCTTTGAGCATGGGAAGGGGAACGTTTGGGATTACTTTAAAGATGGCCGTAACGACTCAAAAGATTACGACGAGGATTTAGATAAGTGGATAACATTTCCTGGCTATGATAAAGAAGGCTTCCTCCTTTTAATTGAAAGAAGAAAGGACGGCGAATATTCGATCGGACATCCTGGAAGTGTCAAAGATATTTTGGGTTATCTCGGTCATATAATGAAAGAACAACCAGATGAGGCCCCAAGATCAAATATAATCATAAACCTTTCAAGAATTATCCAGGACCTTGAGGAAAGGACCGGAGAGAAGTTATGAGTTTTTTTGCCTATAACCATCAACGATATAAATGGCTGATAGTCATATCGCCAAATAAAACCAAATAAGGAGCAGAAAATGCATGAATCAATCTCAACAAAACAAGGCCCATCTGGGGAGGACACACTGGCTTTTCTTATCGAATCCTCCGAGGACAAGTACAGGAAACAAAAGCAAGGCATTATTAGTTTTGAAAATTTAGACGAGGCCACAAGAGACATCCAGCACCTCCGTGTAAGAGCCAGAATCAAGCAGATGATTATTACAGGAAAATCACCGCTTGGGCATTCGGACCAAGAACGGGACCAGTACATTATTAAAGAGCTGCTACTCGCTGGTCACAAGTACCCGACGATAATGTCCATCTTTTTTAACGATCACCTGGGATGCAGCAAGCGATTAAGCAAGCTGGGGGAGGATGCGTTTTTTGAAGACGTCGCTGAGGCAGAGCAAACCCTAGATCCTCTGAAATTGAAAGCCAAAGGCACGGAACAGAAAGAAACCGTCCGCGAGATCAAAAAAAGCTACCCTTATTACGATGAGCAACTCCGGAAGTTACAGGAATATATCATTGAGGACTTATTCGTATTAAGCCAGGTGGCAGATGCTCTTCACGACAACGCAAAAAAACGCTTTTATATCTTCGACACAGCAGAGAAAATGTTGATGGATATTGAGGGGATCGATTTCTATTGCTACATCCGGGACCGCTACGGTATCTCGTTTCGAGACTGGAAGGAAATCCAAGATGCCATCATGACAGAGATCTGGAAAGGCGGCAGCAAGGTTGAGCCACACTATTTCTCATTTTTCGATAAGAAGAATTTCATTCTCTACGTCAGCGACCACGACAACGGCGTTTATAAAATCGACGGCCATCAGATCGAACATGTAGATAACGGTACAGACGGTATTTTCTTCGAACACAGCGCCGAATATTCGCCATTCCAAATTGACTTAGATGGCAACAGCGATCCGAATTATTTTAAAAGAACCGTGGAACGCGAACTCTCCCAGTCGGTAGATTCACAGTCTAGTGATGGAAATTGCACATCGGCCTGGGAGGAATTTATTAACAGCAACTCGAGCCTTAAAGAATTTTTAATCGATCGCTCTCATTTCGAAGAAACAGAAAGTGGGTTTTCTGTAGAGGAGCAGAAAATGCTGCTATTCACGTATTATTATTCCCTCTTCTTCGAAAGCATACTCGAAGAAAAGCCGATTGCCTGCTTTGTCGGTGGGAAAGAAAGCGGAAAGAGTTTTCTTGCAACATCAATCGGTAAGGTTTTCTTCGGATCAAAGTTTCAAAGCCGCCACTGTCCAGAAAATATTTCCGATATAAAGACGATCATAGGAGAGAATTACTACATGGTTTTCGACAATGTCGACCGCTACCTAAAATCCTACATTATAGATGCTCTTTGTATCGCAGCGGCCGGAGGCACAGTAGAAAAACGGAAACTTTATACCGACCACGAAATTGTTAGGATTCATCCTCACATCTTTCTGGTAATTACCTCACGGGAGGCAAGATTTAAGCGGGATGACTTGGTCTCCAGGCTGCTTTTATTTAAGACTAAGAAAATCGACCAGCCTTTGAGCCGAGCCATGCTTTTCCAAAGCCTTCTGGACAATCGAAACAGGATAATGACGGAAACCCTTTCGAACCTTAACACAATCGTAGAGCTATTAAAAATGCAGAGTGACGTTATCCTCCAATGCACATCGAGAATCGCCGACTGGGAGACATTCGGTAGAAAAATCTGGGGAAGCAAAACAGGATCAACTTTTCAAGAGATATGCCGGAAGCAGAATGTAGAAAAAGAAGAGTTCGGCATTGAAGATGATCCTTTATATATCATCCTTGCCCATAGAATCTATAGCGATAATAAGCCAATCAAAGAAAAGCCTACGGCAGAGCTGTATTCAAACCTAGTCGAGTCAGCCAAAGAAATTATGATGGAGAAGGCCTTCACCAGACGATACGGGAGTTCTGTTTCCCTAGGGAAGAGGATTGCCAATATTAAGGACGAACTGGAACGGAAATTCCAAGTCGAAATATTTAAAAAGCCAAATGGCATCCGTCACTACACATTTGACAAAAAGGAAGGGATGGAATCACCTCAAAAACCGACAGTAGAAGAAAGAGTTAACACTATGGTAGCCAAGGCCAGAGCGGAAAAATCTCAAGAAGAGCTAACTAAAGCTTCCGAAGGAGAAATCCTTAGCAGAGATACCGATCCTGCTGAAAACGTCCCAAAGCGAGATGTGCCAGAGTTTTTAAATATGGATGGTCCTCAAGAGGACGAATATAAAAAAGGGAAAGAAATTTCTAGCTAATAAAGGAGATTCACAAAAAAGATAAAAAGATAGACCCCTTATTTTCAAAAACCTCTAAAAAGATCGCAAATCTCGGATTCTCCTCAAAGCACCGATAGGATTCCCAGAAAAATCTTTTTACAGCTTTTTAAAAAACAGCCTTTTATCTTTGTACCTTTTCCTCCAGACATACTAGCACACCCTTTTTCCTCGGTCGCAGGGAGGAATAATATCCATCTAAGTTATTGAAATTAAAATAAATACCTTTACTTTGGTGATATTTTAATTTATAATATATCTAGAATATATGACTAAAAAATGGGTTTTCCGTTTGGTGATTTATAATTCCGTTAATAGATATTTAAAAATAGGCGGTACTATATAAGTAGAGGGGAAAAAACAGGTTTTTAGCAAATAGTAACTAAAAAATAAAACTTTCTATATACTAATATAGTGGTTTCCTTAAGGAGAAGTAGAGACTAAAAAGGAGGAGGAGCGATGAAACAGCATGGATCCCGTTACCGAAGAAAATATAAGACGTTGGTCTTTAAATAAAATTCCCGCCTTATCTAAGCAGCCTACCTGGTCTATAATCTATCAATTTTGGAAACGATGGCGATATATACTTACACACCAGGGCTGGGGATATAAAACTTTTTTCAACACTGCCATCAATTCCGATGGTAAAATTTTAAGTCAAATCCTGGCCGAAGAAGAACCGGATTTTGACGACCCGATTTGGAGGAAAGAAGGCAATGAGTCGTAAATACTCAGAAGACGAAATTACGTATTTCGAACTCAAAAAATCATTTGAAGAGGAATGGGTCGAAAATGGCGACGCAGAATTTAATCGCAGCCTCGGACCACATTACGATTACCTACTAGCAGAAGAGACTGGTCTCTCAGTAGAGGAATTTATAGAGAAGCATCGAACGTATTACTCTTTTACGGAAATTGCAGAGTATCGCTTGACAGGTAAAAAGCGGGAAAAACGAAACCCTTATAAGTCCAAAAAGGACAAGCTCGCTATTAGGCTTAAGACAGGCCTTATAGCGGAAAAAGGACTTGGATTCTCTCTCTTATCGCACGAGCAGCTTTTAGAGGAAATGGATTATAAAACCTTTTGGATAGCCGACTGTATAGCTTGGGCGATTACAGACAAATTTGGATACGAACGTGACGAAAAGTTAATAGAGGCCAAGGCTAAAAATCTTCAAAATCTTGCAGCTGAATATGCTGACTTAAAGGCTACTAATCCAGCCCTTTATGACGAAAAAGTTCCCGACGTTGAGCTTACATCCGCTGAGATAAGAAATAAAATAGGTCGATCGGAACTACTTAACTCTGACATCCATAAGTTGATAGAGCGATTCGCTGGCGTCACTATAGATCGCAAAACCCAGCGACTCGTAGCCGATGACAGAGACCATTGGATACGTTTCGGAGAATTTCGTCATATTTGCACTATCCAATACGCAGAGAGTGGGCGATTTTCTAACCGCAACCAGCAACCCGAATATTGCTATCGGTTTATATTCGATCGAGTAGAGAGCTTAGATTTCTGGCTTAGCGTACAGATGGGCTTTTTCGACTGTAGGCCGAACTCTTATTACAAACTAAAGGGAGGCACCCAGCAGGTAATAAGAGCCTTATGCTGGACTCCAAAGCCTACGAGAATCGAACTTTCCGAATTGTGTCGCATAGCTGGCGTTACCCATAAAAACGTATGTCGGCGAGAAGAGATTATAAATTCCTATTTAAAGGAAGCGGAGGAAGCAGGCTTTATTACTGTCACAGGTGGCGAGATTAAAAAGGCTCCCGGGTCCCGAAAAAAGCAGATTTGGTATAACATCTCTAAACTCAAGCGATTACCTGAGAAATGAACAAAATTAATCAGAATTTACTAAAAGTTGAATCAAGAAATGGGTAAAGTTCAATCAGAAAAAGGGTAAAGTTGAATCAAGAAATGGGTAAAGTTCAAGCCATTTTCCCCCGAGAGAAGTGTCGGGGTAATATTTATTCTATAATATTTATTTTATAATACGAAAATTAAAAAATTCGACATCCTGAAGAAAGAAAAAACAATTTTCTCGTCAGCACTAATAAAAATGCTAGGACAAAGGTTAGCTTCGCCTTTGTTCAGCAGTGAGAGGTTATCTCCCTCTCACAGAGTAGGCGTCTCTTTATTTCTTAAGAGGCGACTGATTTTTTGCATAGTCTTAGAGGGTAGGAGATGCCATTTACATCTCCTGTCCTCGCCAGTAATTATAGGTTGATGTTTTATTCATTTTTTCAGAAAGAGGCAAAAAGCCAGAGACCTTTTGCCTCAGCATTAATACGAATTGATAGGCTCGTTTCATAACCTCCTTTCATTTTCCAACTTCCTCCAAAGTTGGTCGGGTCGGGGAGGTATCACAGCCTCCCCTTTGTACTTATCCAAATTACTACCTCTACAAGCAGAGACGAAAGAAATCGTTTTCTGTATCAGTTAATTACGAGTACGAATGAAGAAAAATCTATTAGAGATCGCAGAAGTTCTGGAAGACGAACTTTTCGATCACGCAATTGCGGAGAGTGAGAAACTTATTCTCCGCAGAATGAGCTTCCCTTTCGCAATAGGAGATAGAGAAAACAGCAACAAGAGGATTTATCCTTCAGCACTGTTGAAAAGGGAAGTCCAGAAACTTAATGACAAAATTAAAGATTCAAAAATCGCTGGTACTTTAGAACATCCTAACGACGGCATAACCAAGCTAGGCGACGTGTCTCATTTTATCGAAGAAGTCGAATGGAATGAATTCTCTAAGAGCGCACGAGCTACGGCTGCCATTTTGGGAACACAGAAGGGTAAGGACGTGCTTACACTCCTCCAAGCTGGGTTGAAAATGGGAGTCTCGATGCGAGGCTTCGGCACAGTAGGCGATGATGGTAAGGTACAGGACGACTATAACCTAGCTTCCATCGACATTGTCACAAGTCCGAGCTTCGGTAAGGATGTCGAGATCAGCGATATGAATTTACACGAGTCTCTTAATACGCGACTCGAAAAAGAAAAACAGAATTTGCCAGCATTGTTCGGCGAAGCACGACTTGCTGGATATACGGGATCATTTCAGGATTATAAGAAGTACCTGAAAGAACAGGATAATTAGAGATTAGAAGTATGAATTACAGGAAAATACATTCGTTTCTTCATAATCAGAAGAGACGTTTACTCCGCATGGACGGAGCCGACGAAGGATCGGGATGGCTAACGGAATCGGAGCAAAAAGGATTGCATTTCGTCGCCAGGAGAAACGAGCTAGCAGAGAATGATGATCGGCAGCAGCTTTTCGTTAATAGAGATAGCCAGGAAATCGGTTTGATGGAGATGATCTATAGCAATACGATTAACTGGCTTTTACATGCAGGTCGTAAGCAGCTAGCTTTGGAATTTACTCAGCTTAGTATGCCAGGAGTTATCTCCGAGGATACTACGACTTCGAATATCAGTACTTTTACCACATCTCTGCTTCCGGCCGTAAGGCGAATTTTCGCTAAGCTGGTGGCTATGGATTTGGTCTCGGTTCAGCCTCTTAGTGGGCCAACCGGATACATTTATTGGATCGACCATCTTTTCGTTTCGGCTAAACCATCTGATGGTATTACGGCAGGCGAAAGAGTTGACCAAGAGCAGGATTCGGATACTTATACCAATAGCTCCGAACAGGGGACTATCCGGGAACTAGAATTCCAGCTTAAAAGTAAACAGATTTCGACTGAGAGTAAAAAAGTCGCAGGCCATTGGACTATCGAAGCCGAACAGGATTTGCAGTCGCAGTGGGGACTTGACCTCGAAGGCGAGCTTTTGCCAGCATTGGGTGATTTAATCGTTCGAGAAGTTAATAGAAAAATCGTTAATGCGCTTATCACAGGAGCAGGTGCTGGTGATACCGAGTGGAATAGAACGACTACGGAAACGTTGACCACAGAGAAGCGAGCTTATTATCAGACTCTTTGGGATGCAATTCTCGCAACCGATACGTTGATCTTCGGTAAGAAGTTTAGGAACGCAGACTGGTTGCTAATGAATCATAACACGTACTACTACATCGCAAGGTTGAACAACTTCAAAGGCGAGGCTCGAATAAATAATCAGCAGTCTACTATTAGCACAAGATATGTTGGAACCCTTAACGATCAGTATCGTTGCTATATTGATCCGTTTATGCCGAATTATAAAATCGTTATGGGGATCAAAGGCCCATCATGGCGTGAGGCGATTGCTTACTACAGCCCTTACGTTCCGCTGTTTTTGAGCGACAAATACGTGTATAACAACGATTTTAGTCAATTTAAGCAAGGGGCCATGCAAAGGTATGCCTACGGAGTTTTGCCGGAATCTCACGATCAGTCGCCAGTTAAAAATAATGGAATAGGCACAGTCACTTTGACTTCATCGTAATTTAGTTAGAGAAAAAATAAATTTGCAAGCTAATTTTTTTCTTTTTGAGACCGGAGTTAGAGAGGGACGCTACGGCGTCCCTCTCGGCTCTACAACTCTATAAAAATGACAAATAAATTTAAGATCACAGACGGAGGATGGATTTGCGATTGAAGGTTTGGAGCTTATCAGAAGGAGATTAAAATGAACGGACAATTTGAACTTTTAACGAAAAAAGAATTCGCATCGGCCTTGAAACGCAAACCCGCAGCTATAGATTATTTAGAACGCCTCTATGGTGATGAATTCCCTTCAGCTGTGAAGATCGGCAGAGCTAAGTTATATCGACTCGTTGACGTAGAGGAATGGCTACAAGCGAGATTCGAAGAAGCAGGAATTGATTTAGAGGAGAATGAAAATGAGAATTAGTCAACCTGAATTCATCGTCAGGAACGGATGGGTAAGATTAAAGGATTTAGCCAGATATCTAGACGTTTCCAAAAGCACGATTTACCGATGGGCCGTATGGAGAAAAACCTATCCGAAAGGCTTCCCTAAGGCAGAGAGAGTCGGGGGCCAGTGGATGGTACGGTGGTCGGAGATCCAAAAATTCGAATCGGGTCTACTGACACGAGCAGAAGAAAAAGAAAGAGGTATTAGCATAGGACGGCCAGGGAATATGGATATTAGTGTCCTTTTTGATAACGAATAGGCTTGGATGGCCGACGCCTTGACATATAAAGGCGAGGGGTATCTAATTAAATCACACAAATAAGCTTTTTCATTCAAAAGGAGGGACGATGAAAAAACTGTTTATGGTTTTGCCTTTGGTATTTCTGCTTTGTTTTACTTTTGGCTGCCAGAAGGGTGAAGAGGTGGCTGAAGAATTGAGTGACCAAAAGAAGGAAGAAATTGCTCGTGCTGTTGAGGAAAGGGTTGCTGATTATGCAGATGCAATCAAAAAGATAGATATGGAACGTATGCTCAACTTCTGGGCAGACACAGAGGGATTTGTTTTTGCGGGTGATGGATTGTTGACTGCTGGGTATGATAAATATGCAAATCAGCTTCGTGAAATGATGTCAAATACTGCAGAGGTTTCGAGCATTGAGTTTGGGAATTTCCATGTTTATGTCTTGTCCAATGATGCAGCTTCTTTGAGTATGGAGTATGAGTGGAGCATGATTGATAAAGATGGCAATACGATTAACGCAAAAGGTTCTTGGATGTATGTTTTTAAGAAGTTCGATGATGTTTGGAAAGTTGTCCACTCTGCAGGTGCTCATTTATATGAATAAAATTCATCAGGAGGAACAATGAAAAAACTTAGCATAATTCTACCTTTGGCTATGATTCTATGCTTTATGGTCGGCTGCCAGGACAAGGAAGCAATGGCAGAGCTGGAAGCGATGAAAGCCCAGGCAGAGGTTGAGGAGCAGAATTTGGAGATTGTACGCAAATTGCTTGCAGAGCTAGATAAAGGGAATGCCGATATTATCAAGGAGTTATGGACTCCTGATGTTTCGTACTACTTTCCTTCGAATAGTCCAGAACCCATGTCTCGAGAAGAATCGTATAAATTTCTTAAGATGTTTTTTGACGCTTTTCCAAAATGGTACCATAAGATTGAAGAATTAATAGCAGTAGATGATAAAGTCATATTAAGGGTTATCGAGTCCACTACTCACGAGGGAGAATTTATGGGTATCCCTGCGACTGGTAATAAAATTGAATTTGGAGAGATATTAATATACCGCATTGAAAACGGAAAGATAGCTGAAATCAGAGCAGAAGGTGATATGGTGAGTTTTTATCAGCAACTCGGCATGGAGCTAAAGCCGAAGGAGGGGGAGAAATAAGCTTTATCCTATTTAAAAGAATACTTGAGAAAAATCGGATCAATATACTAAAACGCTGCAATACTTATATAGAATAGCCAACCAAAGCGTCCTCTGAAGTTAAGAACGAATAGGGATTAGGCCGAAACCCTTACGACTCTCATTTATTTAACCGCTGCCCACCAAATCCTTCCCTCTTCCTTCCATCAGGGCCTTTCTTTCCCAGCCTGGGACATTTGCTTCCCCCTGTGCTCTCTTTCATCCTCTCATCATTTCTTTTTCATCCCTTCCACAGCGAGAGAGGGCTTAGCTCATGTCCAGAAATAACGTTTTTCCGCTGTGAGTAGCTTATAGTGGCCCATTTTCTAAGAAAACTCACCTTACCCTATACCCAAGTATAGGTTTAGATAGTTGTCTTTTTAAAATGCCTATTATGGCCCATTTTTAGGCGAATGATGAAGTAATAATAAGTATTGCCCTTAAATTTGCTCGAAACTGTTGGCTAGGCTTTACTTTTTTCTTATTATTTAGTATAAATTAATAAAGGCGATATAAGTTGTAGATAATATGACAATTAGCTATTTTGAAGGGCGAATATTTACCCTAATGGGCATTTGGCGATCTATTGGGCCGACCCTCTCAAGTGAGGTCAGATAAGTATACTTTTTAAAATAAAGTATTAATCAGGAGGAATGAATGGCTAGACCACAAGGAACCAAGAAAAACGGCCTTAAGTACCTTGACCGGGAACAGATAAAAGCCTTTGAAAAAGCCTTAGAAAAGGGAGGCTCTTTACGAGACGAAGTCGCAATGCGACTCACTTTCCGCTTTGGCCTTAGAGTCCAGGAGCTAGCTAATTTAAAACTCTCGGATTTGAACTTCGATAGTCATCAGATTACTGTAGAAGGACTCAAGTCGGGCAGAACTCGCACCTACGACGTTGAAGGCGATCTGTGGAAAAAGCTCAATCGTTATTTAATGCAGAATAAAATCAAGGATCGGCTTTTTCCTCTCTCTACTCAGAGCCTAAAAAATATCTTCAAAAAATACGCTAAGCTGGCAGGATTGCCTACCGATTATAGCATCCACTCTTTACGTCACAGTATCGGTATCGTTATGGCAGAGAGAGGAGCTAGTCCTATATTCATTATGAAGTGGTTAAGGCATAGGTCGGTTAATTCTAGCCAGGTCTACTTCGAGCAGTTGGAGGACCGAAAGCTCGATCAGACCATGAACAAGATTTTCCCTGAATTTTTGTGATAGATTATGAAAGGAGGAAGTAATGCCAAAAATTAAGGCCAACAAGGGTTTTATTTTTGCCAGGGTATCTACTAAACACCAATATCAGGACGATCACTTCGGCGTTCCTGTTCAGGTCGAACGTCTGAAAGAATATGCCGAGAAAAATAACATTACTGTAAAAGATGTGTTCGAGTTCCCGGAGTCGGCATTTAGAGGTAAGCGTAAAAAATTCAAAGAAGCCTTGGACAAGGTCTTCCGCTATGAAGAGGAAATGTCAGAACCTGTAGCTCTCTTATTCGATGAGGAAGATCGGTTGACTCGCAGGGCCATTTCCGACGTGATGGTCACAATAGATAAATTGATAAATGAAGGTAAAATAGAACTTCATTTCCGTGAATCGAATAAGGCTATACACAAGGACTCTAGCCACTCTGACATTCTAGTTTTTAGAATTAAATGCGACGTATCGGAACACGACTCTCGTGCCAAGAGCAGAAAGATCCGCAGCTCTATCCTCTATAAATTAAATAAAGGGGATTATCCTGGTTTCGCACCTACTGGCTATTTAAATGATACGGAGAATAAAACAATAGTTCCCGACCATGACCGAGCTAAGGGAGTAAAAAAAGTATTCACTCTTTATGCCTCGGGCGACTATTCTGCCGACGATGTGGCAAGAATGCTCCGAGCAGATGGCTTCACTATGAAGCCTATAGTTGGCAATAAGCCTCGCCTTATCGGCAGAAGCGATGTGCACCAATTGCTGAATAAACGAATTTACACAGGGGAATTCGATTGGCTTCATCCCGAAACAGGCGAATTAGTCGTCTGGAAAGGTAATTACAAACCCATCATATCGAAGAAACTCTACTCCCAAGCTCATAAAGTATTGGAAAAACAAGCGATAAAATATGGTGCTAGAAAATATAGTTCTACAAAGTTTTTTAAGTACAGAGGCTTACTTACCTGCGGATATTGCGGGTGTGCGATGACGCCTTATGACGTTTCAAAGAGTTTCGGTAAAAAGCCAGGCTCGGAAGTTCGTTATCATTGCACATACGGTAAAAAGGCTACTCGGCCTAACTATTATGAGGAAACTTTCGGCACTGATCACTCTGGAGTCTCTGAGAGAAGAGTCAGAGTCAAAGGTGGTGGATTCAGCAAGAAAAAGGTCAAGGTCATCAACTGTCCTCAGCTTAACTGGTCGGAAAAAGATATTGATAAAAGTATCAAGAACCATTTCTTCGAACTGTCTATGGATAAGGATGTACTTGAACAAATTAAACAGACTCTAGAAGTCGATTTTAAGGAACGCATGACTGCCTCCGATATGCAGAGAAGTAAATTGGAAGTCGATCTCAAGCGTAACACCAAGCTCAAGAGTGCTCTCATTAGACGCCTCGCTATGGAAGGGAAATCTATCGCAGATGACATTCGTGAGGAGATTGATAAAGTCAAGAGCGATATCGAAAGGATAAAAACCAACCTTGCCGAGCTTGATAAAATTGAAGAGGTTAACACCAACGAAATCGTAAATACTTTGGAATTGTGTAACGATCTCCACGAGCAGTACGATAAGCTTCAGCCATCAGATCAGCGACGATTAGTTATGTTAGCTTTCCGAAGACTTAGTCCTAGGAAGGGCAGAGTGGGAGACGTTGTTATCGGTAACAGAGATAAGGAAACTGGGGTAATCAAAGATGGTTACATCGACGTAGCTTGGTCAGAGCCTTTTCAGTTACTCGTGGATAAGTGGTTTAGAAAGGTCTCTAAAGAGGGTAAAGGCTTTCCCTCAGGTGACGACGATGGTTCGTCAGGTAGTATAGAAAAGGTTGATTCCCAGTCAGTTAATAAAATCAATGAGACCCTATGCTCCCCACACAGAGAATGATTCGCTCGAGCTAATTCCATCATACCTGCGTAACTCAAACAGACAGCGGCACAACTTGGCTCGTACCTTCCGCCACCATGCAGTTCAGATGGACATCTCCTCGCCTCAACAGGTCGGCCCACTTCGTTATTTATCCTGCCAAAGTCTGACCCTGTAGATTGACATTTTTTTAAGGCACAACTATCATATTTTCTGCGATGAATTCGAAGCTGAACGTTGTCTATGTCTCCGCTGAAGTCTCTCCCTATGCCAAATCAGGGGAGATGGCCGATGTGGCCAGCTCTCTGCCCAAATACCTATCCTACTTGGGCATGGACGTCTCTGTGTTTATGCCCAAATACAGGCGGCCGGAAATCGAATCTTTACCCATGGAGCTGGTCTGCTCTGATCTTATCGTTCCACTCGGAGAGAGCAAGGTAAAAGGGCGGGCCTACCGGACTGAACTCGGCAAATACGACATGTATTTCATAGACAGTCCCAAATATTTTTGGAGAGAGGCCATCTACGGCACTGGTAAGGGCGAGTATCTGGATAATGATGAACGATTCACTTTTTTTAACCGAGCGGTTCTGGAATATCTGCTCAAGGCCAAAATGCCCGTAGATGTCATCCACTGCAACAACTGGCCTACGGCGCTCATTCCTGTGCTTCTGAATACCCATTACGCGAAGAAGAGCCATTTTAAAGACGTGGCGACGGCATTCACTTTGCACAACATCTCTTATCAGGGTGAGTTTCCTGCTGAGTCCTTAGCCCTTACGGGGCTCAACTGGCATTACTTCAACTCCAACGAACTCTCGCTAAACGGAAAGTTCAATTTTTTAAAAGCGGGAATCATGTATTCAGACGTGATCAACACCGTGAGCTCTTCCTACAAAAAAGAGATCCTGACAAAAAAATATGGGTTTGGCCTGGAAACTATACTCAGAGAACGGAAGACAGCCTTTTCGAGTATACGCAACGGCGTTGACTATGAAATCTGGAATCCTGCCAATGATCCTTACATTGCCAGCAACTATAAAGCCGAAAGCCTCGACAACAAGTTGGAATGCAAGCGCGATCTCATTAAAGAGTTTGGCCTGTCTGTCGACACCGCTACTCCTCTTATCGGCGTTGTGTCTCATATTTCGGCCAACAAAGGTTTTGATATTCTGCTTGAGTCTATGGATGAGTTGTTGGGAATGGATGTCGGACTGGTCGTTTTGGGACAAGGGGACGAGACTTACGCAGAGAGACTGTTGGGTATCCATAAGAGGAGTCCTGATAAAGTGGCCATCAAACTGGAATTCAATCCTTTCCTGACTCATAAAATCGTAGCGGGTGCAGATATATTTCTCATCCCTTCCCGGTACGAGCCCTGTGGACTCAATCAGTTGATCAGCTTCCGTTACGGGAGTGTTCCTGTTGTGCGCGCCACGGGTGGATTGAGAGAGACGGTTAAGGCTGTCAGTGCCGATGCCCAGACTGGAAATGGTTTTTTATTTAAAGAGTACACATCACAGGCCTTACTCGGTGCTTTAAGAGAGGCTATTCGCTGCTACAAGAAAACCCATCTCTGGAAAAAAATCATGCTCAACGGACTTAAAGAGGACTATTCGTGGGAAAACGCAGCAAAAAAATATGCTAGACTCTATCAGAGTTCTCTGAATTTAAAAAGAGGAGGATAATTTGTCCGAAAACATCACCAGCGTTACAGATGTGAATTTTGAAGAGGAAGTACTCAAATCTAACCTTCCTGTTCTTGTGGACTTTTGGGCCGTTTGGTGCGGCCCCTGCCATATGATTGCCCCAACGGTTGATTACATGGCGACGAACTACAAGGATAAGTTGAAAGTTGTTAAGATGAATGTGGATGAAAGTATGTCGACCCCGGCAAAATACGGGATCATGAGCATTCCTGCTCTGCTTCTATTCAAGAGTGGAGATGTTGTGGAGACGATTGTTGGCGCTCTCCCCCAAAGTAAAATTGTCGATATGCTTTCGAAACACCTATGAGTCATACATACGATGTCATCATCTTAGGTGCCGGCCCGGCTGGATTGTCGGCGGCTCTCTACACGGGACGTGCCCTGCTCGATACGCTCGTTCTGGAAAGGGCTGCGCCCGGAGGTCAAATCCTTATGACGGACTATATTGAGAATTACCCTGGTTTTCCAGAGGGCATAGAGCCGTTCAAGCTGACGGAGAATTTCCGAAAGCAGGCCGAGCGATTCGGTGCTAAAATTGAAGTGGATGAGGCCAAGGAAGTTCGGACAAGAGATAACCTCTGGGTCCTAGAGGGCAGGAAGCAAGAATACCTGACAAAAACCGTCCTCATCGCTACCGGTGCATACTTCCGTAAGCTCGGAGTAAAGGGCGAAGGTAAGTATACAGGCAAGGGTGTCTCCTATTGCGCCACCTGCGATGCATTCTTTTTCAAGGATAAAGTCGTTGCCGTGGTGGGTGGCGGTAATTGGGCCCTTACAGAAGCTCTGCTCCTGACCAAATTTGCCCGCAACGTCAAGGTGATTCACCGCCGCGACAAATTCAGAGCCGAAAAGATCCTTCAAGACCGAACCATAGCGCATGAAAAGGTAGATGTGCTTTGGGACACCGTTATCGAAGAAGTGGTGGGGGAAAATGTCCTGAAGTCTCTTAGAGTCAAAAATGTCAAAACCGGAGAGGTTTCGGAACTCGATCTGGATGGCCTTTTTGTCTCCATCGGGACAGTCCCGAACTCGGAATTTGTGAAGGACATTGTCGATTTGAATGAATGGGGAGAAATCAAGGTGGGCAAGAAGATGAACACATCCCAGCGGGGAATTTACGCTGCCGGCGATGTTACGGATGCCTGCCCTCAACAGGTGGCCACTGCCGTGGGAACAGGCGTGGCCGCAGCGATTGCTCTTGATGAGTACCTGCAGGGCTTCTAAATTGTACTATTCGTGAAAACTGCCGAAATTTCCGTTTAGAGGAGCCCTGATTTTTATTGCCGGTATTTTTTCTCCTGCCTGTACCCACCCAGCCTGATAGGCCGATTTCAACCAGTTGGGATGGGTGGTATCCGTTTTCTAGCTGCCCATGCGATGTCGACGACCATGTCTTCCTGGGCCGCCCCAACCTTAATGACTGGGTGGGATGGGTTGGCGTTGGGTGGACTGGCCTTAACTCGAAGATAATCCAACTGGCAATTTGATGATTTGAAAAGGAGGAAAAATCCGGTGATTGAAGACCTAACCTCTGGTTTATTCGCCTCCCCAAGGTCCGGCCCGATGGGATTACTTGTTTTCGAGTTCCTCGACTCGCTTTTTCAATTTGCGGACTTCACGAATCAAGTCATAGAGCTGCGGGATTGAGGCCCATGCCTTGCGCCAAGCCCTTATCTCCAGATGGGGTGACCCGGAGACAAAAGAATCAGAAGAAATGTCCTTGGTCACGCCTGTTTTGGCCGCCATGATGACGTTATCTCCTATCTTGATGTGATCCGCAATTCCGACTTGTCCTCCGGCCAGGAATCTCTTCCCGATTGTGGTGCTACCGGCAATGCCGGTCTGGCCGGCCAGTATACTGTTGGGGCCTATTTCGACGTTATGCGCGACCATGACCAGGTTGTCGATCTTCGTTCCCTTTTTAATGACCGTTTTTCCCAGCGCGGCCCTGTCGATAGTTGCGTTGGCACCAATTTCCACATCATCTTCGATGAGTACGCTTCCAATCTGGGGAATTTTGATGTGGGAGCCGTCCTCAGCCTGTATGTACCCGAATCCGTCCGAACCGATGACAACCCCAGAGTGGAGGATTACCCGGTCTCCTAACCGGACGTCCTCTCTGAGTGTGACCTGCGAGTGGAGGACACAATTCTTACCCACTATCACTCTCGGATAGATCGTGACAAGAGGAAAGATAACCGAGTCGTCACCGATGGTCACGTCATCATCGATGACAGAGAGAGCTCCGATAGAGACATCTCTTCCGATCTTTGCCGAAGGCGACACGATGGCCCGCGGATGGATTCCCGGTTCGGGGCGGAAAGCTGTGTAGAAAAAATCAAAGGCCTGGATGAACGTCGGATAGGGCTTGTCTGAGCGTATGACAGGAATCCGGTCGAAGGGTTCGCCAGGAGGCAGTACGGCTGCCGAGGCTTTGGTTTTCTCCAGGAGATGCCTGTATTTGTCCTCGGCCATAAAGACGAGATCTCCATCGCCAGCCTCTTCCAGGCTCGAGACTCCGCTGAGAATGGTTGCTCCCTCGCCTTCAAAAGAACAGTCCAACCTGGCCGCCAGATCGGCCACAGTAATGGTTCGGGATATATCCTCAGGTGTTTTTTTCATGAATCCGATCATTCAGAACCGCGGCCAGTTCAGCTCCCCAGAGGAGAATCATCAGCGAGAGGGAGACCCAAAGCAGGAAAAAAATGATGGAGGTGAACGTTCCTGCTAAAAGCCGCGAGAGTACGATTCCAATCGCCGAAAAATGAGCCACATAAAAGGCGAACACTCTCTTGAAAGCTTCCCAAAGGAGCGCCCCGATCACAGCTGCGATAGCCGCTGACTTTGTGTAGACTTTCACTTCGGGAATAAATTTATAGAGAGAGAAAAAGACGAGAAAGGTCAGCATGAAGGGAATCAGATACTGGAGGAAGAAATTGTTGACAAGGGAGACCGTGCCGGGATTGATGTTGTTCGCTACGACCGGGCTCTCCTGGATTATTCTGGTGATCGCGGTCCAAACGGCTGTTATGGAAATGGAAGTCAACATGATTATCCCGATGACGAACATGATGAGGTACTCCATGAAGCGCTTGTAAAAAAAGGATTTTTGCAAATTTGCCTTGAAAATGAAGTTGATGGAGTAAATCAGGTTAGAAAACAGAAAGCTGGCTGCGATGAAGGAACCGGCAAGGCCGAACCACCCGAGATTGGAAATCTCGTTGGAGAGATACTGAATCCGCTCAAAAAAGGCTGGATGGTGCTTGGCAAAAAATTCATCGGAGAAGATGTTGAGGCTTCTGAAAGCAATTTCGGCGTTACCCAGCACCTTGGTCGAGACAAAGGTAAGCAAGGCAACGAGTGGAATGGTACACAGTACCGCAAAATAGGATATGGTAATAGCCAGATTGGGGCATCTGTCTTCGGCAAACCTCTGGAATGTTTTCCGTACCGTTGCAAAGACAGGATTATTTGTCAATTATTTTGGCCGATGGTCCTCTGCTCTAGAGGTACTTGCCCCATTGAACCATGATAATCATGATCGTGATAAGGAGTGCATAAATGACCAGTGTTTCGATTAGAACTAATCCGAAAATGAGGATAAACCGGATGGTTGGAGCACCCCCGGGATTTCTGGAAATTCCTTCGCAGCCAGCGCTGATGGCCTTAGCTTGGCAAAAGGCACCAGCCGCCGCGGCGAGTGTGATGATAGCTCCTCCTACGATAATCGACCATTTATAGAGTTCCACTTTTTCTTCAGTCAGTTCACCTTCTTGGGCTAGAAGTGGAGTGCTCAATAAAACCAGAAAGAAAAGCAGCAGACCCAGAGCTTTAAATTTTGTTTTCATCATTGTTCTCCTTGCAAGTTTAATGTTCCTCCTCGTGAGTCACAGCACCTGCGATATAGATGCAGGCCAGCAGGACGAAGACAAAAGACTGGATAACAGCCGTAAAAATAGCGATGGCCATGAACGGCAGTGGGAGGAAAAAAGGTATGATGGATGCCATGATGACAATGAGGACTTCCTCGGCAAAAATATTTCCGAAAAGACGGATAGATAGAGATACGGGCCGGGAGAAATGGCTGATGACTTCAATAGGGATCATGAGCGGTGCAAGAAGCGGGACAGGACCCATGAAGTGTTTAAGGTACTTGAGCAATCCTTGCGCCCTAATTCCCTGCATGTGGTAGTAGACGAAAACCACGAGAGCACACCCAGCCGTCACGTTGAGTTTACTGGTCGGTGACATGAATCCGGGAACGAGACCGATGAGGTTGGCACACAGGATGAAGAGCCCGACGGTCGCAATCATGGGGAGATATTTTTTCCCCTCTTCGCCAATGGTATCACCGAGCAACCCTTCGAAGGCCTGAATAATCAGTTCGAGGATACTCTGGCGTTTGGAGGGGACAAAGGACAGTTTCCGGGCAGAAATGCCGAAAAAGAGAATCAGGAACAGGGCGACAATCAAGCTCATCACGATGTAATCGGGTACGAAGGTCTCCGGATGTTCAACATTGATCCCCAAAAACCCGAGAAGCGCTGCCAGAGGTTTACCGAAGATTTTGTTGAATAACTCGACAATGAAGTAACTGTGCTCTAATTGTTCCATTTCTTCAGTTTGGAGAGCCCGATAATTGCTTCTATGAGAAACACGAAAATGAGTGTGGAAAAACCCACTGCAAACGCAATTATTTTCGTTGAAAAGAAGAGAATTATAATAAAAAAGATGGCAAGAATCAATAGAAGCCGTAGGGCGTATACAGCAAACGCGGATCTCAAAGCTCTCTGTTTGCCGGAGGTGAGGTAACGTGTGAGAGCCTGTCTCAACCAGATGAAGTTGATGGCTGCGACAATTCCGCCGGAAATGACTAAAATCCCTATGATCCAGCCGTAGACAAAAAGGCCGATAACAGCCATGAATAAAGAAAGAAGGACAATTTCAAGCGGGATCCGGCGCAGAATGTTCTCTTCCTCTCTGCCTAACCCGTGATCAATGGACTTGCTCATTTTTTTTTGGCGTCTGCCCCGAGCTCCCTTTGTCCTATCATAATTCCTGGGAGATGACAAGATGGGCAAAGATATCAGATGTCTTTGTTTTTAGCAAGGTATTTGTTCAAGCCTCGTATCAGACTGTAAAATCCGGAAATAATGCCAAAGATCAGAAAAATGATCAACAACCAAGGATCAGTTCCCAGGAGTCTGTCCAGGAAATAGCCCATAAAAAGACCGATAGCGATGGAGGAGGGCAGGACCAAGCCGAGAGAGCTCACCTCCGCCACTTTCTTCAGGTCGAAGTTGAAAAACCCCTTTCTCGGCATATCTTCTCTTCTTATGAGAGAAATTATTATCGTTAATTTTCAAACTGTCAAGGGCTTGCGAACCGCCAGGACGGCGATCATGGAATCGTTTGTCCGATCGACTAAGTCTAATGCAGTGCCAAGAGAGATGCCTCTCAGGCTGAAAGAATCGCCCATATGGTGATATCGCAAAATTTGAAGATGGCAAAGACCGCGGCGGATTATGATATCTCTGCGACGAACGCCACTCCGCAAGCCTCTATCTGTCTTTGGCGGAGACCTCACTACCCACCCTGCGCGCCTCAATCGGTTTTTATTTACACACAGTCTGGTCACTCAATACCGCAACGAAATGAGGGCCATCACGGTTTTGAGAATGGCTATGTTCCAGGCGTGGGATATTGATTATCAGGGAAGGGATGTGTTACAGTTTTTTTACATGAATTACAGACGGGCCAGTGTCGGATGTCTATTGTTGCTATTTGTTCTATCGAGCTTTGCCGTCGCCCAACAGGAACTCATCATTGGTGACGTCAAAGTTATAGCCAATTACAAAGAGAGGCTCGAAAAACGGTTGATTGCCAGAGGGAATGTCGAAGTCCACTATAAAGATCTCAAGCTTTTCGCCGACCGCGTTGAAGTGGATACAGAGACGAAGGATGTGATCGCCGACGGCAACGTTGTTGTCCAGACGGCCGATGAAGTGATCAGCGTGGATCACATCCAATTCAACCTCGAGACAAAACTGGGAGTTTTTCAGAACGTCCACGGAATGCAGCAGCCCAATATCTTTTACGAGGCTGAATCCGTAGAGAAGAAGAGCGAAGAGCTTTACAGCCTTGAGCAAGCGACCTTTACCACCTGCACCCAACCCACCCCACGGTGGCGGTTCTCTGCCTCCAAAGCCAATTTGAAAAAAGACGATTATCTGGAAATGTGGAATTCTGTCGTCAGGATTAAAAATGTCCCTGTCTTCTATTTCCCATACTGGCGATATCCCCTCGATCGAGAGAAGTCGACAGGATTTTTAACGCCCAATTTGGGTTATAACGGGCAGAAGGGATTCCATTTTTCAGAGACGTTCTTTTGGGACATGAGGAGGAATATGGATTCATCCTTCTATGTGGATTATTACGGCACCCGAGGCCTTGGCGGAGGATTGGAGTACAGGTATCTCTTCTCCGGCGGAACCGGAGGCATTGTCAACCTCTACTATTTCCAGTTCAAAGACAACTCACAGATTGAGCTTCCCGATAATGCCTATCTCATCCGCGTCAACCACAACCAGCCCCTGCCCTACGATTTCAGGCTTGTGGCCGATGTAGATTATCAGAGCTCTTATGAATTTTTGAGGGAGTTTGACAACAATTTCAGACGAGCGGTTGTCTCCAACCGCCGCTCTCAGGTATATCTGTCAAGAGCCTGGTCCTATTTCAACTTGAACATGCGCATGTCTCGATTTGAAACACATTACACAGACAGAGACAACGCGATCATCCGTAACAATCTCCCGGAAATCGGTTTTAGCTCTTCCCAAATCAAACTGTTCACGCCCCTGTACTTTTCCTTCTCTTCCAACTTTAGCGCCTGGGAATATGGGTGGGCTTACGCCAGTCGCCAGGGAACCGATTATCGCGAGAATTATGAAGAGGGAACACAGCGCTATTCGCAAAGCCTGTCCTTCCGGCCTGTCCTGAGTTTACCCTTTTCCTCTATTCCCTGGATGTCCATCACCTCATCCCTGTCTTCCAATCTGGCTTATGATTTCCAGAGCTATGCCCCGAATACAAAAAATATTGTGAGCGAGCCGTTGCTGAGCAAGAGTTTCACGTTTAACGTGGATTTCCTTGGTCCCGTCTTTTACAAGATTGCGTTCGATAAAGACAATGAACCCAAGCTGAAACATGTCATCGAACCATCCTTCACTTATCGATACCAGAGTCCCGTTGAACAGTCCGATCGTGTGATCACTTCCAGCCGGTTTTTTGTCCGGGATCATTTTATTCGCTACGGCCTGACAAACCGCCTCATCATCAAACAGAACGACATGCCACGGGAGATTTTCACTCTGGGTGTGAATCAGATTTACTATTTCGATCCGGAAAACAGCCCTCTGCAGGACTATGAAGTGAACGGCGAAATTCCCGATTTTTCGGATATCGATGCCTACGTGCGGTATTATCCGGCTACCAAATACAGCTTGGATTTTTCAATGGGTCTCAACCCGTATCATTGGACCTTCACCCGTCTCCGTCTGGGTGCCAACTTGGGGAGGCCAACAGACGATATGTTCCTCAGAATCAGCTGGTACAAAAGCCTCAATCCCTATTTTGACAACACCTACGGACAGCGGCATCAAGCCAGCCTGTACGCAGGAGCCAAGATTCCCAGGCTCAACCTCGATGCCATCGCAAGTATAGATTACAACATCAAAGAAAAGGAGTTTCAATACACGGCCCTCTCCCTTGTCTACCACTACCAATGCCTTGATTTCAAGGCTGATGTTAGGATATTCTATTTTCGCGAAAAGCCGGAAGCCCAATTCAGTTTTTCTTTTGGGCTGGGCAACGTAGGGACTACAGATGATTTTCTCGGCGGAATGGGTTTTTAGTTTTCTCAAGGAGCAGATATGAAAGGGTTGATTCTGAGCGGTGGCAAAGGGACCAGACTCCGGCCTCTGACCTTCACTCAAGCCAAGCAACTCGTGCCCGTGGCCAATAAACCAGTCCTTTTCTACGGTATCGAAGCCCTGGCTGAGGCTGGAATAAAAGAGATTGGTATTATCGTCGGCGATACAAAAGATGAAATCCAAGTTGCTGTGGGTGATGGTTCCCGATGGGGAGTCAGCGTGTCTTACATCAAGCAGGAGGCTCCTTTGGGATTGGCGCATGCGGTGAAGATTTCGGAAGAATTTCTGGGACAGGAGCCCTTTGTCATGTACTTGGGAGATAATATTCTGAAGAAGGGCATCAAGTCCTTGGTCGAAGAGTTCGTTCGAAAGCAACCCAATTCCCTCATCCTCCTGACTGAAGTCCCGAATCCTCAGATGTTTGGTGTGGCCGAGCTTGAGGATGGGAAGGTTGTCCGGCTGGTGGAAAAGCCAAAGCAGCCGGCGAGCAACCTGGCCCTTGTCGGTGTCTACATGTTCGACCCCCACATCTTTGAAGCCGTCAACGCCATTGAACCTTCCTGGCGGAACGAGCTAGAGATCACTGACGCCATCCAGTACTTGATCGAACACGGTTACGATGTTCATCCGCACAGAGTCACGGGCTGGTGGAAGGATACCGGGAAAATCGAAGATATCCTTGAAGCCAACAGACTAATCCTGGAATCGATTTCCGGCAAGAATGAAGGCACCCTGGATGAGAAGTCCGAGAAAAGTGGAGAGGTAATCATTGAAAAGGATGTCATCATCCGCGATAGCCGAATCCGCGGTCCCGCCATAATTGGCGCCAGGACAGAGATTGCAGATTCCTACATTGGACCGTTCACATCCATACAGAGTGACTGCCGGATCGTGCGGACAGAGATAGAGAACAGCATCGTTCTCGAAGGGAGTGAGATCCGTGATGTGGGCAGCCGTATCGATGAGAGCCTGATCGGACGGGAAGCGAAAATCTACAAGTGCCCTACCAAGCCTTCAGTCTTTCGGTTTATGATTGGCGAAAAAAGCGAGATTGGAATTAAATAAAAGCGAAAGACTCGGTCCCCCGGTGAGCCGAGCAAAATGCTTAAGGGAGATTTCGCAATGATAGATGGAGTCAAGACCAAAGAGCTGAAAGTGATCCCTGATGAGAGGGGAAGACTTATGGAAATCCTTCGGAGCGACGACTCCCTTTTTGAGAAATTCGGCCAGGTCTACATGACCACGACCTACCCCGGTGTGGTCAAGGCCTGGCATCTGCATAATAGGCAAATCGACAGTGTCACATGTCTTCAGGGAATGATCAAACTGGTCATCTACGATCCTCGGGAAGATTCTCCGACTCGTGCCGAGTTGAACGAATTCTATCTCGGAATTCACAACCCTCTCCTCGTTCAAATTCCGGCAGGTGTGTTCCATGGTTGGGCCTGTGTGAGCGAGGAAGAGGCGATTGTCGTGAACATTCCCACCGAACCTTATGATTATGATAATCCGGATGAACATCGACTCGACCCGCACCAGAACGATATCCCTTACGAGTGGAAGAGGAAGGATGGCTGAGGAGCGTATTCTTGGAGGAAGGACACTCCTCGTCACCGGGGGCGCTGGCTTCATCGGGAGCAATCTCATCCATTATCTTTTGGCAAAATATCCTCAATGCCGCATCGTTAACTTGGATAAGCTCACTTATGCCGGAAACCTCGACAACCTGAAGCAGGTCGAAGACGACCCCCGCTATGAATTTATCCGGGGCGATATCTGCGACAAAAAGCTCGTTGGCGAAATCGTCAACCGGATTGACGGTGTGGTCCATCTTGCGGCAGAGACGCATGTCGACCGGTCCATCATGGATGCCGGAGAGTTCGTGATGACAGATGTCTACGGAAGTTTTATCCTCTTCGAGGCCTGTCGCCATGCGGAAGTGGATTTTTTCATCCATGTGTCTACCGATGAAGTTTACGGTAGTCGCACGACAGGGTTTTTTAAAGAGACCGATCCGCTTAATCCGTCCTCACCCTACGCTGCGAGTAAAGCCGGCGCCGACCGTTTAGCCTATGCCTACCGGATGACCTACGGGCTGCCGATCATCATTGTCAGGCCGAGCAACAATTTTGGCCCCTATCAGTATCCCGAGAAATTCATCCCTCTCTTCACCTCCAATGCTCTCGAAGACAAACCTCTGCCCCTCTATGGCAAGGGTTTGAATGTCCGGGATTGGCTCTATGTCGATGACAACTGTCGGGCCATTGACCTCATCATCCAGAGGGGAGTACTCGGTGAAGTGTACAACATCGGTGCCAATAAAGAAATAACCAACATCGATGTGGCCGAGCGTATAGTGGAGTTGTTGGGGAAACCGAAAAGTTTGATCCAGTTTGTGCCCGATCGTCTTGGACATGACCTGCGTTACGCTCTCGATTGTCAGAAAATCCATGAATTGGGATGGAGACCAGAAAAGGAGTTCGGAGAAGGCCTGGAAGAAACAGTTCGTTGGTATCGCGAGCACATCGAATGGTGGACAAAGATCAAAGAGAAAAGTGAGGAGTTCAAGAGCTTCTACGAAAAGTATTACCGGGATCGAGAGGGCTCATGAAAATATTCATCACAGGAATCACGGGGTTTGCGGGAACTCATCTCGTCCAGGAGCTGTCTTCTATGGGCGGAGAGGTATTCGGGACAGCTTTTCCCGAAAAGCCTGAGGACTGGTTCGGCTGTGATGCTGAAAATGTGTGTTTTCTGGATATTAGAAAGGACACAGACCTCTCGGCTCTGATGGCCGCAATTCAACCTGATTGGGTGTTCCATCTTGCGGCCGTCTCCAACGTGGGGTATTCGTGGGAGAATCGAAAGGAGACGTTGGAGACAAACCTGAACGGCACGTTCAATCTTTTTGAAGCCGTGCGAAAACACACCCCTCACGCTCGGGTGCTTTTCGTGAGCTCCTCCGATGTCTATGGTGTGGTCTCGCCCGTTACCGAAGCTCTGGATGAGCGGGATGAGGTCGATCCTGTGAATCCTTATGCCATGACCAAAATCGGAGGCGAAATCCTCTGCCGGTTTTATGCGCAGATTGAAGGGCTCGACATAGTCGTCGCTCGTCCCTTTTCTCACACTGGCCCGGGACAGAGCTCTGATTTTGTCTGTTCAGATTGGGCCTTTCAGATAGCTCAAATCGAGAAAAAAAACGAAAACCCGAGAATCCAAGTGGGCAACATCGATATCCGGAGGGATTTTTTAGATGTTCGCGATGTCGTGAAGGCCTACATTCTTCTCATGGAGAACGGGGAAAAAGGCGAGGTCTACAACATCAGTTCTGGGGATGCCGTATCCCTGCGGGAGATCCTGACTCTGCTTCTCTCCTTTTCAGCAGAGACGATAGAGGTTGAAGTGGATCCCCAAAGGAAGCGTAAAATAGATATTCCGCTTTTAATGGGTGACAGCCAGAAAATCAGAAAATTGACCTGTTGGGAACCCAAGATACCGCTCTCCCAATCTCTCCATGATCTCCTCCAATACTGGCGATCCCGCATTTGACCGGAAAATCATTCATAGGAGTTTTTTCTCATAACGGGTTTTGATTAAAGGGGAATTTTCAGACGTTGAGTTCCAGTTGGCTGTCGTGTATGGATCTTCTGTCCGCTTCGATCTCCTCTAGGATCTCGGGTGTAACATCTCCGGTCGGGTAAACGCCGCTGAAACAGGCGCCGCAGAATTCCGTGAGTTTTCTGTTCCCTTTATGAACCGCTTTTTTCAGGTCTTCCAGAGATTGATAAATCACCTTGTCGGCGTTGATTTTCCTGGCGATCTGTTCAACGGACGCATTCCTGGCCACGAATTCGGTCTTGGTCTGCATGTCGATCCCGTAAACACAGGGATAACGCAGGGGAGGGGAGTAAGCCGCAAAGTAGACCTTCTCTGCTCCGCACTCTCTAACGAGATTAATGATCGCTCGGGAGGTGTTTCCCCTCACGATACTGTCGTCCACCAGGAGGACTTTTTTCCCTTTGAACTCTGAAGCGATTGGATTGAGTTTTTGTCTGACAGAGGATTTCCGCGACTGGTCGTTGGGCATGATAAAGGTACGGCCGATGTACCTGTTTTTTACCAGAGCCTCTCTGTAAGGCAATTTAAGCTTTCGTGCGATCTCGATGGCCGCATCTCTGGCTGAATCCGGAACCGGAACGACGACATCAATGTCCAGCTTCATTCCTTTTATTTTTTCGGCCAGGAAACGACCAAGGTGAACCCGACAGTCGTAGACATTGACCCTGTCGATGAAGGAGTCGGGCCGGGCAAAATAAACCCATTCAAACAGGCAGGGTGTATGAGGGCAGTGGACAATCTTTTTCCTGTGGATATGCCTGTCTCTATCGATAAAGAGAGCCTCTCCTGCTTCGATATCCCGGATTTGGCCGAAATTCATGATATTCAAGCTCACGCTTTCGGAGGCAATGGCATAGGAGGGAAGAAGTCCATCCTCCCGTGTGCCCCAGACAAGTGGTTTGATGCCGTAGGGGTCCCGAAAGGCTACCAGCCCCTCTTCGGCGATATAGGCGATGACAGCATAACTTCCTTTGACTCTTTTGAATACGCTTTCCACTGCCCGGAAGATCTGTTTCGCGTTTAATTTTTCAATTTTCTGATTGGCCAACTCCTGAGCGAAAACATTGAGGATTGCTTCGACGTCATTGTCAGAGTTGAGGTGCCGTTTATTCTCGTCAAAAAGAAGCTTCTTGATCTCTTTGTAATTGATCACGTTGCCGTTGTGGGCCATTATTATCCCGAAGGGTGAGTTAACCTGGAAAGGTTGGGCATCTTCGCCCCGGTAGCTGCCGATTGTCGGATAACGGGTGTGACCGAGCCCGATATTCCCTCTCAAACGCTGGAAATGGTCTTCGCTGAAGATATCGCGGACGAGCCCGTTTCCCTTTTTGGTGTGGAAACGTCCATCGTACGTGATGATCCCCGCCGAATCCTGCCCCCGGTGTTGTATGGCCAAAAGTCCCTGGTAGAGGTCTTTAAAGACATCGCTGTTTCCGATAATGCCTATGACACCACACATCGCTGTCGCACCTTCTTCTCCATTTGACGGTTCATTATATCAGATTCGAAGCGAAGCCTCCATTTACTTTGGCAGAGCTTTAAGCAGTTCTTCGGCGGTCAGAGCGGCTGTTCCGATTTTGCCCACAACGACACCAGCGGCTGCGTTGGCGAGCATGGCCGCCTCCCGGATGGTGGCGCCCGCAAGCAAGGCCAGAGAGGCGGTGGCGATGACTGTATCCCCGGCCCCGGTCACGTCGTAGACCTCTTTGGCAATGGTGGGTATGTGGAAAGCCTTTTTCCCCTTCTCGAAGACAGTTAGCCCCTGTTCTCCCCGCTTGAGTATGAGATACTTGGACACGATTCGAGACAGGATTCTTTGTCCTGCTCGCTCGGCCTGGTCATCCGAATCACAGGGATGGTGGACGATTTTTTCCGCTTCGAAGTGATTGGGATTGATGAGGGTAACCGGAGAAAAGGAGAAGAAGTTCTCCACTTTGGGATCGACAAATACGGGAATTTTCATCTTTTGAGCGAAGGGCAGCACTTTCCGCATCAGTGATCTAGTCAGAAGACCTTTGTTGTAATCGGAAATCAAGATTCCTTCATAGTCTAGCTCCTGCACAAAACGAAGGATCTGCTCCTCCACGCGACGCGGTACGGGCATTTTTTCTTCCTGGTCTACGCGAACCACCTGTTGATGGTGGGCGATGATGCGTGTTTTGACCGTTGTCGGTCTTTTGGGGTCCGAGATGATGCCCCGGTTGTCCTTGACGTTGGCCTTGATCCATTCCCCTGCCGAGTCATCACCGACCAGGCCGACCGGGATGGGATAACCGCCCAGAGCTTCCAGATTGTGGCAGACATTTCCCGCTCCGCCCAGACAGGATGTGTCCTTCTTGACATCGACGACGGGAACTGGAGCTTCCGGTGAGATTCGCCCGACGTTTCCCCAGAGGTATTTATCGAGCATCAGGTCGCCGAGAACCAGAATTCTTTTGCCTTGAAAATGTCTGACTATCGTCCTTATCCTTTTCAGGTCAGTTTTGCTCATGCCTCTTCTCCTTGAGGAATATCGGATTGGAAAGGATCCACGGCACGTCCTGTCGCAAAGGTGTCCTCTCCCTCAAGTAGACCTCAACACGGTATATTCCAGGTTGGGCAACTTCTAGAGAGAGGGTTTCATGATCGGACTGATGACATGTCTGGCCATCACGAATAACACGAATGTGGGCTTTGATTCCCGGGGGTGACAGGACATGAAGAACTGTGGATGGCTCGAGTGATGCAGAACTTCCCATCGGAATGGCCTGTGTTCCGACCTCCATCCAGAAGCGAAATCCTTCAGATTGAGCCGCGGCATCGATGGCGTTGAAAAAATTTCCCTTGGCCAAAGAGCCGTAGACCTGACGGCTCGCTTCTGTAAAGTCCCCCTGGAGTGGTTTCGAGAGGGGGATATGAACACGTATTGCCGAAAAGAGCAGGCCATAGAGAAGGTGGGCATCCACACTGTAATACCCGTAGACCGGATGGTGTCGGCAGAGAGAATCCCATTTCTTGAGGTTTTTTTCAGGCCGCTTGAGGATCTTGCACAGGAAGAAGGCAGGCCTAACCAGAAGTGTTGGCCAATAAGGGATTGAGGAAACAATGTTACGTTTCAGAACGCCGTCCGCGCTGATGATTTCGATTCCCCCGTAATCGATTGTTTCGCCCCAGGTCCAGGATGTCTTGGAGTAGGGGTGGGCGATAATGCTGAATCCTCCCTGGGATCGCAGCTGGTAGACGGCTTCTTCCGCTTGGGATGAGAAGTTTTTATCTGATTTTTCGAAACCCAAACCTACAAGATGACCTCTGTTAGAGGATATCTCCGTCCCTGCCAGCACCAGAACGCCCTCTTTCCAGCCCTGGCTACCGAAAGACTCCCGGTTGGGGCTGCCGTGATCAGTGACAATGATGAAATCGAGATTTTCATGCGAAGCGATACGGGCAACCTCGGCGACGGTTTTTCGCCCGTCTGAACAGGTCGTGTGGATGTGGTAAGCACCGACGATTTCGGCGGGATGGTCGGGCACAGTTCCCTGGTGGGTCTGGAACCTTAGGCTTTCCGTCGTCAACCAGCCTCCGTACGCGACCAGCAAGCCCAGCAAAATGATGAACAGTTTTTTTCGTCTCATTATTTAATCTCGGGGAGGTCCCTGTTCGGCAAGATTCGCGCCTGAGCAAAAGGAATGGTGATGATATAGAGGAAAAGCACTGCCACCTCTGCATCGGCAAAATTGTACTCGAAGAATCCCGCAGCGAAGTGGGCGAGCAAGGCGGCCAAGGCAGCGACAGTGAGCGGGAAAAGCCCCGGATCTCTGCCGGCAATCAGCCTGCAGAGAGAAACACATACCCAGACCATGGTGGCCAACCAGACGATCAGCGTTGGAATTCCCCTTTCCGCCCCGATCTGGATGATGTTGTTGTGGAGGTGGACGTTTCGCTTGGCATCTTGAGAGAGGTGATACTTAGGGTGCTGAAAGACCATGTCCACGGTGTCGGGGCCAGTCCCTAACAGCGGATAATCCTCTATGATTTGGAGGCCGGCTTTCATGTATTCGATTCTCTGGGCGTTGGAATAGCTCCTTGTGCTGAAGATGCTGAGCGCCCTCTGTTTGACCTCCTTGGGGCTGAGCCACAGAGTGAGGACAACGGCCACCGGCACAATGATCAGAGTCTTGGGTTTGAAGAAAAACAACACCACGATGGCCGCGATGATCATCCCGATCCATGCACTGCGTGTTGAAGTCAGGATCAGGACTACCTGTGACAGGACAAAGGCAATCCCCCAGAGAATCCGGAGTTTATCCCGTTTGAATATGAACATGCTCAGGGCAAAGGCACTGAAGAGGAGCAAAACGCCGGCCTGGGTCATGTAGTGGCCCATAAAGCCCGCAATGCGCTCGCCGGGCGCCGCTCTGAAAAAGTAGTAAAAGAAGGAAAACAGAATGGCGATGGAGGCAGAGACCAGAAGAGCGAGGTTGGCTCTTTTGATTTCGCTGGTTTTTTGGAAGCCGGTGTAGACGATAGGAACCACAAGGAAGTAGAGAAGCTGCTTGGAGGCTCCCAAACTCACCTCCGGATTGACAGAAAAGGCCGAAGAGACGAGAGAGAGAATGCTGTAAGCGATCATCCCCCAAAAAAAGGCAGGAAAGAGAAATCTATTCTTTTTTTTTGCTAGCAGCAAAAGCCAGATAATAAACGCCAGCGCCAGGCAAATCTGACTGATCGAGATCGACACCATGGAGGACAGCAGAAAGAGAGCGATGACGACCGGGAGAATATCCTCCAGTTTCTTTAACATGTCACTTTTCCGATAGTTTAGAAAAAGATAATAGTACACCCGGGGAAAAAACACAATTGATCGTGTCCGGCCGGCTTCAGTGAAATAATATCTTTTTAACGGATTCAGGAGGGTTTCGACCGCTCCAGAAGCGAGGCGATAGAAAGGTGTCCATGGTGTGGAATCCAGGATCCGAGCCGAGCAATACCGGAATCATGTTCACCGCCACACCCGATGTCCCCAGGCCTCCCTTTTGCGCAATTTCTTCTTTGATCGTGATATCCACGCTGGGCTCACCATAAAGGCGTGTATAATCCCCCATCTCGACACCGTCTTCGTCTTTATCCGGAGAGACGATTCCCACCATCCTGAAGTCAAGGATTTGCTCTCCCTTGATGAGCCCGGCTACGTTCTGCTTGAACCCGCAGACCTTACCGGGTTCTATTGTGATGAAGGGGCTTTCGCGATGGGTCCTGGTTAGAAGTGGTTGTTTTGTTTGCTTCAGTTCGTCGATAGGAAATCCCAAGCAGTGACCGACCATGGCTGCGGTTTCCAGAAGCCCGATATGACCGATTTTCCCGGCCTTCACTCCCTGAGTGAACTCCTCCTCGGTCAGATTGACGCCGATGTGCCGCATCTCATCCGGCCCATAGGGCGAGAAATCGACGACCCTTCGGACAAAGACCTTCTCAATCTTCCAGCAGGGAACCGAACAAAGAATGGGAACCAGGTCCATCACGAAGCCGGGATTAATCCCCACAGCTGTGATACGAACTCCCTTCTCTCGAGCTTTTCGGTCAATTTCTCCAGCCTTAGCAATATTCTTCCCGATGGGAAAAAACAACTCCTGGCAGATGGTGATGATGTTCAGGCCGCGATCGATGATGGCCATGATCTGGGCGAAGGCTTCGTCCAGGAAGGCTGTGGGCGTGTGAAGCACAAGATCTGCTTCCACCTGATCTAAAACTTCTCCGGGAGGAAAGCAAACCTCAGCGCCAATGCATTTTTTCAGTCCGGACACCTCTCCCGCATCCCGCCCTATTTTGGCCGGGTCGTGGTCTATGGCTCCGACGACTCTGGCTGGAGGTTTGCCCTCCAGGAGGCGGACCATGTTGCTGCCCATGGCGCCCACACCGTAGACGATTATTTTTATTTCTTTCAATTTTGGATCTCCTGATTCGCCCTTGTTTACTTCTTTAGGTTTTCCAGGCGGATGGCAGCGGCATAGCGATGGGCATCCATCCTCTCATAGGCGCCCTGAGTCTCGGCGAACTTGGCTAACTTCAAGGATGCTTCCAGGTCGGTCTCCATGTGAGTGACGACCTTCATGTACATCCCGACCCATAATCCCCCCGTGTAGCGGGCCGTTCTTCCTGTGGGTAGGACGTGATTGGGACCTGCAATCTTATCGGCGTAGACTTCGGCCGTGTTCTCTCCGAGGAAGAGCGATCCGTAATTTTTGAGTAGCGGGAGAACCTGACGAGGCGCAGCGGTATGGATTTCCAGATGTTCGGGAGCATAGTCATTGGCATACCTGGCCGCATCCTCCAGGTTTTCCACGACTACGACCACACCCTTGTTCTCCCAGGAGGGCCGGGCCACATCTTCTGTGGTCCGTTCCTTGAGCTGTCGCTCGATCTCCTCAAGAGTCTGATGAGCCAGGGCTTCGGATGTGGTCACCAGCGCTCCTCTGGCATTCGGGTCGTGCTCGCACTGAGCGAGAAGGTCGGCGGCGATATAATCGGCTCTGGCGGTCTCGTCGGCAATGATCAGACATTCGCTGGGACCGGCCAAAAAGTCAATGCCGACGGCACCAAACACCTGGCGTTTGGCCTCCATGACATACTGATTCCCGGGACCCACGATGAGGTCCACGGGAGAAATGGTTTGTGTTCCGTAGGCCATGGCCCCGATGGCCTGGGCGCCGCCGAAACAATAGATTTCATCCACGCCCATTTTCCACATGGTGTAAAGAATGCCGGGGTTAATCCCCTTATCCCTTCCAGGGGGGCTGCAGGCGACAATTCTCTCGACGCCGGCAACTTTAGCCGGGATAACCGACATAACCGCCGAGGTCAAACAGGGGTAGCGGCCGGCGGGAACGTAGCATCCGCAGGATGAGACAGGGATAATCCTCTGCCCCATCACGATTCCCGGGCCGATCTCTTTTTCGAACGCAACCATGCTCTCTTTCTGGGCCTGAGCGAAGGTCGTCACCTGATCCATGGCAAAATCAAGTTCCTCCAAGACTTCCGACGGCAGTTTATCTCGAGCCTTTGCGGCCTCTTCACGGCTGACCAGAAAGGATTCCGGTTCGTAGCCATCGAATTTCTTCTCATAGTAGCGGATCGCGTTATCCCCTTCTTCTCTCACATCTTCCAGGATGGACCTTACGACTTCTTGAAGCTGCCTGATATCCGCTTCGGTTACCGGCTTTTCTTTTTTTATTTCTTGGTAATTCATGAGGCTTTCCCTCCTTTCGAATTGGTCGCAGCACAGTTAGATATAGCCTGAGTCTTTTTTTATTAATTTCTTTTTATAGGCGTGTATTCATCTTATAATCTTTTAATTTGAGTTCACAAGCCTAAATTATCCCCTCTTTGGCGAATTGCTGAATTTGGTCCTTGTGGAATCCCAACTCACCCAGGACTTCCTCCGTGTGTTCGCCCCACTGCGCCGGAGTGCGCCGTAGTCCTACTCCGGCAGAACTCATTTTTATTGGATTTCCCAGCAGAGGTGTGCTCCGCTCAACTCCGCTGCGCCAATCCCAGATCAAATTTCTCTGATGGGAGTACGAATCATCGAGCACCTCATCCAGTTCCAGAACCTTTCCTATGCAGATATTACGGTCTTTGAGCATTTCGAACCACTCATCTCTCGTGTTCTGCAAAAAGGCTTTCCGGAAGAACTCCAGGATCTCAACGCGGCGTTGGCCTTCGGCAAACTGATCTTCGATGTATTGAGGGCAGCTGAGGGCAAGACAGAGGTTTTCCCAGAATTGGGGCTCAAAGACCCCTATAGAGACATATCGTCCGTCCCGCGTCTCGTAAACCTGATAACAGGCATAACGACCGGTCAGAATCTCGTTGCTGGGTATTGGGCTCTGGCCTCTCATGTTTCTTATGTGGAGAGGGACGTGAAGCATGGCGATGAGGGCATCGGTCATCGCCAAATCGATATACTGTCCCTTATGTGTACGTTCTCTGGCATAAAGGGCGGATAGGATGGCAATGGCCGCCTGCATTCCGCCGGCCAGATCTCCTATTTGCAGGGGGGGGATGACTGGAGCCTCTCCTTCTCTCCTGTTCAAATGGAGCGCGCCGGCAAAACCCTGGTAGTTGATATCATGACCAGGTAACTGGCTTCGGGGACTTTCCTGGCCGTATCCCGTGATCGAACAGTAAATGAGTTGGGGGAACCTCGCTCCCATCGAGTCGTAGTTGATTCCCAAACGTTCGGTCACGCCGGGGCGGAATCCCTCGACAAAGACATCCGCTCCCTCGAGCATGCGAAAGAGAATGGGCTTCGCTTCCTTTTTATTCAGGTTGAGGGTCATATGCCTTTTATTGCGCATGACCGATTCCAGGCGCATGGCCTCTTTGTAGCGACTCCCTTCCACAGCCAGGACTTCGGCTCCCAAATCGGCTAAAAACAGGGTGCAGAATGGTCCTGGCAAGTTCCTCGACATGTCGATGACTTTAATCCCTTTCAGCGGCAATTCCATGACTTAACGCTCCTTCTTTCTTGATCTTCTAATGGTACTCAATACATCCCTGGACGTGTTCATTCCCAACCCACACGAAATAAAAACTGCCCCTAAATCTTACCTTTAAAAAGGATAAAATGAAATATTTTATCGTCCTTATCCCGGCCACAGGTGTCGTGTAACGGGCGTGGACAGCCATGACATCATCTGGTCCAATTTTTTGACTCCGGCTGTTCTCTGTGCTATATGTTTAGGTGCGATCAATCCGCGGATAACTCAGGGCAGCTTTGGGTATGGGCTCTGTGAAGGTCAGAACAGCACCTATTCTCTACCTCTTTGTCTGGAACGTTATCCGATGGGGATTGTCTTTGTTTTTTCATCAAATTGAAGTTCGTCACGGGCAGAATATTCCCACATCCGGGCCCACGATTTTCGTGGCCAATCACCCTAACTCCACAATGGATGGTCTCATTTTGACCACCCTGACTCGCCGTCTGGTTCACTACATCGGCCATGCAGGACTCTTCAGCAACAGAGCGAAAGCCTGGTTCCTGCAGAGCTGCGGCCTGATTCCTGTCCACCGCTGCCCGCGTGAGGAGGATAAGCGAAAGGTAAACGTCGAGGCTTTCCAGTCCTGTTTCCAGGTCCTCGAAAAGGGAGGAGCCATCAGCATTTTCCCCGAAGGTATCAGTGCAGAGGCCCGTCATATCCATAAGCTCAAGACCGGGACTGCTCGGATTGTTCTGGAAGCGGAACGCCGAAACAACTACAAGCTGGGTGTTCAGCTCATTCCCATCGGGCTTCATTTCTTTTCCCGAAGCCGCTTTCGGAGTAAGGTTTTGGTCAATATCGGCCAGCCGCTGAAGTTGGAACCCTACTTCGTTCTCAATGACAAGCACAATATCAAGGCGGTGAAGGATTTGACCGGTGAGATACAGAAGCGGCTGGAGGATCTGACGGTCAACGTCCCTCACCCTGAACTGGAACAGGTGGTCAAGAATCTGGAAATCGTTTACAGGGATGAATTGCTGAAGGAAGTCAAGGCCGATAAAAAATCCCCGTCCTCTGGGGTAATGGCGTTTGTGATTTCGCAAAAAATGGCTGAGTGCTGTGCGTACTATCATGAACATCAGCCCCACCGGGTCAGACATACGGAAAAGATGCTTCATGACTACCTGCGCAAATTAAAAAGATTTCGTCTCAAGGATGTCATGATCAGAGAAAAGACCAGTTTGGGGCAGCTCCTGAAAATAGAAATTGTGAATATCGGGAAGACCGTTGTCGGATTTCCGCTGGCTGCGTACGGCCTGATCAACAATTATTTGCCCTATCGCCTTACCGAGCAGATCACGAAGAAGTACATCCACGACAGAACGAAAATCCTCACCGCGCTCTTCATTGGAGGCGGATTTTCGTTTATGGTGTTCCATGTCCTTCAGACTCTGGCTGTCTGGTATTTCGCCGGTATCCTCTGGAGCCTGATTTACTACGTCAGTTTGCCGTTGAGCGGCTTTTTTACCTTGACCTACACCAGGTGGATTCGGGAGGAGCGGGAGCGAATTAGCTTTTCCTTTTATCTTTTTACAAAACGACACCTGATAGGTAAAATGCGATTGGCCAGGAGAGAACTTATCGACGAACTGGACGCTATCAAAAACGAATATCTCGAGATCATGGAGACAGCTTCGGGATGAAGTCAAAGAACTCGCAGAGGAGACAGTCATCCAGAAAGGCATCTCTGCAATCCCTGCCGAGTGATGTTATCCACGCTCTGGCCTTGGAGCGTTTAGGTCCGAGAATCACAGAAAGAATTGTATGGCGTATCCCCAATCCTGGGGCGAAGATAGCCCTGACTTTTGACGATGGACCTCATCCCGATTCGACCCCACTGATCCTGCGTATCCTCCAGAAATACCGCGTGCCGGCGACTTTTTTTCTTGTGGGCAAACACATCGTCTCCAGAAAAAAGCTCGCTGAAGCAGTCGTCCAGGGCGGGCATGAAATCGGAAACCATACCTACAACCATGTCCGGCTTCCTCTGCTCCCAGACAAGAAGGTGAAAAGCGAAATCCTTCGAACTCACGAGCTCCTGATGAAGCTGGATGGTCAACCTCCCCAGTTTTTGAGGCCTCCTCAGGGGGCATTCACGAAGAGGATTTTGGACATTGTCGAGGAACTGGGATACAAGGCTGTGATCGGCGATGTCTATCCCCGGGATCCCTTGCTTCCTGGGACGCCAAAGATAATCCAGAGGGTTCTCGACCGGACTGTTCCGGGTTCGATCATCATTCTCCACGATGGAGGCTCTTCCAAAAATGCAGACAGGTCGCAAACCGTGGCCGCAACCGAGGAAATCATCCCCTGCCTGCAAGATAGAGGGTTCACCCTTGTGACCATGTCTCAACTTTTAGCTGCCGCAACTTCAGCTTTAGATTAAGCTTGTCAGCGAAATTTCCTCAATTTGGGTTCAAGTTTAGGTGGATGCGGAAATATGTGAAGTCTAAGATCACACAATTCATTGCTTGTATTCAAAACTTCGATTGTTGTTGAGATCAGTGCTCTATATAAAATGTTGATTTTTTGATGTAGAATGATTATGAGGTTACTGGTTGTGTCATCCGGTAAGAGATTGTCAGTTTTTTTTGTATTTGCGGGGTGGATTTTAGGAGGAGCGGTTGGCAGTATACAAAGAGCAGGGGATACATCCTCACTTTCTATTAAGTACGTCCAGTGGCTTGAAGAAGTCACTTACATCATCACACCAAAGGAAAGGAAGATTTTTCTTCAGCTCCCAAACGACAAGGATAGGGATATATTCATAAGTGCATTCTGGAAACAGAGAGATCCAGCTCCTCTTACAGAAAGGAATGAGTTCAAGGAGGAACATTACAGAAGGCTCGAGTATGTCAAGATGAATTTCAGAAAGGGAACTCCTATCCCACCCTGGAAAACTGACAGAGGTAGGATCTACATCATCCTCGGTCCGCCGCGCAACATTGATACCTTTGAGGACGCTTCCTCTGTCTATCCGACAATTGTTTGGTTTTATCAGGGCATGAGCAAATACGGCCTTCCCGATGCCTTTAATGTCGTTTTTTTTAAAAGATTCGGCGTTGGTGATTATAAACTGTACAGTCCGACTTTGGATGGGCCGCAAAGCTTGCTAGCTCACACGCCGATGCAACAATTGGATTTTCGAGAAGCCTACAGAGAGCTGCAGCGCACAGCCCCCGCTCTGGCCCGTGTCTCTCTCAACCTGATTCCCGGAGACCCCTCAGCCGGCGGAAGCCTGTCCCTGGCCTCCGACAGGCTGCTCAATGATATCGATATCATTCCACGCAAAGAAGTGAAAGACGAATATGCCGAGAAACTCCTTATGTATAAGGATTCCATCGAAGTGGAATACACGGCCAACTACATTCCGAGCGATTTCCGAATAAACGTTTTTATGGACAAAACAGGAGACTATTTTGCCCATTATCTTTTTGAACTGGATACCCTGTCCATGAATCTTATTGAGGACAGATATGTAACCAGAGTATCTGTCAACGGCACGATATCAGATCTCGAGGGCAATATAATCTTTCAGCATGAAAAAGCCTCGGATTTGCAGCTCAGTCAAGATCAATTTCATAAAGTCCAAGGACAAAAATACAGCTTCCAGGACATGTTTCCGCTGGTCGAGGGCAACTACAGGGTGAGCCTGTTGCTGAAAAACGAGGCGTCCAAGGAATTCACCTCGTTGGAGGAGGAGATCTCTATTCCTGCCAGCCCTTCCTTACAAATCAGCGACATTCTCCTTGCTTATAAAATGGAGAAGCAGGGAATCCCTGAGGGAAAAAAGGCTTTCAAATTCCAGGATTTCCAGCTCTACCCTTCTCCTCAAAACTATTTCACATCCGAGGACGAACTCATTCTTTTCTTTCAAATTTTCGGTTTGAACCAAACTCTTAAGGAATTCGGCTCTGTCGAGATCGCCGTGTTAAAAGAAGGAGAGAAGCTATCCTCCCGGGAGAGAAAACTGACTGAATATGAATCCTCCGGCTACATTCTTGAACATTTAGCCTTGAACGAACTGACGCCCGCCAGTTACAAAATCAAAGTCTCTGTGGTGGATGAGATGAAGAAAGAAATTATCAGCAAAGAAGCTTATTTCTTCATTTCTCCTGTCGAATCCCTGCCGAGGCCATGGATAAACTCGGCCAACCTACCTCCCTCCGGTGATCCTTTCTACGACCATCTCCGGGGCATCCAGTACATAAACAAAGATGAACAAAAAAAAGCGTTGACTCTATTGGAAAGGGCCTATCAATCCCGCCCGCAAAATATCCAGTATGGATTGAGCTATGGCGAGGCGCTTTTCAAGCTCAAAAGATATGCCGATGTTAAGGAAGTATTGCAGCCTCTTGTCAATGGGGAGATTTATCAGGCTCTCGATCTGCTCGCTCGGGCCTGCCACGCCACAGGGGATTTCGAAAAAGCGCTCGTCTATTATCAGGACTTTATGTCTCACTTCGGCGTAAGCTATCCCATCCTTACTCTTGTGGGTGATTGCTACTACCGTTTGGGCAGGAAAGCGGAAGCACTCAAAGCATGGGAGAAGTCTCTCGAACTCAATCCCAACCAGGAAAAAATCAAGAACCTGGTCGAATCAATAAAAGAATGAACTAACGCAAAACATACAGACCGACAGCGCCTAGATCTTTCTCCTGTTTTTTTATGAAAGACCTCGCCAATTAACCCGCTGCGAACGGAGTTGGACAGGCTATTTTCCGCTCTGTTTGTATCTCTCCTCCCATCCTTCAGGCTCGTCCTTCAGGTACTTGTCAAACCACTCCAGTCGTATGTTCTCGTTGATGATCCGGCTGTTGAAATCCCGGAGTCCATGGCCGGCTCCGATCCATCTTATCTGGACCACGTCCTTTCCCTGGACTTTGAGTGCGGAGTACATCTGGTCCGATTCCGTCATCTCACACCAGGGATCATCCGTCCCCTGCATGAGCAAGATGGGCGTGTTGATTTTGTCGGCGTTAAAGACAGGGGATCGATCCACATAAACATCCCTTCGGTTCCACGGGTAAACTCCGGGAAGAACGATCTCTCCCATGTTGGGCTGACCGAGGACGATGAACGAGTAATTCAGAGTGTTGCTGATGACGCCGGTGGCAATTATGGTGGCGAAAAGGTCTGTTTGTGTGGCGAGTGATAGCCCCTCGAATCCGCCGTAGCTGTGGCCGAATCCGCCGATTTTAGCCGCATTGACGTAGGGCTTGGAATCGATCAAGGCTTGAACAGCGTCTATGATATCCGGTGCCGAAACGGTTCCCCATTCGTTGAAATGAGCATCGGCGAATTTCTGGCCGTACCCCCACGTGCCGCGGGGCGTCACTGTGAAAACGACATAGCCATTGGCCGCCAGCCAGTGGTTGATTCTCCCGAATTGTCCCCCTCCAAAACTCTGAGTCTGAGGGACAACGCCGCCGTAGTAGGAGATAATCGTGGGGTATTTCTTCATTGGATCAAAGTCGGGCGGAAAATAGATCCACCCGTCAAGCTTTGTTCCATGACGGTTTTCACTGTAAAACATCTCATATTTTCCGAGTCGAGTCCGGGAGAGAAACTCACTGCCTTTGTCCCAGATCGTATAGCTGTCCTTTGTTTTGAGATTCATGGAAACAAGCCAGGTGGGCTTATCTACTTCCCCCACTTGAAGAATCACCCAGTCACTGTTTTTTGTCCCATACAGAGCTTCGATGTTCTTGAACGGGAGTCTGACTTCAGAAAATTCCTTCATTCCCGGGGCAAACCTGTAGAGGCGATGCACGCTTCGGTCCAAAGCTGTGAAATACAGAGTGTTGTCGGGGGAGTTCCACCAGAGTGACTGCACACAGGGATCGAAACCGGGCTCCGTGAGGTAATTCGAGGTCTTCGCCGCAATATCCCAAACCTGTATTCCCTGATGCCAGCGGCTGTGGTAATCGGCAACGTCATCAGGAGTTTTGGGATAATTGTAATAGGGAGCGATAACCGCCAATTTAGCCGAATCAGGACTCCAGGCCATGGCGGAAATCATCGAGGTCTTTATCTCGGAGATCAAATCGGCCTCCCCCGTTGAGAGATCCACAAGCCAGAGTTCTTCATGTCGATAGGGATAGGCCGATGAAGGTGTGGAATGGACGAAAACGACCTTTGTCCCATCGGGCGATAACAGGGCTTGCCGGGCAAATCCGTAAGGGCTGAGGCCGGCACTGACCATTCGCTGCAACCCGCCTTCTGCGGATGCTATCCACATATTCACTTTGGTCTTCCATCCATCCCAGCGGTCGAAGAAGTTGTCGACGAGATCATACACACCCTTTTCGGGAGGTGACTCAGATGTTGTATAGGCAAAAAACTCTCCATCGGGAAGCCACTGCATCTGTGAAACTCCTTGAATTCCGGAGTAGAGCTTTTTTGTCGATCCTGAATCCGGATAAGCCAGCCAGATGTCGCAGAGACCTGTATCATTGATAGTGACGACGGCCACTTTTTGCTCATCGGGAGACCAGGTAGAGGACACAATTCGCCCCGGCAGAAAAATCGTCTGGAGCAATTCGCCTTCGGGCAAGCTGCAGATCTCCACCCCTCCTTCACCGTTCATTATGGCGTATCGCGAACCGTCAGAAGACATGTCGACACCAAACGGCACAGGGAATTTCAGGGCCTCGACGAGGCTCAAATTATGGATGGGATCTGTGCTGATTAGGGGTATCGCTCCTTTGTACTCATCGTCGACCTGAAGAGCCACCTCAATACCTGTTTGCATCTTGTCCACAATGAAGGCAACGAGCAGGCGGTGTTTTCCACGGCTCAAAATCAGCTCTCTTTTAGCCCCTTGCCCGGTGAGCTCCCCATCACAATAGACCTGAATCGGAACATCTCCCTCAATTATCAAGCCTGCCTTAATCCATCTCGGAACATCCAGGTAAGTGGCGACCAAAACCAAGGTTGAATTTGCGAGCGGTGATATGTTGAGCTTGCCGTCATCGGCTTGAATTTTTTCCCAGGTGAGAAATTGCCGGGCACTCCAGGGCAGTTTCTGTCCCTCTTCAGGCCAGAGCGATTTGGCATCGACCACTGAAAAGTCGAACAGAGACGCTTCATCCGAAAAGGCGGGCTTAAACACTTCAGCCTTGACAGCCAGCCAATCCGTAATGGGGAGTTCCGCACCTCCAAGAAAAACGGCGGATGCGAGAAAAAAGCAAAAAAGAACGGAAAATCTCTTTTTCATCATTCAATCCTCCATAGAGAGAAGTAGAACTCTATTTCACTACAGTTCGAAAAAAAATGCCCTCCGGAACATCGAAGTTCCGGAGGGCGGACATTTCAACTAGAACCGGAAGTGGATTCCAAGCTGGAATCTTCGGGGGGGAGCGGTGGCATAGGGCTCCATGAACAGATCGCCCGCGAGGCGGCTGCCGTAAAAGCTCGTGTAGTTTTTGATGTTGAAGACGTTGAACACATCGAATTTCAGTTCGACTTCGACTGTGGAAACATGGATACTGCGGCTGAGGCTGAGGTCGAGGTTGTAGAAGGGATCTCCTCTCAGGTTATTTCTTCCGTAAGGCCGCGCATTTCTCAGCGTAGTTCCCCACAGATCTGTCCCGTACGTTTCCGTATAAGGGGCTGCAGACATGATCTGGCCGATTCCGGAGAACATCCAGTCTCTGAGAATTATGTTTTCAAAGGGGGAGTTGACGAAGAAGGCGAGCTTCACCAGGTGACGGCGGTCCACATTGCCCGGGCCTTTATCATCCTCGATATCACGGCTATCCTGAGGCAGGGACCACGGATTCAGCATATCGGTTGTTTTGGAGAGCGTGTAGGTGAGGAGGAAGGAGATATCTGCGGCACGTCGTTCGAGCTTGATGTTCAAAGCTCTGTACCAGCTCCTGCTTTCGTTACCCAGATGGTAGATCGTCCGAAACCCATTGAACGTCGGCGTGAGGGGACGCGTCGCATCGGCTTCAGCCACGCTTCTCGGACCGGTCGGCGAGGCAGGCGCATTGGCATCGAGAACGCTCTTGCCGTCCAGGATGGTCATGTAGATGGCATCGACACTCAGGCTTAAGGACGGAAGGATTTCTTGCTGAAAACCAATCGTCCCTTGCACGCTGTAAGGATTCTTGTAGCTCCCGTCGATTTCCCAGATGTCCCGCGGGGGAAGAAGGGCGCCTTCAGGGAATTCATCCAATCCGTAGGGGTAGTTCGGGAAAAAAGGATCCCCGGGAAAAAGAGTAAAAGAGAACTGACCTTCTGCTCCGAAAAATGCTCCCTTGGTGAAATGGTAAGAGAGATGCTGCTGGGAGAACATGCCGAAACCCGCCCGCAAAACGGACTTTCCGTTTCCGAACAGGTCATAGGCCAGACCCAGACGCGGCTGGATGTTGTTCCAATCCGGACTCGAAGTGTATCCGGCGACATCAAAAATGTACTCCACATCATAGCGCACGCCCAGGTTCAGCGTCAATCTGTTCGTAACGTTCCATTCGTCTTCAAAGAACAGGGCAAAGACCAAATCTTTGGACCGGACTTCTTTCAAGCTGGGATCGACATACATGTACTGGAAGAAATAGTAGGGATCGGGAAATACATCGGGAGCCCCCAGAAAATAATACCAGCCGTTGGGATAGGGATTCATGATCTGGTTGGCCGTGATGTATTTGACGAATCCTCCGATTTTGAAGAAGTGCTTCTTGTGACCGAACGTGTATTTTTCGAAGACCTCGAAAGTCAATTCCGGGGTGACGCCGAAACCGTCGCCATAAAAGGCCAAGCCGCCGATATCATAATAGTTGTATCGGGTTTCCGCCGCGCGATCGGGAAATTGCGTCAGAGCTTTTCGCAGGTCATAGTAGCTGGCGAACTGGAAGCGCAGCTCGTTGACAGAGTCGGCGGAAGTCGTCTTTGTCCAGGCCGCGTTGACTGTATGGACATAGGTCACATACGTATCGCCTTCGCCCGGAAGATAATAACCTCCGTACTCATTTCTCCAGTCGAAGATGTCATTGCTGTAACGAGCTGTGATATAGTCCGAACTGGATAACTGGTGGTCGACTTTGGCAAACACGGTGTGCTCGTCCTGCTTATCGGGAACGATCTCCCCGAAATACTGGGGAGCGATAACGGTGTTATTGCTCCTCTGCCGCCGGTATTCGTAGCTGACGAAAAAGTGGGTCCGGTCTCGAATTATGGGTCCTCCCAAGGAAAAGCCCATCTGCTGCTGGTTATAGGGAGCTTTGGTCCCGGTGAACAAATCCTCCTCATCCCAATCGCCGGGGCGGATGTAAGTATAGACGGATCCGCGGAAATTGTTCGTCCCGGACTTGGTAATGGCACTGTTGATAGCACTCATGCCTTCGCCGAATTCCACAGAGAATTGATTGCCCATAATCTGCATTTCTTTGATGGTCTCCAGGCTATACCCCGAATAAAAAGTCCGGGCCGCACTGCGCCACTTGGAAAAATTGCTGCTGCCATCGACCAGGTAATTCATGGCCCAATAGTGCTGTCCGGATGTGGTGGGCCAATAATCGGATCCGGTCACGCCGGGCGCCAGATGAGTCAACTGGATATAGTTACGACCGATAATCGGGACAGATTCGAGGAGATCTTCGGTGATCACCTGCTGGACAGTGGCTTCTTTGACATCGACGATCGGGGTTGTCGCTTCGACGGTAACGGTTTCCTCGAGAGTGGCCATTTCCAGCTGAAAATTGATCGTGTAGGATTCGTTGGGATGAAGTTGCAGGTTGGGGCGTATTTTTGTCTGAAAACCTTGAAGCTCAACAGTCAAAGTGCTTTCACCTGTGGTGGGGATCGATCTGATGACATATTTTCCGTCAGAATCCGTGAGAACTGACCGCGAGAAACCCGTGGCCGGCATGGTTATGGTCACGGTGGCACCGGGTAGGGGAACATTCTCTGTATCCGTAACAATGCCGGTAACATCAGCCGTTATAACCTGCCCGAAGCTGTAGCCCCAGAGCAGCACGAGACATGAGAGGAATACGGGTAAATGCTTTTTGAGAAAAGTAACTTTCAATTTAACCTCCTTTCTAAATGATTAATAAAAACATCTATTGCTTTGTCCGAGTTCACCCTCTCCATACACACCTCCTTTCAAGATTTTATTGTGTCTCCTGTCCTTGCAAGTGCTTATTGAAAAAAGAAATTATTCTCCTGTATTTATCCTCCACTGTCTTAGGGGAGCTCATGGAATGATGATCGTTGGGATAAAAAACCATGTCGAACTTCTTTCTGTGCTTGAGAAGCTCCAACACCAGCACTTCAGAATCCAGGTGCATGATGTCCTGCATCCCGCTCAGGAGCAAAAAGGGATTCTTCAGATTCTTGACATAATGCAGCGGCGAGCATTTTTCGGTTCCCTCCGGATTATCCCAGGGAAAGCCGAGATGCTCTTCGTTGTATCCCGGGGCGAGATAGAAAAACCGCTCCCAATCCGTAACAGGGGCCGATGAGACGCCGGCCCGAAATGTATCCGGAGCCCTGAACATGGCCATGCAGGTCATGAATCCTCCATAGCTGTGGCCCCAGATGCCTACTTTATGCTCATCGATGATCCCCAGTTTTTTCAAATGTTCCACACCGAAGACGACATCATCGAGATCGACAAAGCCGAGACGGTTGTGCACATCATTCCGGAATTTTCTCCCGTAACCCGAGCTTCCCCGAAAATCCGGGGCGAGAACGACATAACCTTCCCGGGCAAGGTATTCGTTGAACAGAAAGCGTTCTCCCCAGTTTCCTTTGTAAACAGTTTGTGCATAGCCTGCGCCGTGGGCGAACACGACAGCCGGATACCTTTTCTCTTTTCGAAATCCGGCGGGATAGTAAAGCAAAGCGGCGATATCGGTTCCATCATTTGCATTTTTATAATGGATCACTTCCTTTTCGACCCAGTTCTGCTCCTTTAACTCCGGCGGCAGAAAAAGATCCGTCACCTGAAGGGGCTTCGATCCCTCTCGATTTTTCGTTATGTATATTTCCTGGGGGTGAGAAAGATCGGAATGAACGAAAGTAATCCAATTCTCATCGGGAGATAGGGTCGCATTCGAATTCACCCCCTCCATGGACGTCAATCGCGACCGGCCGCCTCCAGCACTGGAAACCACATAGAAATTCCGCCCAGCTGTATCTCCTTCATTGGAGGGAAAGTAAATTTTGTCGCCACCCTTCGACCACATGGGAGACGTTTCAGATCCGTCATAGACTTGGTTGCTCATAACGGTGAAGGCCCCGTCGGTGATTTGCGCCGGTTCTCCTTCGGCAACGTTCATGACATAGATATGGTTCCAGCCCGTTTTCTCCGAGGTGAAGAGAATTTTCTTTCCGTCGGGAGAGCACCTCATCCAGATGGCCATGGGAGAGATCCAGTATGGGACCTTTTCAGCGTAAATAATTCTAGCCAGGCCAGTTTTGGGGTCTGCCGTGATTATTTCTCTTTGGGTATGATCCAAAGATATCTTGTTAATCAATATTGCCGAACCATCGGGCGACCAGAGGACATTGCTTCCGCCTCGCAATGAATATCGGGGTTCAAACTCAGGCGCCATCCAGACGGCATCTCCGCCGGAGTCAGGGATGACGCCCACTCTCACTGGGGAGAGACCGATGAGTGCTTTATTGAATCCCATAATCTTCTCAAAGGTCAAAAAGAGGAAGGGATGTTGTGGACGGGTATCAACAGAAGTGAACAGCAGGAAGTTGCCGTCAGGGGACCATTGGGGGTCGAAATTGTGCCATCCATCGGGATGAAAATGAGTAATTTGGCGCAACCCGCCTTCTTTGATGTTCAGGACATAAATTTCACTCTGCCATGAATAGGCCATCTTCGAGCCATCCGGAGAGAGTGAGGGTGCCAGGCTCCCATAAGGGGGAAGGTCGCCGAAATAGACCTGGGGGATATAGCCTTCGGCATAACCGCCAAGGTCGAGCAGAGTGCGCTCCTTTTTGGGAGATACTTCAATCTCCCAAATCGAATGGCCCCGCCTCAAGTAGAGAAAAGATCCATCATGAGACCAGGGCTCATCGATCAAAGAAAAGCCTTGGTCTGATTCCATCAACTTTTCCAATTTTCCATCGATAGCCAAGGCAAGATAGAGAGTTGTTTTTCCGGTCGCCCTATCGGACACGGTGAAGGCGACCTTTGTGGATTCGTGATTCCAGCGAGGCTGAGATATATTCCTGTATTTATAAAAGTTCTTCCAGGATAGGTTCTCGCCGAAAGTGTCTGCGGAAACGACGAAGCATAAACAAAAAAATGCGAGAAGGCAGGCGAGATTTTTATACTCTTTATTCATTTGGCGCCACCTGCGGCTCCTCCTGAGGACTTGCCTTCGGAAGATTCGGTCAGATTGAAGATCTCGTAATATTGGAGTATATAGGGATAGCTCCTTTCAAAATTCCAATGGACATTTTTGATAAGTTCTTCTAACCCATCGCGATCCTTCTCCTTAAGGAATTGAATCATCCTGGAATGATCCGACATCATCAGTTTCTCCCATTCAGGAATATTCACGATGATCTTTGGAAAGTCATAGAGTCTCTCCTTTAATTTGTTTACGATGTCGGTGAGGATCGGATTCTCGCAGTATTTTGTGAGAATCTGGTGACAGTTCGCATTCAGTTCGAGATAAAGATGAAAATCATTCGCCGCCAAGGCCCCCTCCATACCCCTGTAATTTTCTTCGAGCTCGATGATCTCATCTTCCATAATTTGTTCACAGGCAATACCCGCCGCCGTTGCTTCCAATAATCCGATGATTTGATAAATGTATTTGATCTCTTTGAGGGTCAGCTTTCTTATGCGAAACATTTTTCTCGACACCAAATCCACAAACCCTTCTTTCACGAGCTGGATCAATGCTTCCCGGATCGGAGTCCGGCTTACCCCTAAAGTTTCTGCGAGTTCATTGATGTGTATTTCATCTCCCGGTTTCAACACATCTTGATTGAGTTGATCTTTCAGGTAGTCCATTACACATTCCGTGAGAGTGCGGTAACCAAGTTTTTGATTCTGCATATTTTCCATGAAAAATTATAATCCGATCGGCATGATATCAAACATATCCGTTTATCTTCACTTAGATCCCGACAAAATTCACTTAATACTGTGCTTTTATATAAATATGTAATATTATTGTTTGTGTCAAGATTTTTTTACAGAATACAAAATATATTTTGAGTCAATATATTTATGGAAGGGACAGAAATGACAGTTCCAATCCCCGGGAATTTGACACGCAACTTGACGGAGCGATACAATTCCTTTCCTCGCCAGCGATAACATATATAAATCTTCATGAACTCATGTCTTAAGGAGGGATGAGAATGGATTCAAAAAAAAGGTTAAAACCGGTCGAAAGTATTGTTCTCACGATCATAATGGGGATGTTTGTATTGACTGCATTTTCAGGGGCAGGCACAGGCCAAAAAAAAATCGAAAACACGGACCCGTCATTACGTGAACAGTGGTATGAAAAACATCAGGCCATGAGTGAAATGTCGCCGTTTAAAAATATGAAGTGGCGCTTTATCGGACCGGATGTCATAAGCGGCCGTTGCACGGATGTTGCCGTCCCCAAAGGGAGCAAACACACAATCTATGTCGGCGCTGCGACAGGCGGTCTCTGGAAGACCGTCAATTCGGGTATCACTTGGGAACCAATAATGGATGATGTGCCGAGTGTATCCATCGGTGACTTGGCAGTCGCACCAAGCGACCCCGCTATCGTTTGGGTGGGAACAGGAGAAGCCAACATCTTCCGGGCATCGAGTGCGGGCATCGGTGTTTACAAGTCGACAGATGAGGGTAAAACCTGGCGGCATATGGGATTATCCGACACGGGCACCATCGGGAGAATTATCATTCACCCCGAGAATTCCGATGTCGTCTACGTGGCGGCCAGCGGACATGAATGGACCCGGAATGAGGAGCGCGGTGTCTTCAAGACGACCGATGGGGGGGAGACCTGGGAGAAGATTCATTACATCAATGACTACACAGGGGCCATAGACTTGGTTATGGATCCGGAAAATCCTGAGATTCTCTATGCCACCATGTGGAACCGCACCCGCCAGCGATGGAGCGACCCAATGCCCGGTCCCGGTGACGGCATTTTCAAGACGACTGACGGAGGCCGAACATGGAGCCGGAAAACCGACGGTCTGCCCGATCTGACTCTGACGGGACGGATCGGGATCGATGTTGCCCGCAGCAATCCCGACGTGGTGTATGCCTTCGTTGACAACCACAATCCGGGACGAATGCCGGACGAGGGCGAGCGCGACGCCTACGGCCGCCTGCGCAAGGGAAAAGTGATCAAAGGGGCCGAGGTCTATCGCTCCGATGATAAGGCTGAAACGTGGCACAAAGTCAGCCCGGACAATCGCTACATGGAAGGCTTCGGGGGGACTTACGGTTGGGTTTTTGGACAGATCCGTGTGGATCCTAGCGATGAGAACACCGTTTATATCATGGGCCTCAGGCTGGCCAAATCCTCAGACGGGGGGAAAACCTTTGAGACAATTTCTTACCCGGGTCTGCACGGGGACCATCACGGCCTGTGGATCGATCCCGAGGATAGCGATTACCTGATCAACGTCAATGATGGCGGTGTCAACGTGTCCTATGATGGGGGAAAAGCCTGGCGGGATTTCCACACAAACCTCCCGGTCGTCCAGTTCTACAATGTGGCCTACGACATGGAAGAGCCCTTCAACGTCTACGGCTCAGTTCAAGATCATGGGACATACAAGGGCAATGTATCCCACACTCCAGGCCCCTCTTATATGAAGAGGCCGGAGACATGGTGGGAACCTGCCCCCGGAGGAGAGGGCACCATAATTGCGGTCGATCCTACAGATTCCCGCATCCTCTATTCCTCCAGTTTCTACGGTCGACTGATGCGCTCCGAGTTCAAGGAGGGAGACTGGAAGAGCGAAAACATTCTGCCTCACGTTCCGGAAAGCGAGCCTCGCTTAAGGGGCCAGTGGTTGGCTGCAACGATCATCTCCCCGCACAATCCGTGTGTGCTCTACCACGGAATGCAGTTTCTGTTTCGGTCCATGAACCGTGGTAATGACTGGGAAAGGATCAGTCCGGACCTGTCTTTCAACGACCCGCAAAAACAGGGAAAGCTGCCTTTCGCCATTCCCTATGCCACAATAACCGCCATTTCGGAGTCTCCTTTTAAGTTCGGAATGATCTATGTAGGGACGGATGACGGCCGTGTGCATTTCACCCCAAACAGTGGTGCGACCTGGACAGAGATAACCCAGGGTTTGCCCTACAATAAGCATGTCTCGCGATTGGTCGCATCCCGTTATGATGAAGCGACAGTCTATCTGACTCTAAATGGCCGCCGTGATGATGACTTTGCCGATTACATTTACAGATCGATTGACCATGGAAAAACCTGGGTTGATATTTCAGGGAATATCCCCGGTGGGCCGGTGAATGTCATCCGGGAGGACCCCAAGAAGGAGGACGTTCTCTATGTGGGAACAGACTTGGGTGTTTATGCCACCACGGACGGAGGGAAAATTTGGCACGTTGTTGGCGACAATCTTCCCGCTTGTTTGGTTTGGGACTTGATCATCCATCCCCGGGACAATACGCTAGTTATCGCCACCAACGGACGCGGGATGTTTGCAATTGATGATGTATCGCTGATCCAAGAACACCAAAACTGACAAAAATGTCAACTGTCGCACGTATCCAAAAGTGAATGCAGAGCACGGCCAAATGGATTTGATTCAGCATGACCAATCTATCTAAAAATCCATCTTTTGGATTTGAGAACGAATAGGATTTCGTAGACTGCCTTTTTAGACCTCAGCTGCTTTCATGCAAAAAAGAATAACACATTCAGTTTATGACTTAGATTGCTAAACAGGATTTTTTGGCGAAGATATATGTTACGTCGCCTTAACGGATACGCTCGATAGAAAAAATCTTGATTTCCGGCTTGAGATACTGTCCCTCTGCTGGCTGAGAATGAATTTTTTTCACAACATCCATTCCTTCAATAACCCGCCCGAATGCGGAAAAGCCTTGTCCGTCTGGGTTTCGTCGGCCACAAAAATCCAACTCCGGTTGATCCCCGATGCAGATGAAAAATTCAGAAGAGGCAGTGCCCGGTTCCAGCCTGCCCAAGGAAATAATACCATCTTTGTGAAAGATGCCTGTCTGTTTCGTTGTCTCATGGGCAATAGGAGGGAGTCTTTTTTTATCTTTATCAGCCCCCAATCCTCCTTGAATGACTTCGATCTTGACGTCATTGTCAGGCTGATTAGCCATGGTTACGACCCGATAGAAAGTGCAGTCGATAAACAGTTTATTATCAACATATCTCAAGAAATTAGCGGCCGTTATCGGGGCTTTTTGCTCAAATATCTCCACTGTAATATCTCCCATCTCGGTTCGAATTATCACTTGCGGATTATCCGGATAATATCCCCATAATGCACATCCGCAGGCGATAATTGCCACAATGACCTCTCCGATTGATTTCATAACGACCTCACTGGAATTAAAATGAAAATCTCCATCTGCATCTTCTTAATCAATGCATTTTATGACTAGTTCAGGCTAACATACTCTATTCAAGCATATTCATCTCATAGATACAATGCAACTCTTTAAGCTCTGTGGCGAGAATTTCCCAATCCGTGATAGTTTTCGGGATGGGTGGTAGAAATCACTAAAATCGCAATGGACTTTTCTTTGAGGGAAGAATTATCTCGAGGATCTTTATGCAAAGCCTCAAGGAAGTCCAGATATTCTATAGAGTCAGTATCCTTTACGGCATAAAGCAAAACCGACAGCCTAACAGATCTCTCCATCCATATTTAAACCCCTTTGAATCGCCATCTGTGATGGCCTTCGATGGGGAATGTCTGTATGCAGAAAGGATGGTGCTGGGATAGGGCTGCAGTTCCGGGGAGGGGCGAAGGGCAGCCTGAAGAGGCGTAAGGGTCCCCTTAAGGACAAAGAAGAGAGAAGCGACCGTGAAATGATTTGGGGACCCGCTCCGAGAGAGAGCGGGTCCCCACCTTAGCCTGTTGGTCTTCTTCTGTTGATTGGACCACGGAAAATTTAACTTAGTCGAATTGAATGATCTTGGTGATCACGGTGAAGGTTCCCGTGGCGATTCCGCCTACCGCATAGGCAAGCATGATCCGCTTGTTCTTTGTGATGAGATGCTTGCTGAAAACGGCGGTTCCGGTTCCCCAGGGGGCGAATGACAAAGTCCATGCGCCGTTCCAGGTATCCCAGGAGGCCTTGTCCCCGTTCTTGAACTGGCCGGCCATATTGGTGATCGGTGTCAGCTCAGGATTGTTTCTCATCAACCAGGCATCGACAACGGGAGCGGCGGCACAGTGGTGAAGGATAACACGTGATTTGGCATTGCCTGTAGTAGAAGCATCATTGGTGAACTTGGAGGCCGTGGGCGCGCCATCTTCAGTCAGATGGGCGATGATGGTCACGTTTTCGTTCTCCATGATCGGCACGTCGGCCTCGATGACGGCGTCGTTACCGCAGGGGGCGTCGGGATTGGCCACGCTGATTTTGATGTTGTAGACTCCCGCGTCCAACCGCAGGGGACCGACAACCTCACCGAACTTGAACGCCTGCAGCGCACAGGCGTCATTCACAGAAATGTCCACGGGCAGAGTCGGGTCCAAACCCAGATCCTCTCCCGGAATTCCATGGATAACGAAGACCTTTGCCTTCTCAGCCATGGACTGACCTGGCAGCATCGCCAAAACGAACAATGCTGCGGTGAAAAGCAAGAGTGTCTTTTTCATGCTTTTCCCTCCTTTTGAAAGTTGATTTTTATATGATCGGCATCTGCCGATTGCAATTCTTCAGGAAACAATACAGCGTCGATGACATGGATGATTCCGTTTGTGCATGCGATGTCTTTTTGGAGAAATTCAATGCCGTTAATGGTCGCTCCGTTTGCGCTTTTGGTTATGGTTATAAGTTCTCCCTGTACGCTTTGCACCGAAACTGATTTTTTCAGATCAGCGAGAATTACCTTGCCCTGAACCATGTGATAGGTCAAAACATCGTTCAGCAAACTCTTCTCCCTGAAGAGGGCTTCGATAGTACTTGCTGGCAGGCGGGCAAAGGCGACGTCCGCAGGGGCGAACAGCGTAAAGGTTGCATCGCCGGAAAGCACTGTGTCCAAATCCAAGCATTTCATGGCTTTCATGAGTGTTTTGAGACTCTTTTGCTTTTTGGCCGTCTTAAGCAAGTTCATGGACTTCCGCTTTTTCTGATCTCACACCTCGGAGGACATATCGGGAACCCCGATATTCCCTCGCGGGTCCGCTCCCTCAATAAGAATCGCCTCATCTGTCTCATGGTCCTATCTTACTCCTGCCGTGTGAGTCGGCACTATCGCGCAAATGATTCTTTGACTGAGGTCAATCGGTGTGCTGTGTTGTCGTAGTTAGTCAGGGGATTTGTGGTCTTTTTTGTGACAGGGATGGGAGACACCCGGAGATATGGAAGGGTTTGGGTCAATCCAGAAGGTTGTTTTTGACGGCATATTGAACGATTTCGGCGACAGAGTTCATGTTCATCTTCTCGAAGATTCGCGCCCTGTATGTGCTCACTGTGTTGGGACTGAGGAAGAGCTCCTCGGCGATTTCTCGGGTTTTCTTTCCTGAGGCCAGAAGGCACATGACTTCGTACTCGCGGTCGGACAGGGCTCTGTGGAGAGGGACTTCGCTGTCAGTATCGAGGTAGTCGATGAGTTTTTCGGCCGCGATGGCAGAGACGTATTTGCCGCCCTGCGAGACTTTTCTCACGGCTTGAATGAGCTCATCCATAACGCTTTCCTTGGTCAAGTATCCGGACGCGCCCGTTTTCAGGGCCCGCACAATGTATTCTTCCTCTTTATGCATACTCAAGATAATCACCGGGACTTTAGGCTTTCGTGATTTCAGTTCTTTCAAGACTTCGAGCCAGTTCGGGCCGGGCATGTTGATATCCAGGAGGATGATGTCCAATTCCTCTCTTTCGATTTTGTCCAACACGTCCCTTCCGCTCTGTGCTTCGGCCACGACGTCCATATGGGACTCCCGGGCAAAAATCCTCTTCAAGCCCTCCCTGACGATGGGGTGATCGTCGGCGATGAGTATTTTGATCACAGGTCCTCTTCCTCCATGCACAACCCTGAAGTTCTGGTCCGTCTATCCTCGAGTATAGCACAGATCGATGTCCAAATGCGAAACTTCACTCCGCGTCAATCCGGGCATTCCTGGGGCGCGAACCGGGGATCCATTCAGTACAAAAATCGAGATCGGAGACAAGTGAATCATTATCCTGTTGTGGTGAAAACGCCACCATCAACCAATGTACACCTTTGAAGGATATCTCCTCGCCCGCTTTTCTTATCGTGAGGATCTTTAGCGGGGTGAAATTTGCAGCAGCGGATTAAATTTGACCTAGGAATCCATTTATGATAAAAAGCAATATCGGTAGATAATCCTGAGACTTTGCCTGAGAAGGGCAATGTACACCGTTTTTTAAGGGTCAAGTTTTCATCATCCAAGTGTGCGTTGCCAAAATCTTTTTCCGGGAACGGGCATGAGGGGCAAAGATAGCGTGTCGGACAGGATATCATGACTGCGACAACCGAAAAGAGAGCAGGCGTAGCTCTCCAAAAAAACCGCCGGCGCCTCGCCGAGGCCGTTGTCGATCGCATGTACACCCGTCATCCTGAGCTGTGGCAGAGCTACGGACAGGATGGGCGCGAGATGAGCCTTCGTGATGCGGATTATCATATCTCTTATCTGATCGAAGCCCTTCAGTGGAATGATCCGCTTCTATTCGCTCAGTATTTCGAGTGGCTGAAGGATTTGTTTGTGAATCTCCGTTTTCCCGATTCTGTTCTCCCGACCATGCTCGACACCTATCAGGAGGTTATCGGGAAATTTTTGCCTGCCCCTATTCCGGCTCTGGTCGACGTGTATGTGGAGAGTGCCCGAAAGCAGATCCAGAAAACCGGCTCTGAAGCTCCGCCTTATCTCGATGAGAAGGGCCCGCTGTATCCTCTGGCCAAAAAATATCTGGACGCATTACTTAAGGGGGAGCGAGAGATAGCCGGTCGAATGATTCTGGATGCCGTGGAAAAGGGAGAGGATGTCAAAAACATCTATCTCCATGTCTTCCAGCGCACGCAGCATGAGATCGGGCGGCTTTGGTACCTGAACAGGATCAGCGTCGCGGAGGAACACTTCGCCTCGGCTGCGACACAACTCATCATGTCGCAACTGTACCCCTACATCTTTTCAACGGAGAAAATTGGGCTGAAATTGGTGGCCGCCTGTGTTGCCGACGAGCTTCATGAGATAGGCATTCGGATGGTTGCCGACTTTTTTGAAATGGATGGCTGGGATACCTACTATATCGGCGCGAATGCGCCCCTTGCAGGCATAAGAGATGCCATAATGAAATACAGGGCAGACATCCTCGCCCTATCCGTCACCATGCCGTTTCATCTGACACGACTGTCCGAAACGATCAAGGCAATCCGCTCTGCGGTTGATATGAAGGGGTTAAAGATCATGATCGGGGGATATGCCGCCAATTCTTTTCCTGATTTATGGCAACGCGTGGGAGCCGATGGATATGCAAGGGATGCCGAGCAAGCCCTCCACATGGCACAAAAACTCATGGCATATTCGGAGACTACAGGTAAATGAAGACCGCCGGATCAGATAGGCAAGTTGTTTTTCTCTGCGACAGCAGTGGCATAATACGAAAGATTTTGCATGACAAATTGGATATGCGAGCCTGCATCAAACCCGGTGTCATGTTTTCATCCGCCGTCCATCGGGATAGCTTAGGCAAAGCCCTCAATTTTCTGTTGGAAATCCGCACCAACGGAAGCGCCGTGGGATGGGAGTTCAATTTTCCTTGTGAAGAAGACATCTTATCTTTGCATTTTGCCGGTCTTGCGGAGAACCGGTACATAATGATGGCAGGATCTGAGACACAAAAAGGCTTGCTTCAATTTCTCAAGGATCGAAGGAAGGACCCGGAATACCCGGGTATAGAGGGTGTAAAGGGCATCTCACAGAAAAACGCAAAGGACATTCAGAAGGCTCGCGAATCCTTCTACTTCGATGAACTCACCCGCCTGACCAATGAAATTACCAACATGCATCGCGATTTGGCCAAGAAAAATACCGAATTTCAGCGCCTGAGTGAACTCAAAAATCAGTTTCTGGGAATGGCGGCCCACGAATTGAAAACGTCCATGTGGACGATCCGGATGTACAGCCAATTTCTGCTCGAAGAGATCAAGAATACGGCCAGTGAAGACCAATTCGCCCTCCTCAAGACGATTATGGAAACCAGTGAAAATTTAAAGAATATAGTCGGCGATTATCTGGATATAGCCGCGATCGAAGCCGGAAAACTTCAGCTGGAGCTGGCACCGACAGACCTCGTTGAGCTCTGCAAAGACTGTATCCGTATGAATGGGATTCTGGCAGAGAGGAAACAAATTCGATTGAACTTAACCCACGCAACACTTCCGCCATTGAATGTGGACGCTGGCCGGATCAAGCAGGTTTTGAACAATCTGATCCATAACGCTGTCAAGTTCTCTCCTCCCCAAACCGAAATTCAGGTTGATCTGTATCGTTCTGAAGAGGGGGTTTTCATCCGTGTCCAGGATGAAGGAGTGGGCATCCCCCCAGACATCGCAGATAGCCTGTTCGAACCTTTTGCGAAAGGGCGCAGGCAGAGTACAGAAGAAGAAAAGGGATCCGGTTTGGGGCTGGCCATTGCCCGCAAAGTTGTCGAGGAACATGGGGGGCGGATTTGGGTTGAGAGTGAAGTTGGCGAAGGCTCGAAATTTTTCGTTTCCTTACCCCTCGCTGCCATCGAGAGTGCCTGAAAAGAGACTTTCCTTTATCGACTGCCTTTCGCCTGACACCCCCTCCAATCTCAACCTGTGCGTCGGAGTTGGTCTTGTCTCCACGGACGTCTGTCGAAAAATTTAAATCCCCCTGCGTTAGTCCGTATCCATTTTGGGGTCTCAGAAAACAAGAGTCTGAGTCACGAGCATTGAAGGTAAGTAAGGCAGGCTTTATAGACCTCCTGCGGCCTGATGCTTCGGAGACAGCGGAAATCTTTGTGAATGCATTCCCGTTGACGACAGGGCCGGCAGTCGAAGGCTTTTTCGAGTAATGTCGCTTGAGCTCCCCAGGGAGCAAAGTGCGCGGGCAAGGTGGGTCCGAACAGGGCGACGATGGGTGTGCTGGTTGTGGAGGCAATATGCATCGGGCCGCTGTCTGGCCCCACGAACAGACTCGAGACCGATATGAGCTCCTTCAGCTCTCTCAGGTTGAGCTGACCGACCAGAGAGATAAGAGGAGCCGTACTCTTCTCCAGGATTTCCGCTTCGGCTTGCCTGTCGTCTTGACCTCCGATAAGTATGATTTTAACATCCTGGATTCCAGCTGTCAGGTCTGTGAGGGCAATGAACTTGTCCACTCCCCAATCTCTGAAGGCATTGCCGGCGCTGATGTGGAGGGTGATGAGTTTATAACCCAGGTAATGGTTCCTCCTCAGGATTCTTTGGATTTTCTCGGCCTCCAGTCTCTTCCCGGGAGGAAGGCTAGGCTTGGGGATCGAGGAAGGAGAAACGCCCAGCGACTTAACCAAGTTGACATGATTTTCCACGCTGTGGATGAATCCTTCTTCGGGCTCCCGGGGGATGACGGTGTCATAGATGAAGTGCTTATACTTTATTTTGTAACCGATTTTTAACCTGGCTTTTGAAAAAAAGGCAAAGAGCGAAGCTCTCGGACCTCCGTGGAAGTCTAAGAGGACATCGTAGGTGTTCTTTCTTATTGTCCGTATGTGTCTAAGAAAATGCCTTGTCTTCAGTTTCTTAGGAAGAACGATGACTTCATCCAGAGCAGGATGCCCTTCCACCAATTTGCGGTAGGGTTCATCGATGATATAATCAATTTTGGCTTCCGGGCAGTGTTCCCTGAGGATCGTGAGGGCCGGGGTTGTCATCACCACGTCCCCGATGCGTCTCAGCCGAATCAGAAGGATCTTTTGGATCGCCGAGCAATCAATCTTTGGTTTCTCTTTCCGGCTCAATGGTTGCCTCATCGCTGAGCATGACCGGGATGTCATCCCTTATGGGATAGACACGGGAACACAGCATGCACTTGAGTCCCTTCTCATCAGCCGTGAGCTTGATGTCACCCTTGTCTACCGGACAGGCTAGAATTTCGAGAAGCCTTGGATCTATAGCCATTTTGAACTCCTGCGCTACATCTTATATTATTCGCCGGCTCACAGTCAACGCAACGGACAGGAACGTAAGCATCTCGATGTCCGTGATATGACTAAAACCAGTGTGCGTTATGGAGTGATCAGATTGGTGTTTTTGACAATACTGGGGGGGAATCCCTTTTGGATTGACAGAGAAGTGAGGGGGATGATATTTTTGTCAGGGATTGGCGTTATCTTCATTATCTGAGGACCTAAAGAGGAGAATCAGGAAGGTTATACCGGATATGACTGATGAATTCGGATTGGGACTGGACCTTGGATCCTTTTCCGGGCGGATCCATCCCGAATACCATACCTCTGACTTTATCACAGCGATAAGTGATTGCGCCGCCCTTTTGAGCCACCCATCCAGCAGGATACTGGAAGAATCACGAAATAGAATCGCCGTTGTGCGTCTCTCCTTGAATGAGGGAAAGGCTGTTGATATAGCCATCAAGGAATTCCGGACCCAGGGTGTGGACAAGCTTAAGAGTCTCTTCCAAGCATCCAAAGCCCGAAGAGCTTGGAGAGGAAGCACGGCGCTGTCAGAAGCTGGCCTTGGCACGCCTCTCCCTGTCGCCTATCTCGAAAAGAGGATGAAATCATTTCTGGAGCAGAGTTATTTCCTCACAGAGTATATCGCTGACGGGACGGAAATCCGAATCCTTTTCCTCGAGCTTTCCTCCTCCGCCCTCGATCAACTTCTGCTGGAATTAGCTCATTTTCTTTCGCAATGCACCAGGGAAGGAATCTATCACCGGGATTTATCGGATGGAAACATTCTCGTTCGGAAGAGCACACAAGGACAATATCAGTTTTTTCTTCTCGATACCAACAGGATTCGGTGTAAAAACAAGATCGGGAGCCTGCGCGGGATCAAGAGCTTGATTCGACTGGGCATTCCACGGAATCATCAGAAGACCTTTTTAGCTCTCTATGTGCACCGGTCCGCTGTCAGCCGAGGGTTGTGGCTGTGGTACAGGATGAACAAGGTCGGTTATACGAATTATATGGCGATAAAGAGGGCACTCGGCTTGCCAAAAATAGCCAAAAAGTTGAAGATACAATAACATGCGTGAAACTTTTCGATGGAATCCCTACGCGGATCAACCCCATAATGTGGCCACTCGGTCAGAGCGGTTCAGGCGTCATTTCCGGTACCTGGGGAGCTATTTCAACCTTGTTGCGGCCAACATGAAGAAAGTCGTTCCCGGAGTGTCTCTCTACAGAAGATATCGGAAACAGATGTATAAAGAGTCCGTCCATCTCGGCCATCCCTTTGCCCTTTCCCTGTCTCCGGTCGAGGACAGGAATGAGGATGTTGTGAGTTCCTTCTTGGAGACAGGGATACGACAGAGCCTGGTTCGGATTCCTTCTTGGGAGCAGGATCGGCTTCCGAGATATGACAAATTCATTAACCTGCTTTGGTCCAATAACGTTGATGTCGTCATTTCACTCCTGCAGCAGCGGAGTGATGTCTTGGACCCTTCCGGCTGGGAAGATTTTATCGACAGAGTGTTCGGCCAATTCAAAGAGAGGTGCGCCTTTTTTGAAATTGGCCATGCCTGGAACAGGACAAAGTGGGGTGTTTGGAATTACAAGGAGTATCTATCGCTGGCGCGTCCGGCGTTTGAGCTTGGCCAAAAACACGGTGTGAAGCTTGTCGGACCGGCCGTGATCGATTTTGAGTTTCATCTCTACCCTCCTGTTCTGAGGGAAGTTCCTTTCGATAAAGTAAGCGCCCTCCTGTATGTGGATCGTGTCGGTGCGCCCGAGAACAAGCAGTTCGGCTGGGACACATCGGCTAAGATTGCGCTTTTGAAGGCGACGGTGGATGTCTGCTTATCGGAAAACCGGGACCTCTGGATAACCGAGTTTAACTGGCCACTTGCCGGAACTGGGAAATACTCTCCAGCCTCTGGAAAGCCCAATGTGACCGAGGAGGAGCAGGGCAACTTTCTCGTGCGGTATTGTATTCTTGCCTTGGCCAGCGGCTTTGTGAAGCGGGTTTACTGGTGGCAGCTAGTGGCTCCGGGTTATGGACTCATTGATAGCCGGGAAGAGGAATGGCGGCGACGTCCCAGTTATTATGCTTTGAAAACGATGGTTCGGATGCTTGATGACAGCACCTTCGAGGCAAAGATTCCTCATCCGCAGGCCGAGGTTTTCATCTTCGCCAAAGGAAAAGAACGATTTGCCGCGTGCTGGACGACCGGGCCGGAGGTTGATTTCCATTTTCCCGAGGGGATAAAACAGGCCATCGACCGGGACGGGAACGAGATTTCAATTTGCAGACAGAGCCTTACTCTGAGCGAATCGCCTCAGTATATCTTTTATAAAGAAGTAAAAAATGATTGATTATTGAATTATCATTCTCTGCCTGCAGTTTCAATCCCCTGCGGACCGAAATTTTGAGGACGATCTCAGGCACTTCAGCTTCTGTTTGAAGTGCGCAGGAGGAGTGCTGGTGCGGCGAAGGAGAGTCGCTGTGTACTTGAGGCGCATAAAGGGTTTGGAGGT
>Ga0180438_10000262_pt1 | contig 108343 bp, 108 predicted proteins | sample SS_ome_12_FD_132455 | JGI IMG/M metagenome (GOLD analysis project Ga0180438, IMG submission 132455) | Hypersaline lake sediment archaeal communities from the Salton Sea, California, USA - SS_3_D_2 metaG | ecosystem: Environmental > Aquatic > Non-marine Saline and Alkaline > Hypersaline >... | reverse complement strand
CAATGCGAATTTAGAGGTTGAGTTGATCACTCCGGTTGCGATCGAGCAGGGTTTGCGTTTTGCGATCCGAGAAGGTGGTCGCACGGTCGGAGCAGGTGTTGTTACTAAAATAATTGAATAATGAATAAACTACGAATACGCTTGAAATCATATGATCACAGAATTCTCGATCAATCAGTGAAATCTATCGTGGAAACGGCAAAGCGTTTCGGGGTCAACATATCAGGACCAATTCCGATACCCACGGAACATTCGCTCTTTACTGTTCTACGGTCACCGCATGTTGATAAAAAATCACGCGAGCAATTCGAACTCCGTGTGCATAAACGCCTTATTGAACTGAGTGACGTCACGCCGGATATCATTGATGCGCTTAATAAATTAGAGATCCCTGCGGGTGTATATATCGAAGTAAAGGCTCTATAGCAATGATCGGTCTCATCGGAAAAAAGATCGGCATGTCCCAGTTATTTCAGGAAAACGGGATCGTTATCCCGGTCAGCATTGTTCAAGCTACACCCTGTCCGATCCTGCATATCAAAAAAGATAAGGTGGACGGTTACAAAGCTCTACAATTGGGTTTTGGCAAGAAAAAAAACATCAATAAACCACTTGCCGGTCATCTAAAGAAAGCCAAGGTCGATTCAGTTGAACGTATCTTTGAAATACAGGTCTCAAACACTGACAAATATAAGATTGGTGATTATCTTGATGTCTCGATATTCAGTGACGGTGATACGATATCCGTGACTGGATGGTCAAAAGGTAGAGGTTTCAGCGGTGGGATAAAACGCTGGGGTTGGCATGGTGGTCCTAAATCGCATGGATCGACCGCCCATCGGCGTGTTGGATCAGCCGGTCCTGGAGCTTCCCCGGGAAGGATCTGGAAGGGTAAAACAATGCCCGGTCGTTATGGAAACGAAAAAGTAACGATCAAACGCGCAAAAGTCGTAAAAGTGGATAAGGAAAAACACCAGCTATTCATCAAGGGTGCAGTGCCCGGAGCAAAAAACGGTTTTTTGATCATGGTGAAAGAAGAAAAATGAAGACTTCCGTGTTCGACAAACAAGGCAAAGAGGTAGGTTCAGTACAGTTGAATGATGCTATCTTCAACAAAGAAGCGAACGAACACTTGATCTGGGAAACGGTTGTCCTGCTACAGAGGAACAGAAGGAAAGGATTTGCCAGTACAAAGAATAAGACCGAAGTATCCGGGGGAGGAAAGAAACCATACCGTCAGAAAGGTATTGGCTGGGCACGACATGGCACCACTCGATCGCCTATCTGGCGAGGTGGCGGTGTCGTATTCGGACCGAAACCCAGGGATTACGCAAAGAAGATACCGATGAAAAAAAGACTGAACGCCCTACGGGTATCATTGAGCGCAAAAGCAAAAGACGACCGTATCAAGATCATCACCGATCTTGGTCTTGATACCGCAAAAACACGTGATTTCGTATCGATCCTGAAGAGCGTCGCTCTTGAAAATATAAAAACACTCATTGGTGTAGAGTCGATCGATACTAATTTAAAACGAGCCGGCCGCAATGTACCCTACGTTCGCGTCAAACGGGTACAGGATTTTAACTGTCTCGATATCCTCTCTGCAGAATATATCCTGATCACACAAAAAGCATTGGAACGATTGGAGCAACGATGCGCGACGAAAAAGTAATCGTAAAGGCGCTGATCACAGAGAAAGCCAATCGTCTGCGGGAGAAAAATGTATATCAATTCGTGGTTATGACCAAAGCAAAAAAACGTCAGATCAAGAACGCAGTGGAGAAACTCTTCGGGGTCGAAGTGATCGATGTTAAGACTAACAATATGCCGCCCAAGCCACGTCGGCTGGGACGATCAGAGGGCTATAAATCAGGTTTCAAAAAAGCATCAGTAACATTAAAACCGGGTCAGAAAATAGAATTGGTGGAGGGTGTGTAATGGCAATAAAGAAATTCCGGCCCACCACGCCATCACGGCGCTATTACCAGGTCAACAAACACGAGCTGATAAAAAAGTCACCGGAGAAAAGCCTCCTGGTATCGAAGAAAACAACTGCCGGACGGAATAGTTATGGTCGTATAACTGCCCGTCACCGCGGCGGTGGACACCGTAAGATACTGCGTATTATCGATTTCCGGCGTGATAAAAAAGATATCCCGGCAAAAGTCCGTGCAATCGAATATGATCCGAACCGGAGCGCCTTGATCGCCCTTCTAGTGTATGCTGACGGCGAGAAAAGGTATATTATCCAGCCCGATGGCTTAAAGATCGGTGATACTGTCGTTGCCGGTGACAATGCACCGATCCAGATCGGTAACTGCCTTCCTTTACAGAACATTCCCCTTGGTGTAGAGATCCACAATATCGAATTGTCACCCAACAAAGGAGCTGAATTGGTACGCAGCGCCGGACTTTCCTGCCAGACCATGGCAAAAGAGGGAAAGTATGCACACATTAAACTGCCATCAGGTGAGATACGTTTGATCGACCTGCGTTGTCATGCTACGATCGGCAAGGTATCCAATACGCTTCATAGTTCGATCACACTCGGTAAAGCAGGACGAATACGCCATATGGGTCGGCGTCCGCATGTCCGGGGAGTTGCCATGAACCCGATCGACCACCCGCTTGGTGGCGGTGAAGGAAAATCGCACGGCGGTCGTCAGCCAACCTCTCCATGGGGATGGCTCACGAAAGGGAAAAAGACCAGGAAAAGAAACAAGGCATCAAGCAAATTCATCGTAAAAAGGAGAAAGTAATGGCAAGATCACTGAAAAAAGGCCCTTACATCGATCAAAAACTTATGAAAAGGATAACTGCACTTATTGATTCTGGAGAGAAAAAGATCGTTAAAACCTGGTCTCGGAAATCCATGATACCGCCTGAATTCGTTGGATTCACTATCGCGGTACATAACGGCAACCGTTTCATCCCGGTGTATATCACCGAACGTATGGTCGGACACAAACTTGGAGAGTTTGCACCTACGCGCACATTCCGGCAACATTCCGGGACGAGGAAAGAAGAGAAGAAAGCACGGGAATTTGAGAAACCATGATCGCAAAAGCCATTAAACGCTACGAGCGAGTTTCACCACGCAAAGTCCAACGATTGCTTGATGTTATCCGTGGAAAGAACATACAGCAAGCCCGGGCCTTACTGCAATTCAATCCGTCGCGTTCAAAAATACCGGTGCTGAAAACACTGAATTCAGCAGTCGCTAATTTCAAGGACCAGGTCGGCACTGTTCGTATCGAAGACCATGACCTTTTTATCAAAGAAGCGCGCGCTGATGAAGGACCGACACTCAAACGCTGGCGTGCTGGATTCCGGGGCACTGCGGATATGATCCGAAAACGAACCTGCCACATAACGCTTGTGGTCGATTCATATAAACCGATGGAGAAAAAGGGAGGCTAATGGGACAAAAAACTCATCCAATTGGATTCCGCCTTGGTATCACAAAAGACTGGAAATCGAAATGGTTCGATGAGCATAAATATCGTTACCTGATCGCAGAAGACCACAAAATACGCCAGTATCTGTACCAGCGTTTGTCTGAAGCAATGCTTTCCGATATTATTATCAGGCGTCTATCGAATCGTGTTATCATCACAATAAACACGGCTCAGCCTGGAAAGGTAATCGGCAAGGGCGGTGAGGAGATAAAGAAATTACGTGAAGAGATAAAAAGTCTGATTGACAAGGATGTTACGATTAATATCGAGGAAGTGCGTATGCCCGAGCTTGATTCATTCCTCGTGGCGAATAATATCGCACGCCAGATCACACAACGCGTATCACACCGTCGCGCCATGAAGCGGGCTGTCATATCAGCCATGAAGATCGGCGCGAAAGGCATCAAAGTAGCGTGTGCTGGCCGGCTTGGTGGTGCGGAGATCGCACGTACCGAGAGTTATCATGAAGGTAGCGTACCGCTTCAAACACTCGATGCTGATATCGATTATGCTTGCGTAACCGCATTTACTATATATGGAACGGTTGGTGTAAAAGTGTGGATCTATAAGGGAATGGTAGCCTGATGCTCGAACCGAAAAAAACAAAATATCGCAAACAACAGCGAGGTCGTCGCAAGGGCAAAGCGACACGCGGCAACACCATTGCATTCGGTGAATATGCGCTGGTCGCCCAGGAAGCAGCCTGGATAACAGCACGACAGATCGAAGCTTCCCGTGTTGCGATATCCCACTCCATGAAAAAGGGTGGTAAAATGTGGATCCGTATCTTTCCCGATAAACCGGTTACGAAAAAACCGGCTGAAACAAGAATGGGAAAAGGTAAGGGTGCACCCGAGTTTTGGGTCAGTGTGGTCAAACCCGGACGAATTATCTTTGAACTGGAAGGAATGGTGGAGCAGGATGCCCGGCATCTTCTACGCCTTGCATCCAATAAATTACCGATCAAAACACGTTTTATAAAACGGGAATCAGGAATCAAATATGAAGGTTTTTGAACTTCGAGAAAAATCACGAGAAGAGCTCACCGACGTGTTGAACGGGATGTACAAGGAACTTTTCAATCTCCGTTTGCGACGTGGAGCTCAGGAACTACCTAATCCCCTGCGGCTGCGTGTACTCCGGCGGGATATTGCACGGGTCAAAACACTATTGCGAGAAGATGCACTGAATATCCGAAACCTGCTTCAGGCCAAACAGGTAAAAAAAGAAAAACCAGAAACAAAGAAAAAGGCTAAAGCGAAAACCAGCAAAACGACTAAGAAAGGAAAGTAAAACATGCGGAAAACAAAGGTTGGTGTAGTCGTAAGTAATAAACCGGATAAAACGATCGTGGTAAAAATAACGCGGTATGTAAAGCACCCGCTCTATAAAAAATATGTACGCAAACAGACAAAGGTATACGTTCACGATGCTAAGAATGAATGCAAAGAAGGTGAAAAAGTAATGATCGAGGAAACAAGACCGCTCTCGAAACTGAAACACTGGCGAGTGATCAGGAGAATGGTGTGATCCAGATATACTCCCGTCTTAAGGTTTGTGATAATACCGGAGCACGAGTGGCAATGTGTATCCGGGTTACCGGAGGATCCCACCGACGATACGGGCATGTAGGAGATATCATCAGCGTAACGGTCAAGGATGCGTTGCCGAACGCTCCAGTTAAAAAAGGCGACAAAGGTAAAGCCGTTATTGTCCGGACATGTAAAGAAAAAAGGCGCCCGGATGGTACCTACATCAGGTTTGATGATAACGCCTGCGTACTTATCAACGATCAAAAAGAACCACGCGGTACGAGGGTATTTGGCCCGGTGGCTCGTGAATTACGTGAGCGTGGATTTACCAAGATCATGTCTCTGGCAAGCGAAGTAGTGTGAGGATCAAATGATACGACAGAGAAAAGAAAAAGAGATTAAACGTCAGACATTCCATATTCGCAAGAACGATCTCGTGGAAGTGAATACAGGGGAAGAACAGGGACGACGTGGCAGAGTGCTTGAGGTGGTTCCAGAAAAACAGCAGGCGATCGTTGAAGGGATCAACTTGGTGAAGAAACACCAGCGCGCGCGGTCACAGACAAAACCATCGGGTATAGTAACCGTACCCGGTCCCATGCATATTTCAAATCTGGCGCTGATCTGCCCTAAATGTAACAAGAAATCGAAGACCAAGCGTGATACAGTAGATAAAAAACGTGTTCGGATCTGTAAAAAGTGCGGAGAGATAATTGAATAAGAAAAAGGTTAAGCAGTACACCCCGCGACTCAAGCAATATTATAACGAAAAATTGCGAAAAACTCTTTTAAAACAATTGGGGTATAAGAATCTCTATCAGGTGCCAAAACTTACAAAGATCGTCGTCAATGTTGGTCTTGGCGATGCGGTCAATGACACAAAAGTGATCGAGATCGTCCAGAACGACCTGGCAAAAATATTCGGTCAGGCACCAGTACCGACCAAGGCAAAGCGACCGATATCAAATTTCCATATCCGCAAGGGAATGACGATCGGAATGAAGATCACACTACGCGGTGCCCGAATGTATGAATTCTTCGATCGTTTCGTGAATGTTGCTGCGCCCCGGATACGTGATTTCCGCGGCTTTTCCCGCGATTCGTTCGATGGACGTGGCTGTTATAATCTCGGGCTCACCGAACAAACTATTTTTCCTGAGATCGAGTATGACAAGATCAAAAAAGTTTTTGGTATGGATATTGCGATCGTAACGTCTGCCAAGAAGGACGAAGACGCTCTGGCATTACTGGAATCAATGGGTATGCCATTTACGCGTAAGAAATAACAGGAATAATTATGGCAAAACTATGTCTTATCAATAAGTCACAAAAGAAACCGAAATTCAAAACACGTCAGTACAACCGTTGTTTCCGGTGCGGTCGATCACGTGCATTCTATCGTAAATTCGGTCTATGCCGTATTTGTTTGCGTCAGTTAGCCCTCAAGGGAGAACTCCCGGGCGTGCGCAAAGCAACGTGGTAACGCCCTCACTGACGTTCGGTAAGCGAAATCCAAAACACGAGAACCTAAACAAATCTGAATTTCTAAATCACAAACACTAAACATATGTGTATCAGGATACCGGGCTATCAGCGGGAAGTATACCAGAGTATCAGAACATCAGATACAAACCTGATTTCCCTCACTATTGTCAGTTCTTAGTTTCTAGTTCCTGGTAATCACTGTATCTACAGCTCTCTTCTTCCTTCTATTGCCCGGCTTAATGTCGTCGTATCTGCAAGATCGAGATCGCTGCCCATTGGCAGACCCCGTGCGATACGGGTGACCTTCATACCAAGTGGCTTCAGCAATTTGGCGATGTATATTGCGGTCACATCACCTTCGGTGGTGGGATTGGTGGCAATGATCACCTCATCCGTAGGCCTGACCTCCAATCTTCGCACCAGGGATTGAATGCGCAGATCATCAGGACCTATATTATCGATCGGGGATATCACACCGTGGATAACATGGTAAACACCGTGGTATTCGCTTGTCCGTTCGATCACCATCACGTCGGATGGCTGTTCGACGACGCATACAAGCCGTTGATCGCGTGTCTGCTCAGAACAGATCGGACACGGATCCTGTTCCGCAAGATTGTGGCATTGAGAACATTCCTTCAAATTGGTACGGGCACGCACGATCGCTCTGGTCAGTTCCTCAACCCGGGATCGCTCCATTTTTTGAAGAAAAAATGCCAGACGCTGTGCGGTCTTGCGTCCGATACCAGGCAGCCATTGCAGTTTTTCGATCAGATCATTGAGTAATGACATGGACTTAACCAGTTATCTTTTGTATTTCTTAACACCTTCCTCGTATAGATCACCACCATGCGCATCGACCGCAACAATAACAGGGAAATCTTCCACCTCTAATTCCCGGATCGCTTCGGGTCCAAGATCCTCATAGGCCATGATCTTCATCCCCTTGATGTTCTTAGCGATCAATGCCGCAGCACCTCCAGTAGCAGAAAAATAAACTGCCTTGAATTTTTTCATAGCATCCTTAACCTCTTTCGAACGTATTCCCTTCCCGATCATCCCCTTCATACCGAGTTCCATGAGCAGCGGGGCATAAGGATCCATGCGATATGACGTCGTAGGACCGGCTGGACCGATAACATAACCGGGTTTAGCAGGTGCTGGTCCAACATAATAGATGATCTGTCCTTTAATATCCACCGGAAGTGCGTCGCCCTTGCTTGCCAGATCGAACAATCTCTTATGGGCGGCATCACGACCAGTGAGGATCTTGCCATTGAGAAGGACACTATCACCGATCTTCAGTTTCATAATATCTTCATCACTAACTGGTGTTGTTAATCTAATTGGTTCTGCCATTGTTTACCTCCTCAGATAATTGCGGTTTTATGCCGTGCCGCATGACAGTTGATATTGACAGCAGCTGGGAATGATGCAATATGACGCGGGTGGACCTCAATGAAAACGTCGAGTGCGGTCGTCCTACCTCCCAAACCCATCGGACCAATTCCAAAATTATTGATTTTTTCCAGGAGTTCTCGTTCAACATCAGCGTAGAATGGATCATTGTGTCTCTGCCCGATATCCCGAAGGAGTGCTTTCTTCGCTAAATAGGCGACATATTCAAACGTTCCACCGATGCCTACTCCAACAACGATCGGTGGACAAGGATTTGCACTGGAACGAAGCACGCGGTCGAGGACGAAATTTTTCACCCCCTCGATTCCATCGGCTGGCTTACCCATCTTCACTTCACTCATATTTTCGCTCCCGCCTCCCTTTGGCGCCACCGTTATCTTGATCTTATCGCCGGGAACGAACATTGCATGGACAATCGCCGGTGTATTGTCACCGGTGTTCTTACCTTTGATCGGATCTGCGAGGATCGACTTTCTCAAATAGCCATCAGTATACCCTCTCTTCACTCCTTCATTTATCGCAGATATCAAGCCCCCTTTAACATAAGCATCCTCACCCATTTCAACGAATACTACCGCAAACCCACAATCCTGGCATAGTGGAATCTGTTCTGTTTTTGCGATCTCGGCATTCTTGAGGAGTTGATTCAAAATATCCTTACCGGTTGACGATTCTTCTTTACCGAGGGCATTCTTGAATGCACTGATCACATCTTCACCGAGGAAGTAGTTCGCCTCCTTGCATAAACGGGCTACTGTTTCACTAACTGTACTTCCTTCTATCTCTCTCATTACTGCTCCTTTCATGAATTCTATCAAAATACAATCATTTTGTTGGCTCTAACACAACGATGGTTATATTGGAAGGGATCGAATCCCTGGCTATTTCGAAATCGCCCTGTATACGCTGAACATCCTTATTCTTGATATAATCATCAATTGGTGCGATCGGAAATCCGCATTTATCTGTTTTAAAATGCATCGGTATCACAACCTTTGGTTTGAGAGCATGGACAATTTTTTCAGCTCCTGAAGCATCGATCGTGAAATGTCCGCCTACCGGGACCATAAGGATGTCGACATTCCCGATTTTATCGATCTCCTCCTGACTCAGTTCATGTCCGAGATCACCACAATGTACTATGTTCAATCCATCGATCATCATGTTATATATCACATTCTGTCCACGATCCTTTCCTTCACTTGTGTCATGAAATACTTCGAGACCACTTATTTTTATACCTTTAATATCTCGTAACTCAGGACCGCGCACGAATTCCGGATCGCCCTGAATACTCGTTTCATTATGATCATCATGTTCATGACTGATCGTAACGATATCAGCCTCTTCCGTAATCGTATCATACTTGATGCCACCATCAAAACACCCTGGCTTGTAAGGATCGGTAATAATCCTCGCTCCATTCTTGGATGTGATAAGAAATGCCGCGTGACCAAAATATTTGATCTTCATATAAGCTCCTTTCTTTCAATAAGACATTTATTGATTCATAGCCTCCCTGTGCTCTTGGGAAAAATAACAACAGAAATGCACAAAAATCAATGCACTTTGCACTTCAATAGGTAGGTAATGTTTTCGTAGATCCCATTGGAATCATGTAATGTAATTATTTTCGCCTTATCTTGAATAAACAAAGTACAATGCCACCAAACAGTATTAAAACCGTTACCGCAAACATGATCCAGGCTGATACTGGCATTAGGTTCTCTCCTTTTTCTTGTACAGGATGACGGCGACAACAAGGAAAAGAATGATCACAAGCCATCCGCCCAAGAATTCAGCGAGACGCGAATATACGCCATAGGCTGATTTTATTCTATCGACGATATTGATTATGAACAACGCACCCACGACTACCGGGGTCAGATATTTTACGCAGAAATCCCACCATACACCGATCGAAAAATCCGATTTGCTGTTTGCGTATTTCCGGAGACTCACGATCTTTGTCGGAATCGAAAATATCGACCGGTCGCCGGTTTTACGCGCAAGATAATCCCGTATATCATCGAAGCTGTAGAAATACCCGACCGCGAAGCACTGAAGCAAACCGACCGCCAGAAGACCAAAATTGTTCATGAAATAGTCAACAATATCGAGCCAGTATAAACCCGCCCGAGTCGTATACAGAATGCCGATAACCAGGGCAATAAGTGCAAAACCGATATTAGCATGTACCCGCTTGACTTTGAATTTATCGATGATCGACGCGGCACCTGCTTCAACCAGAGAAAAGGCTGAATCAATGCCCAGTGTGAGTAACATCAGAAAGAACAGCACGCCGAATACCGGCGCTGCTATCGGCAATAGACTGATTATTGTGGGGTAGGTCACGAATGCCAGCTGTGGACCTGATTGTACAACCTCGGCGACCGGAAGTCCACTTTGATATGAATAGTATCCTAACGCCGAAAATACAGCAAGCCCGCCGATAAAAGAGGTGGCATTATTGGCAAAACTAACCAGAAAAGCGTTATTAACAACATCGGCTTTTTCCGGCAAAAAACTTGCATAGGTGATCTGCACGCCAAATCCAATCGTAAGGGAGAAAAAAACCTGTGAATAGGCAGCAAGCCACACCTGATAATTCAATAACGCGCTGAAATCGGGGGTCAGGTAAAACTTCAGTCCCTCGATCGCCCCGGGGAGGGTGACCCCCCGTACCACCAAAACTACAAGTATGATCCACGGTATAATGACCGTGAAATAAACGACTTTTCCGACTGTTTTTACGCCCTTCCAGATGGCGGCGATCACACATACCCATGTGAGTACGAGTCCTAAGGCGATCCACCACTGGATCCCGCCAATATTCATCGGGGATTCTGATATCTTTAAAAAATCATTGAAAAAGAATGCCTGGGTGTTCTGTCCCCATGCTAGATTCAAAGAGAATTTCAGATAATTGAAACACCAGCCCATGACCACTGCATAATACGTTACAATACCAAAACCGATCAGCAGGGCGAACCAACCCAGTACTTCAAAACCCTTCTTTATATTGCCCAGTGCTAAGGGAGCAGGCCTTGAGAGACGGTGGCCAAGAGAGAATTCAAGGATCATCAACGGAATGCCGGCGGTTAAAAGCGCTATAAGATAAGGAATCAAGAATGCACCGCCCCCGTTCTCATAACACACATAGGGGAAGCGCCAGATATTACCAAGACCGATCGCTGAACCAATTGAGGCTAAAATAAATGATGTTCTACTCTCCCATATATCCCGCATGGGGAATTATATTTATAGATGAAAAAATGTCAAGTTCAAAGAAAAGTCGCGGCTACTCTGGCAATACGGTCTTGCCCTCGAATGTGATCACCCCCTGTCCGCCGAACGTAACTTTCATGATCTGGTTCTTATGGGTATGCACGTGCACATACACGCAACCGGGTCGGTTCATCGCATATCCTTGCTCGACGAGAATACGCGTCATCTCCTCGACATCCACGACCTGATTGTGTACGAAATAACATCCCAAAGAAGCACTTGCCAGACCGGATACTGGATCCTCATTGATCCCCACGCTCGGTGCAAAATGACGCATATGAGCATTATACTCCTTTTCCATGGTCGCTGTACAGAACGTTACTAAACCGGTTATATGGTACCGGTCGCAATAATTCTTCATAAGCTGAAAATTTGGCTGTATCGCAGCGATCGTTGCACAATCCGCGATCGGGACGATAATATCGGTACATCCTGAAAGCGAAACCACACCGAGGGGGAATTTCGTTTCAACGATATCAACCGGTGGTATGCCGAGGAAACGTGCGATCTGCTTTAGATCAAGGGGAGTGCTCAAGAACTGCGGCACGGACAACGATACGGTAACCCGTTCGATCTTTTTATTGCGCACGCGCAATTCGATGTGCTGTAAACCGGTGCGCGTTTTTTGCCGGATCAACGTGATCGGTTCGGTGAATTTCAACATGTTTTCATTTTCAACCGCCAGATAGGCGGCGATCGTCCCATGACCGGAAAAATTGATCTCCTCTGAGCGGCTGAAAAACCTCAGGGAAATCTCACTTCCATCTTGTTCCGGGAATACGTATACCGTATCAGAGATCGGATTGAGTTCGCTTGCTAATTTCATCAGTTTCTCTTCACCTTCATGTTTATCAGCACCGATCACTACCCAGGCAGGATTACCGCCGTATGGTTTTCGCGCAAATGTATCAACACGTTTTGTTAGCAGCCACTGCATATCGTATTATAGATATCTCCATACAGCTGTCAACTATTATCAATTATTGACTTCGTGCAGTTTCTACCTACACTATGCCATGCGTTTCTTACTGCCAGAAGTCAGAGAGCTTATTGCGAGCAAGAAAAAACGAACTATAAAAAAGGTTACTTCCTATTTCGAACCTGCTGATATCGCGGAAGTATGGACCGAACTCGATCAGGAAGAGCAGTTAACGCTTTTCAATGCTCTCGAAACCCGGTTTGCCGCGGATATTTTTGAATTGCTCAGCGAAGAGCATGAGATCGAACTGCTTCACAGCCTTTCACTGTCACGTAAAAAAGAGATTATAAATGAAATGTCACCGGACGACCGTACCGACCTTTTTGCCCTCCTCCCGGAAGCTGAAACAGCGAAACTGATCCCCCTCCTGGATGAGGACGAGCAGATCCGTGCTCGTGAACTGCTTGCATACAAGGAAAACACTGCAGGCGGTATCATGACCACCGATTTCGTTACGGTCCCCGAGGAGGTGAAGATCGCATACGTAATGCGGGAATTACGGTCCAAAGCCAGGGATATAGATTTTATCGAAGATATCTATGTCGTGGATAAGGTCAACCGTCTTCAGGGTATTATCCCGCTCAAGGAACTCCTCACCGCCACACCGCAACGCAAGGTGAGTATGGTCATGGATCCACATTTCATCAGTGTCACACTTGATATGGACCAGGAGGAGATCGCCCGGTTATTCAGTAAGTATGATGAGACCGCCCTCCCGGTACTCGACAAAGTCGGACGCATCAAAGGCGTTATCACCGTGGATGATGTGATCGATGTTATCAATGAAGAGGTGAGTGAGGACATCTACCATTTCGGTGCGGCAGCCGTTACTGAGGAATATCTTACGGCTAATCCATTCAATGTCGCTCAAAAACGGGTCATATGGTTGATCATTCTCGCTCTCGCAGGATTCATCTCCGGCAGTATCCTCGAACACTATTCATACCTGTTGTCCAGTATCGTTACCCTCAGTTTTTTCATCCCCATCCTCATGAATACAAGCGGCAGCGCTGGAACGCAGGCAGCAACGGTTGTTGTCAGAGGTCTGGCAACGGGTGAGATCAAGATCCGCGACATCTGGAAGGTAGTGGGCAAGGAATTCTCCATTGGTATTCTCATGGGTCTTGTTGCCGGCGGGATCACAGCGCTGCGTGCGATCATTTTGAATGGTGATATCATGCTCGGTGCGACAGTAGCCATCGCAATGGTCTCGGCGATCGTTATCGCGACGTCCCTGGGTGGCATTCTCCCGATCCTCTTCAAGAGATTGGGTGTCGATCCAGCACTGATGTCAGGCCCTTTGATCGCTACGGTTCTGGATACGACCACCCTCCTCATCTATTTCAATGTCACGATCTGGTTGCTGTATCGTTTTCAATGAGATCACAGACAGTATCCGTTGTCGTTTATACTACCTTTCCAAATAAGAATATCGCAAAAAAGATCATTTCCGAATTGGTTCAAAAAAAGCTGGCGGCATGCGGAAACTTCTTTAAAATAAACTCAATATACCGGTGGAAAGGAAAGGTCGAAAATGAGCCCGAATACGGCGTCTTTATTAAAACGAAAAAAAGGCTATATAAAAAGGTGGAAGCCTATATACAACAACATCATCCCTACGATGTCCCGGAGATCATTGCCTGGCCAATTGACAGAGGATCACCACAGTACCTAGAGTGGATTGCTGGCACAACACTGGGCGCTAGGCGCTAAACGCTACGTATCCATTTAAGATTTATGATTTTAGAATTAAGATTGAATGATGAACCAGGAACTACCATCCCCCTCTCCTTCTTCCTCTCCCCCTTCCAGAGGGGAGAGGGCTAGAGTGATGGGGTAACAAAAAAGGGCGGCTTGCGCCGCCCCTTTTATTACTACTTCAGTTGGTTTAGTCCTGATTCTTGAGCACACCTTTGGAAAAGAATGGGTAATCAGGGATATTCTGGTAGGCATAGGTAATGGTCACTTCATCGAGTGTCTTATCTATATCATCCACGTGGATTTTCACATAGTTGCCGTCTTCTGTCTTTGCGACAACAAGATCACCTGTAGCGATTTCAACATATGCCGTATCGTCTGGTTCAGTAGTAACTTCAGACAGATCGTCTAAACCCATTTGCCCCATGTTAACAAAGGCAGTTATACGTGCACCAGTTCCCCATTGCGTACTATGTGATGGGGAATCAAAGGCAACGGTGTCCTCGGTTGAGGTGGGCCATACATCAACCCACATATCAGCACCGCCACTCACCATCGCTGAATCAGCCATTATTGTTGCATCCGAGAACTTAATTGCACAATTGTCATCAATACCGGGTGTATTCAACTCGAATTTCACTGTTGCAGTGAACTCAGGACGCGGTGATGCCTGCACAAAAGGCACATCCAGATTATAACCGCCAACTTTCTCGTCAACATTCACTGTCCTCACCTGGATGAAGTACATAAGTGTATCATCAAGATCCGCTATCGTATAGGTATTGCCGGTGATCACAGTCGCGTTATCTTTGTTCAGATCCTCACCATTATCAACCAGAAGTTCAGTGGAATCGGTGTAAACATAAACGTTGTACCCTGAAAAATCCGGGTCCTCTTCTACCGCAGTATCGACGATCCATCCTACGGTCACAGATGTCGCATTCATGACCACGGTGTCGATCTCTGGTGCATCCAGTTCAACCGCACCGCCACAACCGATAATGAACATAGCAGCTGTAAGTAATGAAACCATCATCACTTTCTTCATTAAATCCTCCTTATAGTTGGTTAGATAAAAAAATGCCTTAGACAGATGAATTCTGGGCATTCTCTACTGCAAGGCTAACAGCAAGAACGCACTAATCACGCTTTTATTTTTCCTGAATCACCCCCTTTCATGGGTTATATTACTGGTATAATTATAAAGAATTCAGAGGTTTTGTCAAGTACCGAAATAGCATACGGCGATTTCCGACTTCTTTCCGCCTTCTCCTGCCTTCTTTCCGCCATCTCTTCGCCTTCTTCCTTCGATGTTGATCATTCTGGTGTGCTCTTATTTAGTATTTGGAATTTAGAAATTGCTTAGGATTTAGAATTTAGGATTTGTCCTATCGAGCCTTCTTCGCCTTCTTTCCGCCTTCTCCTGCCTTCTTTCCGCCATCTCTTCGCCTTCTTCCTTCGATGTCGATCATTCTGGTGTGTTTTTGTTTATTATTTGGAATTTAGAATTTGTTTAGGATTTAGAAATTAGGATTTGTCCTATCGAGCCTTCTTCGCCTTCTTTCCGCCTTCTTTCTTACCATGCATCTCACTTCAGTTTCTGCACTGCTTCCCGAAAATCCAGCAGCGGCACTTCCTGTAGATGTATCGACCGCAGATACTCAAGAAAACCATCAATATCCAGGTTCTGGTAGTGATCCTCGATCTGATGGTGTTTGGGCAGATCGTAAATATATGCTCCGCTACCTAATGCGTCCTCAAATCCGGCGATATTTTTACTGATAATATACCTTATCGTACCGGGATCTGGACACGGGAAACGATCATCTTTCATTGTATATCGGTTTATAATGAGGATCTTCGCATCCAGGTCAAGGGCATCAACACCCTCATGATCGAGGCTGTCCGTGAGCAATGAACTATACAAATTACCCAGAACATGGAAAATGAAGATACTTGCTCTATCACGAGCATAAGGAAATTCCATCTGCCCGAGATCCGGGAACACACGTGCCTTCAATTCGGGTGCGAGCATGAAAGAGTAGTTACCAGCACCTTTACCTTCGAATACCTTTGCAATTGCGGGTGCATTCCCCCGGAATGCTGCATACACTTTCTTATTTGGATCATCGATCCTTATGATCTCCCAACACCTTCCGCCAAGTATGAACTGCTGCTTCAGATGGAAGATCCGCCCGATTAATTTACCATTCCCTGTATCGATCACATCATATTCCCCAAATGATACTTCTGCGATATTCGAATGGATCTTACCGTAGTCGATCTTTTTTTCCATCTTTGGCGAATTATAGTAAATACCAGGTCGACCCTGTATCAGGATCCCTTCATCCACGAGTTCTTTGAATACGATTTTGATCTGATCTGGGGAATATACGGATTCCATGATACGACAGAGACTCCTCAATGTCGTACCGATGCGGCGGCGCTGATAAAGATATGAATATATTTGCTGTGGTATGACTGATAAAGCTGGATTATACCGTTTTTCGAACAAACGTCCTGAACGGGCGTTTTCCACGAAGGTTTCGAAGAGTATCTCTTCCCATTTATTGGCAAAAATCCCAAGTGCGTACAATTTATTTGTCCGACGATTCCCCCTTCCAATGCGCTGCAGCAACGATGAAATATTGAAAGGAGGACGGTATAGAACAACGCAGTCGATATCTCCTATATCTATACCCAATTCCAGTGTACTGGTAGCGCAGAGCAGTGCATGTTCACTTCTCATCATATGCTGTTCAACATCTTCACGCCGCTGTTTTTCCAAACTCGCATGGTGTACAAATACTGCATCCTGGAACGGTGGACGGTTCAGCTCCTGCGAATAAATCTCTGCTAGACTACGTGCATTAAAAAATACCAAAATTTTCTTGAAACCCCGCGCGCGCACTATGGTGAACAGTTTTTCAATGAATTTCTTGCTGCCAACACATTCGAATTCGATCTCCCGCGGCATCTTGAGCATACAGACACGCGGATCCTCAAAATAGCGCGCGCCAATGGTCACATCATCGATAGTAGCAGACAAGGCGCAATACTGAAGATCGTGATTGATACGGCGGAGTCGGTTAAGCAATACACGTAGTTGATCTCCCCGGGGTGTGTTGTCGAGTAAATGTATCTCATCGAGTATCACCCGCTGTAAAGGAATAAATACTTTTGGATGGCGTGTAATCAGGGAGTCGAACGATTCGGGGGTGGTAAGCAGCACTGAAGACATTTTTTTGATATTAGGCGGTGGAAGGTCACCGGTCTTCCTGCCGATCGACAGTCCCGTGTATTCGACTGGATCGACCAGTCTTCGGTAAAGGTCGTTCACCAGCGCTCGGGTCGGTGAGATATACAGGATACGCATACCCGGTTCGGTTTCCTTCTGGATCGCGGTCAGTGTGTTTTCGATAACGGGAGCGATAACTGCCTCGGTTTTTCCGCTTGCCGAGGGCGAGATTACCACAACATTGTGCCCGGCCAGGATCTGAGGTATTGTCATCTCCTGGATCGGTAGTAATCGACCGAACCGGCTGAAGAATGGCACAAAGGTGCGGGATAACCGGGATTTTATTTCTTTGCTATCCATAATATACTACCGCTTAAACACAGAAACCCGGCCTTTATTTCTATTTCATTTCTATTGGAGAGGTCCCTGGACCCCGATCTATTCACTAATTCTCCGGTTCCACTCCTCGGTTCCTCAGCTCCCCTGCTCCTAACCGCAGCCAGTCCATTGCTTCAACAGAGAATTTGATGAATTCCCGCAGTTCTGCGCTACCTTTCTTCATTGCCGCATTATATATAGTATCCCTCCGGGCAGATTCGATTTTGTGATCAGGATATGCGCATGCATATACGTCGAGCAAGTGCTCGAAGATGACTTCAAGTTCCGGTTTACTGAACTTCCTCAACATCATCCTCTGGGGCACTGATTCAATAATCGAACTTATCGTACGGAATCCGTGTATCGGGGTCATTGCCAGTACTAAAAAAAGATGGGCTGTATTGTAGCAATACGGCGTGGGACGCACCCGGTTATGGACAAGACGCTGGTCTATCTTTTTCATCTCCTCTTTATTCAAAGAAGAAAGGATCATCCCTTCCATAAAACTCAGGCTCCGATCATAATGTGTATAATCCCAGACGTGACTTACTGTCTCAAATTCATCGAACAAGCAGACCAGTCCTCCGAAACCCAGTGCAAATGCAATATAACTTATACCCGTGATCAAATAAGAATAAAAATCCCCGGCAGTCGAGAAATCATATAGTGCTGGTATTTTCTGGCCTCCCTTCACACGGAAAGGTGCTTGAGGATCGATCGCATAATTCTTGGTCGATTCACCTTCTATCCATTGCCAGAATACTTCACTCATGAGATCGATATCCCCAACATTTTTGATCCTCTTGAGTACGGGCGAAAGAAATACATGATCGTTCATACTGATCTTTGACGCCATACGCAAAAGGTCTCGAAAGTGATATTCACAACCGTCCTTGATGAAACGTAACGTATATATAAGTTCACGGTACACCCGTTTTGGTCGATGGAGGGGTGTTTCGGCTGTGCTTAGTTCACAGTATGCGGTGACTAATCCTTTTTTCAATGACATATGGCGTGCATATTCAAGCAGGTGGGTTTTCCCTGACCCATAGGCTCCTTCGACCAGACATGAACCCCCGCTGCCGTTCCTCAGCAGATCCATTGAACGTTCAAGTTCGTTGATCTCGTATGCCCGACCGAATGTGAAATGTTCGATATCCTGGTGTGGCACAACACCGAGTCGGAATGCTTCCAGTAATCGCTTGGATGATATCTGATCCAGGGTGGTCGCCCGAACCATAATAGGTCTTAACCACTTGGAGGGCAGCCACAGGCATAACCCACTTCTGAACCGGACCTGGGATTCCCCCTGATCCCAGCGCGTGGCGACAACAATACCCTCACCAAATATCGGGTGTGCAACAATTTGCTTTGCCTGCGTGGTATTATTGTTGGGTTGTTTTCGCATTGCGCATTATGCTCTACGCATTACGCTTAGAATTCTTCCTTCTCGACGTCTTCTTTTTCCTGTTGAGCGAGCATATGCACGGTGGATCGTAACATCTTGTGTGCATCAGCGGCGCTCACAATCTGTTTATTCTCACGGATATACTGAAATGCTTCGATAATCCCGATAACGAAAATTCTCCGGTAGCTGATATCAAGAGATTGGAGTTCAAGCGCAGCATGGATCATATTCTCGATCGAAGCTCCGAGTACTGGTTGATCGAATCCTATACCATATGCACATTCGAAGATCTGAGCAAGATTGATCCCTAATTGAGTCAGAAAATCCTTGGGATTCAATCCTATCTCCTCAAGATTGATCTTAACACCCATCGGATTTATTCGGGTAAAACTACTCCTTAGCCGCTGTTTCAGTGCCTCGTACACTCCACCGCTGCCTTCAAGTAATAGGTTCTCATCCGGAACGGCATAAAAGAACATTGCACCCGGCAACCGGGAATTACCACATTCATCGACCAACTGTCGGAGGTTATCCAGGGCACGCCGCTTGTCACGGGTAGATGATACGCTCATCCCTCGCTCGGCTTCGTCGAACAGCAGGATCAGTCCCGCGTACCCGATACCGTTAATGAACTGAACGAGACTGCGCAACATCCGAAAAGCCGTGCTACGGTCAATACGCTCTGAGATCCGATAACGCAATCGTAGATCACGAGCAACATCTTCACCCTTTAGCCATTGTGTGATCGCATCAAATTCTTCTTCATCATCTGCGGTAAGGGACATAACCGCTGCTTTTAAAGCGTTCGTAAAACTGGAACTTTCGCACGCACTGATCTGATCCTTTGCCTTTCTTCCATCACCGACAGTTTTATACCAGGTCCTGATCAGACCATCCATCCCAACCGGTATATTTTGAAGAGGATCCTCATACCGGACCGGCGGGGTTATATTTGCAACGATCCGCTTGTAAACCAATTCAAGACGGTCAAAAGGACATTCAGTCGGACTCAAACTAACATAACTTGTGATGTAGTTATTCCGCCATGACAGTTCGCGGACAAGATAAAGCAAATGTGTTTTCCCCCCTCCGTAATTCCCGGTTACGAGTTTGAACGATGACAGATTATAGCGCAGCATATCCTTAAGGTATTCATTCTCGATCACACTCAAATACTGCTCCATACCCACACTGAAGTGCTCGATACCGAATTCTGGAGGAGTCCCGAAACTACCCAGTTTATGAACCATTGCCTTTGCCAGTCTCTTATCGATCTTTTTCATTTCCTGTCCTGTTCGATCTGCTTCTCGAAGGAGACCATTGAATAATGTGTTCCTTCCCCCTGCTCATTCTCCGGGATCCAAAAGGACTGCAGTTTATTCGTTGTCGCATCGAAAGTTGCTACATGAAAATGCAAGCCACGTTCAGACGCCCCGGCCTGTTTGATCTGATAAAGTATAAAAGCAAGTTTATTCCGGGAGAATTCTCTGTAATGGACTTTCTGAGGGTCCATGAAGAATTTTCTGCTTTGCTGCATCACAATAAATTCTCGGAGCACCTCAGTTATCAGGGTTCTTTCCCCAAAGGATTGTTTATGCAGTTGCAACACTCTCATATAAGCATGATAAAGGTCGATTAGATATTCCTCGGGAGTCCGATCCATGCTGCGCAAAGCTTTATCCTGGTCGAGAACTGTTTTAAAAACTACCTGGGGATGTATTGCTATCCCGGACTTCACCCTGTCTATCTCGGGACCGAAAAAAAGGGTAACCTGACCAAACTCAAAATCAAGTTTCAGAGTGAACATGCCAACTCTAAGCAGTGGATACTGTCCCTTTATTTCGATACCCTTCTCTTTAAAAAGTTTGTGTAGTTTCTGACCGAATTGGATCCTGAATTCTTCCTTGTTCTCATTGATACGCTTGTTTTCAATCGCAATCCACTGTGTTAATTCATCTTTTACAGCACCCGGTGGTAATTCATTGATACGTTTTCCAAGAACAACACAATGTTTTTCCATGAGATAGACATTGTCGATCGGATCAACAATTGTCTCATTGTACTTTATCATTGTCTTGACAATCCCCTGTACATCCCGTGACATCTTTTTCAAACGGTCAAGAATATCGTGCATCCAGTATTATAGCACTGATGATATAGGTGTCAAGCATACATAGAATCCTATCCATCTTCTGCAATAGGTCTTGACTTAAGTCTAATACCCTTTATAATAATCAAAGAACACTATGTCCAAACAAATAATTGGCTTTTATCTCCTGGTTATCCTTGCGTCAGCGCAAACTGGTGCTCGATACCTCATCATTGCACACGATAATTTCTATAATGCATCGCAACCGCTGGCAGAGTGGAAATACCGCAAGGGAATGAAGTCGAAACTCATGCGTTTATCAGATATCGGGTATGGTGTGAATGACATCAGGAATTATGTCCAGAATGCCTATAATACATGGGATATTAAACCGGAATACCTGCTTTTAGTCGGAGCACCTAATTATATTCCCTTTCCTACAGTGAGCGGGGTATACTCAGATAATTATTACACAGATATGGAAGGGGATTTTTTCAACGAGATCCTCTCAGGCCGAATGACCGTGCACAACATCACTGAAGCAGAAAATGTCATAAATAAAACACTGCTTTATGAACGCTATCCGGATCTTTCCGATCCAGAATGGATGAAACGTTCTTGTTTGATCGTAAATATCGATTACGATCCACCGGATGATTCGATCTACTGGTCAGATGCGCATCATGCCGCAGCACTCATGGTCCAAAGTGGATTTACGGATATTGATACACTATCAGACCTCTACGGACATTATTATGGGCATATCATGACCTCAGTGAATAACGGGATCGGCATCATGATGTACCGGGGTGTGGGTCTTAACAACTGGTCAGATCCATTCAACGCCAACCCGGACGGAGCTCAGAACGGGACCAAATTCCCGATCGTCCTCTCAACCACATGCCGGACGATCGGAACGGGTTCAACACCGGCAACAGCTGAACGATGGCTATTAACCGGAACAGTTGCTCAGCCCAGGGGTGCAGTCGGCTATTTCCCAACGACCACAACCGTATCCAATCAGGCATACCTGCGCAGTGCTGTGGCTAAAGGATTCCACACGGGCCTTTTTTCCGAGGGGAAATACACATTCGGTCAGGCCTGTGAAGAGGGGCGTCAGAACGTGTATCGTCTCCACCAATACCAGGGAGGATTGTATGAGTACCTGGGTTTTACCACCCTGGGTGATCCTGAATTGAACATATGGACAAACACGCCGTATCCGATCGCGGTCGCTCACCCGGAATTCGCTGCTTATGAGTATGATGAAATTACGATCGTGGTGACCGATACATCCGGCAATTTCCCGCGATCCGGTCTCTTTGTATGCCTGGCAGGATTCGATGATTCTTCAGTATATGCCGTCGATACGACCGATATAAATGGTACGGTTACGATACAGATCGCCCCCCAGATAATCGATGACAGTGTGTACGTTACCGTTACCGGACGGAATATCCTGCCATACGAAGGGCATATGATCGTTAAAATGATGTCCTACTGCTATATACGATATTTAGATTCATATATCGACGATGCAGTGGCAGGAAACAACGATGGTTTTGTAAATCCTACCGAAGCCATTGAAATGCCCGTATGGATCGAGAACATCGGCGAAAGTACTGGTGTGAACATCGTCGGTACACTTCGATCATCGGATCCGTTCATACAGGTGACCGATTCGGTCAAAATCTTCGGTGATGTACCTGGTCAAGATTCAGCCTTCACCGGGACTGACGGGTATGATTTTACGGTAATACATTCCTGTCCTGACCGGCACTTTATCGAATTCGAACTCACACTTATCGATACCAATGATTCAACCTGGCATTCCATGTTCAGCCATCAGGTATATGCGCCTTTGTTCAGATTCGATGGTTCGACCACCCAGGGAGGTAATAATAACGGCATCATTGAACCCGGTGAAACACTCGACATTTTTATTACTTTGACGAATTCCGGATCGGCACCAGCAGATAGTGTCACTACGTCTCTCCATTCTGTGAACACAGACCTTCATTTCCTGGACAGCACCGCGCTATTCGATCATATTGGTATCGACAGTTCTGTAATAAACACTTCTGATCCATACACCATCGTGGTCGACACCGCCGCTCAAATGGGCACGATTATTGATTTTCTATTGCCTGTTTCAAGTAATTACCTCAACGACACTCTATTTTTCATGATGGTCATCGGAGAAAAGAGTTACTACCTGTGGAATCCAGATCCCTCACCCCAATCAGGAGAACGTATGCATCAGATCCTGACCAACCTCGGATATGAAGGGGATTATGGAACCACCCTTGGTGTACCATTAAGCCTGTATCGCTCGCTCTTTATCTGTCTTGGTGTCTATTCGAACCGGTATTTGATCGAGGTCGATACGCCTGAAGCACAAACGATCACGGATTATATCACCGGTGGAGGGCGGGTTTACATGGAAGGAAGCTCGGTATGGTTCGTTGATCCAGCGTATTTCAATGGTCATGATTTTGGACCTTTGTTCGGGCTCCAGTCAAATGATTGGAGTTATGGAACACTTGGTCCGATCATTGGTCAGAGCAATACTTTTGCCAATGGCATGTATTTTAATTACAGCGGTGAGAACGCTTATATGGATCACCTCTCCCCGATCGGAGCCGGTTATACGATCTTCAGAGATGTTAACAACTACTATAATTGCAGCGTTGCGCAGGCAACAGCCACCTATCGGACAGTGGCCACGGATTTCGAATTGGGTTTCTTGACTGATGGTTCCCCGCCTTCAACGTGCGCCGCGCTCCTCGACTCGATCATGAAATTCTTCGGTGTTATGAATCCTGGTGTCGAGGAATCATACTCATTCAGGGAAAATGCATCAACGACACTCTCGATATACCCAAATCCCTGCCGGGAATACTGCAGTATCTGGTTCCAGGGATATAGCGGCACAAAAGATGTGGATATTACGATCTATGATATTACCGGGAGAATAGTATTCACTGAAATGATACAAGAGGTCAAAGCAAATACCATGTATAAATGGTCAGGCCAAGATAATCATGGTCGTGAGTTAGCCAGGGGCATATATTTCATTCAGTCCAGGATCGACGAGATCACGCAAACACATAAGATCATCCTCCTGAAATAAACCGTCTTATTATTTTATTACCTGGAGCAGATAGAACGTAGGTTCTGGCGTCTGTCCGATCATCTTGAAACGATCTGGCTCTCGCTTTATCACCGGTGTCAACAGGTGTTCCTGTGTATTCTTATCATAAAATGCGTCGAATATCACATAGTCACACTGTAATACTGCATTAATTAACTCATAATGATTCCGCGTATGGGGGAAGATGATCGCTTTATGTCCTGAGATCAAATAAACGAATTCCGGTTTTCGGCTCATGATCACCCGCCCTGGAGGGATATTATGATCGATCCAGTATAGCAAAGCAAAATACTGATGCCAGGTCGATTCATATCCCGCATATTTATCACCCCTTAAATAGCGAGTATTTATCGTGATCATATCATGGGCGCACCGACCCATTGCATATGAATTCAGAGCGATCAATAGACCGACGAAAACAATCATAAAATATCGGAATTTCACTTTGCGACTGATCCAAAAAAGGGCAGTAAATACATAAAAGATCATGATCGGTAAAACAGGCAGCAGAAACCTCTCAGAAGCCCAGATCCTGGGCCACGAGAGAATGATCGCGACAACTCCCATCAAATATATATCAAGAACAGAGAACTTACGACTGCTGATAATAAATCCGGACAGGATCAGACCCACAAATATCGCCCCGGCAATACCGAGTAGCAGTCGCGAGTGCAGCAGCGGGAGCATGGTCTTGGGTATAAAACCGAATGAATAGACCATGAAATTTGAACCGATCCTGTGGATGAAATCGCCTGCTCCGATACTGCCGGCAGAAGGATCGAAGACATCGCGGGCAAACAACTGGTCGAAATAAGTATCCGATGCACCGATCGCTGCATTGCGCATATGCCAGGGAACATAGGTGATCCCGAACATGATCAGAAGAATGACCAGGTATTTGAATCGCTTTTTCAATAATAGAATTATGATCATGCTGATAATTAACACTATCCCGGTAGTGCGGATGAATACTGCGAATATCGCGAGCCCAAACGACAGATAATAGTATGCAGCGTGTTTTTCCTCTGCCATATAAAAAAAATACAGCGCCCCGAGCGTAAAACATAGATAGGGCATCTCGGATAAAATACGGTGGTTGTATACGATAAAGATCGGCATACTTAAAAGGAATGCCATAATAAATTTCGTTTTTCCCTGATACAGGTGGCGGGATATCGTGTAAAGAAAAAACAGCGTACCAATACTGATACAGAATACGAAAAGCTTAAAAATGAGGATATTCTTACCAAAAACCAAATATGGAATAGATAGCAATAAAGAAAATCCCGGAGGAAAATGCGTGTTCGGTGGCTCCTCGGGCAAATACAAAGTACGATAACCTTTCCCCGAGATCAACGATTCAGCCAGGGCAATATACTGGGCATTATCACCCCCAACGAATAATCGTGGACTGAAAAGCAATACGGTTAAAAGTACAAAAATACCGAGGTAAAGGAAAAATATCTTCTTGTTTTCTGTCTGTGCTTTTTTCTTCATGTCGTTTTCAGGCAAAAAATACAACTGCGCTATTTATATCTTGAATTTCTCACCCAGATACAACTGCCGAGCTTGTGCATCATTGATTAGCGTTTCTGCATTCCCGGACAAAAGAACCACTGCATCATACATCAAATAGGCACGGTCGGTGATCTCCAGGGTCTCCCGTACATTATGATCGGAGATAAGAATACCAATACCTTTTTGTTTCAATTTTAAAATCAATTCCTGCAGTTCTGCCCTTGAGATCGGGTCGATTCCGGTAAATGGTTCATCAAGAAGCAGGAATTTTGGTTTGCTTATAAGGGCACGCGCGATCTCAACCCTGCGCCGCTCTCCCCCGGATAATGTATATGCTTTTTGGGTGGTTACATGTGTCAGGCTGAACTGCTCGAGCTGCTCATGCGCCAGCAATTGAGCCTCCTTGCGATCCTTCCCGAGTATCTCGTATACTGCAATCAGGTTTTCATCGACCCGAAGTTTTCGAAAAACACTGGGTTCCTGGCACAGGAATGCAATACCCTTCCGGGCTCGCTTATACATAGGGAGGTTAGTGATGATCAGATCATCGAGCATAATATCACCGCTTTTTGGTGCAAGCAATCCAACGATCATATTGAACGTCGTTGTCTTTCCCGCACCATTCGGTCCGAGCAATCCGACTATCTCACCTTGATTGATATCAAGATCTACTTTATTAACGACCATCCTCCGTCCATAGAATTTTGTTATCGCCTTAGTCTTCAGTATCACCAGATCCCCGTTTCAACTGGAGTACACCATTTGGATTACCATCAACGATTATCTTTACTGCTTTACTGTTTTCAAAAAATATCGAGATCGTATCACCCTCTACATTGTTTATATTACCCACCTCAGAATGATATTCTGACGCTCCTTTATGTACACTAAAAACCTCCAGCTGTTCATCCTTCATCACGAACTGGCCGGTCTCTCCTTTAAGTGTGTTTTTACCCTCGATGACATGAGGAACGATCATTGTCCCCTTATCTGACGAAAGATCAAAAGCAAATGTATCACAGTACACATTTATGCTGTCGATGTTGGCAACCACGGAATCGTATCCATAGAACATATCTTCTTTTGCATGAAGGACGAATTGCATAGCCCTGATTTGTATCGGTTCCTTTCCCTCACGTATGAGTTCGATCCGCGGGGAGAGTATAAGGTGTCCGATATCCTCACGAAGATCATACCATCCCCGGTCGCCATAACCGAGCATGTTATTTTTAGTATCTTCGATAACAACATTGCGCTCCATATCGACGTATTGCTCCATACCATTATAGAAAAGCGAGTCAGCAGTTATCACCTGATCCTCCGATACCAGACGAACAGCACCCCCAAGATATCCCTTTTTATCGCTGAAATAGTAATATGCATGGTCAGCCGCGATCGACCCATCCTTATCCGATATCACCACGTTGTCTTTGAGTTCAACATAATCTTCGCTCTCATAGAGCCTTGCGACCTCACATTCGATCCTGGTCTGCGCATCCTCGATCACCACATTACCGATCAAATGAATGATACTCACCCCGCTTTCCTTTACGATCTCTACTTTGTCCGCTGAAAATGGTGTCACGGAAAGACAGGCAAGTATTAGTACACTCATTCTTTTCGTCTCAGTTACCGATTGATATCGGGTAATTTTATTGGAGAGGTACCCTGAGTCGTGCCCAGGATCTCGATCTTCTCCAGATACGGATCGGCTCGTAAGCCCGTTCCCTGTATTATGGTACTGTCAGCCTTTATTATCGTCACCGGTCGGTTCGTGACGATCAGCTCGGAATCATTCATCCAGAACAGGGAGTCAGTATAGAGTCTTATTGAATCGTTCGTGTAAACCTCGACACTGTCGCCCACCAGCACATTATGGGTCCGTGTGTTTAGTATCCCGCCAGGAGCGCGCATAAAGGAAAATTCCTCACCCTCCTTATTGAAAAAGTGTATCCTGATACTGTCAACATGTATCAGTTCATCGAAAACACGCGCATGGAGTGCATTAAGCACCCAGATCTTGTCGCCCGCGCGTGTTTCGGTGATTGAAAATTCCTCAAGGACGATCCGCGGAATACCTTCACCAAGGTATTCCTTTGTCCCTTCTTGATCACATTTTACCATTAATACAAGAAAGGCGCCTAATATCATAAAATAAAGACAACGATACCCTGATCTCATACAGTCCTTGATCGATAAAACCACATGTATTCCATTGGATTTCTCTGCATCAGGCGATCAAGATCGCAGCCAATATGAACAACGCCGTACCCGTTTTTCCGGTATGCCGCGAAAGGAATTAATGGAACATTACTTACTCGTGCAAGTTTCTCTATTTTGGTCAGTTTTGAATATCTGTTACAGCCGTCCACGAGGACACCGAGAATACCACCTTGCTTCAAGAACCGTACGATACCAAGAGCATCATGCCGGTCAAACACTTCAACACTACTATTCGAACGATATCTGGTCAGCATATTATCGAATAATCGTGCAGTGACAGTATCCTTTTCTTCTGCATATCGGTTTACCAGTACACCAACATCATAGCCCCCATGGCTGAGTATGGTCGGGAGGAGTTCCCATAAACCGTAATGTATAGAATACAATATACATCCGCGTCTTAGTGAAGTGCTTTCATCATACAAATAGACAGGACGCCGGCACAGCATATAAGAGATGTTCCGCGCAACATGCCATACGTTTTTAAAAGACACTGTTCCGATTCGTCCATGTAGAAACCTCCGTCGCTCTCTGTTCAGCCAGTACAGCATAGTCAAAAGTAGAAGTACACAGGCTTCTACGAACAAATACATTACTTATGATCTAATGATTTTTTAATGAAATTATAGAATACAGGATTTGGAGCAAGCGGTCTCGACGTGAATTCCGGATGGAATTGAGTTCCGACAAAAAATGGATGTCCTGGTAATTCAACGATCTCCATCAGTTTCTTATTTGGCGAAATACCGGAAAAGACCAATCCCTTTTCGGTCAAAGGTTTTATGTATTTCGGATTCACTTCATAACGATGGCGGTGACGTTCTTCCACTTTATTTTTCGCATAGATCTTACGTGCGAGCGTACGTGACTCCAAACAACAGGGCCAATTCCCAAGGCGCATCGTGCCGCCCATATTCTTGATATTTCGTTGCCCGGGCAGGAGATCGATCACCGGATAAGCGGTACTATCATCGAATTCGGTAGAATTAGCACCCTTCATTCCCCCAATGGATCGAGCAAATTCAATAACCAGACATTGCATTCCCAAACATATGCCGAGAAATGGCTTGTTGTTTTCTCGGGCATAGTGAACTATACGGATCTTACCTTCGACCCCGCGCATACCGAATCCACCGGGGACAAGTATGCCGTGGACCATACCTAGAGCATTCTCCATTGCGACATCGTCCTCGATACGGTCCGTATCGATCCATTTGAGTTTTAGCCGCGCATCATTCGCCACAGCAGCATGGGAAAGAGCTTCCATTATACTCTTATAGGCATCACGGAGTTCAACATACTTTCCACATACGGCTATCTCAACCACGCGCGATGGGGATTTTGCCCGTTCTACGAATAATTCCCACTCTACAAGATCGGCTTCATCACGTTCAAGCTTTAGTCCATCAAGAATGAGATGATCGAGCTTTTGCCTGTGAAAGATCAACGGTATTTCATATATACATTCAACGTCGATCGCATCTATAACCGCGTTCTCCGGCACATTACAGAACAATGATATCTTTTTGCGCTCATCACCGGTCAGCCATGAATCACTCCGGCACAAAAGTATATCCGGTTGAATACCGATCGCCCGTAGTTCCCGGACAGAGTGCTGGGTTGGCTTGGTCTTGAATTCACGCGCAGCCTTGATATAGGGCACAAGCGTTAGATGCACATATAGGACATTGTCGCGGCCATGATCCAGACGCATCTGACGGATCGCTTCCAGAAATGGCTGTCCCTCGATATCACCGACTGTTCCGCCGATCTCAGTAATAACAACATCAACATTGTTCTTTTCGCCAAGACCCCTGATCCGCGATTTGATTTCATCAGTAATATGAGGAATGACCTGTACGGTTTTGCCAAGATATTCACCCCGCCGTTCTTTCGTGATGACTGAATAATATATCTGTCCTGTGGTTATATTGTTCTCTTTTGCTAATGGTTTATTCAGGAACCGCTCGTAATGTCCCAGATCGAGATCACACTCGGCACCATCTTCCGTAACGTACACCTCACCATGCTGGTAAGGATTCATGGTGCCAGGATCAACATTGATATAAGGATCTATTTTCTGCAGGGTTACATTCAGGCCGTATGATTTGAGTAAAAGTCCGATTGATGATGTTGCGACGCCTTTGCCAAGCGATGAAACTACACCTCCTGTGACGAAAATATATTTTGTTTCCATGTTTCTTAGTATAATTACGAATACCTATGTGTCAAGGATAAGCAATACCCTTCGGGCAACAATGAGTAGTATTTCGAATTTCCTAACGAGAGGGAATTATCTTTACCCTCTCGTTAGTTTGTATTCTTTTATCTTCATCCGCAGAGTATTGCGGTGGATACCTAATCTTTTTGAGGTTTCTGATAGATTCCAATCGGTTTTCTCCAGCATCCCCTTAATATGTGCTGCTTCAACATCACGAAGCGTATCAACATCTGCACAAGGTTCTATTATACCTGTTTCCAAAGGCAGGTCCTGGACGGTAATGGTGTCACTCCGGCACAGGACTACAGCACGCTCAATAACATTCTCAAGCTCCCGTATATTCCCCGGCCAGGTGTATCTGAGCAATTTATCTAAAGATTCTGTTGATAAACCTTTGATCGTTTTACGACACTTGCCCCTGAACTTTTGTATAAAATGATCAGCGAGTGGACGAATATCTTCCTTACGCTCCCTGAGTGGGGCAAGATCGACCGTGATCACATTGAGACGGTAGAGCAGGTCCTCCCGGAATCCGCTCCCGGCAACCTTTTTCCTGAGATCCTGGTTCGTGGCTGAAATCAAACGAACATTGACTTTGACCGGAGTTGTCCCTCCCAGTCTTTCGAAGGTGAACTCCTGCAGCACGCGCAGTAATTTTACCTGCGTGGTCAACGGAAGATCGCCGATCTCATCAAGAAAAAGTGTACCTTTATCCGCCAGTTCGAACTTCCCGATCTTCCGCTTGTCCGCTCCGGTAAAAGCGCCCCGTTCATAACCGAATAACTCGCTCTCAAGAAGCGTTTCCGGCAAGGCAGCACAGGATATCGGGACGAAACGACAGCTTTTCCGTATACCGGTGCGGTGGATCAGGCGCGCAACCACCTCCTTACCGGTTCCGGATTCACCTTGTATCAATACGGTCGAATCGGATTTCGCGACCCGCGCGATCATACCGAGCACTTCTTTCATTTTACGACTTTCTGCAATGATCGATCCAGTCTCGTATCCTTCGTCGATCTCGTGCCGCAATATCTCGATCTCCCGTTGTGTATGCTGGTTTTCCTGGACACGTTCAATAAGGATTTCAAGTTCGTCGAGATTAACTGGCTTGCCCAGATAATCAAAGGCGCCGATCTTCATCGCCTCTACTGCTGAGTCAACCGTACCAAAGCCGGTCAATATGATGAAAAATGTCTGGGGATCGATCTCTTTCATCCGGGTCATAGTTTCAATACCGTCTATCTCGGGCATTTTTAGATCGAGAATAACAAGATCGAATCCATTTGTTTTATTCTGCTCGATCGCTTCCTTACCGGACGATGCAGTTGAAACTGTATAGCTTCTTTTTTTCAAATACCCGGCAAGAAGATCACGCTGTGCCTGCTCATCGTCAACGACCAGAATATGCATGTTACAGTAATTCCTTTGCCCTCATATCCTTCATCAATGTCCACAGGCCGATCAGTATCATTCCCATGCCGAACAGAAGAACTGCGAGTTTAAGCACGAATCCAAGTACCGGGATCAAGCCGATTACGGTAATGATCACGAATCCAAGAATAAAAGATGGGTACAGTGAGATCTTGCCCTCTTTCTTGAACAACTGAATGGCCTTCTCACCGATAAAACAAGACACGAATATCGCAGCAAGATACCAGACTGCCGTATATACGAATCCCCCGAACACAGCTATAGGAAATCCGATAACGAGCATGAGAACGATCACAATGGCAATGGGGACGATAATAAGCGCCAGAAATCCTACCAGCAGTGATATCCATGGCATTCTTGACAGACTGTTGACAACACGTCTTACAAATCGCTGTGAGATCGCGATGATTACAATCCCCACAATGAGTTTTGCGATAAAGCATACGATCTTCCACAGGGTGATAAAAATTGCCAATACCGGCGCAAGCGCAAAAAGTTCTTCACCATCTCCATCTCCTGAATCAACTTTCTTATAGATTATCTCTCCGGTAATTATCGCGCCCTGCTCTATATCAGCCGGTTTTTCACTCTTGATCGTCAGGTCACCGTAAATATGGGCACTTTCTCGGATCTTTATTTCATCAGCGTTTACTGCCAGATCATCACTGGTACCAGAGAATTCAAAAGCCCCTGATCCAGCATCGATCGTGCCCCCGATATCACCATGGACCTCGAGTTTACCTCCGAATCCTTTCAGATCCCTGCCGATCACTGCTTTATCGGTCACCATAAGGGTTCCCCCGAATATCACAACATTGTTCTGGACCTCAGCACCGATGTCAATATCACTCCCGCCTGCCCAGATCGACCGGACACCAATCGCATTTACCGTTATATTACTCCCGGCCGTGAGGATCGTACCGTTGACCATACCGTCGATCGTTACGGTCGAGCCAAAAGCGATCAGATCGCCGTTTATCGTACCCTTGACTGAAATATCATCACCAAAAATGAATACATCATCGTCTATAATATCATCTATTCCAACCGTGGTTTCATCATCCGATCGAAAGACCAGCGCACTTGCCGGCTCGATTGCAATAAAAACGAGAATTAAAAAAGTAATTATATGTTTTTTCATGTTAACCTCCATTGGCTATTATATAAATGCGTCAGGAAAAATCAACTATTTCCTATTTGTCGAATTTTAAATGTAGGTCTTTAAGCTGCTCGGGTGTTACCTCATCCGGGATTGTTTCCATCAATCCCTGCGCGGTCGTGGTCTTGGGAAAGGCGATCACATCCCGGATCGATTTTACCCCGGCAAGGATCATGACAATACGGTCAATACCGGGTGCAATACCACCGTGCGGTGGTGCACCATACTCCAGCGCATCGAGTAACATGGTGTATTTGCTCGTATCCATACCAGCGATCGAAAACAATTTTTCCTGGATCTTGCGGCGATGGTTCCTGATACTGCCGGATGCCAGTTCATTACCATTGCAAACAAGATCATACAGTTTTCCGCGTACCTTCAACGGATCGCTATCCAGGAAGCCGATGTCTTCATCCTTTGGGTGGGTGAAAATATGGTGACTGGCAGTTAAACGTCCACTCTTTTCATCGATCTCAAATATCGGAAAATCATACACCCAGAGGAAATTGAATCCTTCATGGATCATATTAAGGCCCCGTGCGATTTCGATACGCAATTGCCCGAGGAATGGAAACACTCTTTTATCGCCCGCACAAACCAGAAGCGCGTCTCCCTTATCGAAACCGATTTTCTTTGCGATCGCATCATCAATCAGTTTGCCGATACTGCCGCTGAATTTTTCTTCCTGTTTTGCCCAAAATACACCCTTCAAACCACTCTCTTTTGCCCTCTCCCCCATACCTTCGATTTGTTTACGCGAAATACTATTCCCGCCTTTCACGATCAATCCCCGCACCTCTTGTACATCATCAAACGGCATGAATTTCCTGCAAGCAAAGACCTCTTTTAAATCGATGATCTCCATATTAAATCTCAGATCCGGCTTATCACTGCCGTATTTTTCGATCGCCTTGTTGTACAACATGCGGGGAAATGGTACAGGTAGTTCTTTTTCCATAACCTGCCTGAATATATGAGCGAACATGCCCTCAACCATGGTCATCACATCATCCTCGGTGACAAATGACATCTCAATATCGATCTGAGTGTGTTCAGGCTGTCGGTCATGCCGGGGATCCTCATCCCGCATGCAACGGGCGATCTGATAATAACGTTCGAATCCCGCAACCATTAGCAGTTGTTTATACATCTGGGGTGACTGCGCAAGTGCATAGAATTTTTCCGGATATAAACGGGATGGCACCAGATAGTCTCGAGCTCCTTCCGGCATACTACGCGTCAGAATAGGTGTTTCGATCTCGATAAAATCCCTGCTGTTCAGGTATTCACGGATCGCCTGGATGACTTTGTGGCGTAAAATTATAAGCTGCTGCATCGGTGCCCTGCGCAGATCGAGATACCGGTATCGTAACCGCAGTTCCTCGTTCGCTTTAACATCGTCTTCAACTACAAAAGGCGGAACTTTTGATCCATTGAGGATATTGAGTTCCATCGCTGCCAGCTCCACCTCGCCTGTAATCAATTTAGAATTCTTCTGGTTCTTCGGTCGCTCACGTACTTTACCAGAGACTTGAATACAGTGCTGCAAACCTAAGTCCTTTGCTTGAGGGATCAGTTTCGGGTCAAAAACAACCTGGAGCATTGCCGAGCGGTCACGCAGGTCGATAAAGATCAACCCTCCAAGATTTCGCATACGGTCGACCCAACCGCAGGTACTAATATCCTTTCCGATCATGTTACTGGTAATACTGCACAAGAATGACGGCTTGATAGACACCACTAACTCTTCTCGCCTTCAATAACGATCTGAGAAAGATCAGCGAATTGCATGAACAACCTGTTTATATAACTGACCAATGCAAGGCGGTTCGTCTTCAGTGCTTCATCCTCACACATCACCATCACATCATCAAAGAACGTATCGATGTCTGACCTCATACCGAGTAATTGCACGAGAACCTCAGTATAATTCCTCGACCTGCACAGTTCCTTAAGTTTTTCTTCGGTATTCAATCCTTTATTATACAGGTTCTTCTCAGCCCGCTCCTTGACCAATTCAGGTTTCACTTTTCCCGTTCCAGTAATCCCCTTCAGGATATTGCGCACACGTTTCTGACCAATCACCAGTTTGGTGAATTCGGGTTTACCACGCAGCGCCTTGAGTGCCGTGCAGCGTAGTAAAGCATCCGGCACATCGCCGTCCCACACCTCAAGTACGGCGTTTATTTCATCATACCGGTACTTTTTCGTTTGCAGGTATCGCGCCTGGCGCTCCTTGATAAATTCATACATGACTTTTTTGTCAATGTTCTTGTTGAATAAAGACAGCAGTTTATCCACTACCCTATACAATGACACATGGATCCCTCGTTCTCCAGCGACCATAACTGCACCATAGGCGTTCCTCCGCATACCAAGGGGATCCACTGAACCGCTGGGTTCGTTTCCACTCAGGATCGCACCGGTCACATGATCGATCTTATCAACAATCGAGATAACTGCACCGGTTATACTCTTGGGCAGAGCATCGCCGGCAAAACTGGGCAGGTAATGTTCCATTATTGCTGCTGCAACATTCTCATTCTCCTGTGCAGCAGTCGCATAATAACCACCCATAATACCCTGAAGCGATGTAAAATCTTTTTCCCTGATCATATTCGAAAGAAGATCTGCCTTGCAGAGTTGTGCGGCACGCTGAGCGTTCTTGATATCCAGACCGTCGACTGAATTGAACAGTGAAATTGCCTGCATTAGCCGCTGGGCTTTGTCATATAAACTGCCAAGGCCATAGAGCCATACCATTCCCCTGGTCTGCTGATACATTTTCTCGATACCGGTCTTGATATCCTGTTCATAGTAAAAGTGTGCATCATATAGTTTTGCTGAAATAACATGAGTATATCCTCTGCCAACATTGGTCATTGCCTTTTTCTTCGCGCTGAAGACGCATACGAACTTGTTGGTCGGTTTGATCCAGATCAAATTACCCTGCACCTTGAGTACGCTTAAAAGTAATTCCTCAGGAAGGGTAAGGTATTTTTCGTCGAACTCACCGACCACTGCCTCAGGATATTCACTCATGCAATTCAGTTCCTCGATCATGGCGTCAGTATAAACTGGTTTACCTTCGATCTTGGCGATCGCCATTTTCAATCTTTTCAATATTATTTTTTTTCGCTCAGCAGGATCTGCTATTACCCCACCATGGCGCAGGAAATTCAGATACTCGCGAGGTTTTTCAAGTCGTACTGGTTTGAAGGAAAAATGAACATTGGGCATGGAATAGCGGTCCACCTTCACACCGGCGATCTTGAATCGTAATGGTCGCCGGTCAAGCAGGGCGATTATCCAGCGTATCGGACGGGGAAAACTCATATCTGATTGTGGCCAGATCATTGTTTTTGGGAATTCCATACCCCGGATGATCACGGGAATATTTTTATGCAATATATCCTCGGTGGTTGCTCCTGCCATTTCTTTTTTTGCTACGATATATTCACCTTTTTTCTGCTTTTTAACCTTGACCTGATCAGGCTTGAGACCGTGTGTCCGCAGGAATCCTTCGAGCATCTTAGTAGGATTCCCATCACCATCATAAGCAATGTGCTTTGGTGGACCCTGGATCTCTACTGTTTGGGATTTCTGTTTACGCGGCAAACCAAGGATCAATACACCAAGACGGCGGGATGAATAGATAGTACGTACTGATCGGTAGAATATTTTCTGTTCCTTAAACAGTTCTTCGAGTTTGCGTGTCAGACTTCTTGCCGCTGGCTGGATGAATTTTGTGGGAAATTCTTCGAATCCTATCTCGAGCAGAAAATCTATCATTGTACCTTCTTTTCCTCAGGCTGCGTTTTTTCGAGATACAATTTAGCCGCCTGGTTAGCGAGTGCGCGTACCCGACCGATCATTTTTGCCCGTTCCGAAATGCTGATCGTTCCACGCGCCTCGAGAATATTGAAAATATTCGAACATTTCACACAACAATCATAACCCGGTAGAACCAGCCCCTTGTTAATGGCGCGCACGGCCTCCTCTTCGTATTGAGCAAAGACCGACTTCAAAAATTTGGGGTCAGCAACTTCAAAATTATAGGTAGAGAACTCTATTTCCCGCTGTTTCAGTATTTCTCCCCAGGTAATATCTTTGTTCCACCTGATATCATAGATCGATGAGACATTCTGAATGAGCATCGCGATACGCTCCAGTCCATAGGTTATCTCAACCGGTGTTGTCTTCAGATCGATACCACCGGCCTGCTGGAAATAGGTGAACTGGGTGATCTCAGAACCATCGAGCCATACTTCCCAACCCAGTCCCCAGGCACCAAGGGTGGGCGCTTCCCAGTCCCCCTCGATAAATTTAACCTCATGCTCGTTGAGTTTCATTCCCAGTGCTTCAAGCGACTGCAAATAGTATTTTTGGATATCTTTTGGTGCAGGTTTCATGATGACCTGCATTTGACGATGCTGCTCAACACGCTGAGGATTATCGCCATACCGACCATCGCGCGGTCGTTTTGAGACCTCAATATAACATACATTCCATGACTTGTCATCAAGTACACGGATAAAGGTCGCCGGATTGAATGTTCCCGCACCGACTTCTGAATTATACTGTTCGAATAGCAAACAGCCCTTTTTCTGCCAGTATTGCTTCAGTGTAAGTATTATCCGCTCAAAGGTGTGTACTTTCCTCATAAACCAAGCTCATCGGATATCTGTTGCATACCATGCAAGCAGATCGTTATAAAATCTTCCAATTCCAGATCGATCTTACTGCACATCTGTATCTGCTCGCGGTTCGCACCTGCGGCAAACCGTTTTTCTTTGAAGCGCCGCACCACAAATTCCGTATCAAGGGCCTTAATACTTTTGTCCGGATGCATCAGTGCTGCAGCAACGATCAAACCGGTCAGGGGATCCGTAGTGAACAATGCCCAGTCGAGTTTTGACCTCGGTTGCTCATGTCCTGCATGAACACGGATTGCCTGGAGAATAGTATCCTGTATTCCAAGAGTTTTTAGATACTCAGCACCAACCAATCCGTGCTTCATGGGCTGTGCTTTGGTTTCCTCGTAATCGATATCGTGCAGCAATCCTGCAAGAGCCCAGGAAGAGGGGTCTTCTCCAAAATGTACGGCTAACTCCTTAAGGCAGGCCTCCGCCGCTAGACAATGCTTGAAAAGGTTAGTATTCTTTAATTTTTCGCGTAATACCTTGATCGCATAGTCTCGAGTCATAGAAAGTAATTATGCACATATTCCTAATTTTGTCAAGAATACACCGCTTAATATCAGTAAAAATATTATATTTATGTAAAAAAGTCTTGCATTTTCGTATGTTGTTGCTATACTTTTCCATGAAAGCACTCGTGCTTGGAGGAGGAGCAGCCAAAGGATATGCCCATATTGGAGTGATTAAATTTCTCGAAGAACGGGGATTCAAACCCGATCTCATTATTGGTACGAGCATGGGAGCGCTGGTCGGGGGATTTTATGCAACAGGATCCTCTATCAAGGAACTTGAAAAGTTTGCCGCCGGCATTGATCTGAAAATGAAGCAAAAGCTGTTCCCCATTCAATTATCCTCACAAGGTTTTATCCAGGGAGATTACATCGTGAAGTTCCTGTATAAAAAACTGGGGAAAATAAAGATCGAAAACCTGCCCATAAAATATGCCTGCACCGCGGTTGATCTTGACCGACAGCACGAAATAGTCATTGATAAAGGAGACCTTGTCCAGGCGATCCGCAGTTCCATTTCCATCCCGGTAGTATTTGTACCCCACGAACACTATGGACACACCTTTATTGACGGGGGCTTTGTCAATCCAGTACCGATAACCGCTGCCCGATTGATCGGCGCGACCAGAATAATCGCGGTAAACGTGCTCAGAAGGACCGCATATCCCTCGTGTAAACTCAAGAAGGTCAGATCTTCATCCAAGAAATACAATGCCTGGGAAGTGATGATGAATACTCTGAACCTTGGTTTCTCCCGCCTTATAGACTACCAGTTCATACAACTTGAAGATGGATTCATGATCGATATCAATACTAATGATGTAAAGCTGAGCGACTTTGAAAAGGCTCGCATGGCAATAGATATAGGATATAAGCAAGCAAAAAATTACCGGCGTGAAATAGACCGATTCATTGGGCAACAGGATTTATGAAGATAACTGAAACGCTTTACGTGAAAGATCGACAGACCTGGCGCCGATGGTTACGAATACACCATAAAAAAAAGAAAGAGATATGGTTGATCTATTATAAAAAAACCTCTAAGAAACCCAGAATTCCTTACGACGATGCAGTTGAAGAAGCGCTCTGTTTTGGCTGGATCGATAGCATAGTCAAGCGTCTTGATAAAGAGAAATACATCCAGCGATTCACACCCCGAAGACCAGGCAGCATATGGTCTGAAAGCAATATACGCCGTGCCAAGACGATGATCCGGAAAAAAAAGATGACAAAAGCAGGGTCGGTTTTATTCGATGAGGTAAAGAAGAAACCAAAAAAGCACCTCCAGGCACAGACGGTAAAAGAACGGTTAAGCATTCCAAAGGATCTGAAAACAGCATTGCAAAGGAACCGTGAAGCAGCGTTGAATTTCAGAACATTCGCGCCGAGTTATCAAAAGATGTATATCTGGTATATCGTATCAGCCAAAAAAGCGGATACCCGGAAACGCAGGATCCAAAAGGTTGTTACGCTGGCGGCGCAGAATAAAAAATCAGTAATGTTGTGATGGCATAGCCAGTTTTTGGTATAACTCTGACGTTCCTGTATCCAGTATTTCCTGAATAACCATTGCCGTGCTTTTTCCGATACCCTTCAATTCGGTCAGTTCAAAACGTATTTCAGAAAGTGGTTCTCTGACTTTGGAGACAGAATAAGCGGCAAATCCATAGGGTGAACGTGCCCCTTTTAGTTTTAAATAATGGTCGATATGTTCAAGCAGGACGACCACCCTATCATTTTCATCAAGGATTTCATTGAATAGCCGTCGTGGCATGCGCTGTGGCATACTGTATTTGCATGCGATATCGGCAAATTTTAGATTTATGTCACGATAGTATCGGCTATCTGCACTGCCATACTTATTTCCAGGATACAGTTTTTCATACTCATCCAGGTACTCTGGATAATGTTCTTTTAAGATCTGCAAAAAGTAATTTTGTTGTCGCCCCGGTTTGAGCGTCATGCCGCTGAACACGATGAAATCCACCTCGATCCTCTGTGCCTCTGCAACCACCTGTTCAATGAATTCATGCGCATCGGTAATGAAAGGGATCACCGGCATAAGATAGATCCCACATGCAATACCTGCTTTTTTGAATTTTTTGATCGTTCGCAGCCGCTCGCTCGGCAGTGGTACACCCGGCTCGAAAATCGCGCTGATATTATCATTGACACTGGAAAAACTGAAACTGACGATCGCCTGCTTCTTGTCATTGATCTGTCTGATGACTGGCATATCTTCTTCCACCATTGTGGATTTTGTCAGAATATGCACCGGCAAATTTTTCTGGCGCAGCAATTCTAAAACCTGACGGGTCAATCGGTATTGTTTTTCGACCGGTTGATAGCTATCGTTCACCCCACCCCCGAGCATAAAGTATCCTGGTTTCATCGGTTTACGCTTGCGCGTGGGATCCAATTCCCGTTCCAGCACTTCGATCGCATTGATTTTGACCGCAACATCACTACCAAAATCACCCTCGACGTTGTACTTTTCCGCCCGACCATCGCAGTACACACAGTTATGTATGCAGCCGCGGTACAGATTCATACCATAACGTGCAACGAACCATGAATCGACCTTTTTTTGCTTGCGCAATAGTGACTTTGCCCTGATTTCCTTTATTGCCATGAGGCAAGGGTATAGAAAAGAAGGCCCGAGTCAATATTGAAAGCCTTGACAATTGCTGATTTCTTATTATTATGAAGACGATGAATTACGAAAGAATATGCGGCTACTACTTTTATTTAACCTGCGGGGAAAAGAAGCCCATGTAGGCATTTATCGTTTTGTGTGATGCGCCGTGGGCAAAAACCCGCGGCGTTTTTATTTGTATGGACAATACATCCATACAAATTGATGACAGAGGTAAGAGAGCGATTACAGAGATTAATATATCACTGTCATCTTTTCGTTAATCTATGTAATCAAGCGTCCTATGGACGCTTAGGAGGTAATCATGAAAAGCACGCTTGTCCTACCCCGGATAAAGAAGGATGAGGGTAAGGCGGAACAAGAGATACATGTGAGTGCAGTCGGCGATCTGCCATACACGGATCTGGAGATCGAGGTTGCAGCACTCACTGCACAGGGCAGAACACCCCTGGAGATCGCGGAAAAGCTTCTGATATCGATCCCCATGGTAGAGGATCTGCTGAAAATGGTGCTGGCCAAGGCACGCGGGGAAATGCGGGGCTGCTAATGCAATACCGACTCCATATTCAGAAGCAGTGCATGTATTACGTGATCCATCAAGCACTGCTCTTGTATGATTCACGCTTTAGATCCTATAACATAGTAGCCTCTATATTTATTGACAAGAGCCCCTGAACTAATATACTTGTATAATATCCTATGAAATATGCCGTAGTACTTCTTACCATAACCTGCACTATGATACATGCCTCGATTATGCGAATTAATATTAATTGTAGGGATATTTCACAGTTACCTAGCATTTTACAATGTCCCGAAATACAGATCCTCCGTACATACCAAGATGGACACATCGATGCGATGATCGACAGCGATCATCTCTCACTTCTTAATAATCTTAGTATCCCCTATGAAATAACGATCTATGATCTTGCTGCCTATCACCAGAGCCTGCGCAAGGACGGACGGGGTGGGGTTTTCGGCAACTACTACATGTATTCAGAGGTAAGGGACGCGATACTTACCCTGCAATCGCAGTACCCATCGATCGTCAAGGTCGATTCGCTCCCAACGCGTTCGATCGAAGACCGCGCCCTGTATACAGTAAAGATTTCAAACAGTCCGGGTTCGAATAACGGCAAACCAGAGGTACTTTTCTCTGGCGCGATACATGCGTACGAACCGATCGGCGTATCGGTGTGCATGACCGACATGATGCACCTGTGCCAGAATTATACCGGTGACCCGGAGATACGCTGGCTTGTAGACAACCGCCAGGTCTATTTCATCCCGGTGATGAATCCTGATGGCTATGTGTATAATGAAACCTATCCTTCCATGATGTGGCGCAAGAACCGCCGCAATAACGGCGGCGGCAGTTTTGGTGTCGATCTGAACCGCAATTACCCGTATAAATGGGGATATGATAATAATGGATCGAGCGGAAATCCCTCAGCCTGGAATTACCGGGGTACAGCACCAGCATCAGAGCCAGAAACCCAGGCTGTGGTCGATTTCGTGAACAATCAGAATATCCGCACCTGGCATAACCACCATTCGCCCGGTGATGTCCTGCTTATTCCATTCAGTTATATCAACAGTTACCCCTGGGATGATACACTGGAATACTACACAATTTGCCGTGAGGAGAGTCTATTATACGGCTTTGTCGATTGGGGCAACTCGACCCAGGCATATGGCTATCCATGTAATGGTGAACTCGGAGACTGGGCATGGTGTGACTCGGCAACATACATGATATTCGGTCTCGTCCCTGAACTTGGCCCTGACTACTGGGGTGGGCTAAATGACACGAGTGAGATCGTGGACATTTGCCAGCGCATGCTCAATGCCGAACTCTACCTCATGGAAATCGCAGGGTTCTTCCCGACAGTTGATACAATCACCGTGATCGATACGTTCCCCGGCGCAAATAATGACGGCGTGCTCAATCCTGGCGAATCCGCGAGTTTAGTGATCACGATATATAACAAAGCGGTGGTCGACACTGCAGTCAATGTAACAGGGATGCTGTATACATCACACCAGTTCGTGACGGTAACAGATTCGATTGGCACGTACGGTGACATGATCCGCTTATCTTCTGCTGATAACACCGGGGATCCCTACACGGTCTCAAGCAATCCGACTATACCACCGTATGAATGGATTCCCTTTATCCTCGGCGTGGAATGGAACAACGGTGCATACGAAAAATTCCTCGCCTGCTCACTGCAGATCGGACCAGTAACCCAGATACAGGAACATAAAAACACGCTTCATCGGCTTGAGGATATCCTCTTCCCAAATCCCGTAAAGGGAAAACTCCGATTCAGTGTTCTGCAAATGAAGACTGTGGACAGAGTGAAGATCTACAATAGCTACGGGGCACTCGTGCATGATCTACATATTGATAAGAAAAACTCAGATATATCTGTAGATCTTCAGTCCGGTATCTATTTTGTCCAGTTATTGCACCATAACAGAGTAAAAACCATTAAGTGCGTTGTGTTACCCTCACGCTAGATAACACACTTCAAATAACCCCTTGACAGACTTAAGTATTACATTATAATTATTCATCTAGTATCTATATATATTATTGGTGTAAAGGAGGTTCTATGATTTTTACATCCATGCTATTATTGTTGCTTCAAGCTGATTTCCCTATCTGCAACGCCGGAGACCACCAACACACCCCGGTCGTCCTGTACGAGAACGATCAATATTACGTCTTCTGGCAGGATTGCAGGTATTTCGGTTCGCTAAATGAATATTCACTGTTCGCTGCGCGTGTTTCCAAGAACGGATCGGTTGTTGATCCCCAGGGAAAAATGATCTACTCAGATAGTGCTGCTCCTATTTTTGATGCAGCATATGACGGTTCGAATTTCCTCGTGGTTTTCCGCGATCCAAACTGCTGAGGGGAAGGAAATATATTTGGAGTGCGTGTCACTCCTCAATGCGATTCAATAAACACGTTCACGATCTGTGCAACCGACAGTATCCAGGGAAATCCAGCGCTGGATTTCGACGGCACCAATTATGTGGTGGTCTGGAACGATAACACCGCGGGAACAAACCGTATGATTGCCGCCCGCGTGACACCCGCTGGAACTGTGCTCGATGCTGGTAACCACATAGGTCAAAGCGGATCAGATGAATTGTATCCTGATATCGTATATAACGGATCAGAATATTTAGCAGTCTGGTGTCATTACAATGAACCCTTTGGTGTCTGGGCTCGGCGTGTAAATACGTCTGCTCAGCCAGTTGGTTCGATAATCATCGTTGATACGACATCCACCTATAAATACATGAATCCAAAAGTCGCTTTCGATGGCACCAATTACCTTGTGGTTTGGCCGGACATGCCCACTCCACCTAATTTCGATATCTTCGGACAACTGATCTCGTCGAGCGGAACTTTGGTCGGTAACCGTATCACTATATCCGATGATTCATCAACTGAACGGGAAGTTCAAGTTGTCTTTGACGGAGCGAAATTCCTTGTTGCATGGAATGATTCAGGCGCAATTGTCGGACGCTATGTCAGTACTGCTGGTCAACCTCTCGGTACCACCTTCCCCATTTCAGCGACAAGCGGACGTGTCCGATGTGAACCGTGGGTCGCAATGTCCGATTCTAATTTCATGGTGGTCTGGGCGGAAACAGTCACTACTTCCAAGGACATCTACGGTAATGTTGATATGGTGATCGGAGTAGAGGAACTGACCAAAGATATTAAACAGACTGAATCACTATTCCCTTCGATATTCTCTGGTCCTCTCCATTTACCTTCCCATGGCAATTACATTATCTACGATATTTCAGGCTGTGAGGTGGATCCATCCTGTATGGGTCCTGGCATCTACTTTATTGAGAATGACCAAAAGGATATACATAAAGTCGTAAAGATTAGATAAATATCTCTGCTTCACGCGGGTCTCGAGCAAAACGGGAGGTTCTGTTAAACGACAATTGTACAGGGTGATCTTTCTTGCTGTCTCACGATCACCCCTGCACGAGATATCATTTCAATTTCACTATTTTATTCCTGTACTCCTTTGATCCAGCTTTCACAACATAATAGTAGGTACCATTAGGGATACTGATCCCCTTATCATCATCCCCGTTCCATACCGCAGAATGCTGGCCTCTTGATTGCTTGCTATCGACCAGAACCTTGACCTTTCGGCCTGTTTGATCATGGACTGAAACACAGATCACGGCAGGTACGAGGAGGTTATAGCTTATTTTCGTGGAAGTACTGAACGGGTTAGGTGATGCTATTATCGAACCGACCGAGGAATTACCATGCTCATTGATACCAACAAGTGGCTGGCCAACCGAGAATACAACAAGCGGGAGATGACTTGCTGATATCCCTATTGCATTGATGATCGCTGTACGCTCGCCTGAAGTGAAATTTGCAGTATGGTATCCCTGTAAATCAAGCGTGGCAGTCTGCAGTAACGCATTTGACGCAGCATATCCTGCCTCGAGCAATTGCCACCGACCAGTACTGGCTGCACAATACACGATATAATTCGGTGCGGTCTGTGGAATACGGGGCACTGCTGCTCTCAGTTGATCCCTGCGATCACCATCAGTGATCCTCTCAATCCTATGATCCCTTGTATTCTGCTGTCCGGAAGGCAGGCGCATGTGGTATTGCTCTACACCCTCGGATCGGACAATATAAATACGACCACTCAGGTAGTAATTAGCCACGGCAGATGCAACGGTCAGTCCTCCGCGATTGTTTGATGTCATATGAGGCGTATTGCCATATGAAGCCCATGCGAGCTGACCCAATTCTGCGAGCGTGAGCTCATTGCTCGTGAATTGATCGCCATACGGAAGAGCGGCAAGAGCATTCTCCAGAATAACTGCTCCATCAGTATCAGGATCAGGCAAACTTCCATTGGACGATTGAGCAACGCACTGTGAGGTGATCCCGCTTACCGTACTCATCCGACCATGGCAATGGACCATCTGAATGGTCGATGCGGGATTCCAGTTACTGTTGGCATTATTATAGCCACTTTCCTTGGGAATACCGCATGGTTGGTTGCTTGACGTTGTCCAGAATGCGGTTACTGCAAGAAGGCTGTAACCGAGGGCAGCTCCAGCATCTTCAGACAGATCGCTGGCAACTCCCACCTCGAACGCCAGATTTCCCTCTGACATATGGTTGCCGGATTGATGCAGAACAAGTTCATGCAATTGTGGATCGTATTCGTATACATTATCCGGTCGTGCTACGTAGATAATACGGCTTGAACCGATTAAAGGCGCGCGCGATACAGCCCAGAGCACGTTTGCCAGTATCTGGTCTGATAAGGTGCCGCTGTAACCACCGTGATAAGATCGGCGGCTGTTCATGACTATCTCGGATGAAAAAGTATTGACCTGGGGCGCCGGTAGGGCTTGTGCCGGAGTGAGTATTGACGGAACACCCCGACCAAAGGAGCGGTTTACTGCAGCTCCGACACCTCCTGCCAACAGCATTTTTAAAAAACTTCTACGATCCATAATACCTCCATGTATATAATTATATAGTACAAAATGAGTGAGTCAACACCATAAACCAGCAAATGTATTCTATCTCTGAGATCTTTTTATCATCTTTGCAATCAAAGAACACGCTTACTTACGTGTTCTTTTCTTCTTCGTCGCCTTTCTCTTCTTAGGCGGGTGAATCACCAGCACCGGACACGGTGCCAGGCGGATCACTTTTTCCGCAACCGAACCGAAGATCAAGTGTCCCCATCCCCTTCTGCCATGAGTCGCAATGACGAGGAGATCTGCGCGGCGTGATTTTGCTATACGCACGATCTCGTCCGCAGGATCCCCGGTTTTCACGACCGCGGAGGCTTTCATACCTTTAGGTACATATTTTGCGATCATTGCCTTCAGTTGATCACGGGCAGAATTCTTGAGACGTTTCACGTACTGCTGATAAGTATATACACTCAACATTAATCCGGTCACGATCGGCTCGACCACGCTGACCAGGATCAATTCCGCTTTGTACTGCTTGGCCATACCGATCGCCTCTTTGAGTGCGGCATTTGACGGACGGCTAAAGTCTATCGGACAGACAATTTCATTTACTTTCCTCATACAAATCCTCCTTTGACATCAAATTATAATAATCAGAACAAAAGTGTCAAGAAAGCATTGCCCCTTAACATATCCCTGCTACCCATTATCCGTATTTAGTCATTTACAGATGAGGAGGAAAAAGAATAGTGTTGCTTGACAATATCTGGATTGGTTTTATAATATACATATGGGGAGGGAACTATGAACAGAATTGTTTATTTACTATTTACTGCAGTAATCATACTGCACGGGCAGTATCTAATAACAAATTCTGATTCTTTGCTCGATAATGGGGCCGATTATTTAATTGTCACTCATTCTGATTTTACGGATGGACTTTATCCACTATGTCAACTCCGTGATAGCCTTGGTCTGAGCGTCAAAATGGTCGAGGTCGATCTGATATACTCTACGTTTCCAGACACCAGTATGCCACAATCGATCAGAAATTGCATGGAGCGTGTTTATTATTATTGGAATCCAAGACCAACGTATATCCTGCTTGTGGGTGATGCTGAGCGGGGCGGTGGCGCTAATGATTTTATCCCCTCACCACTCTTTCCAAAATTCAATTATTACTATTCAAACGGTCTTACCCACCATGCTTGTGATAATTGGTACATGACATTGGATGGTAATGATTCAATACCCGATATGATCCTGGCAAGATTGCCAGTGAATAGTCTCTCAATGACACAGGAAGTCGTCACTAAGATATTAGAATATGAGACTACCGATACTACCGGAATCTGGCAAACGACCGTGCTCGTTAATTCATCATCAGATTTTGAATCTTATGCTGAAGGATATGTAAACAATTTTCTCGAACCTGCGGGTGATTCAATAATAAAAATATATGATTCACAAGGTAATAATCCGAGTTTAAGGCAAAGGCATATCAATGCAATTAATCAGGGAGTTGTGATGATCATTCCGGTATGCCATGGCACTCAACCACCAGCCTGGACTGGTAATTATACGCTTTTTCATTATACCGATATTTCCAGTTTGACTAATCAAGTTTATCCCTATGCGTTTTGTAAGGGCTGAACCGACGGTTATTTTGACAATCCCAGTTGGGAGTGTCTCACTGAACAGCTGCTTGAACATACTACTGGAGGTACTATTGCTATGACCGCGCCTAATCCCTGCGGTACTCTGAATGGTCTTTATACTTTGATAAGCAGGATGCTTGATAAGATCTACAATGACGGCGACCGGATCCTCGGCAATATCGTATATGAAGCACGCAGTGAGGTGATCCAGCAATATTTTCCTGCCCAATCTATGTATGGTCCGGCTGTTCTCTATGTGACACTGGGGGATCCAGCGTTGAGATTGAAGTATCCATTTTCTCCTGGAAACGTTGAAAATAAACCTGCTCCTGTCCAGGGAGATATCTCCAGAACTTCAATTATTAATGGTCCTTTAATTCTACCCGAGGGAAAAGATTACATGGTATACGACATCACCGGTCGTCAGATCCACACCCTCAATCCCGCACCAGGTATATATTTTATCGAAGTAGATGGGGAGATAAGGCAGAAGGTAATTAAGGTCCGCTAACTCCCCTGTGTTCTCACTGCGCGCGTCGGATGCAAGGTTAACCAATCTTAAAATATACCCCCGGGGGGGGTACCTTGTGATCTCCCGTACCCCCTTGACCTTGTTTAATATGACCTTATAATCATTCATAAAATTACCTAAAGGGAGGTATTATGATTTACTTATGTATTTTTATGCAGCTTGTTGGTTCTTCCTATCAAAATCAAAATGAATTATATGGACCTTGTGGTGAGCTACTTACAGTGTATCGTGTTCATATAACTGATCAAGCATCTCCGAATGATCCTCCTGAGCTGGATAGTGTACAGGATTTTCGTCCGTCTGTTCAAATTGACGACTCCACTTTATTAGGATGTAGAGGACCACATCTTTGGGTACTGGATGATTTTACGGTTTATGCGATTCTACAGAGCGGACCATCAAGCGCACTTCCCCGACATATAAGGTTCACCAGTTCAAGTGACACAGGCAATACCTGGATTGAGCCGAATATTATTATCCGCTATGATCCAGATATAATTATTATGTATCCATCATTGGCATTAGAGGATGATGGAGCACTTAACGTAGTCTGGACAGAACCTTACGGTGGAGGAATATACCATTCACGCTCAACAGACAGCGGTCAAACCTGGACAGACACGGTTAGTGTTGATGATAATGTCCCGGTTGGCAATAGACTTTATAATCCTGATATTTCAGTTTGTCGTGACACACTTATTGCGAGTTGGAGAGAAGGGCCAGCAAGCGGAACTAATTCTTACCCCTATGTGGCGATTTCAACTGATGATGGTGCAACCTGGACCGATGAAACACAGATCAGTTGCGTACCACCTGTATCTTCAGGATTTCTTGGTAGACCATACATCAGGTGCAACCCCGCAACAAACAACTTCTACGTCATGTGGGGTTGCGCTGATGGTGAAATATATGTGGCTCGATCTTCTGATGGCACAAGCTGGCAGGCATCGATTGCCACTACTGACAATACTGCCGACGCAAAGTATGGCTCAATGGACATTGGCTCAGATGGCACGGTGTATGTTGTATGGACTGAGGCGCGCTATGGACAGTATGATACCGATATTTTCTTGAGCAAATCAATGGACAATGGCGTTACCTGGTCGGGTTCAGTATTGGTCAATGATCGGGCAGGAATCGGCGCAAATCAGTATGAACCTCATGTCTGGATAGAAGAACAGGGTATTATCCATGTCGCATGGATCGAATGCATACCGTTTGGAAACATGACCCACGCGTATTACACAGTTTCATTTGATGATGGACAGACCTGGCACGAGCCGAATCTTGTGGTAACTGATCGATACGCTGCTATTGTACCATCAGTACCATACAGCATATCATGCGCTTCTGACACGAGTTCGCATGGCTATGTTGGGTGGGTGTATGAAGAAGGTAGCGCAAGGTTCAATTACTTCAGCACGAACAATGTGGATACGCTGGGAATAGAAGAAGAGCCTAATATAAATCCTGGGGTTAAGAAAAATTGGATTGGCAGCACCATCCAATACGGTCCTCTGCATTTACCCGAAAACAGGTGCTGCAAAATCTACAACATTACCGGTCGAGAAATCCATACCCTCAATCCCGCACCCGGGATCTACTTCATCGAGGTGGACGGGGAGATACGGCAGAAGGTGATAAAAATAAAGTAGTATTTTCCCTGCTATCGTTGACATAGTATTTCAATTTACTATAATTGCAGGGATGCACGATCTGATTCATTATGTAGTAACATAAAAAGGAAGGAGAAGTGATATGAGGAATTATCTTGGAGTGTTAGCCTGCATGAGTATTGCCTGGGGTGTTGTATCTTCTATTAATATCGCTTCATTTTTGGCTAAACGGGGTACCAAAATCAATTTTTTATTTATTAGAGTCCTTATACTCAAGTATATCCATGATTACTACAAGATCACTAAACAAGAAAATGGAAAGCCAGGATTCTGGTTCTATTCTTATATAGTATCGATGAATCTAGCATTGGTTTTAGCCATTGTGGGTGTTTTGCTCAAGTAAATCTGAACCATATTAGAATAATTCATTACGTGTAGCTCTGTTCCCTTCATACGTAATTAATCCATGTGATTTTAGCCATTGACTACCTATTTCTGTTATTATAAGAGGTGGATAGGGAGATACAACAGAAGGTGGTGAAGATCAAATAACTCCCCATCTTTTCGCTCCACACACCTGCGGGCAGGGACTCCGATATTATATTCAGGGCGGGGGGACCTGGTATCCTACGAACTATTGACCATTGTTAATTTAGTGGTATAATACGAAGAATTATTTAAATAGATATGTAGAACGAAATGAAAAAACGGTCTGGAAACAACTACGCATTTATTGACAGTCAAAATCTCAATCTGTCAATTCGTAACCAGAGATGGCGATTGGACTTCCAAAAATTTCTAAAATACATGCAACGCCAATATGATATTACTAAAGCATTTGTTTTCATTGGCTTCATCTCCCAAAACCAGGATTTATATACCAATTTGCAAAAGTATGGATATATATTAATATTCAAACCTACCTTGAGATTGCCAAGTGGAAAAGTGAAAGGAAATGTAGACGCAGAACTGGTACTCCATACTATGATCGAATATAAGAATTATAATAAAGCACTTATTGTCACAGGAGATGGAGATTTCTTTTGCTTGGTAGATTATTTAATAAAGAAAAAAAAGCTATTAAAATTAATGATTCCAAACAAGAAAAAATACTCTTCTTTATACAGAAAATTGATGAAACACATAGTATTCATGAATAATTTCAAAAAACAACTTAAGTATAAATAAAAAACGAGGGACATTGCCTTGGAGTAAACTCCTTGGATTGGTCCCTCATCGTGATTCACTAATATTATAATGAAAATGGAGCCAGCGTCAAGGGGGCAAAATCCCTTGCTCCCCCTGTACCAGATTTACCGATTATATATTGTACAAAATTATGTATTCGATATGCTGAAACACAATCTATGAGGAATCTCTCGCTTTCCTCGAGATGCTCAATCTAGCGTCTGCAGCAGATACATAGGAATCTCTCGCTTCACTCGAGATGCTCAATCTAGCGTCTGCAGCAGATACATAGGAATCTCTCGCTTCACTCGAGATGCTCAATCTAGCGGCTGCAGCAGATACATAGGAATCTCTCGCTTCACTCGAGATGCTCAATCTAGCGGCTGCAGTAGATACATAGGAATCTCTCGCTTCACTCGAGATGCTCAATTTTCCAACCGAATAGGTAATTTCGGGGAAAATTGGCATGGGCGGTACAGGATTCGAACCTGTGACCTTTGGTATGTGAGACCAACGCTCTAACCAGCTGAGCTAACCGCCCGTTACACCCTCAAAAAGAGGGAATGAGTTATGGTGTTTTTATTACTCTTCGCCCGACAATTTTGAAGTTGCCGGACAGAACCAGATTGATCGCTTCAGTGTAAATCCGGTGCTCTTCCTTCAGGATGCGCGCGGCAAGTTTGTCTGCATCGTCATCATCAAGCACCGGCACTGCCGCCTGGATAATGATCGGTCCGCCATCAACCGAATCATCCACAAAGTGCACTGTGCAGCCGGAAAATTTCACTCCATGTTCGATCGCTTTTTGCTGAACGTTCAATCCGGGGAATGACGGTAATAGAGACGGATGAATATTGATGATCCTTCCGGCAAATGCTTCGAGCAGCGGCTTTTTTATGATGCGCATGAACCCCGCGAGACAGACAAGATCCACATTGTGGTCCTTTAAGGTCTGCACGTAATTTTGTTCGATCTCAGGAATAAGCCAGGTCTTTTTTGGTCCCGGATCAAGGTAGATCGCTTTGACATTGTGCTCGCGCGCGCGTTCGAGTGCTTTTGCATCCGCATTATCGCTGACCACGCAGGCAAGGTTCGCCTTGATCGAACCATTCTGTACATTTTCTATGATCGCCTGTAAATTCGTCCCCCTGCCCGACGCAAGAACCGCAATATTTTTCATAGGGTATTGTATTCGGATAGGATGTTAAGTCAATAACCAGACAAAAAAACAGGAGGTGCATGCACCTCCTGTTCTCCTCTCCCTCCCTCGGAAACGTAGAGGGATTTATCACTTACATAATATTATCTTCGTCGTTGTCTTCGTATTTCCAGCTTCAACCTGGACGAAATACACACCCTGAGCATGTGCTTTAAGATCGAACACCTCATTACCGATCCCTGTACACATTCCAAAATTCCTTTCCTGCACCATCTGTCCCAGGGTATTGTAAACTTTCATCGTAACTGGAACTTCAGCACGCAGGTTGTATGAAAGGGTGAAATTTCCGTCCCGGGTAATCGACGGTGTAATCATCATATTAAGTAGGACTGTTTCTTCCTTATGCTCTTCAGTACCGATCGTTCCCCAGTACCGGTTATAGGCAGTATCGGCATTGTTTTGAAGATCTGTGAGGTTATCACCCCCGAGTACTGCAAATGCTGCGACAAACGTATCTGACGGCGCCAGGGCAAAGGGTCCTGAAGAATTGCAGGCAGTCCAATCATAGATCGTATCGGTTGTCGGCAACGATATCGTACCATCCATGAATTTGATCATCATGCTGTCAGGCAATCCATTGAGCGGATATACGTAATCCAGATGGCTGACCATGGATAAATTCGCGGCCGGGGTGGTGCGTGGCGGATCAAGGATAGCCACCCCCACATAAGGCGTGCTTTGATACACCCAGGTTAAATTCCTGGAAGCATCCGACGCTCCCTGATTACTCGTAGCCGTACCCACATCCCAGTCCATGAACAATGCGGCATACAGATTGCTCAATGTTACGCTACCTTCATTGCGTAGATTGAACCGGACAATGACAAAATCGTTTGCCGTAGCATCATCCCATGCCCAGGACCACTGTTCGCATACCAGCCCGCATCCAGATGGATGACCCGCGTCATCAAAACGGGCCGTCGCATATTCATCCCAGTCATAGGGTCCGGGTTCATACATGCGTGCCCCACCATCCGGGATCCCGGTCGTTTGCCAGTCGTCATCGCACGTACCGCCCTTGAAATAACGATCAAGGCAATAAGCCGAAGAACGTCCGACTGCCAGGGTACCGATGAATAGATGGCTGAGACTCGTTGCCGGATAGCAAAATCCGTCCCCGGGATTCGGGGCGAATGCGGACATGTAGCCCAGCGAACCATACCGGGTAACACTGAATTTCACGTTACCGCAGTCATGGGTGACATAATCCAGTCCCTCACCGCCGACCACGATACTAAATCCCAGTGTATCCAGGTATCCTCCATTCGCGGTAACAATAAGGGTGAAATCAACGACCGTTCCCATTGTCACGGCTGAACTGACCGTAACATTGAATGGATCCGCGGTATTCTCGGCACTGTCGCTCGGTGCGATCGTACCCCAGAACCCTGCATTATCATTGATCGTCACACCAGATGCCGAAGAAAACAGTGTACCGGAAACATTGATCCCACTCTGAGTCCCAAAGTTCTTTAAAAGTACCGTGATGTCAGCGGTTTCACCGGGATCAAGGATCCCGTTATTGTTCCCGCCTGCATCATGGATCGTTTTGTCTCGATTGGAAAGATATACTCCTGCGACCGTGAAGTCGAGGATCACATCATCAGCGAAGACCTTCGCTGTTTCCCGTGCGGTTCAGCACGTGTGGGCGGTAGTATCGTAAAGCGCAATACTGATTTTCTTAACATCCGCGGGATTTACGCCCGCAAGATTTGCCAACTCATCATCAATATTAAAAGAGTAATCATGCCAGAATGAATCTGGAACGGTGATGAGATGGCAGGTCGGGCTATTCTGCCAGTCACATGGCGTAGTGCGCATACATATTCTCGTATCTCCGAGAATCATATCAAGATCATTCATATAATACAATATTACACCCGCTGCTGCCCAGCAGAGTGTATCCGCATTATTGTCATAAGCGTATATCTTGGCTCTTATGGAAAAATCAAGGTCGGTTGATGGAATGACCACCGGCTGTTCTAACTTCGCGAAACCGCTTCCATACCCTTTGAAGACAAACGCTTCATAATCAGGATCTGGATCGTATGTCGTGCCGCGATTGATCGTATCATTAGCGCCGCCGCTTGATTCGATCCACCCGATCGAAAGGACCTGTTCAAAATCTGCGTTCTCCAGCAGATTATCTGCATAAAGCATTGCCGCGAGAAGCAAAACAGGGATCAAATATTTACGCATATTTCCTCCTCTTTTTTTTTCGTCTGATTGCATCACATTTCAATATCAATCCTCTATCCCTCCGTAAACCGGGGGTCTGTTTACAGACCCCCGGCTATTATTTTTACCACATTAGGACGAGTTTCTCGATCGCTACTTGCTCGGCAGTGGAAAGTTTACAGAAATACACACCTGCTGCAACATGGTTATTGCTGTTATCCATACCGTCCCATGCAATGGTATGTTTACCTGGATTCTGAATTCCATTCACCAGAGTCTTCACAAGCCTGCCCTGTATATCGAATACGGACAATTCTGCATGACCTTCCTGTGTTATCGTATAGGCGAACGTAGAATTTCTTGACGCGGGATTCGGGAACGCATACAGTATCGGTTGAGCAACATTGTGTTCGTACTCCTCATCCACACCAACCTGCAAGGACCACCGGTACATACTCTTGCCGTTTGAACCGGCAAAAAGATATACCCCGGGATTGATCCCCAGGCGGTTTACATTTAATTCACCTAATCCAGTATTCATCTGTGTCCAGGTACTTCCGCTGTTGGAACTGTAGTAGACACCGTTCGAGTAGGTTCCTGCATACACATCAGTATGATCATCAGGATCCAATAACACGGCATTTGCCCGACCGCCGCTCATCCCGGTACTCGACCAGTTTGTACCTCCATTGGTTGATCGATAGATACCAGAGGATGTCGCAGCGTATAGTATGTTCGTGTTGGTTGGATCGATAGCAATATCATACACGGTACCGGACAATCCGGTTGATGCAAGTTTATTCCAGCTTGTCCCACCATTGATCGTTTTGTATATTGCCGGAGCGCTGCTTTCAACACCACCCGCATAAACAATGTTCGAACTGGTAGGATCGACTCTCGTAACATACGTATCCCCGGTTCCTGATCCAAGATTATACCTTGTCCAGCTGGTCCCACCATTTGTGGATTTAGAGGCTGACATTATATATGCACTACCAGTGTAGTAGTCACCTCCGCTCCAGTAGATAGAATTATTATTGGGATCAGATGTTAAAGCGTATCCTGTACCAAAGTAACCTGAATCACTCATGCTCCAATTGGACCCGCCATTGGTGCTCTTATAAGCTTGAGCAGTGCCTCAGCCAAGTCCCTCGAGTGCAATGACCGTATTTGGATCCGTATTATGGATTGCAAAGTCGATCATGTCGCCGCAACTGGAGAATGATGGACACTTGGTCCAATCACCGCCATTATTCGTGCTTTTGTACACGGCAACATCTTCGAACGTAATATACACTGTTGACGGTGATGATGGCGCAACTCCCAGACCGATGATCTCGGCGAGCAAGAGGCCATTATTAGACTCATACCATGCGGTTCCGCTGTTCGTTGATTTTATGAAACCGGCATTGCATCCAAGGTAGACATCGCTGGCATCGCTCGAACTGAGTGCGAGCCCGTAGTAATAACTCGAGGGCAAGCCAGAACTCATATTCGACCAGGTTGCACCCCCATTGGTTGAACGATAGGCACAATTGTAGCCTGATGCCCAGAATACATCGTGTACTGCAGCAGATGCCTGCATCCGATAATTATAATTCAGGGATGCCACCTTGGTCCATGATGTTCCCCCATTGGTCGTGCGATGGATACCATTACTATAAGAGCCTGCACAGATTACATCCGCATTACTGTGATGAACAGCAATGGAATATATATAGCTACCGGTCGTTGCGCTGTATACCTCATTGAATGTTGAACCGCCATCAGTGGATTTATAAACCTTGGGATTATATGTCGTGGTATACTCACAACCACCGACATAAACGATATTGCCATTTGTCGGGGCGCAGGCGACACACCAGCCATAGTTGTATCCGCCGCTTGCCAGGGATGTTTCGGTCCAGCTTGTCCCACTGTTCGTGCTTTTGAGAAAGACGAAATCGTAATTACCAGCGCTTACGTATTTTCGCCCGGCTCCATAGATAACACTGGGATTGTCCGGATTCACGGTCAAGCCGTAAAAGTATACACCGGTCGCACTTCCACCCTGACTCCAGGTCACTCCACCATTTATGGAACGGTAGATGCGGTAATAGGTCCCGGCATAGAGATTGTTATCATTGGTGGGATCTATTGCCATGCAGTAGTTCGTATTACTGTAGGAACCGACCTGGGTCCAGGTCTCGCCACCATCAGTTGATTTGATTATCTTACTGGGTGAATAGTAGGTCGCCCCGTACACAAGATTACCATTACTTGTTGACGATACCAGGGATCGAATATATCCGCCTTCGGGTCCGATCGACTCCCATGCTGCGTTTGCAGTGATGAAGAATCCGCATAGTATGAAAAGACACAAGAGTTTTTTCATTTACATTTCCTTTCCTCTACGTAATTATTATACAATGAAATCCGCCGGTGCCCCGCATGTGAAACTCTCCTCGACACTTTCTTCCAGGTTCCCGGCCATACCTGACCGGGAACAGGCACCTTTCTGCTCGAGACTTAAGCCATAAGCTGTAATACTAATTAATGCATAAATATTTCGTTACCCTTAAGTATAGTAACAATTTCTAATTTGTCAAGGGTTAAGTTTGCTGTATCGATTTGTAACGGACTTTTCCTATATAGAATAGCAAAAAAGATTTACATAATTATACAGAAGTAATGTAATTTAATAACTTTTTCTTCTCATCAGCGGTCAATGTCCGCACCTTACCTTTTGCCAATCTCCCCAGTTTTATCGGTCCGATCGCAATCCGGATGATCGATATGACTGGATGACCTATCATTTCGAACATTCGCTTGATCTGGTTCTGCCGCCCTTCGATCAGTGCCATATGTATCAGTGTTGTACTCCCATGTGCCCGTTCGATCTCAATCTTAGCCGGGAGGGTCCTCTTTTTATCTAGCATTATGCCAGGACGCAGGCGTTCTAACTTTTCTTCCGAAGGTGTCCCCTTGACTTTGACCACGTAAACTTTTGCAATATGTGTTCGCGGATGGGTAATTCGATACGCCAATTCTCCATCATTGGTAAATAAAAGTAGACCCTCAGCATCCCAGTCGAGCCGTCCGACAGGGAATACCCGGGTTTTTATCCGGTTTGCTTTTAGCATATGTGCGATTGTCGGTCTTCCCTGGGGATCATCGAGCGAGGTGATGACATTTTTAGGTTTATTCCCTGCAAGGTAAACCTTTGGTGCATGCGGTCGGGTAATAAGTTTTCCTTTTACCTTAATGTGATCGACATCAGGATCTGCCTTCATGCCCAGGATTGCCACCTTGCCATTTACTGTTACCTCACTCTGGCGTATCAACTCTTCGGCATGGCGCCGTGAAGCGATACCAGCCTGGGAGAGGATTTTCTGAAGACGTATGAAAACCATGATACTATGGTAACGGATGAACAGGAGTAAGTCAAGACCAGAAGCTACGAACCGCGCGATAGATTGAAGAAACGCAACCTAATATATTTCGGATTGCGAATTGCGAAACAAAGTATCTAGCATACCGTAAGATCAGGTATTTATTTGAAACCTGATAAGCTGCCCGCTGATAATATGGTATCCTGATACACTTATTCCTTATTATTACGCAATTCGCGTTTCGCGGTCAGTAATACGTTTATCTTGCTTCTGCGTTGACATCCACTTCTCTATCGGATAATATATATATCCATAGTTCATATAATCAGGGAGGTAGCTATGAAATTCATGTCTGGCATTATTGCCATTTGTATATTTGCCGGTTTGCTTGCCACGTCATGCGCACCACCAGAAACGAAATTCATAACGATCGGTACCGGTGGTGTGACCGGTCTCTACTATCCGACTGGCGGAGCGATAAGTCGAATGCTCAATAAAGAATATAACCTCTTTAAAATTAAAGCAACGGTTGAATCAACCAGCGGATCAGTATTCAATATCAATGCGGTGCTTCAAGGTGATATGGAATTCGGCGTTGCACAATCCGATCGGCAGTATCAGGCTTATAATGGTCTTGCTGAATGGGCAAAGCTCGGCCCACAAACCGATCTGCGATCAGTATTTTCAATACATTCTGAACCGATCACCCTAGTAGTTTCAGAAACCAGCGGGATCAACGACATTTCTGATCTTGCCGGCAACAGGATCAATCTTGGTAATCCTGGCTCAGGCCAACTCCAGAACTCAAAAGATGTTATTGCTGCGGCTGGATTACGGGATGATGATCTGCAGGCCGAATATGTTAAAGCAGTAGAAGCGCCAGGCCTGTTGCAGGATGAACGGCTGGACGGATTTTTCTACACGGTTGGACACCCCAACGGGAATATTAAAGAAGCAACCTCCGGTCGCATAAAGGTAAAGATCATTCCAATCACAGGAAGGGTGCAGGCAAAAATGCTTGAGACCTATTCATACTATGCTGAGGCGATCATTCCACAGGAATTCTACCCGAGTGCATTGAACACTGAAGACATTGAAACGATCGGCGTCAAAGCAACCTTTATTACCTCACGCACCACTGATGAAGATATTGTTTATGCAATCACGAAAGTCGTTTTCGATAATTTCGATGAATTCAAAGCACTTCACCCTGCATATAAGACCCTTACCAAAGAGAATATGCTCAAGGGGTTGACAGCGCCAGTGCACAGCGGTGCATTGCGCTATTATCGAGAAACAAATCTTGATAAGTATATTGATAAAAAACTTATATTAGAGTAAGGGCTTGGGTCTGTTTAAAAAAACAAAACGTTCGGAACTTGCCGAAGAAGTCCTCAAAGAAGAAACCGGGCGCATTCGCACCAATAGATCATTTGACCGGATCGCTATCGCGATCGTTTCAATCTGCTGGGCACTTTTCCAGCTGGCTCTTCCCCGGATTATAATCCTTGATAGCATCACGGTCCGGGCGATACACCTCGCCTTTGCGATCGTCCTGGTATTTTTATCATTCCCGATGTTCAAGCGCTTCGGAGAAATAAAGTTCTTAAATTCAAAGAAATTCATTCCCTTATTTGACTACCTCCTCGCAATCATCGGGTGCATTGCAGTCCTTTATATCGTACTCGACTGGCAGGGTATCTCGATGCGTGCCGGAATTCCAATTACACGCGATATCATCATGGGTTTTATTCTCATCCTGTTCGTGTTTGAGGCATCACGCCGGGTTATTGGCCTCCCTCTGGTCATCATCGCAGTATTGTTTTCGATCTATTCCTTTGTCGGCCCTTACATGCCAGCGGTTTTTGCATTACGCGGCGTCTCGCTGGCTAAATATGTCGGCCAGGTCGCACTAAGTCTTGAGGGGATATATGGCATTCCACTCGATGTATCCGCAAACACGGTCTTTCTCTTTGTTCTTCTAGGAGCCATGCTGGAGCGTGCCGGTGCCGTACACTTCTTTAATGACCTGGCGATCTCCCTGCTCGGTAAGTATAAAGGAGGTCCGGCAAAAGCGGCGGTCGTCGCAAGCGGTCTTACGGGACTGGTCTCGGGTTCGAGCATCGCGAACGTGGTCACGACCGGGACCTTCACGATCCCGCTCATGAAGAAAGTAGGATATCCAGGAAAAATCGCAGCTGCTACTGAAGTAGCCGCCAGCACAAATGGTCAGCTCATGCCTCCGATCATGGGCGCTGCCGCATTCATTATTGCTGAATATCTGAGTCTTCCCTATCTTGATGTGGTGAAGGCCGCGGCAATTCCGGCATTTGTGTCGTATTTTGCATTATTCTATCTGGTGCATCTGGAGGCATCAAAGCTTAATATGAGTGGTCTGCCAAAACCTGATATTCCGCGTTTCCTGACAGTTTTAAAGAAAGGATTCTATTATCTGGTCCCCTTGTTCGTCCTCATCTACGAACTCATGGTCCTCAGGCACACTCCTAAATTTGCTGCATTCAATGCTATTCTCGTTCTTATTGTAATAATCTTCATCCGCGAGATAATCGGCGCATCAAAAATACAGCAATCGTTTTTCATGGGTATAAAAAATGCCATCAGCACTATTGGCAAAGGATTTATCACCGGATCACGGAATATGTTAACTGTTGCCCTGGCTACTGCCTGCGCCGGGATCGTCGTCGGTATCGTCACCATGGGTATTGGCAGTCTTATTGTACAGATCGTTGAGATACTATCCGGTGGCAACATATTCATTCTCCTTGTGATCACAGCGATCGCAAGCCTTATTATCGGCATGGGACTACCCACGACTGCTACGTATATAGTGATGGCATCGATCACAGTCCCGGTGATCATCAAACTCGGCGCGCGTGGCGTGATCGATCCGATCCCGGCGATCGCTGCCCACCTATTTTGCTTCTACTTTGGTATTCTTGCAGACGATACTCCGCCGGTTGGACTTGCCGCTTACAGCGCAGCAGCTATCGCAAAATCCGATCCCATACAGACCGGAATCAAAGGCTTTAGTTATGATCTGAGAACCGCGATCATCCCTTTCATGTTCGTATTCAATGCAGAATTAGTTCTTGTCGGTGTGCATTCACTCGCTCATGCACTGCTGATATTTGTCATGGCAGTATTCGGTGCTTTCGCATTCTCTAATGCGGTACAGGGCTGGTTCATGACAAAAAATAAATGGTTTGAATTCCCTCTTTTTCTTGTCGCCGCGGTCATATTCTTCTTTCCCGGGATCGTAACCAGGACCTTTAACATCGATGAAGGATTACGTTACTATATGTATGCGCTCGGTTTCATTATTTACGGTATTGCATATCTGACACAGCGAGCGCGGTTGGGCAAAAGCGAGGTATAAAAATGAAATTAAAGAATCTTGACAAAGCATTTATTGTCAAATCCCGCACAAAGGTCAATCTTAAGAAATACGATCCGGATTATTCGGGCGGATTCAAAAACAAAGAACAGGCCCAGGAACTACTGGCTAAAAATCAACTGCGACTTCGTGAATTGCAGTATTTACTGTATGCACACGATAAATACGCACTCCTGGTGATCCTGCAGGGCATGGATGGCAGTGGCAAGGATGGAACGATACGACATGTGATGTACGGTGTCAATCCACAAGCCTGCAAGGTAACGTCGTTCAAAAAACCATCAGCCGAGGAACTAGATCATGGCTTCCTCTGGAGGATACACAAGGCCGTGCCGCCCAAAGGAGAAATCGGCATTTTCAATCGCTCGCATTACGAAGATGTACTGGTTGTGCGGGTGCATAAACTGGTGCCTCAAAAAGTGTGGTCAAAACGTTACAAACAGATCAATTATTTTGAACAGATACTGGCAACGAACAACGTAAAGATCCTCAAATTCTTCCTTCATATCAGCAAGGAGGAACAAAAGGAGCGTTTCCAAAAACGTCTTGATAACCCTGATAAGAACTGGAAGATGAATCCCCAGGACCTGGAGGAAAGAAAATTATGGGATGAATATACTGAAGCATATGAGGCGGTACTGACCAAATGCAGTACTGATCACGCACCCTGGTTCATCATTCCGGCGAACCGTAAATGGTTCAGGAACCTGGCGATCTCGCAAATAATAGTTGAGACACTGGAAAAACTGGATATGGAATTCCCTAAGCCAACGTTCGATCCGAAGAAGATAAGGATACCGTAAGGCGTAAAGCGTAGGGCGTAAGGCGAAAGAAACGGTCAACACTATACGCTAAGCGCTAGACACTACTTAAACCGCTAACCGAAGGCACTAAGCCGTAAGCCGAGAGATCATACGTAATGCGTGTTAAATTTCGGATTTCGAAATGCGGATTTCGAAACAAACAACGAAAATAACGAAACAACAAAATCTATAGATCTGTAGTTGTCTGATCCATCAGACCAAGCCCGATAAATCGGGTATATACAACGTTTTTAACGTTACTAACGCATGTAACGAAACTAACGATCTAAACGTTCTTCTGTGTAATTACCTAATTACTTGTTGTATGTTTACAGCTGGAAGACCGAAGCAAAATCCATATCAAAGCCTTCTGGATGGTATTCGCCCCGCTCTTTATCGAGGATATACTTTCCCTTGCATTTCTTTTCAATAACCACTCGTAACATGTCGCACAGGTGGTCGATTTCTTCTTTCCTATTATAAAGACCGAAACTCATACGTACCGCACCCGGGATCCTGGAGCGGTCCCGACTCAAGATCATCTTTTCCACCTCATGGGCATCTTCGACCCCCACCCCTAATAGACATTTGACATAAGGATGGGCACAAAAACACCCGTTACGCACACCAATGCCCCCTTCATAACTCAGTATCGAAGCAACGAGCGCATGATCAAACCCTTCAACATTGAAAGCGACCACACCCAACCGATTCCGGGCATTGTCCGGATCAGTATCACCATAGAGAGTGACACCCGGGATCTTGTTCAACCTTTGTAAAGCGTAATTGGTTAATTCAGCTTCATGTTCGATTATCGGTTCAAAACCGATTTCTTCAATCAGTTTGATCACCTTGGCAAGTGCGACCACACCGACAATATCGGGCGTCCCTGCTTCTTCCCGGTCAGGCAGATCTTTCCAGTAGGCACTTTCTAGACTCACAATATCGACGGTGCCCCCACCAACACAGTCTGGTTCTCCGATCTGAAAGAGGTTTTTGGCCGTCACTAGAACGCCAATGCCATAGGGTGCGTATATCTTATGAGCGGAAAAAGCCAGATAATCCAGATGCTCCGGACTATTACTTGGTTTGACATCGATCGGTCGATGCGGTGCAAGCTGAGCCGCGTCAACTGCGATCTGTGCTCCGATCGCATGCGCCTTTGCTGCGATCCTGTGAACCGGATTGATAAATCCGGTTACATTGGAAGCACCGCTTATCGCAATAAGTTGTATTTGCCCCCTATATTCCGCAATTTTTGCATCGAGGTCTTTTTCATCCACAGAACCGTCAGGATTGATACCCACATGCAATACCTCAGCCACTTTCCGCCATGGCAGCTCATTGGAATGGTGCTCCATAACGGTCGTGAGGATAATGGGTTTCTGTTTACCGGCTGCAGGGCAGTGAAAGCGTGCAGCAAGTTTATTGATCGCTTCAGTCGTGTTCTTACAGAAAATTACGCTCGAAGTAACATCCGCACCTACGAAACGGGCGATGATATTTCGTGCTTCTTCAAATACCCACGATGATAACTGGGATTTGAAGCCTGTACCGCGATGTACATTCGAATACCAGCGGCAGAATTCATCGACTTTTTCCTGAACTGCCCTGAAAGTTGGTGTACTCGCTGCATTATCGAAATTCACATAGCGTTTCATCGAGCCGTCGAGGAGTTTAACTTTTTCATCCAAACCGACAACCTGTTGTTGGAGTTCTGTCAGATCCATGGCTTTATATTATCCATCCCATGACATTAGTCAAGGAATGTATCACCGTCCGGTAGTAAATATCCTTTTTGCGGCGTTGACCGTACACTTTTGATAACCTGCATACGCTGCAGCTGCAGCATCCCCTGGAGCAGTAGTGATTTAAAAAAAGATCATTGAAATATTATTCAATTTTAATAATTTTTTGCAGAATCTTTCCTTCGACTTCTAAAAAATAAACGCCCGGGGCAGGATCGATAGTATGGATCTGGCGACCATTGATGTCATATATCCGGTACTCACTGCCGGACAATCCCGTAAACCTTTTGGTCATGATAGTCGGAATAATATCGTATAGGCTGGGTGCATTATTATAACCTTCATTGGTCCAGGGCGAAATATCCAGATTACCATATATCCCATGATCATCATTGATAAACTCGTGCCAGACCGCAAGAAATTGCTGATCCCCATAGGCAACATCAGGAAAATCACGGGGTCTGATAGCAGGATCAGAAACCTGAAAATTATCCCCAATGAGAGCGCCATCGAGTGTGATGAATTGACCCCGCACCTGTGCTTCTTGATTCCACAGGACCAGGAACATGGAATCAGCTGTGCAAATACGGGCTTGATACTGATACGAAGTACCGATCGCAATGGGGATCTCATTCCCGATCAAGGTTCCGTCCTTACCGACGATCTGGCCATATATGTCATCATCGCTCTGGAGCGATGGTTCGTTCCACACGACCAGATAAACGCTGTCGAGAAACGCGATATCCGGATCATTACTTGTATTGACGGGAAGGTCCCGTATCTGGAATTCTCGTCCTACAGGTACACAATTCTGATCCACAAAGCGACCAAAAATTCCCGCTGGTAATTCCACATAGTTATACCAGACAACAAGAAAACGGTCATTATCAAACGCGACTGAAGGTCGGTATTCGCAGTAATGATCCATACCGCAGACTATGCCCGTATCAAGCACCACTCCTCCTGGAGAAACACGTGCTGCGCGGACCTTGGACTCACCGCCAAACTCTCCCTGGGACCATACAACAAGATACTGCTGCTGACCAAAACATATATCCGGCTCACGTCCCACTTCAGGATAATCATGGATCGTCAACGTTTGCAGGATCTGCATATCAGGAGTGACCCGCACTCCGATTATGTCCCCAACAGTTCAACACCCGTACCTGAAAACGATCAGTAAGTTCGCGTTATCTTTTGCGGCACGCACATCCCGCAATGTAGAGGCGTTGTAAAGGAAATGACCTGCAGTATCAACGACTATACCACTGGGCTGTACCCGGGTTCCACAAATGGTCATTGAACTGCGGTGATCTGACCAGAACACATAATACAGGCTGTCAAAATGGATAACACACGGCTGGTACTGTCCCTCAGGTTGGTCGCAGATCGGGAAGTCAGCAAAAATCAAACAAGTCAATAACAGTACCATCATATCTTACTCAATATCTAATAATACCGTATTCTGCCTAAAAATCAACCTCTTACTTTGTGAATATTTGTTTGCATAGATGGTTGGTAATTATTTGCAGCCTGATGTTATCTCAACAGGAAATTCCAGACGCCGCAAAGATTGACCCTGGGTGATTGTTGGTTATAATACATTGTGACCGAGGTGAATAAATACTCGCTCTGGTTAATGCCGTCGGAACACTTGCATAACCAATTATCAAGTTTGATCCAACAATTAAGCAAACCCTATGGCACACCTGAATTCGAACCCCATGTAACTCTTATCGGCGGTCTCACCGGGGATCTTGAAAGTATCATACTCAAGTCAGCTAAACTCTCGTCAATGATACGGTTCTATGCCCTAACACTCGACAAGATCGATTATCGCGATGAGTTCTACCGATGCCTCTATGTTCAGATCAAACCTACCGATGAAGTCATACAGGCAAATGCCCAAGCCCGAAACGTTTTTGATAACACAACCAAAGAACCCTACATGCCCCATTTAAGTCTCATGTATGGTTCGATCGATAAGCGTATAAAACAGCGGATCATACAAACCGTCGGTACAAGTCTTCATGGTTCATTCCCGGCTGAGAGCATCCACCTCTTTTCAACCACGGGATCCCCCTTTGAATGGTTCAGGATCGCTCAATTTGTGTTAAAAGAATAATGATCCAACTGAACGCAATAGTATTATGAACATTGCACAACCTTTGTTTCAGTTCCACAATGTTTCTGTGCGCTTCAATGACAGCACCGTGATAGACAATATCTCCTTCAATGTCTTTAAGGGAGAAAAATGCCTGATCTATGGTAAATCAGGCATTGGAAAAACCACATTCTTTCGACTGTTACTCGGATTCGAAGAAATCCAGGAGGGATATATTCTTTATAAAGGAGAACCGGTCAATGACCGTTCCATATGGACGATCCGCAAGCAGGTAGCCTACGTAAGTCAGGACCTTGATGTCGGCGGTGGTCCGGTACACCTAATGATAAAAACATTATTTTCTTATGGGCACACCAGGTCATTCTCAGATCATACTACAAAACTAATGGAGTTACTCGAATTTTTGAACCTGGATGAGAAAATACTGATGGAAGAGTACGAAAAACTATCAGGGGGTGAAAAACAGCGCATCATGCTCACCATCGCTCTATTGTTACGGCGCGACATATTTCTTCTTGATGAAGTAACATCATCTCTCGACCGTGAGCTAAAAAACAAGGTCATCCGTTATTTTGTCGAGAATCCTGCCTGGACCGTGCTGAGTATATCACATGACCGGGACTGGCTCAAGCGAAAAGAATTCAAGGTCATAAAGATAGGATCATAATGCAGACTCCGGATATCTCGATCATCAGCCTTTTGCTCTGTTCTCTATTGCTCGTCGTACCGTTTGCTGCCAGCATTTTATTTCGTCTTGGCACTACCCGGTCGATGATCTTTGCCGTCCTGCGAATGGTAGTGCAACTGTTCCTGATCGGACTGTTCCTGAAATACCTGTTTATCTGGAACAATGCTTTCGTGAATGTTACGTGGCTGGTTACTATGATCGGGGTCGCAACGTTCAATGTAACGAACAAGATCAAACTCAAATTGGGTGTTTTCATATTCCCCACTTTTATCGCATTCGTTGCTGCGACCATTTTTGTCCTATTGTATATCACCACATTCGTATTACGCCTGGAATCGATCGTAGACGCACGGTTCTTTGTCGTGATCGGCGGTATGCTCCTTGGCAACTCTCTACGAGGTAATATCATTGGGATCGACAATTTCTACAGTCTCCTACGACGTAACACAAACCGCTATCAATACCGACTGGCAATGGGTGCGACCGTTCTTGAGGCGTTATTACCCTATTTCAAGAACAGCCTGAGATCCGCTTTGCAGCCAACGATCGCCACGATGGCAACTATGGGTATCGTTTTCCTGCCTGGTATGATGACCGGTCAAATACTTGGCGGTCTATCCCCCTTGTTAGCGATCAAATACCAGATCGTTATCATGATCGCGATATTCGCATCCACAACGATCGCGGTGAACCTTACTATATTATTCACCTTGCGGACGTGTTTTAATAGATTCGGGATTTTACGTCAGGATATCTTCAGTCAATAAATAATTGATTACATCGCTACATGCAGGATACTTCATTATATCAACCACGTCATTTCACTGTATTTTCGCTGAAACAAGAAATCGAAGATCACATCCATAGATCTCTTCAAAAAGTTGCTTTTTACGCACTGCACCCCACAATTCCAGAGAAACGTCCGAATGATCATATGGTTTGACAATCAGACATACCTGGTTTTTTCGAAAACTACATGAAACGTCCTGTACTGCACGTGCATGCGAACGGTCCAGTCCATCAGCGATCCTCAGTATCGCAGCAAGTTTCTTGACCAATTGTTGGTTTTCCAGTGAGAGTTTATTGTAAGTCTCATGTTTCTGCTTCGGATGACTCTTCCGGTGATATCGGGCAACATTGGCAATGATCTCCTTTTCTTCCTCGGTAAATCCGAGAAGTTCGGCATTTTTTATAAGATAATATGAATGCCGGTGGTGCTGTGCGTGGGAGATATAGAATCCTATGTCATGCAGTAAAGCAGCGACCTCGAGGAATCCCTTTTCCCTGCTGCCTAATCCGTGTAATTTTCGCGTCTGCACAAAAAGACGGATCGCGAGCATCGCAGTCTGTTCAGCGTGCCCCCTCCCGTATCTGAATTTCTCTGCCAGCAGCGCAACACTTTTTTCCTTGATATCATCAAATACTTCAGGAGTAGGTCCGGTACGGTTCATGGTATCGATCACAATCCCTTCGCGCAGGGCATATTCGGATACGGTCAGTTGTTTGATCCCGAGATCCTCGATGACCTGCTCGAGAATAAGTGCACCAGGAACGATGATATCAGCACGTTCCCGGTCAATACCGGACAGCCTTTCTCGTTTTCGGGTGTCCTTGATGCGTAGTATGCTGGCAACAATTTCATTGAATTCATTCCTGCTGAAGGTAAAATTATTCAACTTGTACGATGGCGGTAATCCCCGGCGTATTCGGATCATGTTAGCGATTGTTTCAACTGTTCCCGAAGTGCCTACCGCGATATCGAACCGTCTGTTTCGGATCTTTCGGGTAACCGGGTTCAAAGTCCCGTGTATATACTTGCGGCACTTTTCGATCTTTTCCCGCTCGAGCGGTCCTTTGGCAAAGAACCGCTGGTGCAAACGCACAGCACCTATTTTCAGCGTATTATTATAAATTATATTGTCATCGCGGGCATATAAGAAATCCGTGCTGCCACCTCCAATATCAACCAGGAACACACGTTTGCCGAAAACAGACAAAGCTTTGAGCACACCGAGGTAGATAAGCCGCACTTCTTCAAAGCCCGAAACGACTTCGATAAGAATACCGGTTTTACGTTTGACCTTGCGGATAAACTCGTTCTGGTTCAGTGCCTCGCGGATCGCACTTGTAGCAACCGCGCGCACAGGAGCCCTAAACCGCTGAGCCAGACCCTTAAACCGTTTTAAAGCGATGATCCCCCGTTCCATTGCACCTGGTGTTAACCGTTTCATATCACTCTTGCCGCTTCCGATACGCACGTAGTCCTTTTCTTTGTCGAGGATAGAGAACGTATGATCCCGTGGATTGAGTTCTGATATGATCATGTTGAAAGAATTTGTACCTAGATCAATGACCGCAAGTCGTTTCAATCGTCTTTTCATCTCAGACGAAAACCGCACGATAGACTGAATACTCGTCCGTACAGTTTGACGGCGATCATTTCTCGAGAGAACCAAGGTCCCGTAACTGGCTTGGCTTGAGCAACCAGCGAAGCAAGCCGGGGTGTTGCGGTGGTATCTCATCAACTTCGATGCAACAGAGGCTGCCTTTTTTGAAATCGATGTTCGGTTCCGGCATGTTGATGAGTTTTGCGGCGATATTACTCAGGTCAGGTTCGTGCCCCACAAGCAGCACGTTCTCCTTGTCTGTATAGGTTTTAAGGGCATTCATCAAGATTTTATAAGGTATCCCGGGTTTGAGCGGCTCAAAAGTATGCAGAGATCCAGTGAGTCCCATAGCTCGTGCCGTGATCATTGCCGTTTCAAAAGCACGTTTATAGGGACTGGTTAGAATAACATCGATTTGTTTGACGATACGACCGATCCCCACCGCTTCCTTTTCCATACGAATGCGACCTTCATCCGTGAGGGGACGATCATCATCCTGGATATTAGGGGTACCACGGGGTACTGCTATTGCATGCCGTAATAAAAATATTTGCATCGGTCAATGATACATGGCAATGCACCCCTGTCAACACAGGGATTTCACGGAGAACGAGATTTTTTTGGGAATGATGGAACTTTCTGGTATCGGCACAAATTGCGGTTTTTATACTTGCTGTTTCTCGTAACTTCGAATCCAATTATATCTTTGGGCAGGAACACATGTTGATGGATTGATTTCAGTTCATGCTCGGCAATAATCAATCCCTGCAAGGCCCGATGGTATACATCGAATATAAAACCACCTGATCTGTATCGGGTTTTAACAATCTTTTTTTTGCACAATTTAAGCAAATGCTTCGCATCTTCGAGGGGTATACGATATTCAAATTCATCACGGATCAATGAACCGGTAGATTTAATGGTTATATATGCCCGTATCCCGCTAATGCGTATTCTCACCTCAGGCGTGAAAGAAAGGTATGCCTGGACGATCCTTTTACCTTTTCGCAGATACCGGGCTGGAACGTAGGTAATTCGAAACTTGCGCTCGACCTCACACCGCATGAACTAGTGTAAGGATAGGTATAGGCATGTCAAGTATCGCTATCTTTGCGATCGATTCTTCTGTATTACTTATCACGATTCAATAACTACAGGAACGATGACGCGCCAGCCAGGAGGTTCTTATGCAACTAATGCTTGACAGTGTGGTTCTTTTTTTTACAATGATAAATAATAGAGGAGGTACATTATGGGGATGTGGCAGTGCACGATTTGTGGCTATATATACGATCCACAGCTTGGTGATCCAGACAATGAGATATCTCCAGGTACACGATTCGAAGATCTGCCAGACACTTGGGTGTGCCCGGATTGTGGGGTGGATAAAGAACAATTCATACCCTACGAAGAGGAAGATTAGCCTGACAGCATATCAAAATAAACGTTGTTAACACTACTAACGTTTCAATGTTTTTTGATATGCCCTATCTTCATATAGATTTCACTTTGATTTGATCAATCCCGCGCAGGTATATACTGGATCGCTCTGGTGATATCCTTTGCCGGAAGAACAACCGGGAGCACACCCATACTCCGGATTCCCCCGAACATTTCTCCCATACCCTGCCCTTCAGTGAAGGTCATCCGCATGAGCATGATACCAAGGACTTTTCCTTCAAGATCGAACACCGGAGTGCCCAAACCGCTCAACACTGCCATGAAATTCGGTACATAAAACGTTCTGGGTTTAGTAATGATTGCCTGCACACGGTAGAGTGAGATATGAGGAGCATATCCGGATGCACTACTTAAACGGGAAAGAATGCATATTCGGTCAGCAAGCTCTGGTTCAGCTGTATTTTCAAGATCGATCGCAGTCAGTGCATCCTTTACCGGTTCGATCGTTCTAACGAATGCCAGATCAAGGTCACGATCCCGTAATACGATCTCAGACGGGATCTCGGTCGCATCGGACAACGTTATTTTCACGTCTTTGACCTTTGTTTCGCTTTCCGAACCGTAATGCAAGCTGCTCGGATCGATGCTTGATAAGGAAATCACCACCAATCCTGAGGATTCGACAACCGTACCGATCACTTCTATCTTACTTTCATAATCATAGGATTCGATCACGATCTTGACCCCGACGATCGCATCCTGCCAATCGTCGGCAAATCCGCGTGCAATACCTGCAATTTCTTCACCCTGCAGCAAACCACCAAATAACAACAACGCAATCATCGCCACGGCCAATAAAGAGCGTTTTATCACGATGGCGTTTTCGTTCATTTCGACCTCCAATATATTCTAGTCCCAATCAGGTTCTATCTCAGCAAAGAACGAGTGAATACCTCGCTTGATATGAATGGTTACATTCTTTGCACGAAGTTGTGATATGCGTTCCATGATACTCTGAAATGTCTCAACCTTATCGATCCTATTACCGTTCACCTCAACGATCAGATCACCAACTGCCAGATGGGCAAGCGCCGCCCAGCTCCCATTTATCACATCCGCTACGAGTACACCCTGTACATCGGGATCGAACTTTAATTCGATACGGTCCATGAAAGCGATATCCCGCACAGTGAATTCAAAATTCCTGTCTACATACTTCTCCATTTCTGTGGGCGGCTTGGGTGATGGATCGAGGGTGACTGATAGCTGTATTTGCTTCTTGTTCCGGATCACATCGAGTATTACCTTACTGCCAATATCGAATTGACGCACCATAACCGTGAAAAGTTCGATGTCCGATACTTCCTGAGCCTCAACCGGAAGACCATCGATCATTGTCACGATATCCCCCACCTGCAATCCACTCCGCTCTGCCGGTGTGCCTTTGAATACCTGTGTTATCCTTATGCCCATAGTCGACTTATGACCCAATGCTTCAGCAATATCACGGGTTAAAACTTGATAGGCAATCCCAAGCCATGCCTTTCGCAGCTGTTGACCCTGTGATCCTGCTTCTGACTCTCCTAGTTTAACCACAGTGAGTTGGTGTTCACCGCTCCGCTCGAACTCAACGAGTACAGGTAATGGTTCCTCGATCGATCCAAGGAGATTCGCAGATACCTGTTTAAGATCATCCACATCCTTGACCTTCCATCCGGCGATCTTAACGATAATATCTCCCCGGTACAATGGCGGTTTTGCTTCGCCTGAGGGACCGCCCGGACTCACCGAGGTGATCAGCACACCTTTCTGGTTATCCCTTTTCATCTCTTTTGCCAGAAATAGTGATATATTTCGAACGGTAACTCCCCATTCTTTCACCTCGACAGTTTTTGGCAGGATATATTCACGTTCAATTGGTGTGACCGATAATTTGATTTCCTTCCCCTTCCTGAGTACTATGGCTTCAACTGGTTTATTGATCTTACAGTTCATCATCATCTGGTTTAAGATCGGTAATTCCTCGGTAAAACGCACATTGAGTTTCACGCCGCTGAGGTATACAAGGATATCACCGCTTTGAAATCCCGCTTTATCTGCCGGGGAATCGTCTATTGTGCCGCTTACAAGCACACCCTCTTTCATATCACTGTGTTTCAACAACGGCTGAATTTCAAGACCGAACCATGCCCGTGTCACCATACCCCCATCAATGAGGTCAAACGCGATCTTTTTTGCCAGGTTCCCGGGGATTGCACCAGCAATGCCGAAGCTGATCTCATTAATACCGATGATCCTGCCCTGCCGGTCCACAAGGGGGCCTCCGGAATTTCCGGGGAAAATGGCGGCGTCATGACCGATCCATCGCACGATCGAACCGACGTCCTCACCTTCGAGCTTGAATTGGAAGGGCCAGAACATCTCCGGCATGACCATTTCAGTGTTGCTGATGATCCCTTTGGTCACGGATTGAGACAGAGCAAGTGGACTGCCCATTGCATAGACAAGATCCCCCACCTTGAGTTCATCCGAATCACCGAATATTGCGTACGGAAACGCGCGTTTCTTTACCGGCTTGAGTTTCACGACCGCGATATCAGCCATAGGATCGGTCCCAATCAACTCAGCTTCGATCTCCTCCTTATCAGCGAGCATACAGACGATACGTTTTGCGCGCCCGGCAACATGATGATTTGTAATGACATGTCCCTCTGGTGTAATGATCGCTCCGCTCCCGACCGATTCCAGTTTCTGTTCCCGACCCTGATCATCATAGACAGCAACAACATGAAGCCGTACAAGAGTGGGCTTCATAAGCGTGATCGCACTGTCCAATTGTGTCACGGTTTCGTTCTGACAATATCCGAAGTGACTGAAAAGCCAAAACAATACAGCACAACAACTTATTCGCATCAATAACAGATTCCGCACGTCTAACCTCCTTAATAATTTGTATTCCGGTCAATCGGCATAGTAGCTTCCGAGCCAATCCGGCTGATCCGGCTCAGATCCATTACTAAGCATATCCTGCCATGATTCATCGGTCAAGCGGTCTTTGATCGGATGTTTGAATTCATAATAGGAAAGCACCGGTCCGACCGCGAGTACAATATCGCCGACCGGGCGTTTGTACGCAACAATGATATAATCAACATAACCGGACGCTTCTTCCAGACACAATCCACTGTTCAGATCAGTATGCACATCAGCAATGAGCGATGTTTTTAACCCCTTCTCCTCTACATCTCCGATCGCTCGCTTCAGTGCTTCAGGAAAATCACCGAGGAATTCGTTCTCTTCCTGGGTCAAAGGTTGATTTGCGACCTGGTGTTTACATATCTCATACAGGGCTTCCAGGGTCTCCATCAAAGAAACGAGCCGTGTTTCAGATGGTCCGGACAATACATCGAATTCCTTTAACCCGCTGTATGCCATGCGGGTGGTTGCGAGGATCTGTGCATAGAAATGGGGCAATGGTTCAACCAGTCCTTTGGGTGGTGGCGGTGGAGGTGGAGTCGGTTGTACACTCGTAATCCCTACATGAACTGGAGTATAACTCTGTTTTGCATAGAGTATGGTATTATGCCGCAGTGCAGCCCATGATGCAAGGGCAGTGTTCAACTGACGGTCAAGCCAGGCATCTGATAGTTGATACGTCTGATACTTGCCAACTGGTTTGGTACATAGGATCTTCAATGCATACAACCATGACCAGTACAGGTTCTTGTGCCAGTCCGCATCAGTCAACTGGTCAAACTCGTGCCGTAGCTTCTGCACCTGTTCTGCATACCTGGGATACTCATGATCCATTGCATCACGGATATGCAGGGCAGCCCGATCACTGCCCAGCACGTTGAAAACATCCAGACCTCTGGGGAAGCCGCGAATCGAATACACAAGGTCCGGTTGTATCCGCTCATCAGGGATGTAAACGACGGAAAACCGTTCAGGGATCCGCCGTGGGATCGTTCCCACTGCCGGCGAGACCAACTGACCGAGGATATAGGAGTCAGGGATATAACGCTGCCCCATGAACCGAAAACCCATGGTAGAAACAAGGATGGAATTCAACTCCTCGATTGACACATTTGCATGATCATCGGATTCTCCAGGATCCAGACCCGCTCCAGCAGTTCCAGAGAATATGGCCGGCGGGCTATGCAACGCCAGGGTTAACAGTAATTGTGCATATAACTCCTGCCGGGCAAGTTTTGCAGCATCAAATGATGGACCGAAGACTTGGTGCAAAGCCTGCCGGTACTCATAGATGCTCAGATCGTCAGCAAAACCTGCATAGAACGCGGTAACCTGGTAGATACGGTTCCAGATATCAATCACCCGACGGTTATCCCCGGCTGATACTGATCCGCTACGCGCTGCAATGAGCGCAGCCTGGAGAGTCTGGAGCTTTGCGGTTCCAGGATCAATCAAGGCTGAATCAGGGGGCGAGATCGGTCCGAACATGTCATGTCCCTTCATGAGGAATGTCATACGTCCATACCACATCATGCCCTTGAAATACCGCTTCAAGACTTCACTACGTGTATAGTGACCCCGCGGTTTGTACTGGCTGTAATCTTCGGGGATACGGAACAGGGCATACGTACGCGCAGTGTCATAATCAGGCAATCCCTTGTGTTCCTCGATCTGCTTGCATTCCCACTCGACCCATTCTTTCACATCCCGAGACGGCACAAAATCTGGATCGAACAGCTTCAGGGCGATCGAAAAGTACGCTACATTCTGCTTTGCTGCAGTTTTAAGCTCACCGGAAAATGATGCATAATCGTCCTGTGAAGCCTTAAGCAGGGCTCTCGTGATCAGCATGATATCATCATAGAAAATCCGCTCTTCGATATCGCGTAAGGTCTCATCGAACTGAATATGGAACAAGTGCAGGGGTGTATCAGCCGTAATATAGATCGGAATATCCTGTTCACGCAGCCATTTGTACGGCTGGGTTATATCATCAGTATGTCCGCCATCGACCACGACAAAACCATTCTGGGTCAACATCCGCCTCTGTTCATCATTGTCGATATATAGACCGCTGATATTTGAATAGTTGGTGATCGCATTTGAATTCAGGGGTAGTGTGTACTGTTCCATTGCGATCTCGATATCATCTGATATTGGGGTATAGTATTTAAGGAACTGCTCCTCACCTCCAAACGATCCCAGGGGTGAAACATCAATCGTTCGGGCTGATGATCCTCCGCAGACTATCATCCCAAGGAAAATCACAAATACAATAACATGTGAATATGACAGTGAAAAGACTTTCATCCTACCTCCTTTTATATACCAGTACCGGAAAAAGCGCCGGATATTCCCTTGCGCTTACCCTTTCTGGTATGATTCATAGTGTTTGTCGCGGAATTGATGGTATAGTGATACAAACAACTGAATCAGTTTTTTCAACTCAGCATCTTTTTTAACGAATTCGTCCTGTACGTACATGAGAGTAGTCGCAACCAGCACTTTGTCCTTGAACGCTTCAGCTGATTCAAGCTCTCCGGTCTTTGCCTTTTTTACCAGATTATCCAGACTCAAAAGTACGATACGGAATTCATCCTGGTATTTTGTTGATTTGATCTTTGCCTGTGCCTGTTTCACAAGACGGATCGCTTCCTTGATAGCCTGTTCGAGCAGAATAAATTCCCGTCCGAGAATTTGTTGGTCGATTTCTGTTATGTCATACGGCAACCAATCGACATTCAACACACGATTCGATTTATACTGTCCATAGATGGTCGCAAGAAAGGTAATGTAATCCCGAAGGCCCGGTGAGAGATCGTTCCCGAGGGGTCCCTGAAGCCATTTGAGGATGAGCCCAATACGCACACGCTGGACCACCATCCGAAGGTCGGGTTTGCGATCGCCGGCTAGTTGTTGCTCCACACTGACAAGGATTTCACTGGTAATTTCAGCATTAAGGGACAGCGTTTCTTTCAGATAATCAAGGAGTTCGGTCACGCGCCGCATTTGTGCTTCATCGCTGCATTCGGCATAGGTACGGTTTATGAACGCCATCACAAGGTTTTGATCGAATATTATCTGCTTCGGTACATGAGATGAGGAAAGAATGAATTTGAAATATGCGATGAAATTCTCAGCGTCACGAAAGGTAATATAGCGTTCAATGAGTTGCTCAACTTCGTCGCAGAGGGTATCAATGACCGTACCTGCCGCTGTGTGTTTATCAATGTACGACAGTATTGTGTTTATATTCTTAAGATGAGTTGCCTCTACCACAAATTTTAATACTCCACTTTATAAAATTTAAACGATAAATTGCTGAATTGTGCCTCTTCTCCCCCGGTAAAAGTGAATTCATCTTTGCATGCATGATACACATTCTCGGTCACAAGGATCTGAGTATCTCTGGCTATATCCTCCCCCAATTTGGAAGCAATATTGACCTGGTGACCGAATATGTCATCTCCTGTATAGAGCATGGTTCCATGACCTATGCCGATACAGATCCCGAAACGTGAATCCATTGGTGCATCTAGATTATGGTCCCTTACACACATATTCATCTTGATCGCAGCCAGTACTGCATTTTTTGGTTTCTCAAAGGCAATAACGAAATTATCAGCCCATTCGCTCAGGATCTTCCCGTTATGCTCATGAATCACGGGTTTCAATTTGTCATTGACCTTTTTTAAAAGGGCAAGAAAATGAATGATGCCGTACTCGATGGTGCAGCGCGAGAAACCGACTGAATCGGTTATCATTACCGCCATCTGTTGTTCAAATGTGTCTTTTATGATACGATCAACGACAGCACGCTGTTCCGGGTGTGTATTACGCTGGTCAAGATATCTATTGAGCTCCTTTTGCCGGCCGAGAGAATCATGGGGCATATATAGAAATGGTATACATGAATGCATCTTTGTCAACGCATATTTATAAAATATACATTTCGGTCTGACTTGACACGCATCATTTGTCTGGTATACTGGAAATATATTAACGCTGTCTTAGAAAGGGGATATTTTATGGATACCCACACGAAAGTAACAAAAACTGGATGGGGACAGAACATAGGTAAGTCGATAATCGGTGTTCTGATCGGATTTGTGATGTTCATAGTATCATTCATCGTCCTCTGGAGCACAGAAGGAAGGACCAATCTCGGTAAGGTTGCTGAGAAGGCTGTGGTGGTATCAAGCGGGACAGTAGAAACAGCCGCGAATGGAGAGTTCGTTTCAGTAACCGGGGATTTACAGACGAACTCACCGGTCGGGGATCCAACGTACCTGAAAGCAGGACAATATGTTGTGCTGTACCGCAATGTAGAGATGTACGCATGGATCGAGGAAACCGAAACAGAGACCAAGAAAAAAACCGGCGGTGGCAGTGAGGAGAAAACCACCTACCGTTATGTTACCGAATGGACCTCTGATCCATCATCCTCATCTGATTTTGAATTTCCCGAAGGTCACGACAACCCGCGTATGAAAGTCCGATCAGACACGTTTTATGCACCGACCGCAGGGGTGGGCGCATATACATTCGATCATCAATCAGCTTCCCTTCCCAATCCAACACCGATCCAGCTGACACGTGATAATGCGATCTCGCAATGGGATATCCGTTTGATCGGACGTGATTTCCTGTATATGGGCCGATCATATGATAATCCACAGGTCGGTGATCTCCGGATCAGCTTCGAAGCAGTACATACCGGCAAAAAAGTCACTCTATTTGGCCAGCTTACTGGTTCTGAGATCCTCCCGTATTATCATAAAGGGAAAACACGACTATACCGGGCCTTATACGGTACGCGTGATGAGGCGATCGCAACCATGAAAACCGAACATAAGGTGATGGGCTGGATCTTACGGATCCTTGGTTTCGTACTCATGTGGATCGGTCTCACTCTTATCTACGGTCCGATCAGTGCGTTTCTTGATGTATTGCCGTTTCTCGGTAAAATAAGCAGAGGTCTTATTGCGATCGTAACATTCTTGATCGCACTCATCCTCTCAATTATCACAACAGTCATCTCAATGATCTTCCATAATACGATAGCCCTTATTATCTTCATCCTGGTGGTCGGCGTGGTGCTTTTCTTTGTCTTCACACGCAAAAAGAAAAAATCCGCGATTGAGCAAATATAACCGCTAATATCTCATTTCACAACGACCACTTTTTCATAGGTAACGTGGTCGTTGTGTTTTATGATCGCAAAATAAATACCCGGATCAATACGAGAGAACTCGGTCACGTCCTCAGCGACCATACGACCACATGCATCCATTAAGGTAACCGAGCAACCTTTCGGGATATGTATCATTCCGGTACTTGGATTTGGAGTGATCTTCGTATCCAATACCGCTTCATCGATCTGGTGCTCGGCGATACCGATATTATCGACCGTTACGAGCATACTATCACGCTGGTAATTCCCGGCTGCATCGTATGCCCCGACCACCACCCAGTAATCACCATCCGGGAAACTTGTTGTATTCCATGCATACGCAGCATCAGAAGCCTCGATGAGGCTATCGCCGTCTGAATTGGTCACGATAAAATAGTAATCCCGATAATCATAATCACCGCGTGTATTGCATACTGCATCATCCTTGTAAATTACGTCGAGGTTGTTCGTATGGTATAGGACACCGTACCATATAAATGAAAGTGTGGTTGGTACATTCTGTGGTCCATGTATCTCATATTCGATCATATAAGGGATCAACCGCTCCCAGATCTCATAACTCAAGGGGTATCCAGTGTCATCAAAGATTTTTGCGACAATATCGACACTCCCGGTCAGATGGGCTGGATCTTGATAACTACTGGAGTTATTCTGACAGAACGCGAAGAGGTTATTGCCGTAAGCATCTTCAAAAACCGGTCTGGTTGTATCATCATACGGTTCAATGATCACAAGGGGATTCTGAATGAATGCCCAGTCACCCACGTTCCATATCGCTCCGGCATCCTTTATCCGGGCGAAATGGATGTGATCGAAGCCAGTCACCGGCCATTCAACCAGGTAACCGATCAACTCACCCTCGGTCACGTACTCGCCAACATTCTTATGGTACATATTCGGATCGATGTGTGCATATAGCCATGCGTCAACTGAATCGTTGGTCTGATAGTCAGCGATCGCCAATCGCCAATGCCAGGGACCAGAAGTGGTGAGCCAGGCTTTCACTACACCATCCTGAACCGCATGAACCGGTTTTCCCACGGTGATGCCCATAACGTCGATCCCGGGGTGCATGTATGGACTCCCGCCGTAGTTCTGGTACTCCCCCCAGTTATTACCCAGTGCCTGGGTGGAATCAAGCGGCGGTAACGGCCAACCAGTCGCGATAAGCATAAGGAGTATTGTCATGGTATCCTCCTGGTTCCAGTCGCACAGTCAATGATCTCCAGGTGATCGACGTACTCTATCTCAATCGTGGTGTGATCGTCAGAAAATGCGATCTGCCATACATACGGAGAAGATAGCGGAATGGTATGCACCAATTCACCGTGTTCATAATAATATGCTGTATCGCTGGATACGACAGCGATCAGGTCACCTTTGTTCACTGAAGAAAATAAACGTCCAGGTGGCAGATCATGCTCTACATTGCCGTCATTATCATAAACACGGATACCTGACTTCTCCGAGAGGAAAAAAACCGTATTATCAGCTGAGAAACCGGATGTATTCACGGCATGCAAAGAACGATGCCATATCTCTTTGCCATTGCGATCAAAAAACCACAGATCACGTTCATTCATCGCATATAGGTTGCCTGTGTTACATATGAAATAAGTATGGGCAGGATGGTCGTTTATCCGGTATATCCGATCGCCCGTCCTCGTGTACAGTGTAAAATGCTCGGTCCAGAGCACGGTACCAGGATAGTACTCGATCACTGCATACATTGATCCGTCAGGCGATTCCATGGTTACATTTGCCAGGGCAAGACATATCAAGGGGATAATATTCATATCATATTATAACATCCTTAGTGTCTATGTCAATCGTGCATCAGAGCTACGAAACTCACTCTTCCACCTGGACCCGGATCGCCGTGGCAGCTACGTACTTGATCCCGTACCCAATATCATCATACCGGTACATACTCCTGACATAACCGCTATCGATCGCCATCTGGGCCTGTATATCTGTCCAGTCAGCAATATCGTAACCATCATGCCACTCAGGACTGCCTTTGTATCGCCAGTAAGATAATGCCATCACATGAGAACAGTCTGTTTCATGTGCCCATGCAAGAAAAATATAACATGATCCGGTATTTTCCGGAGCCTGCAGAAAAATATCGATCTCATATTCTGAAACACCTCCCGGCAACCAGATATCGGTCTCCCAATAATTCATAATGTGGTCTCCCCAAGACGGAGTTCCGCCAAGCGGAGCGCCCCAGTGTGGATCACCCACGTTGTCTGCCCTGATCAGAACCTCGCCCGTGATATTATCCCCAGGATGTACAACGATAGAGGGATCCGACACCTCAAGCTCAGTATTGTTTATCCGACCGGAAACCAGGTGCAGTGTGTTCCTTGGTTTTCCATGAGTGTTATCAACCATAACCCAAACCGGGGACGAGATACCCACCCGCTCTGCGCGGTCATAGACCTTCGCCACGATAGAGTGAATTGTACTGTCATTGAGCAAGTGGGTTTCCCAGATCGTATTATACGGAGCATGCATTGCAGTTGACTGGAATCTGTCATCAACAAAGAATTCTACCCGGGTAATATGTTCTCCACTCACATCGGCAACAATATCTATTGTACCGCTAACGCATTCCCTGTCATCTGGATCCACAATTCTGATATACGGACGTGGTGATCTACATCCGAAGATACATAACAGTATGATCAGATAATAAATACGCAACATGGCGGTCAGATCATTATGGTCTCGAGTCAACCGTATCCGGGGTTCTTACCAGACATGAATCTTTCACATAACCGATCTTCCACTTCCCTTTTTCGAACCACCATATCTTGTGCCAGCCATCAGTGGTCGTCCGCGCCCTGACCACGGTCCCTGCATCCATAACCGTGACGAGCAATGGATCTATACTCCCGTAATGATACACGACCCTGGTCATATTCTCAGTAACAACCATTTCTACGGCATCATCCGGTGGTGTTTGAGGACACCCCGGAAAAATAACAATGGCCGTAATAAACATGATCATCAGGGACGTCAATCGAACAGGTTGATAATGATCCTTCATGTATGTTCACTATATTCAACTAACATCGGGCTGTCAATTATGTATCAATGGTATTAATGGTAGTAGTGCTGAACACCCTGGGGTGTCCTGCGTTCTCCCAGGATCTCCTCAAGTCCACCGATGATCTGCTGGATCTCACGTTGCGTTGGCGGCTGATCAGGGTCATCATAATATGCCTGGGATGCACGGTATAATCTGATAAGACGGCCCTGACTTTGCTGCTCAATGATCGTGGCTAACCGCTCACCCGGTGAAAAATCCTCTTTGTTTTTGTTCTGAAATCCCGGATTGATCACCAGCAGGGAAACAGAGTTCTTTGCATACAGAACGGCTGCGCGTATAGTGTCACGGTAAGCGGGTTCATCAAACAGATCGTCATGCTTCCCTGACACTGGTTCTGGATAGCAGTCACTTAGCAGGATCACGATGTTTTTACATCCAGGTTTCCGTTGTTTTTCCAGACGGACCATGGCAAGGGCTTTGAATAATCCATCAGCAAGCGGAGTATCACCATAAATCCTCATGCGTAAAAGATTTTTCGTGATGATACGGTAATTGTGTGTCGGGTGATTGAGTATTTTCGCCTGTGTACCCTGTAACGATATCAATCCGATGCGATCTTTGTGCATGCGGAAGTAACTCGTTAGCGAGTTAATGATGTCTGCAAAGGCATTTACAAAAGTGAACGTCGACCGGCTGACATCGACCACAAGGATCAGTGTAAGACTCTCGTGCTCGAGCCGTTCCCATCCGACAAAATCATCCCGGCGTATATGGAATACCTTTTGCTTAAGATCGTATACACCATGAGACACAGCGTTCATTATACTCTGCAGAGGAGCGATCGTATTCTCTCCCTCCACATACTCGCGTATTTTTATATTGCGCCCGGTGCGTTCAGTCAATACTGATCGTCGCTGTTTTTTCCCGCGCACGAAACGGAGTTTTTTACGATTGAACCGTTGCAGAAATTTAAAGAATGCCGAACGCGCACGCTGGAAAAAATCCATATCAGGCTGGAACAGTGGTGCCTCCCATTCCTGTTGTCTCTCTGTAGAAGCTCTGGGTGTTGATCGCCGGGAAGTGACTTTTAAGAAGGCGCCCAGGTCGATGAACGGTTTAAGGATCGCATCGAAGATTTTATTCCAGCCTGTTACTTTTTCTTTTTTTTTGTTTGTGCTGTTTCAGCAAATTGCCCGGAATCCTTCTTCTCGACAGGAGTATGCGGCTCTATTTTCTCTGCTGCACGGGCATTACTGATATTTTCTCTGAACACTTTCTGGATCTCTTCTACTGCCGGAGGTTCCAGCAATCCACCGTCGCGTGTTCGGTGGACAAGTGCCATTTCCGCCGCAAGAATGATATCATCAGTTCCCACATCGGTCCTTTGATCCAGAGAAGCAAGGGTTTTTGCTGTTTTGGTGATAACAATATCGGGTCGCTGCCCATCGACTTTCAGATCGGCGCATGATCGAGCAACGGCTTCTATTAAAACATCGGATACACTCACGCGCCCCAGTAAGGAACGAGCAGATTCGATCATATCAGCAACCTTCTTCTGCTTATCGTGGTATTGCTGGATCAATTCATATGTACTCTCCTCGAACAGCAAATTCCGCTTAACGATCTCAACCCGTGCATCCCGGTCTGAAACCGTTTTCAATTTGACGCATAGCGGAAAGCGATCAAGGATCTGAGGACGCAGGTCCCCTTCTTCAGGATTCATGGTCCCGATAAGCACAAAGTCGGCTGGATGGGCGATGGAAATGCCTTCACGTTCGATCCTGTTCCAGTGGAGCGCGGCAGCGTCCAGGATATCATCGACCAGATGGTCAGGGAGTAGATTCACCTCATCCACATAGAGAATATTGCGATGCGCCATGCCAAGAATCCCCGGAATGACTTCCTTTTCTCCTGTCTTGAGTAATGTCTCAATATCGATGCTTCCGATCAAACGGTCCTCAGTACAGCTGAGTGGCAGTGTAATAATACGCATCGGGCGCGTGACGACATCGATCTTACTGCGCTGCTGGCACTGCGAGCAGAAATGACCTAGGTCTTCAGGATCACATTCGAATATACACCCTTCTACTGCCTGGTAATCGGGCAGGATATCAACGACCGAGTGAACTATCGTGCTTTTGCCGGTACCCTTGGGTCCGCTGATAAGCAGACCCCCGATTCTGGGATTTACGATATTCGCCAGGTAAGCTACTTTAAGTTTTTCCTGATCAACGAATGCAGTAAAGGGAAAACGCAATTTTGTAGTCATCTCCTACCCTGCTGACAGTATAACGCACTCTCGATCAGGTGTCAATACAACAGACCGTAGAACAATGGCATGGCGCATACGGGTATATGGGGAGCAGGGTGCTGGAGTGAGAGAGTGCCGGAGCAGCGGAGAATTGTTCAATTTCCTCATCACTAATATTAACAAAGTTATACGATTGACACGTGGTCCAGCCCGGATTATACTGTTTCATGCCGGGAATTATGAGCGAAAAAACAAAAAAAGAAGTACAAAAAATTCTCCGTGCGTTACCCGGCCAGGTGACGTTGCTTTTCTTTACCAAAAAGAAGGACTGTCAATACTGCGAACGCCAGCATGACATTCTAAAAACCATCAGCAGCATGTCAAAACATCTGGCCCTTAAGGTCTTTGACCTGGAGCGAGACACTGAACAGGCAGAACAGTATCATGTGGATAAGGTACCAGCGACCATCGTGCAAGGCGATATCGATCATGGGATCAGGTTTTTCGGTTTGACTGCAGGGCATGAATTCTCTTCACTTATCCAGGCGATAACCATGGTTTCAGGTCGCACATCAGGACTCCAACCGGATCTTGAAGCATTGATCAAAGAAGTCACGATACCGGTACATCTTGAAGTTATGACCACCCTGACCTGTCCTTATTGCCCTCAGGCTGTTCATGCGGCCCATCAACTCGCCCTGATCAATGATAATATCACCGCGGATATGGTCGAATCCGGAGAATTCAGGGAACTTACAGCAGCCTATGATGTGACCAATACACCAAAAACCATGATCAATGGAACATACTCGTTCGTTGGAGCAATACCAGTACAGGCGGTTTTTATGGAGATCATTAAGCACGTCGATCCCAAACGATACGATGAATTGCAGGCAATGATCCATGAAGCACACGGTGAACGACAGGTACGCAAAGCCGAAACTGACACGATCTATGATACTATCATCGCGGGAGGTGGTCCTGCTGCGATGTCAGCGGCAATATATGCGGCTCGTAAGCAGCTCAATGTACTCCTCATTAGCAAAGATATTGGTGGACAGATAACCTATACTGCATCGATCAACAATTACATCGGGATGCCTGCTGTGCATGGTCGCGATCTCAAGGACCAATTCCTTTTTCATATGGAAAGTTATCCTATCGCTGAAAGTATTGGTGCTTTGGTCACTCGTATCGAGCAAGTTCAGCACGGATTTACGGTAAAGACGGATACCGGCAGGCAATTCAAGGGGAAATCGGTGATCTTTTGTACTGGCAAAGAATATAACCGTCTTGGCATACCGGGGGAAGAGAAGTACCTCGGTCATGGAATCGCATTCTGCGCAACGTGCGATGCCCCCCTGTACCGTGATAAAATAGTCGCGGTGGTGGGTGGTGCTAATTCCGCGTTCACCGCGGTACGCGATCTGATCGGTTATGCAAAAACGATTCATCTCGTCCATCACCGTACCGAATATAAAGCGGATCCAGCGTTGATCGATGAGATCAAGAAGGCGTCAAACGTGAAATTCCATATAAACACAACCGTTGAGGAATTCCTGGGTCGGGAAAAACTCACCGGCATACGTATTCATTCGTCAGACACAAAATTGGCACAAAAACTCCAGGTCGATGGTGTTTTTCTTGAGATCGGGCTTTCTCCCAATACAGGTGCGGTCAGTGATCTGATACAACTCAATGATAAAGGCGAGATCCCGATATCCGCGGTGAATACAACTGCAGTTCCCGGATTCTTTGCCGCGGGCGACGCGACTGATGTACGAGACAAACAGATCGTTGTTGCGGCCGGAGAAGGCGCAAAAGCAGCACTCAGCGCTTATGAGTATCTGATTGCAGAGAAATTGATCGAACCGACTTTGAATTCAGACAATTGGTAAAGGATCGATCGCTGCTTTCTACATATGCGGTGTCCACCGCTATGTCATCAGCTGTCCGATATTCCACCATTATCGCAGCTCCGACGTGGGTCTCAATGAAACCGCTGTACATGACCGGGTCCTCTGGTGCAACCATTTTTATACTTGCACGATGTACATAGTATTCCAGTTCTTCTGGATCTTCGGTCCATACAGCATGCAATAATTCACGGTCACCTTCATTGGTCGTGACGACCAGTTCGACCGTGGATGGAAAATCAAACACAATCGGCGTATGAGCTTCAATATTAATATAATCACCCGGGTTATACTCAGTGGTATTATAGGCATAACCGTCAGACATGAAATATACATGTACATACCACGCCTTCTGTTCAGCGCAGGTAATCACATGGGTGACTAAAATTAGGGCTAAAACACTCAAAACGACCACCAACCTAAAAATGGTGGCTCGATCAAAATTATACGCATTCCGTTCCATACTCACTCCCGGGAGATCCTCACATCATCATAATATACACTGCCATCAAATCCATACACCGTGGCGATCGCAAATGTGTCGAGCATTGAAGAATCAGCAAGCGGAATATTCACTGCGACCTGCTGTTGATCCAGCCATACGTCCATATATGCCTGTTCGAAATCCATCATGACCCGGACACTATACCAGACATCGGCGGTCCATGTGAATCCGGTAGTATCCGGCAAAACACCACGTACGTATACCTTATGGTCCGCCGGATCGAACAGCACACCATTATAGATCTCACCGACCTGCGGATGGATCCGGACGAAAAATCCGACAAGCGCACCGTTCCCACTCTCCCCCGGTATCAGGACCGCATATTCATAAGCAACACGCTGACAATTGGCAATGCTGATACCGATCCCATCGGTCCTCACATAGTCTGCGTAGCCGAACGAACGATAGCTCTTTACTCCGGCATGGGGCAATGACTGGGATACATAAGTGCTTTCCATTACTCCGGGCCAGATATCACGCCATATTGGTGCCAACTGATGCCCTGGTACGTAACTCTCGAAATTATCCGCAAAAACAAGGGAACCATTGAATACCGTAACTGCTATCGTATCTGAACAACCTTCATTGCCCACCTCATCAATCGCTATTGCATACAGCGCATGTACACTGCTGTCCGGTAGAACATGGGTGTTCCAGGAATATAAGAATGGAGATACGGTATACCCGCATATCAGATCATCGTCAATGAACAAAGCCACGCTATCAATACCCTGATTGTCAGATGCGGAAACATGAACGGTCGCAATACCCTGGACGAGTGATCCATCATCCGGTATGTTTACTGATACCTCTGGAGATTGATGGTCACTACACGCTATATAAAAGAAAGCCGTGAGGAGATAAAGAATAAAGAGGTATCGCATACTATATCATTGTAAGAGAGAAGCATAAGTTGTCAATATGGATTGTTAATGTTTACTTACGTCTTTCCGGTTCCTCACCAGTCCAGCAGTATGTACAAAGGTTCTTGCGTGGCAGACCAGTAGCATCAAGCATATCATCAAGTTTCTGATAACGTAATGATGTCACATTTAGGTCCTTTTCCATACGTGAAAGCATCCTCTTATAGACTTTCGTATCCGGATCAAGATACGGGGCTATTCCTGTGATATGTTTACCGTGCATACGTTTTAGAATCCGCCGCGCAAAGAGTTCATCGAGTTGCCGTGTCGAATACAGGAATTTACATGGGTACATAAGGGCAGGGCATGCCGGGCGTACATGGATCTCTCTGGCTCCAGACTTCCATAGTTTGACCAGAAGGTAGTTCTTGAGCTGTGTTCCGCGCACGATCGAATCCTCAGTCAGCACCATACGCTGTTTTTTGATCACATTTTCCACAACGATCTGTTTCATACGAGCGACCAGATCACGTGTTTCCTGTGATGGTGGGACATAGCTACGGGCCCATCCCGGTGTATATTTAAGCAATGGAATGCGCACCGGAATACCGGATTCATATGCGTAACCATGGGCATATGCAGTTCCCGAATCTGCAACGCCACATACAAGATCGGCTGTCACATTATCACACCGAGCGATAAGTTGACCTGAGTATTCACGGAAATGCTCAACATTCTTTCCTTCATATTCTGACGCAGGAAATCCTGCATACACATAAAGGAAGGTACATAATTGCAGCCGTTTACCCGGTTTTTTCACCTGACGTACCTTACTGCCCTTAATATGGAGGATCTCACCGGGACCGAGGTATCTCACATTCTGATATCCAAGGTTCTTAAATGAACAGGTCTCGGAAACCACTATGATCGACCCCTTCTTTTTTGCCAGGACCAGGGGACTTCTGCCGTAACGGTCGCGAGCTGCATAAATACCATCTTTCCCCATCAGCAAGAGCGTAAGGGAACCATCTATCCGATCATGCATGTACTTGATGCCACTCGCAAGGGTCTTGCCTTTATTGATCAGCTCAGCGGCAAGCTCTATCTGATTTACGTTACCATCCGGCATTTCCGAAAAAACCACTCCTTCACGGATCAGTTTCTTGGCCAGCGAATGTTGATTGTTTATATATCCAACACCGCACATTGCATATTCACCGAATTTCAAACGAACGATCAATGGTTGAGTATCGCGGTCACTGATCACCCCGATACCATAATGACCATTCATATTCATAAAATCTAGATCCTCGGTAAAACGTGACTTGAATTGAGCCCTTGAGATCGTATGGATCTTTTTCTGCAGATCCTTCCCATCATACATCGCAATACCGCCAAATGATGTACCAAGATGGGAATGGTAATCAGTTGCGTAAAAAAGGTCCCATTTGCAGTCCCTGGATGCAATGACTCCGACAACTCCGCTCATGCTTCACACCTCCTTATCTCGAAGTTTATACACTATATATAGAGGAAAAATAACGGACATCACACTATACTTTATACGGAATAGCCATTATGTCAATAGTGGAGAATGCGCTTAGCGTCGGTCGTTGCTCGGTTCTTAGTATCCAGTCTGTACCAGATGCTGTGTCCCACATATAACCTGATACTCACATCCCGGGCAAATTTTTTCTGGATCATTCGTGGGTTTGAACGGCAAGTCCGGTTCGAGGATCTCATCGATCAAGGTTGAGATCGCGGATTCGTATTGCTCGAAACGTTGTTTCCGTATGGCTTGGTTCAGGGTACTCGGGAACAAATATACTTCTTTGATCGAACGCGATCCAAGCACGACAAGTCCGCAATTAATGGATTCAATTCGTGACCCCGGTGCGTTACCCTGATACAGAAGGATATAAAGGGGCAGCTGGACCGAACACAGGGTTCTGTACCAGTTTGAACGATCACCAGGATCGAATGTCTTCTTTGGCACCTCCACACTTGACCCGGTCTTGTAATCAAGGATCATAACTTCGCTGTAACGTTTGTCCACACGATCTATCTTACCACTAACCGTGACCGAATTACCCTTTCGCGTGGTGTAGGGGGCAGTATAAAGAGCCTGCCAGAATTGTGTTTTGACCCCGGGAGACGTTTGGTTCTCGCATTCAAGGACAATAGTATTTTGAAACTCAGGTTGTGCATAGAAGTCCAGCACATCCTTCATTCGCCGCTGTACCTGGTGCTTGAATAAAAACATGGCTCCTTGATCTGAATGGGGAAACGCCAGATCGAATTGAGCAGCGACAATGTGACCCATGTTTGTGTAGTCATCTTCACCAATCGCGAGAGTTTTACCCACCTTATGGAGGAAAAACTCTTCCAGAATCGAATGCACGACAGAACCGCGATCATAAGCATCTCTCTCTGTGGTCATTGGCTGAACCGAGGCTAGATTATGCACACGCTGATAATAGAACCGCAAAGGGCACTTTAGATATGCATTGAGGTACGTTGCGCTGTACCGGATTGAGCTTTTCACGACCTCCAGCATAGCAGCGGTTTTTACGATCTCCTTGGGATTTTTCTGCTTGAAAGTCACGGCGAAAAAAACATCATTGGTTTTCAAATCGGCATCCCGGTTCTCCTTCTGCTCCTGCCAGATAAGTCGTTCAACAAAGCGACTTTTTTCCTTATCTTCACTATCACAGTAGAGAATGTGCGCCTGAATTGAACCCCGTAGGAGGGTTTCGAAATAATACCTTGATATCAACTCGCGGTCCTCGTGCGTGGGCAGGTCTAGGTATTTGCGTACCTGAAGGGGCATCAAAGTATCCTCTTTTTTGATATTGGGCAGGATCCCCTCATTTGCATCCAATATATACACCCTATCGAACTTTAAATTCCTGGTCTCGAGCGATCCCAACACCTGAAGCCCTTCCACTGGTGTTCCGATGAATGGATAACGTATACGGCGGACATAGTTCCTGAACAGGCGGAAATAACCATTGATGGATTTAAATGCTTCGTGTCCGAGCGCAGAGGTTTTCAGGTCATACAATGCATGTAACATGGTTTCTATATAAGGATTTGTGTATGGATGTTTATTAGCGGTACTGCTCTTGGACAGGAAGGATAATAAGGCCATGAGCTTTTCACAAAAATCATGTATCGATGTAATACGTTCAAATACTTGAATGCAAGTACGATGAATTCGCTGGATATGCGCCTGAATGTCATCTGTCGTAATTGCATTACGTGTTGATTTTATCAATCTAGTCCGGCAACCTTCCAGGATTGTCTTGTTCCAGACGATTTCCTCCAGACTGATCAACCGATATCTGTTGTCAATGAGCCTTTCTTTGATCGTGTGAAATATTATGCGAGTCGGCTCATTGCTCAGTTGCATCAGGATATTTTTTATATACGGGTGTAATACGACCTTTAAATAATCTGGAACATAATACATTTCGTCCACCCTGGATTCAAGCAACTGACCGATACTGTCCAGAAGTGAAAACAGCGGTGTCCGGAACAGAGGATACCCCATGGAAATATTGTATGCTGATCGCGTAAATCCGAGTGCTTGCTGGATCGTCGGGAAAAGAGTGTCAGCCTTGGGTAAAACGATAGCAGATCTCTGGTCGATCATGTCCGCATCACGAAGAAGACGACCGAGTTGCATTACTTCTCCATGTACATCCGCGGCTTTATGCATCTGTATATCAGGATCTTTAGCATCGCCTTTTTCCGTAACATCGATGTTCAACGATCGTATCAACCGGTCGATGTGAGGTCCTTTTTGTAACAGCAGCATGGTCTTATCATGTTTCAACAGGCCCCGGAACAATGCCCGCTCAGAGGAAGTAAGGGCAAAAAAACCAGCAAGGACCAAGGACTTATATGGAGCAAGATCAAATTTCTCAATATCCTTAGCAACTGTTCGGTACCGCGAGGAGCGGGTAGATAGTCCTGTAGAACCGATAGTTTTGTAGAACTGCTGATATAACAGAGAGAGTTTCATCACCTGTTTCTGGATACGAGGCGGTATTTTCTCCCCGGCTATGTTTTCAACCTGTTTAAGTCGACCGACCTCTATCTGCTCAATGCACAATTCTTCAAAATCACTGTATATTTTGAAACCCCAGCACATAAAATCATCGAGAGAAAGCGGAACTCCCTGATCGGCAACAAGATTTTCACTATTATTCAAAGCAAACAATATCGGGATACAGTCGATCTCAGCCATCTTGGGCTCGGTGTGATGAAAATGATCCTCATACAGGTAATCGATAAATCCATCCATCGAAAACACATATGGAGGGAGGTATGAAGTCTGCAGTTTATCAGCCAGGTATTTCCTTAAAAAATGGATCGGTCGTTTACCAGGGAATACAACGATATGGTCTTTAAGGGTACCGGGATCTTTCAAAATGATATCGCCGATGGTGCTGACCATGTCGATACCCGGAGATAGTAGCATATGTTTCATGTGATCTCCTGTATCTGCCGCGAATCAATGTACGCTACAAATCCCCGGATTTTCCGGTTGGGAAACAATGCGCTTGCGATTTCCATGTATTTTTTCACCTGGATTTCATAGTGGGATAGTGGTTCACCCGTTTTGAAATCTATGACCGTAACCTGATCACGATCTACCACGATCCGGTCAGGCCTGTAAAGAGCACCATCCCGGGCAACCAGTTCGACTTCCTTTAGTATTTGCCGCTCAGTTCTTTCCTCAAACCATCCCGTGATCTTTGGATCGGTTACAAATTCCCGGATCGACTGGAATATCTCATCCTTATCATAAGCCTCGCGCGCACGTTCCGTTATGCTTTGGACAAGGTCTTTTAGTGATTCCAAATCTTCACGATCCCTGATATTTGCCAGAACCTCATGATAGATATCCCCTTTTTTCATATCCATCAATCTCCCGGTGGACCAGCTTCCTCCATCTTCGCGCGGCAAAGGCATATGGATTGCCTCCGGGACCTCGATCTGGAGCGGGAATACCTCGATCTTCTTTTTCTCTGGATGCTCTTTCTCACCCTTTTCATAATTGTCGAATAAGTCCATATATGAATATTCATCCGTGCCTGCACTCGTTTTGCGGGGTTTCCGGATCACTATATTGTACAATTCCTTTTTCGCCCGGGTATTTGCTACATACAACATATTCAGATCCTGTATGTTATTCTCCTGTTGTGCAGTATTATAGATCCGCTCTAGCTTTGGTGAGACACCAGCAAATTCTTTGGTAATATAGTACGGTATCAACCTATCCCGGTCTTCTTCCACGATATACATCGGATCTGCCCGCCTTGCTCCCTCATAAAGCAGATTGACCACGACAGGAAATCCGAGCCCTTTTGCCTTATGGAATGTCATCACCTTCACTGCATCGATATAATCAGGCAGAACGATCTCAAGGACCGATTCTCCGCCCTCGCCGGCAACCATTTCAAGAAAATCTTTCACATTATTCAATCCCCGTGCTTCCATAGAACTTATTGCCTCGAGGAATTTCACGAGAAAACCTGTCTCCTCCGGGAAAAGGTTGAATACCTTGAAAGTGCGGTAAATCTGTGACACCAGATCATAAAGTGGCATATAACCGACCTTGTTGAAAAGGTCGTCAAAATAGATATTCCACAGTTCCCTGGAGGTTTCCTGTTCACGGAACCATACATATAAGTTCTTTGCAGATTTTTGGCACTGAGTAAAAGCATCTTGTTTTATATCATTCCAGGTGATAAGCATTCCTGAAGTTTCCAGATTCTGCATGAAAACTTCACCCAAAAGAAAGGTAAGAAATGATAAGCTGTCCACCGGGGTATCAAGAAACCGGATCAGGGCAATGATCTCCATGATCACTTTTCGTTTTCGTATATCGAGCGAACTGAATGATGCCGCGGGTATTCCCTCATCATTCAGCCATTCCACTACCCGTTCGACTTCGCTGTTCTTACGGGCAAGGATCGCAACATCACGATACGGGTAGCGGGAAGTAACATCTCTTGCGATTTCGTGTAAGGCTCCTTTTTCAGGTTCGCTCTCATCTCTGGTCAACACGATCGCCTTCACATAGCCCGATGGAGTTTGTTTTTCCTCGCTGCCTGGCTCACCTACGGCTACGGCATACTGTACGTAACTGGTCAATCTAGTTACATCCTCTCGCAGTAATGTGGTACCGGTCATGGTTTTCAGCCTTTCTTTAAAGATCATGTCAACATACGAGAGTATAACCGGGGCACTTCGGTAATTATCCTTCAGCCGCTCCACCCTGGCATTTGGTATAACGCTGTAAGGTAAATAATAGTCTTCATATTCACGTTGTGTACGTATCCCCTCAACGATCCGGTGCATGATATGGTAATCAGCCTTGCGGAACATATAGATCGCCTGTTTCAGATCACCGACCGCAAAAAGTGAGCCGCCCTTGGCAAAGGCTTCTTCGAGCAGCAACTGCATGTTCTTCCACTGTACGATATCTGTATCCTGGAATTCATCGAGTTGAAAATGGTACAGTATATCACCCAAACGATAGTATATCTCGGGAATATTCTCGCTTCGTATATACCGGGAAAGTTTTTTGTTGATATCATCAAAATGCAGAGTCTCTTTACGTTGTTTGACTTTCTGTAAAAAGTGTTTGAACCGTCGATAGAATGGAGCATAATGGACAAAGTGAGAATGAGCATAGTTTTCAGTCATATCCTGAACTACTTCAAGCAATCCTTCACATACAGCAAGGGCTTCCTGGCTTGATCCCCGCTTCTTGAACCAGAGTGTTTCACGGGAGAACCCACTGAGGAACCGTGCGATCGAGAACACTGGAGCATCGAGTGCATCCTTTGGAGGTTTGCGCATTTCACCTTCGAAGCCGTTCTGTTTTACTGCCACATAATATTTCCTTATCATGTGAAGTTTCTCTTCACATGATCGATCATCTTTTTCAAATTTTATATCCAACAATTCTTTTCCCTCTGCATTGAGGAATTCTCCGAAGCGCTGCTCGAGTTTCCATGATGGATCCCACACAAAACTCGAACCAGCCTCGTATTTAAGAAGATCGAGGAAACGCTCAATCTCTTGATCCGAGATTTCAGTCTGCAGGTTGCGCAGCATTACTGATAATGCCGGGTCGATAAGATTCGAATAGGACTCGGTGATCTCACTCTGTATTGGCAGTCCGAGTTCAATTGCCGATGCATGGAGAATCCTGGTCATGAAACTATCGATCGTCCTTATATGGAAATCCGAGTAGCGATCAATGATCGCTTCGATCACATTTTCGGCACGCTTAGCCAGGTCATCCGGAGTAATACTAACTAATTCAGACACCTCCTTTTGCTCCCGCACATCGAACCCGAGAGCACATACCTTCAACCATTTCATTATCCGTTCCTTCATCTCACGGGCAGCATTGTTGGTGAAGGTGATCGCCAGTATATTGGTCAGATCATTATGTTTTATATTAAAAGATAACAGGAATTGGACGTACCTTTTTGCTAAAGTCTCGGTCTTCCCGGATCCCGCTGATGCGTCGATGATCAAAACATGAGGAAAAACGAGTTGTGTATCCTTGTCGAGTACGGACATACCGTACCTTTAGAACAAACCGCCGGGTTCCTCTTGGTTCAGCGGTTCGATAATCTCTGGTGAGTTATTCTTTGGTGAATTCACCTGACGCGATACTTCATAGGCGATCATATCGCGCGCTGGATACGGCTTGAGCAAAGGCAATAATTGCAGTGGATCATCAACTGACTGGTCAAGCCAGATCGCCCGATCATTGACCGGGATGATCACCGGCATACGGTTATGGATGGGCTCGAGAAGATCGTTAGGTTTTGTAGTGATGATCGTACACGACCGGATTTCATTCCCTTCGTTGGATTTCCAGGTCTCGTAAAGTCCAGCGAATCCGAATGGACGTTTTGATTTGAGAGTGATATACATCGGGATCTTGATCTTCCTGTCCTCGAGCTTCTGCCATTCATAAAAACCATCAGCAACGATCAAGCAACGTCGCTTTTTCAATGCCTGAGCAAATGTACGTTTTTCCGCAACCGTTTCTGACCGTGCATTGATCATTTTATACCCGATCTGTTCATCTTTTGCCCAGAATGGTATAAGGCCCCACCGAAACGCAACCAGTTTGTTACCGTCATTACCCTTGACTGCAGCAATGTCCTGCCCTGGCGCGATGTTATAGCTTGGCTCCCAAGCCCACAGTATCTCGACAATATCAAACTCATCTTTTATCTCGGTCAGCGTGCTCTTACGAACGAATCTCCCACACATTGATTTCAGTGCCTTTCCATCGATCGCAAAATGTGAAATTGCCCTTTATTCATCCAACACCTTTTTTTTAAGTGTTGAGATCTTTAATATCGCATATAGCGGACACCAGCCGATAACACTCGTGATCACAAAAATAATGCCGATGATCCCGAGTACAGTAGCAAATGGTCCTTTGAGAATTTCGATATAAAGAAGTACGATGATCGCAATGACAAGACCGAACCTGATCATCCGATCCGTCATGCTCATATTCTTTTTCATATATACCTCCGTGACTGTTATGGGAATGTTAAAGTGAGAACAAAAGCCTCCCAGTCATCCTTGAATATTTCCATATCGTCAATGTTCAATACCTTTTTTAGAGTTTCATACCCGGTAGGATCCAGGAAACTGTTTTTTTGAAATTGGTGGTAATAGGTTATCAGCAGATTCTTTTCCTGTAAATAGTAGCACAGATAACGGGCCTGGCCATAATTCGTACCCTTGTCCTGGGTATAGAATTGGTGTGCATTCAATGACATCAGATCCTTAAAAGGCGGGACTTTATCTCCCTTGATTGCTTCCTGTAATCCCTTTAATCGCCAGTTAGTATATGCATAGATATGCCCATCCTTTTCTCCACACTGCTCGTACAAAGAACCCAGCCCCTCATTAAACCATGGCGGACAACCAGGGAAATTCGCACTCACAAATGGATGAACGATCTCATGTACGAGAGTTCCTCCTCCAGTACTGATGTTCATAAGCAGAGCCTTGTTTTTCTCAAGATAGTATCCGAATGGTGTCGTTGGCTCGTCATTGAAGATCTCTCGAGTATGAGTATAATAACTATCTTTATCCTTGAACAACCAGATCGTAATGATATCTACAGGATCCTCGGTGAAATAATCCTGCTTCAACATATCAACCGCCCATTTAACGGTCTTCTCAGCGCGCCTTTTTACGGTCGCCGGATCCTCATCGCCAACAACGATGAAGGGCTTTTGTATAATAACAGAAAATTCAGTAGAAAGGGAGGTTTTCAAGGTAGTGTATCGATCCTGGTATTCTTGATCAGTGAATTTTGCTTCTCCTCCTTCATGCCCGTACATAACAATCGGACGGTCGGATTCATGTCCATGCGACGCACCGCCACAGGAAATAATAAATAGCAGGTTCGTGGTAAAGGCGATCCACCTCATCAGTCGACAACCATCTTTTCAGTCCAGGCGGAAATCCTTTCTTTCGATCATGTACAAATGTAATAAAAACAGACGGCTTGTCAATGGATATACAAAAAGTGATAATACCTTAAGGCTGCGTGAAAAAAGAAAAACGTTCAGTTCAGTGACAAAAAACAGAATATGAATGAAGTGATGTCGATGTACATTTATGTACACACCGTATCAAAAACAACACATATTTTGTGCATCCTACAGGCTAAATCCTCGAAATTCAATATACTTCCTCTGGCATGAGGATTGCATAATAAGAGGTTAATGATGCTTGATTTATCTCATGTGAAAGGAGGTAGAAAGATACTCTACAAATGTATTAGGAAAGAGCAGCGATTGACTACAATCGTACTCTATATATACTTTTTTGCAGGAAAGGAGGAATGATGAAGCAGGTTATATTAGTAACGTCTATTCTCGTGTTGATATTCAGTGCCTGTGATCGCGGTCCACAAGCACCGTTCGATCCAGATGATCAGGTAGTGATCCATGGCAGATATTATGATGAAAACGGTGATCCCTATTCCACACGGTGGATCGGTTTCTGGATCAACAGTCCCGAGAGTTTCTTTACAAACTATTTCGGACTCGACCCAGAAGAAAGCACCCAGACCAATGAGAACGGTGAATACTCAGAAGATTTCATGGGTGAGGATCTAATGGATGCCGCGGGCGCGACTTTCAAGATCGGTGTGATGAATTATGATACGAACTTCCCGGATACGATCCCGCATGCTATGGCATATTTTTACCCGCTCGATGTCGACATCGAGGTGCCAAGCATGACACTCTGGGATGGTAACCCATCGGTGAGTTTTTCCGGTGATGATGTAACCTTCAGCTGGCAAGCCCATCTTGTCCCAGATGCAGACCTCACTAACTATACCTTCAAAGTCAGAGCGACCCAGGACGGGCCGGCCTTCAATCTATGGGTCGAGGATGTTGGGATAAACACCACATTCACCTTGCCCGCCTATGTACTCCCCGGTGCGTATTTTGAAAAATGGCGGGTCGTAGCCCATTATGAAGCACCGAGTGACAATGATTTCGGTTACTTTTACCTGACTGATCCGGATACCACCCCGATCCCTGATGATCCATATACATTGCTCTCATTGGGAGCGAATTGTTTTGCCGAGGCTTTCTCAGACACTTTCTCCAATGCAACCGACGGAAAGTGGGGTCCCTGGCCTTCCTATTGTGTCATCTTCAGTGCTACCAATGTAAGCTGGATCTATATCGATCTAGGTGCGAGTGATACGGTGAATGCAGTCGTTATGTACGGCATGTCCATCGCCGGGACACCTGCAAATGAAGGTTTTGAGGTGTATGTCGCGAATGATACCATTAACTGGGGTGCTCCAGTGGCTGAGAACAGTGAACAGAACAGTTATTTTTATCTTGATGGATTCGTTGCAGAAGGACGCTATGTAAAACTGGAAGCCAAAGATGGTGGTATCGGTATCACTGGATTCCGTGAATTCTGTGTATTCGGTCAGTAATTAGAAACAACAAAAAGGGACCGCATACGCGGTCCCTTTTTTATTGCACAAGACAATTTACACAACAGTCAGAAATACTTCAACAATGTGCGGATCGAACTGCATTCCCGCATTTTTTTTCAATTCTTCAAGGGCTTCACCCTTTTCCTTTGCCTTCCGGTACGGACGATCCGAGGTCATCGCGTCATAAGCATCGGAAACCGCGATGATCCGTCCATATAACGGGATATTTCCATCGGTCAAGCCTTGTGGATACCCCAGGCCATTATAGTGCTCATGGTGGCTGCGGATACCTTTCAAGGCCTCATCCAGATCAACGAAGCCGGAAAGTATATGGTAGCCACGCAAGACATGTTTCTCCACTTCACTGCGCTCTTCCACCTGCAATGATTCGGGCTTTTTTAACAGATTCTCCTCAACACATATCTTACCGAAATCATGGAGCAGGGCTGCAGCCTCGAGAACGATCAGTTGTTCATCGGAAAATCCAAGGGCATTACCTACCTTCAATGAATAATCGCATACACGGGCACTATGACCATCGCGATAGGGTATCTGCTGATCGATCTGACTGCTTATCTTTCTGAGTTCCGCAAGAGCGGTATCTGGTTTATCACGTAGAATCTTCGCAACTTCTCCGAGGGTATTGATGATCTCGTTCAGATCAATATTCGGCATGGTCTAGTGTACATGACTGCGGACCTATGTCAAGGAAGAAAAAAAAGGGGATTTTAGTAAACACAGGACAAATAGCAACCTTTATATTTTCAGTGCCTTCCTTTCATTCGATCGGCCGGGCTTCCTTTTTCTCGATCACATTGTGCAGGATACTTACGGCAGCATGTGCATCAGATTTGGTTATGCCATGATGGGTCACCATGCGAAAACAACGTTTTCCTGTCTGGCACAGCTTTACGCCATGGTCTGCCGCCTGCGCGAGAAAATCGCCTGCATCGATGGTATTTTCAGCAAGTTCAAAATACACAATATTAGTATACACCCGGTCCCTTTCGATGCTTAACTGAGGGATCCCGGCAATTCCATCTGCTAATATCCGTGCGGTCTGGTGATCCTCTTCCAACCGATTGATCATCTGGTTCACCCCGATAAGTGCTGGTGCGGCAATAACGCCGACCTGGCGCATACCGCCACCCAACATCTTCCTCGCGCGCCTTGCTTTTTCAATGAACTTATGGTCGCCACATATCACCGAACCGATCGGAGCTGAAAGTCCCTTGGAGAGACAGAATGAGACAGCATCAACATGACAGGTGAATTCCTTGACATCTTTTTTCATTGCTACAGCCGCATTGAAGATACGAGCGCCATCGAGATAGAGAAAAAGATCATGCTCGTCCGCCAGTTCACTGACCGATGTGATATATTCAGGTGTTAGCACTGCACCGTAACATCGGTTGTGGGTATTTTCAAGACAGATCATTCTGGTCCGGGGCCAGTGTACATCATCACCGCGTATTGCCTGCCGGATCGCATCCAGGCTCAATGTACCGTCCAATTGATTGTTGATCGTATGCGGATGTACTCCGCCAAGGGCAGACATTGCACCAGCCTCATTAAGGAACATGTGAGACAAATTTCCAAGGATAACCTCATCTCCGCGCTGGCAACGAACAAGAATACTTATGATATTGCTCATTGTCCCGCTCGCGGTGAAAAGCGCTGCTTCCTTCCCCATGATCTCACTGGCTTGTTCCTGGAGTTCCTGAACAGTGGGATCGTCTCCAAAAACATCATCCCCGACAGCCGCGGTATGCATCGCTTCCCGCATCGCCGGGGTCGGTACGGTTACCGTATCACTCCTGAGATCGATTATCTTCATCTTTTCCCTCCTTATTCTTATTGGATCGATCCAGATCGACTGACGATGATGAGAGAATGAGCTCCACTCCACTCACGATCAAGAGGACGAAAACCAGGATCCACAGAACAAGATATCCGCGCAATGTTATGATCAAACGCCCGCTTACCAGCCATAGCATGATCACACAAGCACCGCAAACATTTATCGCGATCGCTCCACCACGTCCCAGACCGTTCAGCATAGAAGCCCCCCCCACACATTCGATCGCAAGGGCAATACCAATGCCGATCAGAACCGCACCGAGCACGCTTGCATAAAATGGTTCATAGGTTATTGGCAAACCCAGGAAAGACACAAGATTTTGTGGGAATAACATGAGCAATATGCCGAGTGCAAAATTTATCATAGCATCGATTATCAGAATAAACTTGAATTCGGGTTGTGCCTTTGACTTACCTGTCATGCTATATACTATACACGTGTTTATATAAGTCAATAATAGGAAAAAAAGGAGAAGACGTTGACTCACGTAATTCTTACAGTATAATGGTACGCACTTATGTTGTTGATTATTATCCTCATCCTATTGCTATTTCCAGGGATCTATGCCTATATCAGCGGTCGTAAATTCGTGTCCTTGGAACGCACAAAAGCATTTGCATCCCTTTATTTCAAATACCAACAACGTTCAGCCATGGCTTTCTGGATCTGTTTGCTCATGTCGTTCATGGCAGTCGGTCTATTTGACCGGCCGAATGTGATTCACAGTTTTATAAAAGAATACACCGGGGGATTTGGTTTTCTCTTGCTTTTTTTTGTATCCTATTCCCTTTTTATCATTGGTTTTTCCAGGATCAACAGGATTGTGCGTGATGAATACGTACCTATCTTCAAGCGTATAAAATTCAATATCTTACACCTCTACCTGCTAGTATGGCCCTACGTTTTCCTGGCATCCGTGGCGTTCAACTCAGACCCTGGCATACGTACTGCGTTTATCATCATATTATACGGGACAATGTACTTCCTTTCGTTCGATATCTGGCGCATTCTTATGCGCGCTCGCCCCCTTGGGGACCCCGCTCTGCTCTCTCGTTTCAACGACATCACGGACAATGCCGGATTACAGCCGATCCCGATGTACATTTTTCCGGCCGAAGGATTGAAATTCGCGAATGCCTTTTTTATCGGTACAAGCGGAGCAAAAAAGGGTGTTTTCATGAGCCGGTATGCGTATGAAAATCTTACCGTCGATGAAGTAACGGCAACCTATGCACATGAAATCGGTCATGGTCAGACGCATCAGGTAATGCGTCGCTCGCTTGCCCTTGTAGTGCCTTTCCTTGGATTGATCGCATTCAACATTGGATTCAAGGATCCCCACTTTCTCATGCAGATCGCTGCACTTATCAGCGCTTTCATTATCATGAAACTGTTCATACAGTCTCAGCGATTTGAAAAGGAGGCTGATCTTTTCGCGCTCAAGGCGACAAATGATGCAGAGGCAGTCGTATCCGGATTGGAGAAGATATATAACCTCGGGATACTGCCGGAACGTTTTGCCCCATCAGAAGAGAAACGGCTCTCCCATCCGAGTCTGGTAAAACGGAAAACATACATCAGGGAAGCAGCGGGTGAGGAAATCCCAAAATTCTCTGAACCGGTCACGCTCCAGGGCATGGATTCAGAGCCGGATATAATATTCTATCCTGATGATTTCGTTATTAAAACTAAAGAAGGCACCAGCACAAGGTATAAATACCATGAGGTAACTTCGATGCATCCCAGGATGCTCGATGGACACACCACGGAAATTACAGTACGTTTCACCAGTTCAAAGCAAAAAATGAAGATAACAACACCCTATGAAGAAGTAGTGGATATCATCGACACGGTCGCACACAGATTCTCCGCGAAGCAATACACTGATCCTGGACGCTTCAAACGGACCTATTACATATGGACGACGCTCACTACTTTTTTCGGACTTATCTTCGCCTTTATCATTGGACCAGCCTTGTTGATATTGGGTATTACCAGTCTGGTCAAACGACGCAAGACCATGCTCATGTCCATTGGTATGACGAGCATCCTTTATTTTCTCTATCCCTATATCAATCGCTACCACTACGATGAAATATTGAAAAAAGAATACACTGTAGTGTTCGGTTTGATCGGGGTCATCTGTTTGTTCGACTACCTGGGTATCCGCAAGTTCGAGGAAAAAATGCCGGGAAAAGGATCAATCAGTTTTGGATTTACTATTTTCTTTACGCTCATTGCTTTTGGTGCATTAATTGCCCTTATCGTAAGCCAGGTTTGGGGACAGGATCCATTTTCGGTCTATGGTACGTATAGTATGATGTTCTATAATGCATTGGTCCTTGCCATCGGTCTTGTTATTTCATGTAGATTGTACGAAATGAAGCGTAAGATCCTCCTGATCGCAAATATTCTTATGCTGTGTGTTTTTAGCCTCATCAATCTCCTGTAACTTAAATGTAACTATTTTTGTCTGGAGATTCTCCCCAATCGTACCACAAGACGTGAGCGGTTAAAATCACAGCGATTATGCACACTTAACCCCTTGACAATCCCTAAAAAAACACTATACTATATAAGTATTTAATTATATACTTAGAAAAGAATCGAGATGAAAGACAAAACACAGGCAATGGCACAGGTTTTCAAGGCTTTGAGTGATCCAACACGCCTTAAAATACTGAAGGTGCTCATGTCACGCCGGCAGCCCTTCTGCGTGGGTATGATCGCTAAGAAAATCGGGATCAGTCAGCCGGCTGTTTCTCAACACCTGCGGATACTGAAAAACGTCGGTATCCTGGAAGCACATCGTGAAGGATTTCACGTACACTATATCTTCGATCCACACGCTTTACAGCAGTACAAGAACCTTATTGATGAACTTTTTGTGTCCGCTTTCAAATGCTGTCATGACAAAAAATGTGGTGGATTCTGTTCTGAAGGGGAAGATTGATAATATTTTTGTATAATTTATAAGTTTTTAAGCATAATCTAATGAAAGGAGGTGATAGTAATGTGTTGCACGCCACATCCACAACATAAAGGGACGCCTGCGGGGCATGGTTCTTCCGGTTGCTGCTGCACTCCTCATGGAATGTTCCATCCCCATTCAAGAAAACACAAGATAAAGATGCTAAAAAAATACCTCGAACGTCTCAAGGAAGAGGTACAGGACATCGAGGAATATATCACGGAACTGGAAAAAGGTCAGTAACCAGATAAAAGAAGGGGACGCTTGCCTGAGCAAGCGTCCCCTTCTCACATATAAATCGAATTACGAATATTCGAGTACGATCTCCGCTTCACCAGTTATGCTCGCTGGAAGTTTCATTTTCTTGAAGATCACTTCGATATCTTTGCTCGAGAACTTCTTAGCATTATACTGCATGACCGTTATCCTCACCACGGCACCACTTTTAATCTCGATCTTTATCGATACACTTGCAAGTTCCCACTCGCTGAATTTTTTCTCGAGTTCCACCTGGAGTTGGTTAATGATGGCATCCTCAATGTCATCAAGCGAAATACCAGCTGGGGTGGTCCCACCGCTGATGAATAACTGTGGTTCTGCTTCAACGTAATAAGGTACTGCCATATCCTCGCATGCCATTGGCGCGGCTGATATTTTTGCCATGGCTCGACCGCCATACCCGCCAACGGCATAATCACTCACGCCCAGGGGTAAGGGAACAGGCTGTTTTACCGTAACAACTTCTCCGGTCTCACGTACGATCTTATCGACTGCGACAAATGAGGTGTAATCGGTCATTAAGTGGTATTTAAGCCCGAGCGCTGTCACCTCTTTACTCACATCCTCGCCCACTCCGGCATAGTCGGACAGGCGCGCGATCTTTGCCCGTGCCCATAAATACATAACCGGCAGATTATTGTCATTTTCGTTAGACGGATCGATCTTGATCGCTTTTGCATACACGCCGTCCGGTGTATTGCCCTTTATCCGTATCGTGCCTGCTGCTTTCTTGTATTTTCCGAACAGGATCAAAGGACGCTGGGCGAACAGATCAGGCAGGCTTAATGGCTCGACATCGTAGGCTTCAAAACCATCGAATTGTACTTCAATATCAGTCAGTAATGGATGTTTGACATACTCCATGAACTTCTCGGCAAGATCCTTTGCCTCGGTCTCATTGGTCGCAACATAGGGTTCACCGCGTCCAACCCGGGCGATACCGTCAATGATATACCGGTTTACACCTGAGCCGATTCCGAAGGCAAAAAAGTTCGACTGGTCACTATTTCCTTCAATGATGTCGAATACCTGTTTTTCCACGGATACATAACCATCAGTTGCTGTAATAATGATCCGCGATAAACCTTTTTTCTTTGGTAATGCCAGTGCACGGTTGAATGCATCGAGGATCTGAGTACCTCCGCCACCCGATTGTGACATAACCATATTGATCGCCTTGCTTTTGTTCGCTTCGGTTGCCGGCAGAGGGACTTCTGCGAGTACTTCTGAACCGCCGGCAAAGAAAAGAATGTTGAAATAATCCTCTTTGCGTAATCCCTGAATGATCGTCTTGATCAGGGTCTTGGAAACCTCCAGCGGGAATCCATTCATGGAACCAGAAACGTCCACGATGAAGACGTATTCCCTGGGTGGAACCATGTTGATGTTGACCTTGTGCGGTGGTTCCATCATCACGAGAAAATAGTTCTCTTTGTCACCTTGATACAACAGGATACCGCTCTCGATCTTCTTGCCCTGCAGGGTATAGTTCAGGATAAAATCCCGGTTACCGCTGTTTCCTTTTTGTTTGATCAGACTCACCTCGGCGATCGCTTCATTGATATTCTTGACCTTTACTTTGTGGGAAGTAACCCAAACTTCCGAAAGAGGGAACCCAGCCGTGATGTTCACGCTGATATCAAAATCGTAAGGCGGTTCTTCTCCTTCGTGCAGGTATGGTGTCTGGGTCCATTGATCCTTGCCCTGAAGATCTTTCACCTCAGATTCCCCGGTATACCGCGGTCCGACCACAGTCGGGAAAACGAACTGGTACACTCCTTCGTCCGGGGCCAGGTATTCGGTATATCTTACGATCACTTCGATCTCATCACCGGGCATGATATTGGCGACCTTCATCTGGAATACATTGGGGCGCTCCTGTTCAAGTAAAGAAGCAACCTGCCCCTGATTTTTAGCATTCTCGTAAATCTTCTGCGCTTTAAGACGCTCTTCGATTTGTGCCTCTATTGTCCGGTCATCGATTCTCATGGTCATCCCGTGGATCGCTGATTTTGTGCCGAGCGGAAATACATAGATCGCCTCGATAGTTTTGTTTCCGTTGTTCTTGTATACCTGAATCAATTCGATCTCGGCGATCATGCCGGCAATATTGACTTTCACATCATTTTTTAATAAGGGAAAATTCTCCACGCCATCCTTACTCTCTATGAGAAAATATGGCGATAGACCTTCCCGATCATCTTTTTTCTTTGTCTGTCCCAGCACAATGTCGGGGATCGCGACAAGGATTAAGATAAATATTGCAGTAAATAATGTAACGTTCTTCATACAACCTCCTTTTCATCCTAAAATACAATCCCGGGCGGATTATATTCCATCCCTGGATAAATCCTAATATCGAAATACTGGATCCTGAACAAATTCTAATACCCAAATTCCAGGGTTATAAACCCTTCAAATAAAAAGCACTATTGTTTGACTGCTGTTCATAAGACTATTATTGTTCACTAAAAAGAGGTTCTCGTAGTATTCTGTTTATTTGAACGGGGTAAACAAAGAGTATTTTTGTTCGAGCTTGTCGAGAACTATCCCAATAAACTTCTCGACTCACTCCGTTCACTCGAAAATTATAGTTTTGGTGTGTTTTCTCACCGTCTCTGTTTTACCGTGTTTCCCGCAGCGTGGGTAGTAGCGTTTGCAATTATGTAATTCCTGGTTCTTAGTTCCTTGTATTCAGTAGCGCCTAGTGCTTGGCGTCTTTCTTGAGTTTCTCGATCGCTTTGATCGCGGATTCACGATCGCTGTGAATATTTGGTGTCATGCTCGCTTTCAGCGATGTAGTGCGAACCGTCATACGCGCCCAATCATCTGATCCGTAGCGCGCAAATCCAAGCAGATAATGGCCAACCGTAGACCGTGCTGTTTGACCGTAATAATCAGCGATACTGGCATGCACCAGCAGATGATCGATATTAGAGATCATGTATACTTTCTTACCGAGTGCAGTGAAGTACTTTTTATACTCGGCAAAGAATTTATCGACATCCTCCCTGGTTTTTACTTCCCAGTTGTCTTCAGTAAAAACGATGTTTTTTTCCGCATCATATTCGAATTTTACATACTGTTCCATATTCAATAATACCAATACTTTATGGATTGTCAAGCCGCGATAGCACCTGTTCTTTAATGTACATCGATCAGTTTCTCATTTTGTCAATTGTAAAAATGAGAAACTTATGAAACATGCCCGTACAGGTGAAATTCACATATATACGGTGCCTATTAATTTAATCGAGCAATGATTTAACCCAGTTTGTGGCCCGTTCGATTTCGCCCTCTTGTACAGGACCCTCTTTACCAAGGACATAGAAGGTTTCCGTCCTGACGACCCTGGCGCCTTTTTTCTTCAAGGCTCCGGCAATATGTTTTGCTGCATAGCCGAGAACGTTGATGACCAATTTCAGAAATGTCCCCTGCCCCTGTTTGGGTATTCCGGTATCAAACGCTCCAGCACGAATGTCCTGCAAAGAATCTTTTGGGATCTTTTTTAAAAAATCTTTGGTCGCAGGAGTGGGGCGACCGCCATGCGTTGGCGAACCGACTGTTCTGTTTCAGCACATGTGGGACACCTTGGGGTAAAATTTAGTAGACACTCATAGGGTTGTACTCCCCTTAGAATGGGGTATATTTGAACGCCCTGAAGGAGGAAAGATGGAGAGCACAACACAGACCCAAACAACAACACAGGAATCAAAAGCAGCACCGGGTGGTGCGGCAAGGATCATCCGGAAGGTCAAGAAGCAGACCCGGCGCAAGTTCAGCGCTGAGGACAAGATCAAGATCGTTCTGGAAGTGTATCGCAAGGAGATCCCGGTGGCGGAATTATGTCGGCGGGAGAAGATCAGCGCGGCCGTGTACTACGTGTGGTTAAAGGAGTTCATGGAAGGTGGCAAGGATCGTCTTCGGGGTGATACGCTGCGCAGCGCCACGACCGATGAGGTATCGGATCTCAGGCGTCAGAACCAGGAACTAAAGGAACTCATTGGTGAGCAGGCCTTGGAGCTGTCGTTGCTCAAAAAAAGGCTGCTCTGGTGAGGCCGGGATGGCATCGGACACTTGGGTTACTGGACAAGATCGCTCTGCTGCAGGAGCTCAAGGAACTGCACGGGGTGCGGCGCCAGAAGCTTCTTGCTTTGGGGATTCCCTGTTCCACCTACTACCGCTGGCAGCGTTTATACCGGGATCAGGGAGGTGATGGGTTGCAGGGCAAACGGCGTGCACCCAAGCGGATCTGGAACCGCTTACGCGAGGATGAGCGAAGGCGGATAATAGAGGTTGCCAAGCACCACCCTGAATTGAGCAGCCGGTTACTGGCGATCAAGATCACGGATGAAGAACACTTCTGCGTATCGCCGACCACGGTCTACCGCCTACTCAAGCAGCATGGGTTGATCACGCCCAAGCCGCTTACTGACCTGCCTGCAGCCAAGTCCTGGCGGCACAAGACCAAGCATGTGGATGAGATCTGGCAGAGCGATGCGACGCACTACTTTGTTGTGAACTGGGGTTTTTACAAACAGATCACGGTCCAGGATGACTATTCCAGAAACCCCATAGCCTGGGATGTGAAGGCGGATGAGACGGCCTTCAGCATCAGCGAGGTCTTTGAAAAGGCATTGGAAAACGCTAAAGACTTGGGTCACTTAAAGAACGGCCACAAACCGATGCTGCTATCGGATAATGGTCCTGGGTTTACGTCCAAGGTTTTGGCTAAATATCTGAATGCACACGGCATTAAGCACATCTTTGGTGCGCCTTATCATCCTCAGACCCAGGGTAAGATCGAGCGTTTTCACCGGTCTATCAAATCGCGGGTGTGTTTGATCGTATACTGCAACCCGGACGCGCTCAAGCAGGGTGTTGATGCAGCGATACATAACTATGCGCGAACGCCCCATACGGCGCTTAAAAACGTAAGTCCCTGGGATGTCTATGCAGGACGGAAAGAGGAGATACTCAAGAAACGAGCTGAAAAAAAGATATTGACAATGGAGCGGCGCCGGTTATATAATAAGGCGCTGAGAGAAAAAGGT